>Ga0058701_10001123_pt1 | contig 18582 bp, 13 predicted proteins | sample AgamicOrMae_FD_97039 | JGI IMG/M metagenome (GOLD analysis project Ga0058701, IMG submission 97039) | Agave microbial communities from Guanajuato, Mexico - Or.Ma.e | ecosystem: Host-associated > Plants > Phyllosphere > Phylloplane/Leaf | place: Guanajuato, Mexico | collected 2012-06-04
AATGTACTCCGTATGCAACAAGTACTTTGAAGTAGTTGAGTGCAGCGACGAAGCCCACGGCCTCAAATGCGTCGATGTGTACAGTACGTAAACCTTCATAGTACCCTGGAAAGTAATCTTAGCTTCCAATTACATTCTTCGGCTTAGAACACCTTTTGCCTGTTCCTCTTGGAGGCCTGAAGAGTCTCTAATTTGTTTAGTTTTTGTATTTTAGTGATGAGTATGCAACTGTACCACTGCAAATCATTGTTAAATACGGAAGAAATTTTGAGTGGTGCCACGAGTTTGCCGTGAGCACCCTCGAATTTAAAGAACAGAGCCGTCTACTTGTGTGGCCCGATCATGTTCAGCAACTGTTCCCTAAAAATGACCAAAGGCCACGTCCGTGTTGATAGCCTGACACGCATTGTGTACGCCAAAGGGATGGCCCCTGGAAAATTGTATGAATGGGAATATGGCCTTCAAAGACCTCCTCCAAGGTCATACTGGGAACCATGTAATGTAAAAGTAAGTCTATACACTTGGCTAAATAATAATGATTGATTGACTGATGAATTGATTGAATGAAAGAAAAATGTTATCGGCAATGAAAGTCAGCTTTAAGTTCATATTATTTCTAAATCTTAGGTAATTTTTAATGTTTTATTTTTTTAGTTCTCCTGTGACAACGAAAAGGAGGGACCTTACCCTCAGGATGCTCCGGCCAACTCGCCGTGTTTTGATATGTATGTCGTTTTTGTATGTTCCTAAGTTTCGGTTGATTTCCGAACTTTTGGGGATAAGAGGAGCAGGGTTACGACCCAACCCATTTCAAGCCGTGACTGACGATCTGATTGCAAAATAAATCAAAATAAATATGACGACCTTTAGGATTCGCGCGGCTACAAAGTCCACAACTAAAAATATAGCAGTATGAATAGAGTCGATGAAGATGACCATGTAATGGATTTGGACGAGGAGAAGGAAGATGAAGATATAGAGGGCGATGCTGATGGGGAAACTGATAAAGAGGAGAGTGAAGAAGAGGTTGACGAAGACACCGATGAAGAGGAAGGTGGAGAAGAGGATGAGAGAGGTAAGGACGAAGAGGAGGAAGAGGGTGACGAAGAGAATGAAGATGAGGCTGTCGAGGGCGAGGGAGAAGCGGAGGATAGTACAATTTTATCTCACTACGACATTTTCAACATCACAGCACCGTGTCATTGAGATGAGTCCGTATCACACGTGAAAATTCATGCTCACCAACCGCAAGCCTCGTCTAGTCTCAACAACAACGATGAAATCCGTATCGCAGTTCAAGGTGAACTGCGATACGGATTTCATTTCAACACCTGAACACGCTACCGAGCAAAAGCTCTTTGCACATTACCGGTCGTCTTACCAATGCGAATGGTATAGCTGTCGCAGCAACCACGCACCTAGTCAACAACGGCATCTGTTTCCTTTTCGATGAACTACAGTATGAACTCAATGGCGTCGAAATTGACCGATGCAGTGATGCGGACATGTCGGTCTCACCTCATCGATGAAAGGCTACATCAGTTTGGCATCGAGTAAAGCACACTCGCTTGAAAACGCGGGCTGGAACCATGCGCAAGAAACGGGAAGGCAAACTGACGCGAATGGCTATTTTGATGTCAATATTCCACTCAAAATACTCCTCGGATTCTTCGAAGACTACAAAAGAATTGTAGTCAATGCCAAATATGAACTGATTATGAAACGCGCCAACACAGACAACGCCATCCTACAAAGTGAGGCAGAAGAATTCAAGATTTTTCTGATCAAAGTGGAATGGCTACTGCCTCATGTCCGCGTCGCCGATCATATCAAGATACCGCTCTTTAATCTCATCAAAGTGGATTAGACTCTGACGCTCACTTTCCGCACGTGGACTCTGTACGAGTACCCCATGCTCCTTACAACAACAAACATGTCCGGGCTGTGCAAACCTCTTCGGCATTGCAGAAGCCTCGTTTTGTCATCGTAGGCTTCCAAACCAATCGACAAAACAAGAAGGATCAAAATCCCAGCTACTTTGATCGTGCCAAACTTCGCGATGTGAAGCTCTTCCTCAACTCACAGTGCTATCCCTATGCTTATCTCAATTTGTATATCACTAACAACCAGTTAGCTGATCTCTACGACATGTATTCCCTCTTCCAATCAGAATACCACAGCAAAGAAGAGGAGCCACTCTTTACCAGAAGTGGCTTTTCTAATTACGCGCCACTCGCCATCATCAACTGCTCCTGACAAAACGAACTTTTGAAGACCGGAACGGAGGATGTCCGTTTGGAGTTCGAATCGTATGAGATTTTCCCCGCTGGAACAACAGCTTACTGTTTGATTCTACACGATCCTATCGTGGATTACTCACCTCTCAGCGGAACAGTCGTTCAACGGGTCCAGTAAACGTCGCGTCGACTGACCCATCAACGGGAAACGCTACATTAAAATAATGTTATTTGCAGCAAAATCTCCATTGTAATCTATCGAACTGCACCACTGTGAAGAGTGTAAAGCCAGGATGGAAATACTGGAGTCGCGGTTCCTTTTAACGCTGAAGCAGTGCGCGACACAGAACGGTCACCGCCCTCTACGAAAGATCTCCTCATCGTTCGTTCCACCTCCCCGTCCCCACTCCGCCTCTGTCCCTCTGACTGCGCTGGTTTGTTTATTCGGACAAGTTGTAGGTTGTATTTTTTTGCATTTCTTTGTATAATACCTAATATTGTAAAATAACAAAGAAACAGGGGAGGTTAAGAACACGTATTTTTTCAAGTAAAACAGAAAACTTGTACGACAGACCATGAAATACCGGTTCCAAATGTGAAAGCTTAAATGAAATGTAAAGTTACGTATGATTCAGTTTAAAACAGAAGAGAACATAATAAGGAAAAGACTTCCTCATCGATGTTTACTTTAGACATACGAAAAGATCAGGTATAACTTTATTTAAAAATAAAAAAGAATAAAAATAACCGCTAGCCTAACAAAACAAACCATGATGTATGCAAATCAAATTAATTCAAGGAAAGTATCCCTAAAAAACATTAGAACTTTCTTTGTATGAGGTAGTCTAAGTATACAGCAGTCCTAATGCTTGCTTTGTCAACCAAGTTAAATATTTCAACTTCAGGAAAGCAGTGAGGACGAACAGGACATGTTCAAACCGGTCGAGGATGTCGAAGAAGAAATTTCCCAGCGCTCGGTAGGTCCAGTCGATATCTAACTGTTTTACTTTCTTGTTGATATGAAATTTATTGATCTTATTTTCAGATCCAAAAGGACATGGAAGCTGCTACAACTAAGGTCAGAATAAACTTAGAAAGCGGCTGCGCCGATTGCGTCTAAAGCACAAATGCTTCATCTGCGGGGTCGCTATTTTCGATCACAGGTCCCAGCGGGAAGAACATTACGTATTTCATGTATATCCCGCAGCCAACGAAGGATGTAAAATGAATTTTTCGGCATTGTATGTTTTCTTCAAAATAAATACTGGCAGTCTACCTACCCACCTACCTAATTCCTCCGTCCCTCTTAAGTAATCTTAGCTTCCCTTTGGATTCTTTGGCCGAGACCAGCTTCTGTAGGGTGGAATGTCATTCTCGAAAGTAATCTTACCTTCCTATTAGATTCTTTGGCCTAGAACATCTTCTGCGAGGGCGTAGTCCTTGCTTCTTTGCGTCTTGTTATGCTTCTTTTCTACATTATAGCATTTAAAACCCGTTTCGAAGGTAGATTGGCACATTAAACGCTTTTACTAAACTTCGCTCCACCGTTTAAACGTCTTCCCCCTTATAACGTTTACCTACAAATAGCGTTTGCAATGCTCGGTCCTCTGGAAAACATTGTAGAGAAGTTTCACTGTATTACACTCATGGTGTACACTCTATTACGCGAGGTACTACCCCTCGTTCCAAACAGATTTTTCTTTAGTCTCAAAAGTCATTGGTCTTTCGTTGAAAACTGAAACGCAAGGGGTCTCTCTAGGCTCAGGTGATAAAAGAAATTGCATAGTTCCTACGAATTGTATTCTCGTTATTGAAATTAAATCACTCACCCAAGAGCTAAAACCTTAGTTTCGTTTACGGTTGCCCCAAATTGAGGAATCATTGAAAGCACTTACACAGAGAAAACCTTAATACTCTTAAAAGTGCTTATTTTCGTTACTAAGAATAGGTCTAGGCATCAGAGCACCTGAAGTAAAATTAGCTTTTGAGACGGTGCAACGTGGAATCGTCATTAAATAATGCATTTCCGATGTTCTCTTGCTGAACACATGAATGGGAAAAAATATTTTTCAAGGCTTCATTCAACAAACAACGCTCTCCTGTGAACTAAGAGGAGAGATGAAGGTATATTCTGCAACGTATGAGTGTAAATGCCGGATGCAATGCAAGGGAAAAGAGCAAGCAGTGCATGAAGATTTTGTAAGCTTGATGCAAGAACACTGACACCCCGAAGATGCACTGCATTTTGGAGACCAGCGCATAGAATAGCGGCAAAGGGCAAGGATCGGTTAAGGACTCAAAACTAAAACCCCTCTCACTCCATGGCCACATCCTTCCACCCCCTCCCCTAAAAAAAGAGGCTGAAAAAAAAGGACTTGGATCCGCTTCAGACGACACTTGTTCGGTCACGGACTGCAAGAGAGGAGTGGTTGTGGAAAAACCGACAAAAAGGGGGCTCGGAGAGAGCCTGACACTTCCATTTTCGTATATGTATACGCAAATACACCATCCTACCCGCACTTCATAAGCAGAGAAGTAAAATTTATCGGATTATGGCAACCATGTCAAGATTGAAGGTATTCTATAGGTAAGCCTACATTATATGCTAACGGGAGCATGGCCCTCTTAAAACTTTGGAAGGATATCGGTGCCAGTCATGACGTCCGTCCATGCTCATCATGGGTATCTATGACAAAGAATATCAAGGCACAAACATGAATATCCCGTTGGTTTGCAAAATTTAGTATTAATATGACTGAAAGTAACACATAAATGACTGAAATTGCCGTGTTATAGCGGCTGTTTTAATAAGACTTGTGAAAATAACAAAGAGCAAGTGTTGTCGAGTCTCAATTAGCGGGCTTTGGTGAAATTGGGTGGATCAATTTTCCTCAGGCCAGAATCAAAGCAAACGCACTTTCATACATTCATTCTGAATTCAATGATTTGGACGCTTTGACGTTTTATATCCAACCAAAAGATAAATGAATAATTTTAAAAAATACAGAAAACAGACCGTTATTGGAGCTAAAAAAAGAAAAAACTGGCTGTCTCTTGAGGATGTTTGCTCGCTTCAGAATAGTCAAATTCTGTTAAAACTTTAAAATCAATGTAGAAAAATTCGAAAAGCAATCAAAGTTATTCCCTTTGCGTAAATAAATCGTCCCACTCTAAATCTGACCGAAAATCAATATTCTTTCAATTTTATGGAGACATAAGAGTTGCCGATTTGATTCATCTTTGCCTCAAAACGCGCTGATTTAGAGATTTTTGTGCAATATTTCTGTTAAATGATCGATGAGAAACTGATTTTTTGTGGACAAAACGTGTTCATTTCAAGGTATTCATCTACAGAGGAAGGTTCTTTTTTTTCGGCAACTTCCGGGTTACTTTTTCCACAAAACTCTTAAAACTGGTGTTTTTAGGTTCGAGTTCATATGACATGGTGAAAAATTCGCAAACTTTAGCTCCTAGAAATTTTAAAATCACTCCGGTGACCGGGTTAAAAATTTTAACCAACCATACTGCACCATACCAGCTACAAGTTTTGAGAGTTTCAACGACTGAAACCAGTGACTGTTGAAGCGATCACACGTCCTTAACCAATGAAAATACATCAGTCGGATTTGGAACTGACAAAATAAAGTTTGCTTAGAGCTATCGAAAAGGTTGGCAATAATAGTCACTAACGAAGAGTTCATTCCATTGTGAAGAATATGCAACCAGTACACGCGAGAGAAAAGCTTGTTGCCTATTCAACGATGCGCGGGCGCTCTATCTACAAGCAATAAACCTACCTATGAATGAATACGAGCATTCCCCAAAAAATTGTTTCTTACGAAGAGCGCACACGAATTCAAGTACTTTCTTCGATCGTTAGACTATTCACGCGTCGAGTACTGTGCTTTAAAACTACACTACCCGCGAAAGATTGTCCGTTATGTGACTGTACTCTTGCAGGCACGCGTGGCCAATACAGAAACACAAATAGCCCGAAATTGCATCTGCGATGGATTTCATTGCTAACTAGCACAGCTGAAGGGATAGTTCGGAGAGGAGGGGAGTGGTTATGCCGTGTCACAGGCCATTTCAGCGATCGGCTAAGAGTTATACAGCCAGGTAGTACCATGTTCCGAATCATTACTCTTTCATTTTTTACTTTTTTTCCCTCATGCAAAAAATAAATAAAAAATACCTAACCTAGGGTAACTTGAGTATTCGCTTGAGTAGACGCTCCTAGAAAATATTGTTAACAGTGATTTTCAGCGGTAACTGAGTGAGCCACTATTCAATTTATAATTATCTATATTTAAAATTATTGGTTTCTAGTCACCTTAAGTATAAAGCACCAAAAAAAAAAATTCACAGTCTTATTTTGAAATAAGACTTACTGTTAGTAATAAATATCTAGATACAAATAAGGAAGACAGGGAGGTAGGAGCAATAATATCAAAACGAGACCAACAAGGATCCACCTGCTTGGTTTTAATCAAGAACTTGAAGAGAGGAAAAGATAACTTTTCTCAAAAGGTGTATATTTTGAGTAAGGCAACGTACGAACAGCGTTAGTTTATACTCAGGAATAATGTCTAACTTGTAAGTTAATTTCTGTCGAGATTCAGCTGTCAGAATGAACATAAATTGTACCTATTGTAAATTGTATTGTGTATTGTATTTTAACAATAGTCTATGCTCAAAACGAAGAAAAAGCGTTATTCTCAATATTACATAAAAGATTTTAATCCAAAAGATTTTCTCATAAAATTTTGTGAGTATGTAAGCCTTGCAGTGCGTAGCTTTACCGCAGGTAACTGACTTTCCAAGGGGGGAAAAAGAACGAAATACTCAGCGGAGGTTTCTTTGCACCAAGATTTCAACCGCGGAAGTTCGCCCTTCGTCTTTTGGTTACGAAAGCTCCTCAAATCTCGTTACGTACCGTACAAAAAAAGTAATCTCTTACAAGTCGGAACAAAACCTCATCATTTTGGACTTGACATGACAAAAAATACTTTTATTATCTACTGTTCATACAGTACACTCAACACAAGCTGCGAAGTGTCAGATCAGTTTATACTTCATTGTCCCGTCCTAGCCCTCCAAACACCCCCCGTTCGCCGAGCCGCATCTGTCAATATTGTTCTCGTTTGAAGAATTCTTACATCTGAGAGGATGTATGTATCCTCCTAAAGATGCAACCAGTGTTAGCAATATTTCTCGTCGACGAAGTACGCAAAAGCGAGCAGCACTGGGAATCTTACACTGAAAGAAATGAACGCTTTGCATTTACGATTCGCTCCTCATTCACTTAAAACAAATCGTTTTTGAAAGTCAACTAATCAAAGGAAAGAATTGAAAAGTCTGGTGGCTTTTACCCCAACCTGATAACTGTTTCCATAATCTGGCAAAAGTTTGGCTCAATTGGACATAACTGTGACCGTCACGAGATTGATTCAAAGTAGTGTTTCAAAACTTTTTGTAGGTCTGGTCCGAGTTAAAGAAGGTGAGCTCTAAAGGGACAAGAAAAAAAAAAGAAATAGGACAGCTTACTTGGCTGTGTTTGCCTAGGCTGTGAATGTGACCAGCGCAGTGATCCGTGATTCCTCTAGGAAATTCTAATGCAGGTCTAGTAATGTATAGCCTGGAAAATGAATGACAAAAGAGAGGGTTGGTGTCACAGCTATGAGTATTTTTGAGTGATCATCAAACAATAGTTTAGGGCTAAAAGGAAGGACCTCGACCGGGAACGCGTATATATATATATAAACATACATAAAACCATCTAAGAGAACACATTTTTTGTATGTATATTTTCACCAAGCTTCATTCAGTTGATCCTCTAGACGAATGAAGGACGTATTACTTTAAAGTTCAACGGTTAGTAGGAATGATTTTAGAGTGAACCGTAAGTCGCCCTCCTGATTATTGCGACTAAATTTATAATGAAGGGCTTAAGTATTCGATACTCAAACAGCATGTGCTCCACTCAATTTAAATGATAATGTCTTTGCAACAATAGAGCATCTGTCAGTACGAGTATAGCAATTACTCTCAACAATAGGATATTCCATACCCCCAGGTAACTGCTTGTTGCGATTACATCGATGATGTTCGCCAAAAGCGGATTGTTGTAATTGGCTGATGTTAAGTGGGCAACAATAGCTGGCAACAAAGGCCCGTAGAAGTGAGTTGTGGACGCTGCCAACAATGGTATTGGCAAAATGGGATCGCAACAATAAGAGCTCCCTCGCGACCCACATGATTTCGATGCGCAGTCTCCCCCCCTTGCTCCGCAACTGACAACTCACTGATTGAACGGAGTTAAAAACCTAAAAAAAAGGAGGAACAGATAACTACCAATTTCATAATCTTTTGCTCTGCGTGGGGTTATGTAGTTCGTTTTCTCGGGCAGCTTCCAAATTACCCTGCTCGATTTTGCTTGGCATTGTGAGGAGGTCACCGGCAATTGCATGGGAAATCGAACGATTTCAAATAATGTCAGCTAGTAATGGAATCCCTTGGTAATTATGCACAGCATTGTCTACACGACTCATAATTTCAAAAAAAAACGGAAATAAGAAATGTAAAAACAAAGTAAAAATGAAGGTAAATAGGAGGACTTTGTCATGTGGAGGTTGAAAAAATATATGTATAAACGTGGGCAAAAAGTGACAGGGACAGGGAGGAAGAAGCATGGTGATGTAGAAGGAGGGGATGCAGGAGAATGTAGAGGAGATGGAAGAGGGAGGAGAGAAGATACAGTAAAGATGGAGGAGGAAGGAATGGGGAAGGAGGAGAGAGGAAGGAAGATGAAAAGAGACTCATAACCTCGCTTATAACATGTAGAGTAAGTAGACAGTGCTCGAAAGAAAATCCAAATTGCTTGGATTGGTGGATTTAACCAACCTAAGTTATCCGTTTGTTCCATTTTTCAAGGCGTTATTTCGGTGTGACTAGGTCCACGAAGGCCAGTTATCTACGCCAGGATACAGACGAGATGAGGTACAAACATTTTCATTCCATGTGAAAAGAACTCCACCTGATTCACTACAGGCACTAGCAAGTAGTCGGCATTCGGGGAAGAAATAAGTTTGTTCGTCAAGAAAGGGAAGGTCGCATCGCTTAATCGAAGAAACTGGGCAAAAATCCTGAAGAAATAAATCATCATGGGCGTAGCTTTCAGAGAGGATGGGTCATAGGGAGGGAGGCGAGTTGAAGCATTGCTTTGGATGTCAGCATAAATCTATCGCTAGCCGGGACTGCGTGTTAAGAGAGCCTGTTTGGAAACACAGGCGATTCGAATACTCTTGCTCGCCAGAATTCAAATTTTGAAATGAGTTCGTGGAAAAACAATCAGTCACAATTTTAGGGTAAGGTGAATGTGTCATAGGGATTTAGGTCCCCTCAAAGCAATTTTTATGATACAAATAGCATGAGCCTTTTTACATTTTTTTTTACCCTACTTGCGCTCGCGAAGATCAATTTAACGAACAATTACTCGGAAAATAAATTGGTTCCTATTCGATTTCACATTGTTTCTGGATGTTCGTACTCTTTGACCGCATAACAAAGATCAGTTTTCATCAATATTTCCTGTTAGATCAAACGTATCGTTTGTGGGTGATACGTATCAGACTATATAAAGCATTATTATGCCTCTGCCTAATCGATTTGAAGCTGCCACAATATATATTTGCTGTTACTTTGTGCCGGTATGGTGTGCAATTTGCTGTTATTGCATAACAGCAAATATGTTTTTGCTGCCGCGAAGTATAATGTGTTCGCGAAACCACAGTTTTTAATACATGTTTTTCTCATCACCCATAGTTGGGAGTCATTCATTAGAGCAAACAATTCCCATAAGAAGAAACTTTGGATCGAAGAAATGTTCACCCGTTGATTCGACGTTGCATGTAATGCATAATTACAGTCCCTCTATTCTGCTGGATCCGTTGAACCATTCAAAGCTGATGAGGTAACATTACGGCCAGGAAGAGCTAATGCACTCTTCCTAGAATAGACAAACTGCATGTAGTGATCATGCAAGCATGGCTTAATTTTTAAAGACATTAGTTGGATGACGTGAGCAAAACTTTGAGGACACCTGTCTAGGCATCATGCTGAAAACTACTCATCCATTTTCGACGAACGGTATCAACATGCGCAAAAGTTTTAACGAAAAAGTAAAAAAAAAAGCAAAAAAAAATCGCTCACCAATCCACTTAATGAGTGAGATTCAATTGTTCGAACAAAAGTCTAACTGCATAAAATAACATTTTAAGCCATCACATTGACAACCATAGGTGAAGGAATCCTCAAAGGGATCAAAGAGCCCACTGATGTTGCAACATTTTCTTCTAGAAATTCAATGGGAAAAGGGATTAGCTATAGCGCCAAAACAATATTACAAGAAAAATATCTCGTCGGGGCTACGGAATATATCCCTGTAACAGCTTTAAGACAGCCGGATAAATTCACGGTTTATTTTCGTCAATAAAACGTAATTATTTCACTGATTTTCCACGATTAGAGCTTGTCTCTAAATTACGTTGCGCTCCGACGGGATGCGGAGGAGTGCGTGACTTGGAGCAGGGTGTGTCGCGTGACGTCAGTTTTTTTCTTATTTTTCTTCGTTTTGTTGGCACCACTATTTTAAACAAGAACGTTTAACTGCCAATGTCATTCGCTTGTTCCTTTTCACAGATTTTGACTAATTCCTCATTTCAAAATAAAATAAATATGAAGTTTTCTTATTATATGAATCACTAAAAGCACTCCCTTTGGACAGCGAGCTGTTGGACTGTCGCTGGCAAGTTCAAGAGTCCTCGTCAAAATATAGCTAGGAATCCGCATCGGAAAAGAATAGATGAGCCATTCGCCATAACATTAAATTAAGCCAATCACGAGTGACCTGTGTCGTGATAAGCTGTCCAACTTGCGTGGCTGTGTAGCTGATGAGCCACTTTTGGTGTGGTTTTCGAGGAGGAAAGGGAGCAGTTCAAGACAATGCGCTCTGTAAAAACCTTCGTTAACTTTCGGCTCACTTTAAAGAAGCCGTTTCACAAAGACGGTCCCGTGTGTTACAGCGCTAACTTCTTTTCTCTTTATGCCCTAAATAGCATTCTCCTCAAATTTCTTTTTGCTCTCCTTCGTTGCCCAAACCTGTAACTACTTAGTGGCTCATAACGGACGATATTAGGAGTCCCTTTTTTCGCCTTTTCTCATTAGTATCCCTTTATTGCGCAATGTCTTCATGACATCCGAGCCTTAAATATTATGTCTTCTCGTGATAAATTGTCTGAAAAAGGAGAAACAGCAAAAACCAGGCGTTTTGGAGCAAAGTCCTTCTGCGCGATGTGTAATTCTTATTTTGGTTACAGATTGTCAAATGATTCTCACCCTTGCATTCCGGCTTAATATTACCTAGTCTTCAGGGGGAAAAAATAATTGGTCCTAAATAACGATAAACAAATTCATAACGAAAAAATAAGTGAATAAATAATAAATTACAATAAATGAATCCATAAATAAGTAAATCAATCAAGAAATCTAAATAAGTTTAATAAAGTTAGTAGTTAGTTCACGCAGCATCAAAAACCAAACGCCATGATTTTATGACTTTAACGTTTATAGCCTAGATTCGAGGCCTCTCACAAAAGTACTGGAAAGGAAAGCGAGTGGCATTGCTCATATTAATGTGACCTTCACACAGGTCTACGTATTCGAAGAGGTGGAATATGTTGAACTTTAAATGATAAAACTTTGTTCTCCGTGATTTACTTGATTTTTGTTGATACGGATCCTGCTGCTAGGCAAAAGGCAGTCGAAGAAAGAAGGACAAAAACAGAATTACAAAAATCATGCTCCTTCACTAAATTAAAATATGGAGACGTAACGATTTCAAAATACATGTAATAGGCCACGCGCACGTGGCAATAACAGCCTCACAAAGGCGAGGAAGAACAACTTTTAACAAAGTTATTGATTTTCATCGTTTTAATTATTCCTGTATGGAATGGCCATAAAAAGCGATGCTATACGAAAGGCCTCAAAAAGAGGCAATATTGATAAGCTGGCCCTTCTAGCCCAACCAACATTTCTTTTTCTGCTAAAGAAGGATACCCGAAGTAAGTTTTCATCATTAACACCATCAATCACTCCCTGTGTGGGAAGAGAACTTTTTTAGGTTAGACGATTTAAATATTCTGTTGGCGGTTTTCACTTAAAAAAAATCATAGGGAGGTAAATTGATTAAAACAGCAAAGAAGAATGACACTTTTTTTCAACGCCGAAAAAGATGATCACGCTAGTATAAAGCTATATACTATTCGAGGCATTCCTGATTAAAGTAACTTGCTTTTTAACGTAAGTTACAGCAGTCTCGACGCAGTTTCACTGATAGTGAGAAATCTTGTTACGCAGCAGTGCCATGTTTGTTTTAGATACGAGAGTAAAACAGGTTAACAATACTTTTTTTTAATAATTTGAAATCGATCAACAATAGGCAAGAAAATGGAAACCTTTACATCACATTCAAAGTTTTCTCACCCCGTCCATAGAACAGATGAACGATTAAAATTCAATAAAAATATTTTTTTAGAAAATTATTCTAGCACCGGTATTCTTAGAGGACTAATGTGATAAAACCCCGTATATAGGTACCTAAAAAAATCCTAGCTGAATGCAATTATTTCTGAAATTTACGAACTGTCATTTAAAAACTTGAGTATCGAAAGGCTTCAAGTTTTCATATCAATTATGTTTCATTTAAGTTAAAAGACAAACTCTGTAAGACAAGTGTAACTTTTAAGATATGTTAGAATAATCGCCGCCATTCTGAAAGTGGGCTTGATGATCTGCGCATCTTCTTGCACTTACGTGATTCTTCCCTTAAAAAATATTTAAAAAAATAATCGTGATACAATGGTATTCTTCAACACGGCCATTAATCTTTATCCCTGAGAAATTCCCAATCGAGTGAATAAACAATATTAGCATAAAGTAGCCATATTTGTTGTTTGGTTTAATCGTAATTATAGCGTCAGGATATGGCTCCAGGAAATGGAGATTTGAGCCAACTAAAATGCGAATACTCCCGTAATTATTTTAGCTGAATCTACTAATAGATTGTCTTGGGAAAACTGGCATGATAATGCAGTACCAAACATTGACGAGGTCATCTAACCTTAATGGTCGGAACTTGTATCAGCCATTGCCGCTTCGTAAACATCTTGGAACAGTTTCTCCAATTTCAATTCTAACAAGAGAGGGAAGGCCAGTAAAACTTATGGGAAATGCTGGAACAGGTTTTCATATTAATTATCTTCGTAGTATGTACTGTACATATTTATTTCTAGTGTTAGCGTTCTGGAGGATGGATATTACTCTCTGACACAGAGGAGCCTGTTTTGATTGGGAGTCTGTAATATTGGGTTAAATAAGTTAGAGTAAACTGGACGAAATAGTTAGTGTAGGTAGCATTTTCATCCGGAAAGTTTCGTGTAAGAGATCTATCCTTCACCTCAAAAAGACAGCCACGTTTTAGCTGCCAAAATTAAAGGCCTTACCGGTCGCAAAAGTCAAGGGGCCAAAAAAGCACGCCGTTTCTACAGAAATACAAATAAACATACGCCACCTTATTAGAATCTCTCCTGAGAGAAGAAAAAATAAATCATAAAAAGTCATAACTTTTTTTTCCGAAGATTATTTGTACATTCTGAAATCCTTATCACGCTTATACAAAGTTATGGAGGTCACGAAACATTAACGTAAGAAAATAACAATAGAAAAACAGGAAGGGCCTTTTGGGTATTAGAAGGGTGGGAGTTCGGAGCTCTCTCCCTCCTCCGCGAGGTCCCATGGTCGATTAACACGGCGGGAAAGCTCAAGGGTGACTAACGGAGAAGTAGGGGGAGCTGCAGTTGGACCCGCTTAGACCCGTTTTTACCGTATACCCCACCGTAAGGAAAGAATCCCGTTGAGCGGAAAAATGACGAAAATATTCTTCGAGAGGAGCCGCGTAGAGGGATCTCCAATTTCAACGAAACCGATGTAGTGAATTCCAAAAGTCTGTTTAAATATAGCCCTGTCCGCGTTTTTGTCTAAATTTTAAAAACAAATATTGAAATTGTCCTTTTTGAGCCCAGGCCCAAAGGCTCATCACACATCACACCACAACCTGGTGGTTTGTGGATGTCACAAATGGATCAAAGTACGAACAAAAGACATCAGGTGCAGTTGCTGAGGGAGCTTAGCTGCCACACGCCACGCTTTGCTCGCCTGTTGTCGAGAGGAACGTGGCATCCTGATTTGCCACGAGAGGTAGAAAACAAGAGGACGAATATGCAACCCCTACTTGAGATGGCAGTATGAAAAACGTAGGTATCTCATAAATTGCCAATGCTTGAACTGTTTAAAGCGCTGATGTGAGTCGGCGACAGAGGGAATGCTTTCCCAGAGAAAAGCGAGGAAAGGAAAGAGAAGAAAGGTAGAGATTTCGGGTAGCAATAGTTCCAAAGTTGAGTAAAGATCGTGTCAGATAAGTTGTGCAAGCGTCGATCGTAAAATACCTGGATACCTACAAGCGGGTGGAGGCGCGGCAGAGGTGGTTCCTGACATTAAGTGACAGAAGGAGAGGGGCTTCAGGGAAGAGGGAGGGCGTCTCCGGCGGGAGGCAGCTGAACGGCCAGACGGCTGCGCGGCACAAGTGCAGCCTAAACGTGCCACTTTTTATTGCTCGTCTTATCTCGTTGCACATGAAACTACTCTACCTTGGTCTCCCTTCACCGTCATAAACGTTCAAGATCCTTTCTGGACGCTTTTACTGAAATCGTTAACACAATATACAACATCTGTAGGGTGAAATAAAATTCCTACCCCTTATTACCTTTAGACTTCAGGACTCATGCAGCAACACTGATAGAACACTAACTAAATCTGGTAGTCCCGCACCTCATTTGGGTATGAACGTGCCTTTTGGTTAGTTTTGAAGTTTAACCTGCACATCAGTGCCGTTTAGCCCCTTGGTATATATTGGGTAACTCAATCGACTACCAGAAAAATCAACCAAAATTCGTGCTATGTCGAGTTTGTTTTTCACCAAAAACACTAGAGACTCCCTAATAGTTGTTTTAATCACTGCACGGAGGACCATTCAAGTCATCGTTATAGGACCAATCAAGTTATCGTTATAGGATCCAAGACATCGTTATAGGTATGTTGTATGAAGCAAGCCACATCAAAAGACATTGCCGAAGTCCAACAACCCTTGCCTTCAAAGCCGTCGGAATCATCCGCAATATGAAATCTTTGTTTTCGTAAACACGCATCGTGCCAACCACACATCAAGTCTAACCAAAAAATAAGTACCTTTCCACGAAAATAAGGGATTTACATCCATCAGGTACCCACATCCACAGCATGGGGAACTAATACTACTATTGAACAAAAGCGCAACCACTAACCGGTTTGTTGGAATAGCGTTAAACCAAAATGTTAGTTGCCTACCTCACTCCGATAGCAAACCGATTTATTGTACCGCCACTTTAGTTTTGTTGAAACACTAAAAAATAGCTCTACCCAGGTATAACAGCGTACTTCACGATGGTTCAGCCCCTGGCAGGGGAGCGGAAGTATCGCTCGTCCAGGCGTAATATCACAACACAACTGCGGCATTCTCGAACTATATTCCAGTCTGAGGTTGGCTCACACTATGAATTTCAAAGGTTGCATTTATTTGCGAACTTTTGTGTTTATTTTCTCTCCACCAAGTCGAGCGGGGTGAGGCACCAGATATTCAACCTTGCCTAGGTTAATATGGCGTATCGTCGCCGCTCACATCATGCTGATGTTAGCCAAAATTAGTTGACATCCCTCATGGAGATTTCCTCCGCTGCCGTTCCGTTATCGGCAAGCCAAGCCTGACGCTACTTGCATTTCGTCTGCAGTTAATGTCGCTAAGAAGTAAGTGGCCTCAAGCTTAGGAACCATTACGTAAGATTAACCAAGGTTGGGTGACGTGCCTTGCTCTGCTGTCGTTCTGTTCGGATTCGAAAGATACAACTCGAGAGGGACAAGAACTGCCTTCAAAATTTAGGCCAGAACATTCGATTAGGCTAGACGCCCCACAGATGTGTCTTGACTTTGCCTATGCGATTTCCAGGACCCCGAATCTAGTGACAACCCGCACATACGATCACAAGGAGACTGCACTCCCGAAACTCTCCCCTACCTTGCAAAACACAAGACCCCTCAACACCGCATGTTTCAACGACGCCTGACTAACGCCCTCCTCGTTCCTCCCCCGACCCTTGTGCACCTGCTTCATGTCCACCCGCTGTACAAAAACCATGTCCGTACAACCTGCCGTGGTTGAAGTGTACATATTGTAACTGTACATAGCTTCTTCTGATTAATCTTACATGTTAGTGTTCCCTGCGAGGTTAAACTTATCTTCTCAATTCAGGTGAATTATTTATTAGGGCTTCTTACTTGTACTAACCGTGACATTTTAGCTGTGAGCTTCATCTTATGCGTGTTATGTGAGCACATGGTGGGGTTTTGCTATGCCTTTCACCTCATACGCACCTGAACCATTAACTGTCATTTGTAAATACCTGCTTATTCACTGCACCACAGCCTTCTGATAACCGTTAAGGCCACAGGTGAACGGTAATCTAAAGCACCATGCTGCAACCCTCTCTAATTAACTGATGAGTACTCTCTATGATAAATAAATATACTACTACAACTACGTGGTACCTATCATCCGAAGAGTAAACGCAAAAGCTGTACTTTTGGCAGTACAGGGTTCTTTGCCTTGTCAGTATTGGCTTTCACCGTAGCCTTGCTAAAAATTTCCTAATGGAAGAATAATTATCTGCTAAAAAAAACCTGTGCGTTTCTCAAAGCTTCTTTGTCAAGAGAGCGCTGATATGAATGAAGACAGTGAAGTCAAAATCATTTCAGTGAATAAAGCCTATGGGACATTTTTGATGGTCTGCTGCGAGTCTAAGCAAACGTGAGAATTTTTAGAATATTTTTTGATGTGGCACTTATTTTAGGAACTACCGGAAATCCTTTTTACTCAGCTTTTGTACAGCGGACGGAGTTCCCGGGTTTATTAGAAGTTCATAATAAATCAAGGAAAAAAGTTTTTAATTTTGTAAAATAGGGACAAAGCGGCGAGTTCAACGGCCTGAGACGTACAGCAAAGCTTGTCAAAGCTAAACCCAAACAGCTTAGCCAGACGCCGGAGGCGGGCTGCTCGGGTGGCGGGGCCAAACGAAACAAGGCGGAGGCAGCCGAAGCGGCGTTCGGCAAGCGAGTGCCTGGGTGACGAGTAGCGCCGCAACAAGTAATCACTAATGGAAAAGGTTCCTACAACTTTGCTCGATTAACTGCACTTCTGCATAGATGCTATCAGGACTTTGCAATGGAAATACGCTCAGTGATCAGAAGTGATTAAAGCTTCAGCTGGGATAGTTGGGGCACTTGGAGTTAGTTCAAGGCAGGATAGAGTTGTTCAAAGCATGGTACTTGGAAATGGGTCGGATACGATAGGGTAAGGCAAGCTCGCAACGAGAGCTGAGATACGGTAGTGCAAAGTGGGTTGGAGATGCTGCTTGATACGCGGAAAACATTGGTTCTACTAGAGGGAGCCAAAACTAATTGTCCGTCAGCTGAGTAACTTCGGTACTCATAAAGGCAGAAGAGAGAGAGAGAGAGAGAGAGAGAGAGAGAGAGAGAGAGAGAGAGAGAGAGAGACAGAGAAGACGAATACAACCATATGACTTGTGAAAAGGGATCCCTTACAACAAAATTACGGAAAAATTGCCTAATGGCCATATAATACCGATAAATAGAAAAAAATGGTAGCCGTAAAGCAGGAAGTGCATTAAAAAAATAAAGTAAAAAGTCCACCTGAAAGGTTTTTATCAGTCACCAAAAGGAAAAAAAGTAGCCATAAGTGAAATATTGCCATAAGCCCAAAACCATGTGAAAAAAGTAATGTAAAACTATCGAAGAAAATCATACAAGAAATACCAAATCTAAAAATAAAAAGAAAAACAAATAAGCGAGAGAATGGAATGAATTTTAGAAACCAATAATAAGCTAAAATCTGATAATATTCTGCATGGTGAAGATTTGGTTCGTTAGAGTGGATACAAACAGGGCTGACGCAGGTCATTACTTTCGTCTTCACAGGGTGAATTGTTTTTACGGTGCTTAGAAGACGTTTTTATTTTTATCTCGAAAACATTTGCAACTCTCAAAATGTCTTAAAGGCAAAGTTGATCTCATATTTGTTTCCTAACATTTTTTTTTCAATAAAATAATACCATTAAGA
>Ga0058701_10001124_pt1 | contig 18578 bp, 10 predicted proteins | sample AgamicOrMae_FD_97039 | JGI IMG/M metagenome (GOLD analysis project Ga0058701, IMG submission 97039) | Agave microbial communities from Guanajuato, Mexico - Or.Ma.e | ecosystem: Host-associated > Plants > Phyllosphere > Phylloplane/Leaf | place: Guanajuato, Mexico | collected 2012-06-04
ATATAAAACAAAGGGGACGATTGCTGTCCTTCAAATTAAATCACATATATAGACTTACTTTATATCATAACAAAAAAAAACGCGTTCGAAAATATTAATTTTTGTGGTTTCTACACCCGCTTAAAGAAAGTCATGCGCTGCGCCCGTGCGCGACCCTCACCGGACCCCATGTTTCTCGTCTGACTTCGGGCAGCGAGGCGCGGTCTCGAAAGGGCTAAAATGCGTTTCCATCAACAATGTTGCCCTCAGGCAAATACTTAGCTCATCTCAGAGCCTCCAAAATAAAAAAAAAATTGGGAGTATTGCCGGCAGGGAGTTGGCACTACTGGATACTCAACCAAACCGGTGGTCACGCTCTAAAACAACTCATTTCGATACACACAGGAACGTTGCGAAATAGTACAGCACGATACCTCAGAACTCTCCTGACAGACTCAAATGCGTAGAATAAATATATCTGATTCATATCGGCAAGGAGATTCATTCAGTCAAATATCTCTAAACGCCAAACGAACCCTCACGCGAACCATAAACCACATCTCATATTCGACATCGGCAATTTGCTTCCGACGGGGAAAATGCTGTGTGTGTGTATGTATCCTGGAACTAATCACATAATAAATGATATACAGAGTGAGCTAAAGCTGAGATGCGCTCAGGCAATAAAAGCCATTCCCCCGAATTCCATTTAACATCCTGTCTTCGACGGTAAAGTCGTGGTCATAACAAGTCTTCAGTTCTACAATGGGAAAGCCCGTTGGGACGGATGGACATAAAATCGACTACACATCCACGGCCTTCTGAAGCTTCTCGGAACGTTTCCTGTTTCAACGGTGCAAAATTGGAAAACTACGTGGTGAGAAGAACTGGTTAAACCAGCAGACAAAATAAACAAAACAAGAGCAGGTACATACGGGCAGTGCAAACTCGTTACCCGTTATTGGAATGCAAGACAGACATGCCTAGAATATTGCACCCTGAGGAAGTATGACAAAAGCATAAATGCAGTCAAAGAATAGAAAAATAAAACCCTTCACACTTCAATTATGAACACTGAATAGACGTTAAAACAAAACTACCAAAACTCAAGACAGGCATCTTCATTAGAAATTTAATGGGGAGGTTTTCCAGCGAGGCGTGGGTACAAGGAAAAGATTGTCCACCGCTGCTTTCTATTCAGAATCTGAAAATTTCGTTTGGGGAGGAAAGATGGGGACACAAGCTGGTTGTACGAAGGACATATAAACTTTTGATGCTTTGAGAACAGCATGGATCTGATTTTAGGGTATTTGGTTTGTGGAGTTGATAGAAGTTGGGTAAAACCATGACATGCACTCACATAAAGCTTGGAAGCATCGTGGTGCAGAGGGAAATTTGTGTCTAGGGCCTGAAGAGAATCGATGGTAAGACATCTTTACAAGACATTACACAGACTTCCAGAACATGAGTACCATCAACACGGGAACATGAGGGCAGTGCCATCGAAAAGATATATCAACACATTAAGTGAACCAACACCATACCCGACTTCTTATTGACACGCAAACACAAGAGCAAAGAACTCGGAAAATGAACTCTCCAATGGATAAACTGACTGCAATCTGATATTAAAGAACTAACCAACAGCAGCAAGGTTACTCATTTATGAAATCCGCGAAAATCTCAAGTCAACCACTTGGATTATTTCTTTAGGAGGATGGGAGAGGGGATTACATGGAGTAAGAATAACTTCCGAGTGCGGTCTTCCTAGAATCTAGAGCTACTTGCCGCATTTCCCCCTGAAAAAAAACTGGAATGGCAAATATAAATTCCCAAAATTTACCGTTTCCTGTGCGACTTTCTATCAACAATTATTTTAGGAAGGAGAGAAAATGGTTATAATACAAAGACCGCTGCAATGGCGAGGTTGATAATTTATGGGTTTTTCCCAAAAAGCATAAGAGTTTCCCATCTCCTGGTTAAATACCCTATAAAAAACTATTTCTCAACCATTTTATGTCATTTTTTTCCCTTTGTAGAAAGACGGGATACTACATCTGGAAAGAAAATTACACAGTACAAAAGCATAGCAGAAAGAAAAATACTATTCAAGTAAAGAGCACAGATAAACCTATACAATCACAGCCAGGAACAAAGGATTACTTTAAAATCTTGGGAGGATAAACAAAGGTATAAGATGGAATGGGGGTAATAACATTTTTAGTCCCAGGAAAATCAGAAGTAGTGCGAAAACAAAAAAAAATTGGACAAGAAGGGAAATTATGTTCAAGTTCCAAGTAGCGAAATAGCATCGGCATGATACGTCACTGAGAAGACAAAAATCTGATTCTTTTGGGTGAAGAGAAACAGTTAAGACTCAATTTGAACATAATCGAAGCACAAACACAAAATTCCAATTCACTACATAAGTGAAATTAAGGAGATCGAAATTCATTCAAGAATTCAATATCCATCTTGGAAGGAAATGTTACGACTTAATTACCGCTATCTTAAGGAAGAAAGCAATGGCTTAAACTAAAACCACCATGAGATCATACTCGTCTTACACGTTAAACTCTACGGCATGCAAGTAATGTCCTGATGGTTCTTATATCTACAAGATTTGGTTCTCTTGAAGGACATAAAAAAATGAATTAAACGTTAGCTCGTCCATTCGAGGGAAAAGCAGTCCTATTTATAGAATTACCGAGCAAGCATGTTCGTCACTTAATTACAACGCACAAAGTCGCGCATGATCTTGCGGAGGTATTGGTTTAAAACGTAACGCAATACATTCAACGAGAAAGCTTTGACCGTAAACAATACGCAATAACACTACTGAATTCATAAAGCGCTGAAAGGAAGGAGGGAAAAGTTAGCCATCATTGTCATTTTAACTTCATCAAAGAAAATAAGCAAATCAAACGAAAGAAAGCAGCCTTTTTTAAATATGGCACAACGCTGAATCAATCAAAAAGGCGTGCTTAGATCTACAAAACGAACACGGCTAAATAAACCAACAAAACCCTTTCAAACCTGACAGTAATAAATCAAGAATAGTATCAATGTATCACAGAAAAAAATGAGGGGGGGGGAATTAAGACTCAGCAGAAAACAACAAAATAAAGCTTCGTTATCGACATGCAACGTACAGTCACGATCGTAAAATCGTGTCACTTTTATACGGGCTATTCCACGTATAAGCGTGACGCGACTTTTTGTCCCCACTGTACAACTTTTCACTGGGACACCACAAAAGAAAATATCCAAGTCTTCCACACCCAAAATTAAAAATAAAAACAAAATTAGTAAGACATACGCATTATTAGGAGCATGACATCTAAGGCGGGTAAATTTTATCCGATATTCGCATAGTACCAGTCAGTCATCATGCATTAATACGAGGGTGAGGAAGGAGCGATAAGAAGAATGATAGCAACGGTCAACATGACACACTTGCAGTTTGAAAGGCAGCACTTTCTACCTCGTGTGTTCCACCGTGGTTATACCTTCCATGACATTTTGAGGATTAGCGACATACAACCGCGTCGGTTCGGTTAACCTTAATTAACGGTTACGTGAAAGACTGGATCTCGCTCCGCTTTCATGAAGCCTATCTCCGCTTATTCCTCGATGAGACAAGACGCAAGACACATGTCCGCGACCGTAAGGTTAGGATGAGGAAGGTTAGGTTAAGGAAGGTTAGGATGAGGAAGGTTAGGTTAAGGAAGGTTAGGTTAACGAAGAATAGGTTAAGGGGAATACGTTAACGAAGGTTAGGTTAACGAAGATTAGGTTACGCGCCTTGTGCGTTGCTCCGCTTGTTGTAGAACGCGTGAGGCAGAAAATGCTCCTTAAAAATTTAGTTTAGCTACATCCCAAAACCAGCTAGATCGGGCGAATAGGTGAAAAACCCGTAGTTTATTAAAAATAATGAGGGTAGCACTACTGCGACTGGCTGTTGAGTTTTCATGCCTAAATGTGGAGCCCTGGAGGCAACGGTACTGTACTTCGGCAGGAAACAAAAGGGCTGTTTCCTTGCGTCACCTGCCACAACAAAACATGAAAACACTTTTCCTAGAAGTGCCAAAGATCAAGCAACAGATCCACGTGTATGTCAAGCGTACAGGGCCAGAGAATTTGTGAAGTCATGTTCCGTTAGTGTGTACTATGGTTACACTATCTACGGTAGTTACCTGGAGACCAACGAGTTAGTTGATGTGTCTGATTGGAAAAAAAATGCACGGTCAAAGAACAAAGAGTATCAGCACAAATCCGCCCTTGGCGAAAGGCATTACTCTTTTGGCGGGAACTTTCAAATCGGTGATAACGTACCCTCAGCAAGTCGGTTTCAAAATATACCCTCGAAAATCTAATTACGAGTTGCAAATATGTTCGACGCATGAATATACGCAAATATACCGGTCGTGCAAGATAAGACTATCAACACCATGATTGAGGATTGAGGGGCTACACATCGTAGTGCCGTGCGAAACCTAAACACTGGAAACCATTCTAGACAACTTGAAAACAAAACGGGTTTGGAGCCAATTCCACCATTTTGAACAAAATACAACGCAATTGCCCGTAATCCTCGTAATTGAAGACACGTCCAAAACTGGCCTTGGCAAGGAAGGAAAAAAAATCAAAATAAAACAAAATAAAATTTCCAGAGAGAACATAAGACAACAGTAAAACACTGCACAACGAATAGCTTGGCAGTAGTCAAACCAAACATGAAAAAATGTAGGCCCGTCAACATAACAAAGAAAAGCTCATGTTTCGAAAAGAAAAAGGTCATTCAGGGTTCAATTTCAGAGCATACACATTCAGCACAGAATGATCACTACACTACCAGCTTTTATGAGCAACAACCCTGCAATTGGCTTCATAGAACAACTTCGCAAGAAACTCATTTTCGGAGAAAAGGCATAACCCAGCGATCGAAAAATAATTCATTAGAACATGAATACGCCTTCGCCTACATGAACCCTGCACACAGTAGGAGCTACGATCACACGAGGACAAATTAAAAATGGTTGAAGAAACCATTGAGGCTAACGGCACGGAAACTCCCGCACAATAAGCTATTTAGTCAGAGAGGCATCTCTTTACACAAATCAGCGAGTGAAAATAAACCTATACCGAGCGACGCTAAAATATCTAGCGGGAATTCCCAATTCTGTCCACGTCCGCGGGCTACAAAAAAACTAATTTCGAATTAAGGTTTTTTATGAGCATTGGTTTCGATAAACAGGTTTCCAGAATACATAAGTCACCCAAAACCATATTTTCTGATCCAGCGACCAAGGATACATATTGAGATGTTCAGTATCTGACGAAAAAAAAAACGAATCTGATATTTCCGCACGACGGACAGTGATAGGAACGAAAAGAAAAATTTTAAAAAGCTACCGATTACTGAAAAAATGACACATACAATGGACCTGAGCATTTAAAGGATCAACAAGAGACAGAACCATTCCTTTCATTCGCAAAATTCCGTTCAGTAATGCACCATGATAATTTGAGTGATAAAACAGAATCGGTAACAATACGTGAATGCTGCTGAATAAAAATAATGACCATGTTATCAAAGTTATGCTTGAGAATGAAACAAAGACTATATTGCGAGTCCGGAGGGCAGATAGTCCGAGAAGTCTACATTATTGAAGGCATCGAGAAGGACGCGGGTTAAAATTTCCAGCTTTCAGCAATGAAACGCCCTTATAAAAGCTATTTCACTGACAAAATAGAGGTCATGGGGCACAAGCGCACATTTCATGAACTATTGAGCACAAGCAAAATCGGTGTTCGTTATTTCTACCTGGAGAAAGCCATTTTACGGACTAAATAGAGCTCATGTGAGGGCCAGTTCCGTGCCGCCAAAACGGACTTCCGCACAAACAAAAGAAAAACAATCATCATGGCAAGCAAACAAAAGCAGCGAGAAAGTCACTGAACCGTCCCTCAACGCACCGCCCTCTCAGTTCACCCGTCCAACTTTGTGGTGGAGATTGTCCGGAAAGTAAACCTGTTTACTTCAAGGCACAGGGGGCAGGAATAACACACATTCACGCACAGTTGTCAGAGACATTTAATATTTAAAAACATTTATGTTGAGAGCTTCTCTCAATTCTTATGTTAATGGTAAGACAACATGTTACAATAACCTAGTACAGAGACAGGTAAGACATTCAGTAGTTTTCCTTCAACAATCTGAGCTACACTATTCGAATAAGTTTTGTTTAATGTTTTTTTCGCTATGGTAAATTACTCGTTACCTTGTCGCTCGCGAGCTTCGATGCTCCCGAAGACTCATCAGGCTTGCCCCCTCTCGTCCGCAGCCGAACTCAGCCGGAGTTGCCCGAAGGCGGCCGGCGTCGTGGCGCCCGTTTTAAAACTGATCCGCCGTGTCACCCATTCTGATAAAACCACATGGCGTGTCCGGCCATGGGGAGTACCATGCAACTCTCTTACGCGACTAACAATCTAAAGATCCTCACATACATACACGTATCATACATAGCGGCGACAACCGAACGCATCGCATGGGCTTAGATTCAAGCAACCAAAATAACCTCACCCATCAAAATCAGATGGAAGCTGAAGACCCAACCTTCATTGTTACTGGGGGGCCACCAACAATACAAAAGTAATAATCGTCAATGGCCGAGGGCCTTAGCAGCTCTTCCCCCTCACAAGAGAATAATCAAAAAAATAAAAAGCACAATTTTATCGAGAATTTTCAATCGGTTCATTTTCCGGCTGGTGCAAACACTAGCAACACAGTGATCAGAATGGATGCAGAAACACGAAGGCTAGGCACATCCCAAATGTCAAGGCATAGAAAGCGCTCCAACCATCTGTAAACAGAGACAAACAGGGCCACATGTGACATGGGCTGCAAACAGCCGCTCCCTCTCCTCACCACCTCTTCCCACCGCCGCCCTCGTCTCTCCGAACGCCCTCTGCTTCGCTGTCTTCCTGCTGCATAAACACAGAGCAACTCCAGCGCGTTCACCCCCCTCCCGCCCAGGCGCGCCCTCCCCGTCCCTCCACCGCGCCCCAAGCGCCGCCAGGCAGCCTTTACATCCGCCGACGCCAACGTCTCACCTGCTGGGAGTCAAAAGTGAGGTTAGGAACTGAGAAACCTGTCTTACCTTACCGTCACGTAAAGCTTGGCGTTCAGTTCTCGGGGCCGCCGGGCTGTCCGCCGTAGGCGCTGTAGCTGCCGTAGCCGTACTGGGGCTGGCCGGGCTGTTGAGGGGGCTGTGGGCCCCCGGGGCCGCCGCCGCCGTAGTAGCCTGCCGCCGCCTGGAACAACCGCACACGATTAGCCCAAGCTCGTTTCCGACGGGGAGGGGAGGGCAAGTGCGGGGAGGTGCTCACCTGGTATCCGTAGGGCTGTCCGTAGCCGGGCTGCTGCACGGGCGCGCCCTGGCCGGGCTGCTGCGGGGCCGCGGCGCCGGGCTGCTGCACCTGCGCGGCCTTGGACGCCTTCATCTGGGCTTCGATGGCCTCGGCCTCCTTCAGCTTGCCGATGGAGCGGTAGTAGTCGGCCCACTGCGCGCTGTAGTCGGGCTGGCCGTTCTGGGCGACGGCGGACGGCTGCGCGGCCGGCTGCGGCTGCGGCGCCGCCGCCGGCTGGGGCTGCGGCTGCGCGGCAGGCGCAAGGCCCTGCAAAGCGACCGACAACGTTAGTTTCACCAATGAGGCGGGTTCGATGCCAAGCCACACCCCGCCAAGTCACTGCTGAGTGACGGGAAATTTCGGGAGCTTGAGAGGAGATTAAGAATAACGAACATTTAATAAATGATACAACGATGAATTGTTAACACACATTAACCCATAACAGCCCAGGCATTTGGAGCGAAATTTAGCTTAAGAGAAAATGAAAGGATTTTTCCATTGAAATACGTTATTTCAGCTTTGTAAAATGCCTAAATAATTAAATGTAATGTTTCCAGGGGGGTGGTGTTATTTTTTTGTGTCAAAATCGAACTGGAAAGGTCCTCTAAAATGTTTATTTTTGCTTCCGAACGGCATAGCTGGGCGGTTGAGGGTTAATAAAGCCATTCTTGAAGTAATAAGTATTTGAAGTGCCGCCAAATACCGAGCATATACCCAGCGCAAAGGAAAGGATTAGTAGGCAGTATGAATTGCGAGTTCCAAGTAATGAATAAACTTGGAATTTAAAATCAGAGGGGTGGTATTTAAGGAATTTTCACGAGATTGCACACAAAAATTCCTTAAATGCCAATCTTATTTCCTATTAACTCTGAATATTAAAATTTCTCCACTTTAAGCTTGCTTCAATAAACCTAAAATCCTCGTTTTCGACAGGAGGATAAGGCTTTTCAAGATGAATTACAAAAAATTTTCGTAGCGCTTCTGTTTTCCTTGGTTTATTGATACTTCCCCCCTTTGATCACTTAAATTTCCCCTAAACTTGTGACAGTCATGAAGTGATAGAACTGGGCAGTAAAATGGCGAAGAACTTTGTAAAAACAGGTTTAAAAACGCTGAAAATGAATATTCGAATAAGGAACACCGCGATATGACCACACAATTCTTTTTTGTATATAGCCGAAGAAAAAGAAGGGCTATATGGATTCGGATCGAGCGGACATAAGGTGCATTCTTGGCGGTTAACTTCTAGTAATAAGTAAAATCCACGGCAATTTCATCAAGGTATTCCTTCTGGGAAAATTAAGGATAGATGGCAGAACTGCAGCGGGCAGAAGTAAAGCGAAGGTTCGATAGTTAGGCCACAGATCCTTCCCACACCTCAAAGCATTTCACCACCACCCAAGCAAGCTACTTACTAATCCGTTACCATCTACACGAATACTCGGCAGAGCGTGAGAAAGCGGAGAATCTAGGGGTCACCTTTGCGCCGGCTGCCCTAGAAACCCGCCCGGGCGGCGCAAGCTACTCCACCTCCGCCGAGCATTCCAGCCCAAAGTATATGTCACCTTATTTGCCTTTGCTTGTTGCTCTATCTGCTCCGCCTCGCGGTGCATGCCCACGGAGCGGTAGTACTCCACCCACTGGATGGAGTAGTCGGGCTGGCCGGTCTGCGGGTTCACTTGGACGGGGTTGCCTGCGCTCGGGTCGCTGGGGTGGCCCTGGGTCTGCTGCCACTGCTGGTACTGGTTCCCTCCCCACACCTGGACGGGTCCGTAGTGCTGGGGCGGTCCCCCCGGGCCCCCGGGGCCCCCCGGCGGGCCGCCCGGACCGCCAGGCGGGCCCCCGGGCCCCTGCCCCATCGGGTACTGGCTCGGGGGGCCCCCGTTGATCTGCCCTAGCGGCATGCCTAGCTTGTCCTGGATCAGTCTCTTGGCTGTCTCGATCTGGTCGGGGTTCCCGCGGATCAGGATGATCTTTTCGTTGAGGTTATTCGAGGGCCGCCTGTCCATCTCGCAGTGCGCCCCGGACTGGGCGTTAATTTGCTTAATTGTCTCTCCCCCGCGCCCGATCACTACACCGCACTTGGTCGCCGGGATGGTGAACGCGGCCTCCTGCTTGTCGCCCATGGGCCCGCCGAGGCGGCGCTGGTCCCAGCCGCGGTCGTCGCGCCCGTACTCGCCGCGGTCCATGCCGTCGTACGGCGGTCGGCCCCCGGGCCCGCCCATGCCGCGCCGCCCGCGCCCGATCTCGTTGTCCCTCCTCAGGACGCTGTCGATCAGCTCCTCGATGCGCATCCGCGCCATTTGCACCTGCGGACATCACCACGCCATCAAGCCGCTCCTCCGACGGAAGTATCGCTTGCTCCGCTCAGATCTTACCTGCCGGTCCTTCCCCGTGAGCAAGCACTTCCTCTCGCCCGGGCCGTCATCACGGCCTTGCTGGAACTGCACCCTCGCGCCCGTCTCGTTCTGGATCTTCTTGATCATGTCACCGCCTTTGCCGATGACAACTCCGACCGCCGCTTGAGGGACCAGGACCTGGAACACACTCCTCTCCTTCACACCCCTGCACCACCTACTCTCCGGCTCAAATTTCTACCTTTCCAGTCCTTCCGCCGCCTCGCCTAAGCGGCGGCAGGCTTGGCGACAGATAGCGAAGCGTGCCACAACCTGACTTCAACCCTATTAATTTCATAAACCCAACCGTATCCCAACCGAGGCTACAGGTATAGTGTGCTTTCGTTTCCGTCACTCCAGAATATCACACAGAAAATCGACATGCCGAGCCCTTGTCGCTACTCTGCGAAGTTCACACAAAACGAGCATCCCTGAAAAACTTACCTCGGCGGACTCCGAGCCTCCTCTAAAGTCACTGAAGTGGTCGTCTCTGCGATCACCTCGGAAGGCGTTCTACAATGAAAAAGAAAGAAGACGAAGCCGTCAGAACACCCGAGAGGGGGAAGTAACACGCCAGTGCTGCCAACATAGCCCGCGCCCCCGACACCGCCCCTAACCTCGCGACAGAGAAGACAATCCGTTGGCAACACTGAACCACCACTTTGAGAAATGCATCTTACCTGCATTTCCTTTTCCGCAATCAACTCGTAAACCAAAGCTTTGGCATGCTGCAACAGGCCAACGCATATTAGTCTACACATGCCACAGTCGCACCGTTGGCGTCGGAGTCCGAACAAAGTTCCGCACACGAGAGAGAGAGAGAGCAAGCGATAGCACTCGGAACACAAACTTCCGATATTCTGGGACATGTGTAGACTAACCATTCCCCGCACCAAAAATTTACCGAAAATAGAAAATCGACGGTCTTGGGTCTAACTCAACTATACGGTAAGCTCCGTAGCTAAGATCTCTGAATCGGAACTTCCCACGTTAAAACAAATATTTTGAAAAAAATAATTAAAAAAAAATAGGGCGATTAAAACCAAAAAGGAAACAATGACACGGAAATAACTAAAATAGGCTTTTTTGATGGCTTACAAATTTTCATACTTGTCAACAGCATTCTTCAATTCCTTAAATTTTAAAAAACAGAGACAAAAAACTTTAAAAACCACACTGAGGACGCTTTCTTGAACCTTAAAACAAAAAGCCTGAAGGAGGAAATTAAAATTCAACCTTCAAGAAACACCAACGCTTGGAAATGTAATAAATTTCAATGAAATGCTTCCCATCTGAGCAAAGCGATGGCCCTTTCAGGTATCCCGCAAAATAGAAGGTAATACAGGATAAGCCCATGTTTTAAACGCGGAAAAATAGACACGGAGAAATGTGCCTCAGCAAGCTGACTTGGAGCTAAAAGCACGTACAGTCGAGAAACGAAGTCGGGGCACACTTCTTAAGGACTCTTCCATGTTCGAGACCCACGTGACTTTTGATCTTGCCTGTCCTCGCCGTAAAGTATCCAAGTTAGACAAATTTCAGACGTCTACTTCCCCGTCGGTGGAAATTTAGCATACAAGTCAATACTATTCACTCCGTACTTCAGACACAAGTCATCGAGACCATTCACTTCCACTCTTTCCGTATATTCCGCACTCGTAGTTTCTCATACAATCAACGGAGTTTCCCATACTTCGCAACTACCACCACAAACGTTCTCCGGACGGCGAATTTTTCATCTTTGCCTGGCCAATTTCTCATATTCCCTTGTGTGGATCTGCTTCTCTCTTTCTCTCGGACGCAGTGGCACGAGAATGCACGGTTACCTCGACGCTCATACTGGAGCCTGAAATCCTTAGGGGTTTCTCTTCTTCCTGGCCGAGGGACATGTCCTGAACGACCGTCATCTTGGCGCCCGACCTGTCTTGCAGCTGTTTGATGGTTTCTCCGCCTTTGCCGATGATGAGGCCCACTTTCGGCCCCGGAATCATGATCTCCGTCTGCTCATAAAAGGCCCCCACGTCGACTATTGACACCCGGACACATGCACACTACTACCCTCATGCATATTCGACAAGCCCCAAAACTTCCGACCGAGGAACACTTGGGGAGAGCCATCGCATGTTACGTGCTCCGCCGAAGCTTGCACAACACCTTCTTCACCCATAAGTGCCCATGGGATGCTCTACAAATACCAATTTGAATCACCTCAACTTTTTCGAAAAATCGACGTTTAAAACTAAATTTTTTTGGCATGAGCTTAAAAGCTAACGTCACTTTTTTTCCTAATATATATATATATAACACGTGGTTTTAAAACATGCCCGGAACATTTTTAACCGAAAAATAATGAGTAATTGGCTAAAACGTTTGTTAAACAGCATACTGAAATTGATTGACTATTCACTTTTAAACGGATTGACGCAGTACTTTTATTTTATATTACATTAAAATGGGGAAATGAGCTGTTCAGGAATTACGAAAATTTAAAACGCCCTATGACATGATAATGGTAGAATTTTTCTCCCTTGAATAAGGATCAGCATTATGTCAACTGCCCACTGAATGAAGATGGGTCACCGAGAGAATACTTTCATTTTTTGTAAAAGAAATCGCGGAATTGGCTCAATATTTAGGCTAGTTTAAGACGACTACAATTCTAGCTTAAAGGGAAATGAGAACGCGTTGTTCACTAAAAATTAATTATTAAAAGGAATAGATATTAAGATGTAATATACAGTGTCGGTGTAAAAGAATTCCAGAGACCGAAAAGCTATGACATCAGGTTATAGGGAGGTTGGGTTTACAACCGCCAAGCGATGTCGTTTGAAAACTGCAATCTACCTTACAAGAAATTTTATGTAGTTTCCTTGAGATTTAAAAAGTTAAGAATTCGTATTCCCCTATTTTTTCAAAAGTCGAGATGATGCACTTATAAAACAAAAACGCTAAAAAAAAATAAAAAATAAATAAATTTGAAAAATAGCGGATTTAGAATTTGGGGCACTTAAGGATGAAAAGCGTTTGCGAGACCAGCCTTCCCATTGAATTCAAAGCTATAAAATCAAAGTTGACATGTTGAGGCCCTTCTGCTCCACATAATGATTAGCGGCTTCGCTAAACGAAACACTGAAGAAAACATAAAAATCGCCACTCGGCAGACGACACCAAACTGACATGCAGCTCCCCATTAACAACAAAACTCGGCACATAAAAAAAATGGATGTTTCCTCTAGAGCACAGGTTTCCACACATAAAACCAGCACACCACCTTTTCATATTTAAATTCCAAGAAAAATGAGCGAGATTCGAGCACACTTTCGTTTTCCCATCATTGCCTCGGCTTCGGGATACGTAAATGGGTTCGCGTATTTCGAACGAGAAGTTTCTCATATTGTCTAGCGGTGATAATTTGCACTTCGGTGCAGCCGTGATTGGAAGTCAATAGTATCACTTAAATCTCGGTTCACGTGTCAAATTCCTTACGACAAAAAACTTTTAAGTCTGCTGATCAGACAAAAATCGACTCGGAGGACTAAAACTGAGGGACCATATGATGTAATAGACGCGACTTTTGGATCAGCTGATTAACAGAAAAACTTCTGATTGGCTGGACAAGAGGGAGGGAGAGAAAAGAGAAAGGTAGAGGACAGTTAATGGGAGAAGCGATATCTGGATGAAGGACACATCGACCCAAAATGCTAATTCTTGCAACGAAAACTGGAGTAATCAAACGAGAGAACATTTTACTAGATTATCAACGGCGATTGGATGGGAGGATGCTCATGCTGGGAAACTTCAGCTGATCGAAAAAGGCTCAACAGAGCCTAGTAGGCTCAACAGAGCCTAGCGACGTTCGAAAAAGCAAAGTCGTGGTTCGGTAATGCCAAAAGTTTTGGAAGTCAAGTGCCCCATGCAGAGTTAAAAAAACATTGACTCTCTTCAGGGGAACATTAGTAGCGCATCGGTCGATTTGAATTTCAGGCGCCAAAATAAAAATGTCGGTACTCACGTGTACAGAGTGGGCTCCCGAGTCGCCGAAACCACCCCCTCCACCGCCGCCTGCCCCTCCTCCCCCGCCCATATTGTTCCCTTCTGTCCGGCTCCTCTGCTGGACGATTGCGTTAATCAGCTCTTTCGCCCGGCTGAAAAACAAAACAAAGCGATCACAATGCTGCCAACTTCCAACCTGAAAAACTTGTCATTCCGTTGTAAGCTACTAGCTCTTATTTTTTGGTACGGCCCGATATAGAGCTTTTTCTCTTTGGGGGTAAAATAAAATAAAAAAAATCTTACAGGCTGAAAAAATGATTCCACTGCCGTTCATGACAAAAAAAAACAAAAAAAAAACATCTCAACTTAAGAGAGTAACCAGTTAAAAAGTAGTTATCAGTGTTCACGTACGATCCGCAATTTAGGGTAACCACAGTAAAGTTAGGATAGTAGGTCCAGAATAGCTAGGTGAAGTTACGTCAAGTAAAGGTAGGTAAATTCTGGCTAGGTCCAATGAGGGTTCGGCTCTATAAGGCTCGGTTCAGTAAGGCTCCAGTCAAAAGGTTAAGTCCTGTAAGGTTTGATCACGCAAAGCGAATTAACCCATAACAGCCCAAAGTATTGGGAATGAAATTTAGCGTAGGAGAACTTTGAAGGATTTCCCTGTTAAATTACGCAATTTTAAGCTTTGGAAAATGCCTAAATTGTTGAATTCCAGGTTTCCAGAGGGGTGATATTTCTTAAAATGTAACAATACTGAATTAAAAAGATCCTCTAAAATATTTTTTTCTGTTTCCGAACGGCATCGCTGGGCGGTAGTGGGTTAAGGTAAGGTCAAGTCCATGAGGTTTGATCAAAGGTTAGGTCAAGTACCGTTAGGATTCGAACGTCGAATCAGATATGAACGTCTTAATACGTAGGTTCTCTCCACCTCGAAATCAGTAGGCAGCGAAGCTGAGGGGCATTCGATAGCGCCAAAAACCACAAGCGCCAACGCCGCAAGCGCCAGTCCGTAACCGCCAAACGAGAAAAGTCGCAAACGCCACAGTTCGTATAGATTAGGTTCGGCAAGGTTAGTATTGCGGTTAAGACCTTTGGCGTTTGCGACTTTTCTCGTTTTGCTGTTACGGTTTGGCACTTGTGGTTTTTGGCGCTTATGACAGCTACCCGCGAAGTTTTCTACGTACGCAATGGATTCCCTCGTCCCTGATAAGGAGCATACTCGATCGGGCATTCCGCCGCTATCGGGCGCCATTTGGATTTTACATTTCGACTCTGTTTGTAGCCTGCTGATTTGTTCGCCGCCCCTGCCGATGACTGCAAGCAAAAGAGAGACAAAGTTACACACTAGTTCACAACCTTATCCTCGTAACCTTCCAGGATACGCTTTCCCCACCGATCCAGCACACCATGCACGCCGCTTAGGCGATTAATACAACTCACCGAATAGTTTAATCTAGATTCAAGACTTTTAAGATAATGCAAAGAATACCCGTTCAAGCCCAATGTATCCAAACCAACGGACAGTTTCCACGGCTAATCCACGGAAAAGGGGCCTTATGACTTAAGTTTCCGCACTTTAAAGGGCTGGGAAAAATTGCTTGAAGTACATTATTGTCCTAACCCAGTCTAGCTTACGAATCATTCCTATTTCATCAACTTCTGTTATCTCTGAACTAAGAAAACATTTATCATGAGAAACGGTCATCGAGATACAACATTATTAATATAGTGCATCATCTTTTCAACCAATCATTTTGGCCATTTTTCGGATATTTCCTTACTATTGGGCTTACACGAGTTTGATAAGTTGCAAGAAGAAAAATACATCAGCATCTACAACTGTGCACTTGTCGACTTCACAGCATAAAATATACCAATTCGGTAATTTCAAATCTGCCCACGTTCTTCCCAAGTCGCTGAACGATTCCGGGCGAAAAAGAGAACGGTTTTTAGGGAACCTTGATTCTTTTGACGATTGGATCTCATTGAGGGGCACTAAAAATGGTTAGAACCGATGTCAGTTGCTCATTTCGTCGATTTTAAACGGACCGGGAGAGAGAGCAGTTCACGACCGGGAGGTCGGAAGGCGTAACTTACGACGCTCTTCTGCGCGAGGGCAGACCGTGATCTCATCAGTGAAGTAATCAGCTATCGGAACAAAGATCAAAAATTTACTAACAGTGAATCAGTTATCACTGAACTTATTAGCTGAAAACCACCGATACGATCAATTCCAGATCCAACTAACGAAAACCAATGCGTTATAAGAAACGCGTAACAAAAATAGTAAATTTTCCAATCCAGTCGAAAGAAATTATGAGAAATTTACGTGAATCGAACTCTCTATGAGAGCGTAGCGGTAGCTCTGCGTTTCTCTTACAATCACCACAATTGCAATAAAAAGGGGCACTCCACAACGATAAAAAGCGACTTCCTCGCAAAATCTCAACCCCGTTGATTCGCTTGAGTAAAGATGTGCTCGCAGCATGCCATGCAATGATTTAAGATGACCAAAACGCGCCATTTTTAAAAGTCTACAAGGCTCTGACTTGGCCCACACAGACGACAAGTATCTATTGGGTTTTGTATTCTTAGTCCACGGTTTAAATGAACCTCTACCCTTCCACTTAGTCTCAAAGGAAGTTGCGAATAACTTCGAGTATTGCTAAATGAAATAATACGTAACTGCGGTATCTCAACTCAGATACTTACAGAATCATGTCCTCTATGAGAGAAAGTTAACTTCTATAACCTGAGTAGGAGCGATTTTCCTGACGGAAGGAGATTAATTTCAGGTTGTAGAAATCGGCAAGCAGCAGAGCCTTAAAGCTGCATGCATACATGCCGCTTAAGGGACCGATAAAAATCGTTCGTTGAAATTTAAATGTCGCGGGCTGCAAGTTGCCTTTCCCGTGTTACGATAGTAACCATTAGGTTAGTTGCAGTTTTATAGGAACGCGTTCCTATAAAACCGCAACCAACCTAATGGTTACAATCGCAACACCAGCCAACCCGCAGAGAAAGTACGTTTCCCCGTCTATATTTTCAAGCAGCCACGACAGAAACGTACAAGTTAACTCACTGAGCAATCTCGCTTAACCTGCGGTCCAGAATAATTTCACTCACGTTAAACTAGTCCTTTCCTCAAATGGTCAGTTTAAGCTTCTCCGAAATATGACACACTATTTCTACCTGTGAGGCTACTTGCAAATAAGACGTACCGGTAGCTATGACTTGCAATTTTCAATCTGCATAGAACTCGAAAGTGTCGTTAGCAGCGTTTAGAAACTGCGGACTGGAGGTTTAAAGACTTCTCACAACTGCGGAAGGTTAGATAAGGTCGTGATTCGGCTACATAGAAAAGATTGGGAAACATGAGTTAGATTAATGTTAGGTAGAAATTGGTAAGGTTAAATAAGATGAGGATACGATAATGAAGGACTCCGAGTTCGAGGTTGTGCGGTGGTATGTGTGGTTGGTTCAGGTTATTCTATTGCAGTTTACGCTAACTGCAAATACAATCTTTCGGGCAATCCGCAGTTCCGTACAGCTTGACATTTAGGGAATGCGATTTTCTATGCGGGAGGCGGCGATACGACCCCCTATGAATACGATCTTCAACCCTTCCGTTCCGATCCTGCAAAGTAAGCCGCGAGTGTCCGTCACTGCGGAGGTCCTACGCTCACTTACGGTGCCCGACCATCCTGTCCGGGACCATCACATCCTCCGAAGCCATAGCGCCGTAGCCCACGTGGGCCGCGCCATCTGGAACCATACCCACGCACTTAAAGGGCGAAAATAGAGCGCCTCACAGGTAGAGAGGCGTCAACTGCCACGTCTCCATAGCGCATCCCACCAATCAGCGTTGCTGCTTTCATGCATCCCACCAATCAGCGCAAACCGCGGGAACAAGTTGCCAACTCTCTCCCTTTGAGGCTCTCGACGAGAAAACGGACCAAAAGGGCGCCAAAACCCCACAAATTTTAAAAAGCCAACGCACACACAATTTGCGATACCTACTAAATGCTTGGAGGAGATTCGAAATATCGCATATTAATAGAGATTCTAAAAACCCAACAAGCTAAAATCAAACAAACTTGAGTACTCGAAAAATGACTGAAATGTCACAGTTCGTTGGCTTTTTCAAGATGGGGAAAAAAAAGAAACTGAAATACGGCTCAAAGTGACCTACGTTAGCATTAAGCTCCAGCTGACCTACAATAACATACCTAGCTTAAAGTAACCTTGGTTTGCAACATACATTGTATAAACTTGCCACGATTGGGAACATACCTTGCTTAGGTTAACCTTGGTTTGCAATATGCATTGCTTAAGTTTGTCGAAATTAACATAGGCCAAAAGTCCCGAGATAAATCTGTCCAAAATATTTAGAGAGTTTTAACAGTTATGCCCGAGACGCACACGCCCAAAATCAAAGCCGCCTACATGAAATCAACTTCTTCCCATTAAGCCTTCAGACCACTTGGGTAATAGACCTGTATGTAAAGCAGCTGGTTCAGCCAAGTTCTCTAAGAAATTCCCCTCATGTCATCTTAGGATAATTACAGGACCGTCCTTGCATGAAAATATTAAAAATCTTTAGATCGCTTTCAAACTTATGATCCATTCAAAAACTTTCCAAAGAAGGTTGCATTTCTGCCAATTATAACAACCCAAAAAATTTAAAGGTAACGAGCTCTCAAGACGGGTGCAGAGAAAATCAGATTTCAGAACGAACCCGGGGTGAAAGAGGGCTTCAAATTGGAACACTTGTTCTGTGATCATACCTAAAAT
>Ga0058701_10001125_pt1 | contig 18569 bp, 8 predicted proteins | sample AgamicOrMae_FD_97039 | JGI IMG/M metagenome (GOLD analysis project Ga0058701, IMG submission 97039) | Agave microbial communities from Guanajuato, Mexico - Or.Ma.e | ecosystem: Host-associated > Plants > Phyllosphere > Phylloplane/Leaf | place: Guanajuato, Mexico | collected 2012-06-04
AAGCCATATTATTCAAAAGGTCTCGGCGAGAGCTTTCCATTGATGTGGCTCAACATAGGTCTATCTTGAAAAATAAGGGCGTAATGCGTATTTTGGTTGTTCTCAAGATAGGCCTATGTTCAGACATACCATTCAAAAGGTCTCGGCGAGAGCTTTCCATTGATGTCGCTCAACATAAGTCTATCTTGAAAAATAAGGGAGTCATGCGCATTTTGGTTGTTTTCAAGATAGGCCTAGGTTAAGCCACATTCTTCAAAAGGTCTCGGCGAGAGCTTTCCATTGATGTGGCTCAACATAGGTCTATCTTGAAAAATAAGGGCGTAATGCGTATTTTGGTTGTTCTCAAGATAGGCCTATATTCAGACATCATTCAAAAGGTCTCGGCGGGAGCTTTCCATTGATATGGCTAAGCATAGGTCTATGTTGAAAAATTACGTAAATACGCACTACCCCTGTTTTAGTTTCATACCCAAAAAAGGGATAGCATTCCTCAAAACGGGGGTTTTGTTTTACTGTGTTTGCGATTGTGACTTAAGCGCCGTTCGGAGCCACCGCCGCGACGGTTGAATGACCCACAAGCCGCACTAATCGCAAAGACAGATTCACGCCAGCGTCATTAACGAGGGAAAACTGGCTGATTCTTTAGGCACCTGTGATATGCGGTCGCGGGAGCAAACAAGGCACTTCAAACAAAAACGATGGCCGTGCGTTCCATGACGAGTGAAGATTCGAACCAACTCTTAAAAGTAAACTTTGCGCTGTTCAACCTTTGAATAAAGGTCATCCCGCATGTCATCACATCCGCATGCGAGATCGAAGACCAAAAACATCTCTTAATTTAGCGCGCTAATCCTCACCTATCCGATATTAAAAATAAGAAATGAGCCGACCGATCGGGAAATAACAATGGCGGAAGAGAGGGGGAAAACAGCGTGGAACTGGCGTTTGTCAATAAATAATTGACGAGGCTTGAAGTGTCGCCAGAGAGACTGAAGGTGTCTCTCAATCAAATTGATTTAAAAACATTCTTGTGACTAGTCTTGACGTTTATTTCTAGTTCCCTGTTATTCTTTAATTGCGTTTCTAACAAGTTTCATCCTTAATACCTATTCAATATTGGCTGTCTTAAACGAGTACCCAGTTGAAGTGAAAGTCGTAATCTTGTACAACGAACTCGGATATGAATATTCAGAAATATCGGCCATAACGACAAGGTATCGGCAATAACGGCCCGATTTCTCTTCACGGCTTCATTTGACGATTTCGACTGGTTTATTTGGATGATGAGGAATTCTCGCGAAACGTTTACCCTTCGTGGCTCCCGTATGATAATAGTACAGTAGTCACTACGCTCGGGGAAATTATATTAATGGGCTCTCACGCTAATGACGGCGATATAGCACTTTGTGAGGTGAAAAGAACATAAAAATATTTTTTTAGCAGATTAGAGGATCGACCCCTCCGAAAAGTTAGCAAACTTTGAATTTCTTTAAACTTAGCTGAAAAAGAAGTAGCTTATCTCTGTAGAACGAGTGTAAGTATAAGTCCCCACCCCCAACATAAAGTTGCATTTTATTTTACGTTGCGAGTGTGTCCTTGCCGGGAAAGGCTCAAAAGGCTCGGCCTTCAAAGAAATGTCCTTAAAAGCGTTAATGCATGCTTAAAGGGTATCCATTTAGCGGGATTAGCAGCTGTAAAGGTCCCTCATAATTGAAGGCTAAAAGTAGTATCTTCATCCGCGCGGAGACCCCACAAAGACTACGGTACCTTACAAAAATTCACATACCATAAGAACAAGCCTTTCCCATTGATAGACACGAATGGTACGAATGTCGTAGACAAGAGAAAGTTTTCTTACAACACTTCATGTGAAAAAGCTCGACTCTGGAAGTTCTGTATAAGACGAGCATCGAGGTTCTAAAGACGCGCATCTCAACGATTTACATAAGATAGGCAACTCAAACTCATGAGTGTAGCGCAAGTTGCCTAAGCGCTGGCGCGCGAATGTTGGGCAAGCACCGATTGAAAAATAAGTCGGGAATATTTTTCCTGAGTTGGTGAGCGAATTTTCTTGTTTAATATGCTACTTCTAACAAGTTCTGCACTGAGAATGAGTTTCTCAAACCCAAATTCAAGAATGTACTACCCCAAATTATTGTCCTCCCAGCATAAGGTTGGACCTTGCGGAAACTTCTTTCGTATCGAAATTTGAAGAACTCGAACAACCTTAGTTGTTCGTCGCAGGTGATAAATTTATAATAAGCGCCGGCCAGGCAGCGTTCAAACAACAGGGAAGCACTTTTTCCTTGAATGCTGTACAGTACACCCCCTCACCCCTCTAAAACAATCGACGACCTTGTGTACCCCGGGATCGTTCGCACATAATGAAAAAAAGGCCAAAACCTCGCCTCAATTTTCCCCTCCGCCTTGCACTAAACACGAAAAGTACACGCTATTAAACTCGTTCAGTTTTGATGATTTTTTCCGTCTGTGTGATCCTGATTTAAATTTTCGGCATTAGGAACATAACCTCCACACAACCACGTAATTTAGACTTTGTTAACCCCTAACATCCCAAAGTAGTTAGAGTAAAATTTGCAATCAATCAATGACTTTCGCTGTGAATGTAAACCGATGAAACTTGAAGACCTTATAATCCCCTATGAGGACACGAGAAAATTAGTTGGGCTATTTCGAGTATTCAAATTCAGCCCTTTTCAACAGCTTTCAATTCTTCTACACAAATAGGTTTTACCTAAACTCGACTGGCCCGAAGCGCTGGAACATATCAAAACTTTTTTGTCAATTATTTGATTTCTAATACGTCTTCTGTTTCAGGTTTCTTTCTACAGTTTTTGTTCCTTGCTTGCTTCTTCTGGCTAAACGTCATGTGCTACGACATTTGGTCGACTTTCAGGTAAGTATTTTTTTTCGAAGTGGCTTTTCACAAGATGCCCCATTTGAAATGTATTAAGTTTGTTTCCGTACATTCAAGTCACCTCCCAATTCAAATGCATTAGGTTCTTTTCCGTGCGTTCAAGTCTCCCTTGTATCAACATAGACGTGCGAATAGAACTGACCTTTGTTTTTAGACTAATGACAGTAACTTTAGGGATTGTCCTAAATAAAATACTGTACCCAGTACTTTATTGAAGGAAGAATACCCGGGTTGAAGTGTTCATGCGATATCCATGGAAAAATATCCATTTATTGAAAATACAAAAATGGATATCCATGTGTCTATGCTATATCCATGAACCATGAATGTCCATTCAAATATTTTAATGAATATTACCATGGACATTGCATGGATACTTCGACCCGGGTAAAGAGTAGCGTATTGGATTCATCCTGCTCCATGGTTTGCTCCCTGGCCTAACGACGCATTATCCTGCGTTCAAGGGCTCGAAATTTCCTCCAAAATCGGCGAAGGGTCTAAATGAGACGACCAAGTTGACAGATTCCAAGGGCAGAACTTTGTCGCTTGTCGGGGCTCTAACAAGATGCCATCAATCGCGGGGCCGCGCCGCGGACGAAATGCTACTGAACACAAGCCCACCCCCTTTTTGCTTCTTCCTCGTTTATGTCATCCCCAGACACAGGGCAGGAGCAACGACACAAACAGCCGCTATTTGTTTTAACAGCGCAAACGTACAAACTGGAGCAGAATATTCGAGTATTACTACAATGATTTTACGCTGCGTAAACGGGATCTTTCATACCCCTGAGTCTTTTGTTTTTAGGCCTCCAACGTCCAACATATTTCAATCGGGTCTTAACGTCACCTCAACGTCGAAGTCTGTTTAACCCATAACAACCTGAAGTATCTTGAGTGAAATTTATTTTTAGAGTGATTGGGAGTTTTTTTTCCATTAAAATACGAGATTTTAATCTTTGAAAAGTGCCTAAATTATTAAATTTCAGGTTTCCAGAGGGGTGATATTTTTTAAATTGTGACAATACCGAACTGAAAAGACCCTTTAAGATAACTTTACTGATTCCGAACAGCATCGCTGAGTGGTAGTAGGATAACGAAACATTTTTATTTTTTGGAGGGGTTCGAGACCAAGCACCGGATCAGGAGGTGGCAAGGGCAGAGATGGAAATAAGTTCCTGAGGTACTCGCTGTACGCTTGGGGATGCCCTTTACTGGTGCTGAGCATCACGTTAACCCTTTACTTCACGCCTGGCCTGCCGCCGGGCTACTTTCGCCCGCTCATCGGCGACCAACGCTGCTTCTTCGAAACGTTCGAGTCGAACGTCACCTTCTTCTGGGCGCCCGTGAGCATCATCGTGGCCGCCGACGTGGTGCTGTTCGCACACACCACGTGGCGTCTGACGAAGCTGAGCCGCGAGACTGCGGCACTTCAAACAGCTGACAGTCAAAGACACAGCGAGGATGACCGACAAAGGTAGCCTGCGCCTCCCTCAACCACCCAATTCAGTCCGTACCTCAAATTGATGAACTTTTAAACAGGCATCCCCTTATTTCACAATGTTTTCTTCAGGGTTTGTTCAAAGTAAAAACAGAACACCCGTTTTGGGGATTGCTTTTCCTGTTTAGGGTGTGGAGTGTGGAACTAAAACGGGGGTATGTATTTTACTTATTTTTCGAGATACGCCTATGTTCATCCACATCATTCGAAAGGTCTCGGCGAGAGCTTTCCATTGATGTGGCTGAACATAGGTCTACCTCAAAAATTACCAAAACACGTACTCCCCCCGTTTTAGTTTCACACCCAAAACAGGTATAGTATTCCCCAAAACGAGGTTTTCTTTTTACTGTGTTGTCGATGTAAGAAAGAAAACCCTCACTTGAACATAGAGTCAACCTTTTCGTAATCCTACGGTATTTGAAATAAAAATTTCTTCCCCTGATAGGAATGTTTTTACATTAAGGAAGCATTATTTTAAACGTAAACACTCATGTTTGTCTCAAACAGATGCTGATTTTGCTCATAAGAAAATCGTGCGAAGTGTTTTAATTAATGTCGCGTTGTATTTTTCATTAATAATCGATCTTTTCAAATCGGAGCAACGAGGGAAAATGCTCTAAATCACACTGGTGTACTACGTATATTGCTTTCTTTTTTCCAGGTTTATTTTGTACGTGAAACTATTTCTTGTCATGGGTCTGAACTGGGTTCCCGAAATATTTTCCACGTATCTGCCGTCTCTCAGTTACCAGTCCATCTGGCTAATCACGGATACTGCGAATACTCTCCAGGTAAGCGCCCTCATGCGGATTTTCCGAGATCACTTCGTTTCCGTTACACTCTTACGATGACGGGTGTTAGGGAAAAGTGGTCAAAACTTCCTGGGGGTAGGGGAGGTTCGTGGGAATCATTTGATGTAAAAGATTTTGTTGGGTCGCAAAAGCCACCTCGGCAGGGATAGGGAGCTAAACCTCCCTGAACGATGAACAATTCCGTTTACGCAGCGTGTAAAAATTGTAGTAATGCTCGAATAGTTTGCATGTTGGCGCTCTTGAAACAAACAGCGGGTACTGGTCTAGTTGCGCTTGCTCTGCGTCTGGAGATGAGATAGGGCATTTTTCCATTAGCGGGGAGGAAAAGATGCTGTTTGCAAGGGCATGGTTGGTTATCACCAAGACCCAAAGAAAATTTTAGTTTTGTCTTCTTCTTCCCGGTAGTCCCACGCGCTTTGAAAAAAAAGTTTGATTAAACGCAATTGTTTTTATTTGGAGCTCGCACTTCTCGCGGACGGAATAGATGCGCTTTGTTTACATAGGACGATCCAAACAAGACTATTCCCATTCGACTTCGTAAGCTACGTTGCGGGAGGTGTTTCACAAAATTCATTAAGAACTAGTTCGGCAAAATCGGATTGATATTCGGACCCACCAGAGTGCCCCTAAGACGTCATCTTAATGGTAACATGACTCCGCGTTCCGATCGGGCGTTAAAGGTACTCGCGTTTGCTTAAGTATCTTCCTATGTAGTCTTTAAGCCTGATTCCGTAACCCAAAGCAGCGCCGTGAGACGAGCACTGCGCCCATTTGACCCATTTCACACCTCGGTACGTTAGACGCACAACACGCATGGAGATATTCACATGACGTAGTAAACAAACATGGTTCCCGGAATCTTTAGGTAAATTTCAAGCTCTTAAGGCGGATTTTAACTTCACGAATTCGAAAGTCAGGCACGAAAAAGACAAATACGGTAATTAATATTCCTGGAAAATTATTTCATTCGTGTTTTGGCGAAAGATATCGTCTTTTCATTTGTCTCAAGGGACCAAATCGCCAAAAATTATCAAGTTTCTCTGTCACTGACCTGTCAGATTTTGAGAATTAGGGAATGAACTCCCTGAAATTTCTGTGTTATCGATTCATACAGTACCGTACATTAGACTCAACTAAAACTTCAAAATGAAAAAATACTCACGTGACTAGTCGTCGCTGTTTTTTTAATTGTTTTCCTTCGAATGTGATGTCACTACTTGTGTATAACTCCATTGCACGCGCAAGAAATCACAACACTGAAGAGAACTTCCACTGTGAGCGGAACTTTATAAAATGGCACTTCTTGTTGGTTCACTGCATTGCACTGCCGGTAATGATATAATCCTCCGTGGTGGTACTCGTCTCGCGGTGTCGGACTTTCGACACAAAGGTCCAATAACTGCGACAAATTTTCACAACCGGTTCACAAACCAAGTAGCGAAGAGGCTCACACTTGTCAGTTCAAAGGGTTCAAAGGCTCGCCGAAGGGTGTGGAGCAGTAGCAGTATGCCCCCTGCACCGCGTAGTGTGGTCGTGTGGAGGAGACTAAGGTTTTACTGTGTATAACGAGCAGAGATGTGCGCGGAAATATGGTTCTATGTTGGTTAATCTATGGATTGTAGAGATGGTTTGGATCGCAGAGACTGCGACTGCAGTCTTTGGGCGGGCCCGGGTCGCGATATAGTAGGGAGGCTTTGAGAAGGGAGGGATCCGGTATCACAGTCTAAATGTAGGGTACTCCCGGCGAATAGTACCGAAGGGGGTACATATATCCTTGGTTAAATGTACCGGGGGTTCACAGCAGGTTCACATATCCTAGGATAACTGCCCCCTGTAAGATACTTTGTACTGTACGTACCCCCCTGTAAAATATACTCTCCCCCCCCATAGCTACGCCACTGATCGGGAGTCCGGTAATCCCCGGAATGGAGACTATTCGAAGAACACGTACCGGTATTCCGGAAACATTTAAACGCCCTAACGCTTTTAAAAATGGGATTTAACGATAGGCCTGCAAATAATGCGTGTTTGCCAAAGATTGACCATTTAGAACGTAACTTGGGAACATTCAATAAAATATTTAAAGTAGAAAAATAATTTTAATATGTACTACAAGTTGACGGCTCAGATGAACATGCGCATGCTCAATATTAATAACAGCTCAAAATCTTTTGCTCGCCACGCTCGTGATGTTCGTCCTTGGTGCTGTCAGATTAGCACTGAAGATTTCGTTTTAAAACAGCGCTTTTCTTGCAATATATCAAAATAAGAATAAAAGAGAGAAAAAAGAAAAAAAAATAGCTTAGGTTGCACCAGCTCCGGGCATCGTTTCTGACAACTCTCGATGCTCCAACTCGAGCTAGGATAATCGTTAGAGTACTAGTGGCGTAACTAGACCCTAGTATCTTCGGAGGGGGGGGTCCATCTTTCAGGGAAACTACCCTTGGAGGGTTGGACACGAGAAGTATCGCTAGGTTTTCCAAAATTTCGGGAGGGGGGGCTGTCTCCCCCACCCGCAGTTACGCCACTGTAAAGTACTATGGGACACTACTGTCTTTGAATACACCTTATTGAGAAATAGTAAGGAGTTCTTGTTTCCCTTAAAGTGATAACAAATTTTGAAACGACTCTTGCCTTTGTGAATGTTTTAGGGAGTCTTCATTTTCGTCATGTTTGTGTGCAAAAGGCGAGTGTTGCGCCTTTTGAAAGCACGCTTCGATCCCAGAATGCCCATTCCCCGGTCGTCGGCCTGCCAGTCCACCACAGGAACCGATGTATCCCTCAACGGATCACATTCCTCGTTCTCAAAGAGAGCCAAATCACCTTCAACGCAATCACCGCTATAGTTTCAATGCCCTTCAAATCGTTCTCAGACATGACTTTACCGGGCGAGTGCGATAACCCGTTACAAAAAAGTCGCGCAACCAGATATACCGCCGCGTCTGCCGGGTTGCCTACCACCTACAAACGAGAGACTATCTTAGAAATTGTTTTAATTCATTTTACGTGAACCACAGCTGGAAGCGCTGCAAAATCTCAATCAAGCTTTGTGACACATTTCTAGGTGATAGGCGACCCGGCAGATACGGCAGTATATGTGGTCGCGCGACGTTTTTTTGTAACGGCTTATCGCACTCACCCGGTACAAGTAAAGTTATCAAGCTTATGATTTAGCTACGCGCCACGGGCGCTTTAGATGAAAGACTTAAGTTTTCGAAGGGGACAGCCTCCTTGAAGCAGTAGGAGAGTTCTGTCCTCCTCCCCAGAACCATTCGGCTTCTGTGGCCTTACTATAAGCCTATATTCGGAAGTTCAAGTTAGTCTAAGATAATGTCTAATGTGACCTTGGATGTATCAATGATGGACGTGCGCGCTGAAACACTGTACAGTCGAGAGCATGACTAGTGATTTTATTTCTTATTATTCTTCTATATTTGTCAATTTGTGTTGGTACTATTAATGCATTTACATAGGTGCTCCCACGGTTCAGTCGATCTCAAATGTGTTGCCAGGCTGAATTCGAAACAACAAAATATCTTCCGTGATTTATGCCCTTGACTGTACACGGCCTTTAAATCCGTACATTGTAGTTACGATGATTATCAAAAGTATACGGCACTTGTATCGGAGACGTCGCAAGGATTTTCGTACATTGCGTCAGACTGAACGTGTATTTTCCCCCCCTTTTTTAATGTAAGCTATAAAAAAAGTTGCGTCATTGTGTAAACTATATTTGTCAAGGTTGGACCTGGCGGCAAACTTTAAGGTAAAGCGGAAGATACGATGAGAGAAAATCCCACAGAATCAGGCATTAATTTAGAAAGAAATTTTCGAGGAATGGAACGAATTTTCCGATCATTCCGTTCGCCTAGTTTGTTTTAAGTGGTACAATGTTCGCGTAATATCTAAGGTCTTAAGGTGCGCCTACTTTCCTTTGAGGTGCAAAGTACTCTTTGTTTTCTTCTATGATTCCTGCATTTAGCTCATCCTTACTTCCATCTATTCCATCAATTAGTTTTAAAGTCGCTTTACCTTTCGCCGAAGTGAGCTACACTTCATGCCATCCGGGTATCGCTTTCCAGATAGTAAAAAAAGATCAATCAACGTTTCCCGTCGCTATTATTAGTACGGGAAGCTGACGTAAGAAAAAAATCATAGCTTCTTCTTTGTAATCACGTCGGCAACTTAAGTGAGTCATTGCCGCGATTTCTCATTCAGTCTTTGGGCTGCACAAAAAATGAAGTTCTGACGTTGATGCCGAAGTTGGGAAGCCCGTGTCGCTCTAGTCAAGTGCAGCGCACCCGTGAAAATCCAGTGAAACTGGTTTCCCAGAGCATTCTCACAAAGGAGGTCCTAAAGGCAGGATAGAGTAGGTAACGTTATTTGTGTTGCGATTAAGTTTAGAATTTTAAACATATTTCCTGTGTTCCTACTTAACGCGATGTGTTTCTACGATTCACGATAATATTTCACAGATGAAAGTTGTCACAAACACTCCCGAGAAAAACGGTTGTACTTTCCGGCACAAATGTGAGGAAATTGTAAGGGTTTATTATAATGGTTTTCTCTTTTGATGTTCAAGACCCGAACCTTTTCAAAAAACTATAAATATATCCAAAAAAACAGAATGAAACTCCCACATCACACATGTGACCGGACAACAGCGCTTCAAAGGTGTAATATGATTTCTTTTGTAAATAAATACAATTTTTTGTAAAGGTGCTTTATTGTTTACGGCACTGAAATAAGTTTTGGATTGGAAACAATATCTGTGGCATTCGCACACTGCAGTATTGCGATGGCACAGCAGGGAATATTAGCACAAATCACACAACCAATCAAGAGAAGCTAGCCTAACGAACACCTTGAATGTTTACGTGAATAAACAAACCAAAATGTGCGCGAATAATATCAGACTTACAGACATTGGGTATTTTTCTTTTTTACAACATAATGGAAAAATTACACAAGGAGAGATCACAAAAAATTACAACAAACATTTTGATTTTTTTCTTTGCGAGTGAACAGACGAGTAAATCGCAAGTGCAGTTTTCAGGTGTCTTAAAATACCTAAACAATACGCTTTCGAAACGGATGCTGTGTATCAGTATTGTACAGTACAGTGGAGTCACGATAAACAACACGTATCAACGAAAACACACAAGCTTATCTGCAACGTCGCGCTAAAAATAAAGAAGAAAGCTGGACTAGATTAACTGGCTTTGAAAAAATCCGATTATTCCAGATTTGGTTGGTGAAAACTCAATGACGGTTCAGGAGAAATACCAGTAAATTTTCAGAATTTTTTTCGTTAGCCTGCTTTCTTTGACGTGATATTTCTCCGTTTTATGGCTTTCTACCACAGTTAGGTAAAGTCTTCACAAACCACGAGCGTCTCTGAAACTCGTAAAACAACCATTTTGAACTAGGTCGCCCATAGAAGGTATGAGCGATCACACTTGTCCCGAACTGCAGTCGATAAAAAACGACGATCAGAGAAAAAGGAAAGCTCTTCGTGAAAGCAAGAATTGCGCTCCCATTGCCGATACGAAAGCAACTTGCCAGCGACAAGCGTCAACTTACTGCAGGTCACAAAAATAGAAGGTTGTGCCATCGGAACTCGAACAAAAATCAAGGCAAGTTTGGCACCATACAAAAGGGTGATTTCTGCGCTTACAGGATACATTCACTGGTATTACAACGTCGGGTAAGATGAAAAATTGGAAAATCGTACACATAGAAACAGTTTGACATAAGCCCAGTCTTAACTCACGGATAATATTCTGGCCTCTGCCCGGTATGCTATGGCCTCACCACACATATACTATCCTTACCTACAGTTACGAATAATAAGATCAAACACATTAAATGCGTCAAGTTTCACATATAAAATCTTATCAAATGAGACGAATTTCTTCATTGCCAATCTGAATGGATGATAAAAACAAGTGGTTCCATTCAAACAGTCCTAATCCTACGGAGAAACAATACAAGAGACATGTTGAAAAGCTATGTACAAAACATGATGCAGTGTCATGTAGAGGTAACTCAAAGTGACCAGACCTTTTTTAAGTACAGTCCTTAGGGCACAAGTAATGAGAAAAGGTGCTTTTGCCCGCGGGTACGAGGACACACAAGCAACGCGCATCTGACGGGTGATGAGTGAATCTTACTCACGGATCACAGAGGGCGGGCGCTGCTGGACAGGAGGTGCAGCTGGTCGTCGCTCCATTACACCGTCTCGTAGTCGTCGCGGAACGCCCGCGCCAGACAGCACGCCAGGATTATTCCGATTGCCTGAAACGCACAAAATAAAACATTACCACGATGGTTACACGATAAGAGGCGTTGGTTGTTGGTCGATTTCAGATAGTGCTGAGCCTATGCCTAGAAGGAAAAACCGTTCAATTGCTGGACGGAGCTTTTTTGGCCCCTCGTTTTTAACCCATAACAGCCCAAAGTATTTAGAGTGAAATGTAGCGTTTTGGAAAGAAAGGATTTTTTTCCCACTAAAATACGTAATTTTGAGCTTTGGAAAATGCCTAAATTATGAAATTTCAGGTACCCAGGGGGATGATATTGTTCAAACTGTGACGAAACTGAACTGAAAAGATCCTCTAAAGAAAATTATCCTGTTTCCAAACATCGCTGGGCGGTAGTGGGTTAAAGGGATGCGTTCACAGCCAAGGGATGCTCGTGAAAGTTTGCCCATCTCACGACTATATTTTTAAGAAACGGCGCAACAAATTTTATGGTCCCAAGTCAAACGGCTCAAAAATCACGGCAGTTTGGAAAATCGTCCCACTAATTTTTTTCAGGAATGTTCTTTAGACATTTTTCGCGACTTTCTGAGAATTCTAGGATTAATGGTCAACTTTTTTGGATACAAAAACCACATTTTTTTCCGAAAAAAATAATTAAACAATACAACGTTTTACTACTATAAAAACATAAAAGCTAAAGCTATTTATTTTGATCCAGATCAGATCTTATTTATGTCTTTTCCAAAAAGGCGAACTAATACAAAAGAAGTTTCCTTCTTGGTTTCACATCCTTCAATAAATAAATAAAAATAATAACTAGAGAAAATAAACAAAATAATAACTGGTCTAAAAGATATTCTATCCGTTCAAGGAAACTTTCAGGACAAATGGGTCAGAATATGAAATTTTAAAAACTGTTAAGAACACTGTCATTAACCCACAACAGCCCAAAGTATTTGGAGTGAAATTTAGCAGTAGAGAAATTGGAAGGATTTTTTCCCTTAAAATACGAAATTTTGAGCTTTGAAAAATGCCTACATTAATGAATTCCAGGTTTCCAGAGGGGTGATATTTTTCAAATTGTGACAATACTGAAACGAAAAGGTCCTCTAAAATACATTTTTCTGTTTCCGTACGGCATCGCTGGGCGGCAGTGGGTTCAAAAGAGCTCAGAAAATAACGAAGAACCCCACAAACCGCAAACCGATACAATCATCGGTTCGCTAAAAAATTGACATTGACTTTGCCTGTTACGTCACAGCTCATACCAACTTCGTATGAGTCGTGATGCCACCAGCGACTTCAATCTCGATTTCCTAGCGATCGGATGAACGGATCGGTGTGCGGGGTTCTTCATTGGTTTCTGAGCTTTTTTAAATGAAAGTGCTTTTAAAAATTCGTATTCTCCCCCATTGTTGCTCTGAGGAAACAGTGAAAGCACTTTTCCAGAAAGGGACAAAACTATATTATTTTTTTCTGACACCTGCAAATCTTCCACGCTGCTTGAAGTGGAGCTGCCTAGATAACTGGCTTCAAATGAGAACAGCACTTACTTGGATCATCACCACTGCTGATACTACTGAAGTCAGGATTATGCCTCTGCTTGTGAGGATGCCCTTGATTGTTTCGAAGCAGCCCTCAGTGCTGTGACGGGTGCTCTTGTTGCACACCTCGTCAACACTGATGTCAGGACAGCAAACTGCAGGCAATGTTGCATTATGGAACACGCTATCCCAATCTTGTGTACCATTGACACCGCAACATGAGAAGTCATGTTGCAAGATATTCCATCCATCTTGAGTTTGTTGATTTGTCGTGTAACTGCTGAGGGACGCATTCAGTTTCTCGTGAAGGAATTGCTCCACTTCCGTCCTCATCACGTAACTGACAACTCCGACAACCGCTTCCAAAACCAGGAGGGCAATCAGCAGCAGAGCAAACTGGGGAAAGAAAATAGCAATTCGTGTCAACATCACTGCTCCCTTTTATATTCTAACGTTACAAATATGGAGGTGCACAATATTAGCAGGGGAATAACCAACGCGCCGTAAAGTTCTCGAATTCCGCCCGCTCCCTTTTTTTTCCCCAAAATTAATTTTAAGTTTTGAGATGCGAACGAACACAGCTAGAAAAAGCCACCCGGCTCTCATCATTTTAAGGAAAAATTTTACTGACATAAAACAAACTTCCAACAAAAGATAATTTAAAACTATATACGTATACATTTAAAAAAAAAACGGCGATTACAACTGCAGCGTACGAAAACATTCAAAGAAAAAAAAATCCTAAAAATCTTTGTAGAGGCCAAGAGTACACAAAATGTAAACATAGGAACAAAAATTCAGGACTGTCAGAATATTTAATTTTTTTCACTAAATACCGTCTTTGTCCATGTATAGTGCGCACCCGGATTTTCGGGTGTCAAAAAGTGAAAAAAAAGTTATGTAGCATGTAGAGTGCGCACCTTTGGCTGAGCCTACGGGCAGAGCCATCTAGCGTTGTCCGCAAGAATCATTAGTTTCTACAAGAATTAATACTACGGTATATATAACTTTTATGTACCGTGTGATTGACAGCAGGTGTTAACGATTGCATGCCTTTTTTTTTGATACTTGAACATAAACACAATTGTAAGACAAAGGCAGTGAAGCCTCAAAAACCCCTCATAGTAATGTAGGCTACGATAATTTTTGCGAATAGGAGCAAATTCACAGGTTTTGGTCCATGCATAGTGCGCGCCCGTGTATAGTGTGCACCCGGTTTTTTGGGTAGCAAAAAATAAAAAAAAAAATGTGCGCACTACACATGGACAAATAGGGTTTATGTTTTCAAAATACCTAAAATTGAAAACTCAAGAATCCCTTCATTTTTTTAAACTAAAGAGATGAAGGGGAAAAAAAAAGGCGATTGCAACTGCACCATATTCTGACAAAGTAAAAATTCATTCCGATCTTTGTGAAGGCCAAGAATACACAATATGTAAAAATTGGAAAAAAAAATATTTTAGGACTGTAAAGATTTCAGACAAATGTTTCCAAAAAATCTAATATTGAAAACTCAAAAAAATCTTATCATTTTATCAAACAAAAGAGTTGAAGAAAGCAGAAAAAAAATAACACTTTGTACAAAACTTGAATATCTTACCGATTTCATCATGATGTTGTTGTTGTGGATTGCACCACAGCATCCCAGAGAGGATATAATAAAGATGATTGACCCAAGAGCAATAAACATGGCTGGGACCCACCAGATGCTTCCAACAAGATGTCCAACTCCATGATGAAGGGCTAGGATGGTGGCTCCAATTGCCAAGATTATAATTCCAGAGAACTGTAAAAAATTCAGAATTTTGGATTATACATCACACAACAGATCTATCATAGCCCTTGTAATAAACGCTTGTAAAAAATGTGGATTAAGAGAAAATCAGCTAAAAGAAATCAAAAAAATCTCAAGAACTGGTAAGAGGGAATTTTCCTTCTTTCATTCAGAATTACTATTAAGATCCCTTGGTATTATAACAGTAAGCAGTTTAACCAGTAATGCAACAACAGCAGTAGCAAGCTAGAAAAGACTCAATAATTTAAAATTTTGGTTTGATGAATAATAAAAATTTTATGTTATTCAGAATGGCTCAGAGGGCATGAGGGCCATGTTTGAGACAAACAATTTACCCACAAACAGTGATTACACAACACATGACTACAGGTGTGTTTTTATGCAACAGAAACATTCATAAGTAAAAGGGTTGGGAGGGCTGACAGTGTCCTTTAAAAATGAAGTTCATTAGATACATCACTAAAATAAACAAAATCTTCTTTTCAGTTTCCTTTTTTCCAGTTGGGAAGACAATGGGTAAAGGCATATCTGGATGAACAAATTACACAGATGACCTGATAAATTAATCAAAGTGTATGACAAAGAAAAAAAATCAAGTAAAAAAACAAGTTATTATGCCAAATGAAAAAAAAAAGAACAAAGATAAAAAAAAGAACTGCGCAGTTATTTAATTATTACCGGATGAAGGAACGGAAGTGTGGTGAGTCACCTCCGCGTATCACTGACAACATAATACAGTCGTTGGACAGTCTAAGAAAAATAGGATTAAAATGAGAGCCAACACCAAACCTTTAAATTAATGCCTGCCGAGGTACGACACGAGTTATAGGTTATACACGTAGAGCAATGGTTGATTGTTGTTAAGGCGAAACAACGTTGGTTATGATTGAAACAGCCCCTATAAATGGGCGTCTAACCAAATAATCAAATGACATATCACTTAAGCCCAAATGAGAGGGGCCCATATCACTGACATTATATCAGTTACCCATATAGGCTAAAGTGTAAGGCAGACCAGTGAGAGGTTACCGAACTGTCATAGGCCGAAAACAACCGGTACGAAATGTTTACCCAATCTGCAAAAGTGATGAATCCACGAACGAACGTTAAAAAGAAAATGACGACTAGGAGAGACAACCAATAAATGCAGTAAAGGTCTCAAACAATGAAAAATGAAGTAATAGAGTAATTGTTCCGGTGGTTGGTCAAACCGTTCAATGGCCCTAGGCTCTGCGGCGCAAATGGTGTAATCCGGCAAAATTCCGAATAAAACAATGCTCGATTCAGAAATTCAAAAGTAGAATTAGGTTAGCACGCTTACAGGTCATCTGATATGATAACTAATCAAACGATTTGTACTCACAGCGAAAAGTAAATTGAACGCGAAGAGTAGGTAACGTATAACTTTCATCCCACACGAAACCATTTTGAAGAGATGTTAGCTGCTCGGTGAACTACGTGAACTATCGCATCCAACGTCGTACAGGCGGCCTTGAGCAGACTTCTCGACAGAGTTTTAGCTAAATTCGGCGGACGATGAACCTCTTGAAACAATACTGACACTGACAACCTCAAGCCTATTCTTCCACACCCAAACAGTTCACAAGTCACACAGTCACACGTACTGTACAGAAGAACACTCACACATGCACAAAGCACACCGACACAAACAAGCAAGGTGGATTCTTTGTTAACAAATGCTGGTGGATTCGCAACAAGCCGACCAAAAAGTCCTCTGCGTTGTACTTTATCTATGCATGGTGCTAGGTATTCATGCGCGTAATCTTTCTTCTGCTCTAGAAACATTTTCTCAAGTCGCTTTTGTGTTAGAAATCACAAATTTTTCCTCGAAAGTCAAAAAGCAACTCATAACCAACCTATTGATCAGTCGAATCGTTTATGAAAGCTGTACTATGCTGTCCTCTTTTCTTTGGCGGAATGAAGAGCGGTCAATATTCTAGTGCGGGAGGAAATTCCGAAGACTTCCGAAGATTGCCGGAAAAGGATCGTGTGACCAGGGGAAAACCAGGCAAGCACGAAGGAAGGACAGCTTTATGCGAAAAACAACAAAAACAAAGCAGAAAAAAAACAACAAAAAACAAGGAACCGGGCGCAGTCAGCCCTGAGTTGCAACTTGTGCCATCAATCAACTTTTGTGTGTTACGGATTTATTCCATAGAATTTGATAAAAAAGGCAAAGAAAAGTGAAAGTGTACCCTTAATTCACTCTACGTTTTAAAATCTTCTTCTTACCCTTGCACGTGGTAAGTGCGTAGATGATAAATCGAGTGTTAACTACTGCTTTGTTATTGTTTTGTAGGTAAATGTTTACATAATGGATAAGTCGAATTTAAGCTGGTGACAGTTGGCTTGGACACTGAATTGTGGGCCTTAAGGCTTTTAACCATTTAGGTCTCGATTTCGAGCTAACCTTCCGTTCATTATTACAGTGAGACACATTCGCACTTTACTTTGGGGATTTAGAGTTACTCCATCGGTATGTGTATCGCGTAATAAAGTGGTTGCAGCTATGTTGAACGTCATTTCAACTTGTGTGATTTGGAGGTTTTGCACATTGTGTTGTTGAGGTTAAGGAGGCCTCAAAGTTCATTCGTCCCCGACCAACCCGCTCTGAACGACCGTTGTCACGATGAAGGCCGTTAAATATACTCTTGGTAGCCACAGTAAACTCCTGTCGCTCTGCACATTGACGAGGCGGCCGGTTTTCGCGGTGAGCCAGTTCCAACCAAAATCTGCTTGTTCAGGATGGTCTTCCAACAGCTCTAGTTGTGAGTCTTCATTTGCTGTGAGAGAAATCCTTCTGTGCCTTAATTCACTCCTACATTTGTTTGTTGTGCTGGTTTGGCATGTGTTTGTGGGTGCTTGTATTAAGTTGCCATCCCAAACATCAAAGCGTTGAGGCTTGGTCCTCATAGTTCTAACACTGTGAAACCACTAATGTTTGGACAGTTGTCATTTTGTTGGTTGGTGAAAAATTTTTAAGAAGTCATACCAGAAGTATCTTCACTGTGATAGCAACTTAGGCAACAGTTGACATAGTCAAAATATTTTTTCCTTTGTTTATATTGCTCTCATTAATTTAGGAATGGGGTGTTAGTGCCTGTAGTGTGTAAATCAATCCCCTGTCTGAGCTAAGGACCCTAGTCAGGTAACTTGTGTGTCTTGTAAATCAATTTTTTTCTAAAAGAATTTTTTTTTCAATGTTTGTTTCCAAGGCATTTTTTTATATTACTCTTGAAACACTAAACTTGCAGCCAATGTCATATTTACTTCTCAAATTCTCATTCCATTTCATCTGATTCACTCAGTCAATACTTATCAATTTTTACACAATTTTGGGGCTGTTAAGTTTTTTTCTTTTTTTTCCATATAGTTGTGCATGTTGACAAGTGTCAAGCCAGCTCAATAGGCACAGGGTGAAATAATGTTTTGTTTTTACAGGGTCAACTTTTCATCAGATCACCTCAGATTAAATTATTGACAACTTTTACAAAAGAGATGGATCAGACTTAATCTGTCTATTCAGGCATTGATAAGGAATTAAAATAGCCTGAAATATTTCATTTCCTGATCAGTGTCCTGAATGTTACTGGATCTGTTTGATGAGACACCTTTAACTAGGGGTTCATGGCCCTTTTTTTAATATGTGGGAATATTTTTTAATTGTATCAAACCCTTCCCTTTTTTATTTTTTTTTC
>Ga0058701_10001126_pt1 | contig 18565 bp, 2 predicted proteins | sample AgamicOrMae_FD_97039 | JGI IMG/M metagenome (GOLD analysis project Ga0058701, IMG submission 97039) | Agave microbial communities from Guanajuato, Mexico - Or.Ma.e | ecosystem: Host-associated > Plants > Phyllosphere > Phylloplane/Leaf | place: Guanajuato, Mexico | collected 2012-06-04
TAAATATTTAAAGAGTGTGCGGAATAGGCACTGAAAATGCTGAGCACAGTTTTGCTTCATGTTGTCGCGAGGCCAGTCCGGAAATTTGTCGAGATTTCTGTGGAAGATCTTTCCTACCTTTGATGCACGCGCCGGTTGTTGGGTCGCAGGTGGCACCAGGTGGGCAGTGTTCACATCCGGCGACAATTATAGGATGCACTTCTGCAAACCAAACGGATTGATACGCGTTTAGCGACATACATTGGACATTATTTGTGAAGCTAAGAGTTAAATAGCATCTTACCACCGGGGCGACAGTTACACCCATCGCAAACCAAGTTGCCCGGGCAGTTAGCGTCCTTCTGGCATTGACAGACTGCAACGTAAAAAGAAAAACGCGATTTCGTCAAGATATAAAAAACGCTTTTGCTGTGAGCATCAATGTGAGATTATGAGCAGTTCCTGAAAACTGCGTCAAACGGTAATAATGCTTAAAAATGTATACCATTTTTTTCTTGAAACTCGCAAAATGATTCATCAAAACCGTAAAATTCCTCATTTTTGTTTTAAGAAAGATTGAGATCACATTTTCACAAGAAAAATCTATATTAAAGAGAGATTTCGCTCGTCAAAAAATATTTAGGTCGGGCTGAAAAAAAAAAACTTTGCGATTTTATGGGACATAGCGCTCCTCAATCTAAGTCAGCAAAACTAAACCAAAGCACAGTAGAACACAAGCCCGTTTTGGGGAATGCTATACCTGGTTTGGGCGTGAAACCAGAACGGGAGAGGTACGTATTTTGGTTATTTTTCACGTGGGCCTTGGTTCAGCCACATCAATTAAAATGTCTCGGCGAGAGCTTTTCATTGATGCGGCTGAACATAGGTCTATCTTCAAAAATTACCAAAATACGCACTACCCCCGTTTTAGTTTCATACCCGAAACAGGTATAGCATTCCCCAAAACGGGGTTTGGTTTTTATTGTGAGCCGATCCCGCGAAACTAATCTAACCTCACCCAATTTAATCAACTGCCCTCCGCCCAACTCAGCCTCATCCAAATATCCGAACTCTTCCCATAAAATATTTTGGGGTACTTTCTGCAGACCCCCAAAGTACCGATATTTACAAGAACCGCTGATCTAATCGTTACAAAACGTACCTTTGACGCAGACTGGTTGATGTTCCTGGACCTGGCAATCTTGATGTTCTTGGCACGGGTTGGCAACACTGCAAGGATTTTGGCATCTTCCTTCGATACAGGCCTGTTGGAACGGGCAATCTGTGTGCGCCACGCACTCCAGAACTGAAAGGGATCCAACACATATAACAATTCGCCTACACAAATTCGGTTGTAATCCAAATAAATATTGAACCTCATCCGTAGAAAAGTAATAGCAGATTTTGAAAATAAACAAAAACTGCACTCGGAATATTTACAAGAAAAATAAAGATTTTTGTACAGAAAGATATACACATATGAAGGCAAGTGCTGACAGGGATTTAAGAATCAGAGCGAGAGAAGCAGGGCGACATGATAGCATGCACATTATCAATAGCACACCTCCACCAGCCACCAGCATCCATATCACGAAACTATACAGAAAAAAGTAGGCCACCAACAGACGTGGGGGCAGTAAAAATCATCCGCTTTCACAGTGGAATATGTACATGCTGAAGTGTGTATACAGAGTTGCAGAGAATCTCAAAGCACCCAATTTTTTTTACAGATAGAATTTACACAAGTTACGAAAAATTATATTGACAGGTATTTAAGATACTTAGTACACGCCACATTAAAAGGATTGTTAATTCAACATAAACTGTGGTACTTTACACAACCTGCAAATATATCTTACGTATACCGAATGTGTGTGTATTTGTCAGAGGACACCACGTCTATCTGGAAACCTGGGCGTGAAAAACTTAAGGACTTCTTTTATTTGCTTAAACGATTCGGGATCGAACTCGTGCAAAGCTTTAGATATTTACGTTCCAGCACTTTTAAAATAATCGCATCTCCTAGTAAGAAAAAGCCGTTCGCAACTGCTCCACCAATCAAGACTCGAATTGAAAAAAATGCTCGTAAAGAGAGCGTAGAAGACATGCACTCGAGAGCATTCTGTAGTTGTAGAGGAACTGCCTCAAAGGACGAAGACTGAACGGCGAGCGTTGCAGGTCGCCGATCACGTCTTCGAATCCGTTTCGAGGAGAAAAAATAAGGCTAGAAATAAAAATCATATTCGTGCTGGAGATTTCACGTCGTAGTGACGAGCGAGCGAGAACTAGAGAATCGTCGGCCGAGCACAGTGTTCTGTGAAGATGTTTACCTGGCTGTGTTCTACATTCAACAGGTGCTGCAATCTGGGACGTGGTAGGTGGGCACAGACATACAGGAGTGTGTTCTCTTGTGACACACTGCACGCCTTGTCCGCACGGCTCCTTGTATAGACCACACGGATCACTGCACTTCGAGTGAATGCAAGTTTGGTTGGTCAGACAATCATCGTCAGACGTGCATACAACACCGGGAGCGGGTTTAGAAGTGGTCGAAAGGAAACGACCACCGATTGAGGGGGCTGTGTCCAGATCTTGTGGACTTCGCGTCACCGTGGTCATGACCATGATTGGGGTCGTCGTCTCTAAATGCCCTCCGCTAGGAAAAGTTTCATTCGAATCTGTGCGCAAAGTTGTCCCTTCGCTTAAAGTTACGTTTTGACTAGATAACGTTGACCTATCCGCCTCCTGAGGAGGACTAACGTGTTCTGTACTTCCTAGAACCTGAGTGGACCCCTCTGTTTCAACAGACGGTCTGGTGTTAGTACTGAGATCTAAACCTTTAGTACTCATCACAAACCTTGTGCTTGACTCTGTTACTTCCCTTGTTTGACTAGATATTGTAGTTACAATTCCCATTGGTACAACGGTGGGCTGACTAGAAAGAGGTTCTCTTACAGAAGTAACTTCAAGTGAGCTATCACTGGTTGTACGTAAAGTATTGTTAGAGTCAGCTATGCTCGTGGTTTGAGCGCTGACGGTAGTGACTTCAGGATTAGTTTGGGTTTGTGTTGACATTGATACAGTCTCATTTTTCTCTCCTTCAAACGACTCACTGGGTTGAGCTGTGCTCGTCATTTCTGTCAGAGTCGTCTCAAACTTCCTTCCTGATGAAGCATGGGTCTCAGAAAGGGTAGAAGGAAGTTCTGCAATCGTGGAGTACGAAGTGGGAATTCGAGTCGAAGGTAATTCAGTGCTCGTGGTATAAGTAGTTGTTAGAGGAGTTGATTCGTTTCCCTCCAACACCATCGTAATCGTAGCGTTGTTTATGTTCAACCTATCGCCTAAGTCAACAGTCGTCTCACTCTCAGTCGTCGTTAACATTGTACTGATTCTCTCTGTCGTCACGAAGTCATGAATAGTCGAAATCGTAGCACTGAACTTCGTTGTCTTAAGTCCAATCATTGTGGTACTTTCAAGTCCCTTTTCAGAACTTGTTGCCAAAGTGGTTCCTGTTATCTCGATTTCCCCAGAGGTAGGTTTGTAAGTTTGAGTAGTGCCTTCTTGACCTCTAACTGTGGTCATACCTTCGTAAACTGGAGTGGTAGTTTGCACAGTCGATACTAATGTGGGAGTATATGTTCCTATCGTGGTAGCTTGCTTTGTAGATCCTGGTGTGGTTTCTTGATATTTTCCTGTGGTCGTTCCTAGACTTTCAGTTGAAGCTCCGGTGACGGTCTCCCTTTCTATTGGAACGTACGTTGTTCCAGATGATGTTGAAGAAGTAGTTGAAGTAGGTTTTGGCGGATGAACGGATGACATCACAAGGTTGTGAGGGGTCATGGATTGGCCTTCTTCGATAACGGTTGGATTCGTGACAAAGGTTATCACGGCAGAATGTTCTGTGGTGGCGGGAGGCACAGTTTGTGCTTCTGTGCTACCGCCGGTAGGAGAGGATGTTGTTCCTGATGAAGCTCGGGTCGGGGGCTCGGTTTCTTTCGATTGATTGGTTTCCGTAACAGCTATAGTAGTATATTCGGTATACATACGAGGTATCGGTACTTCGGTTCCCTTCGTTCGAGTGGCTATCGGAGAAGTCCGCATCTCTTCGGGAGAACTCGTGGTTCGCACACTTTCCGTTGTTGTTCTTTCTGAAGGTGTTGTCAATCCAGCCTTGCTGACGGTGGTGGTAACGCTTTCAGTAGTGGTTTTGTCAAATACGGTAGACTTTTCAGATTCACCGACAGAAGTAGCCATTTTTTCCGTGGTCTTATCGGCCGCTGTTGACTTTTCGGACTGTTTGATAGTGGCAATGCTTTCAGTGGTCTTGTCAACTAGGGTGGGTCTTTGGGATCCGCTAATAGTTGTTTGTAATATTTCGGTGGTTGATTTGTCAGATCCAGTGGCAGCGGTTTCCAACCCTTCTGTCGTCGTTCTTTCTGAAGCTGTCGTCAAACCAGCCTCGCTAACTGTAGTAGGTAAGCTTCCCGTCGTCGTTACATCAATAGCAGTTGTCTTTTCAGCTTCACTGAAAGTAGTGGCCATTTTCTCGGTAGTGGTTTTCACATAAACGGTTGGCCTTTCAGATTCGCTGACAGTTGTGGACATCCTTTCAGTCACTGTTGGCTTTTCAGATTCGCTGACAGTTGTGGACATCCTTTCAGTCACTGTTGGCTTTTCAGATTCGCTAATGGTAGAGGCTATTCGTCCAGTTGTTGTTTTTTCTGATTCAGTGACCACAGTGGTCGGCAAACCTTCCGTCGTTGCTCTTTCAGAAAGTGTTGACAATCTTGCCTCACTACCTGTAGTGGTGGTGGTTTCAGTGGTTGTTTTATCAAATATGGTTGGCTTCTCCGATTCGCTCGTTGTTGTGAACATCCTTTCAGTAGTCCTTTCAGCCACTGTCAGCTTTTCGGATTCGCTGATAGTAGAGGCAATGCCTTCAGTTGTTGGTTTTTCTGATTCAGTGACAACAGAAGTTGATGAACCTTCCATTGTTGTTCTTGCTGAAGCTGTTCTCAAACTAGCATCACTGGCAGTAGTGGCAATGCCTTTAGACGTGGTTGTGTCAAAAACGACAGTGGTTAACCGTTTCGATTCAGTAACGATGCTGGTTGACAGGCTCTCCGTCGTCCGTTCTTCAGATGAAGTTGTCAATCCAGCCTCGCTGACTGTAGTGGCAATGCTTCCAGTGGTCTTTCCAGCTGTGGTTGACTTTTCAGACTCACCAACAGTCGGGGCAATGCTTTCAGTAGTCATACCAGCTGTTGTTGTCTTTTCAGATCCGCTAAGAGTAGTGCCTACTCTCTCGGTTGTTGATGTTTCAAATTCGGTAGCAAGGGTTTTTGGAATGCCTTCTGCCGTTGTTGTTTCTGAAGCTGTTGTTAGTCCAGACTGACTTACTGTTGTGGCAATTCTTCCAGTGGTTGTTTTCTCAAACGTTGTCGGCTCCTCAGTTTCACTTACAGTGGTCGACAATTTCTTAGTCGTTGTCTTTTCTGATCCAGCGACGACAGTGGTTGGCAAGCTCTCGGTCGCTTTCTCAAAAGCTGTCGTTTTCACGAAGTCGCTTGGTGTGGTTAATTGTTGAGTGGTTGTTTCAACTGATGTAGACTTTTCAGATTCAGTGGTTGATACTTGTTCAGCTCGGGACTTAGCTGTCGTTAACGTAATAGTTTCGCCTGAGGCAGGGGTACTACCCACCTCGGTAACAGTCGTGGGAATGTTTTCGGTCCTGAGAATAAGGGTTGGTTTAGTTTCCTTAGGAGTTTCCGTGGTAGTTGACCCTTCCGGGGGGATCGTCTCCTCAAAAGTAATGGTCAGTCCTTCAGTCTCACGAGGTTCCATCGTCATCGTTGTAAGCGGTGATTTCGTCGAAGATTCACTACTTGAAGTCAAGACGGGATTCGTCATTTCTTCCGTCGACGACGCCTCGGTAGTTGGAACTTCGCTCTGAGCCGTCGTACTTATGATTCTGCTTTCAGTCATGCTAGTCGTGATTACCGTTGCATTACTTTCCGGTGCATAAATAGGAGTAGTTAGAACGGTGACGAATGTCGATACAATCGACTTAAGGGTCGAGGTTATAAATGGCTCTTCCGTTGAAGTGATTTCTGGAGCTTTGGACGTTGGGCTGGACTCAGATGTCTCACTCTTAGGAAGAATCGGATTGGTTGTCGTTTCCGACTCGGTCGTTGACTGACCAATGAGCAAAGTCGTACTTTCCGTTAAATCTGTTTTGGACGTACTAACAGCCGAACTTGAAGCCTCGATCCCCAGCGTGGTCAATCCTTTATGTTCCGGTTCCGGAGAAGCCATCTCCGTGTCTGGCTCTTCAGTTGTTGTAAGAGTCTCAGTTCCAACGGAAGTGGTTTTGCTCAGAGTTGTGGCGGACGATTCGGTGGTTATTTCACCAAGAGTTGTAGTCTTTCCAGATCCGCCGTCAAAAATGGTGGTCTTATCGCTAGATCGCTGAGTAAATTCTACCGTAGTAGGTATGCTTTCTGTAGTCACTGCAGCTGACGTGGTAGTCCTTTCCATGGGTTTTTCAGATTCGCCAGCCCTGGAAATAGTTTCAGTGGTAGTTTTGTCAGGCTTTTCAGATACAAGTGTTGATAGCACTCGTTCTGTGGTCAAACCAGTAGAAGTAGTAGTAATGTCGGTCTGGCTAACGGTCGTGGTCTTTTCAGCGATAGTAGTTCCTCCAAATTCAGTTGAGGTGATTATCCGTTCGATTATCGACGCTTGTCTTTCAACTGTTGTTTCAGGCAGTGTCGACGCTTCTGGTTCTATTGTGGTAGTAGCTGCCATTCTTCCGGTTGTACTTTTTACAGTATAAGCGGTTTTTTCAGATTCTGTTGTACCTTCAGTGCCAGCCGTTGTTTTTACTGATTCGCTCATGGTAGAAACTTGTTCAGTTGTTTCAAACGACGAAGGCTTTTCGGATCTCAATCCATTGGTAGTCATTTGCACTGTAAAAGTCGTTTCAGCGGAGGTCGCAGTTTCTGTTACAACAGTGGTAGACAAGCCTTCAGTTGTAGGTCTTTCAGCTTCGTAAGGAGTTGTATATACCCTTTCTGTCGGTTTTTGGGATTCCGAAACACTTGTCAAAGGAGCAGTTGTAGATTTTTCGACCTCGTATGGCGTTGTCGGAACCCCTTCTGTCAGTTTTTCAGATTCCGAAACAGTTATCGTAGGAGCAGTGGTAGATTTTTCAGCCTTGCCGGAAATTGTAGATACCCTTTCTGTCGGTTTTTCAGTTTCCGAAACAGTTGTCGTAGAAGCAGTCGTAGATTTTTCAGCCTCTCCTGGAGTTGTAACCATCACTTCTGTCGTTTTTTCACTTTCCACAACAGTAGTGGTAGAAGAAGTTTTGAATATGCTTTTCGTGGAGGTAAGTTCGGTAGGCAACTCGGTTGTCTCCGTCTTCTCAGAGGTAGTAATCAATGTGGCTGTGGTGTGCGGCTCCATGCTCGTAGTTCCCTGCATTTTTGTCGTAGTCTCAATTCCAATAAATGTTGTTGCTTGATTCGTAGTAATTTCTTCCGTCGTTGAGGAAATTTCGCTTCGGGTTGCTGTAGTAGTAGACTCAGAACTTGTCTTTTCTGTCGCAGGAGTAGTGACTTCCGCGTTCAAGCGTCGCCCTACATCGCTAGCGGGAATTGTATCTGTCGTAGCAGCAGAAGTTTCGGTTGGTTGAGATTCCGTAGTCTTCTCCGTCGGCTCAACCTTCAGAGAAGTTGCAAACGCCTCGGTGCTTGTCATCTCTACTCGGCCTTGCATCGTCACAGGCAATGTTGTCCTCGCTACCTCGCTGACTGTTGAAACTACTGGTTCAGTGGTACTCTCTTCAGACAAAGTAATTCTGCTAGATACGGTAGTCGTGCGCTCAGTAGTAAAACCTTCAGAGGAAGTTGAAGCAAGCTCCTCGGTTGTTTCATAAGTAGACGTTTCAGGTCCCAGAGTGGCAGTAATAGCAATTCTTCCAGAAGTCGTCTCCACGGTTTGAGAGGTCTCAGTAACCACAGTAGTTGGTACAGTTGTTCTGTCGGTCTCGCTGAGAGTTGGCCCAGTTGTAGTTTTTGCTGCAGCGGTAGTTTTCCCTGATTCCGTTGTGGTAGTAATTGGCTTGCCTTCGAGAGAAGTTGTTCTTTCTGATTCGCTCATAGTTGTCGAGATTCCCTCGGTTGTTTCAAGTGATGTTGGTCTCTCAGATTCTGCGGCGGCCGTAGCTTCACGCGAAGTTGGAGGTTTAGTTTCAAGTGTGGCTGGGAGCTCTTCTGTAGTTGTCTTGCTTGCTGTGGTTGTACTCCTCTCAGTACCAGTGGAAGTCGGTCTTGCAGTCTCGGTACTAACTTCCATTGTTGCACCTCCGGTGGTTTTTCCGGACTCACCAGTAGTCGTAATCATCCTTTCACTTGTCGTCTCTCGAATAGAAGTGGTTTTCAAAGGTTCACTTGCTATGGTCTGAGTAGTTATCCCTTCGGAAACAGATTCAGTTTCCGTCTGGCTGACAGTTGTAAACATAGTTCCAGATGTCTGCCCAAAAGTTGTCCGAGTTTCTGGTTGACTTGTAGTTGTGGTGAACTCTCGCTCAGTCATTGTTCTCTGCGTTTCCGTCGTGACTATTTCCTCGGTTGCAGGTTTTCCTGATTCAAGCGTAGTGGAAGTGGCTATCCCTTCAGTGGTAGGCCTCTCCCATTCACTAGTCACCGTTGTTACTATTCTCCCTGTGGTCGTCCGCTCCGATTCACTCGTGGTTGTCAAAGATACACTTTCAAAAGTTGTCGCCTCAGATTCACTCGTGGTCGAAGTGGCCACTATTTCAGTGGTAGGCCTCTCCAATTCACTCGTGACCGTTGTTACTATTCTTCCCGAAGTTTTCTTCTCCGATTCACTCGTGGTTGTCGAGGCTAAAGTTTCAACAGTTGTCGCCTCAGATTCACTCGTAGTCGAAATGGCTATCCTTTCAGTAGTAGGCCTTTCCGATCCACTAATCAACGTCGTGGCTGTTCTCCCTGTAGTAGTTATATCAGATTCACCCGTGGTTATCGTAGTTATTCTCTCCGTGGTAGTCCCTTCTGATTCAGTGGGGGCTGTGGTAGCCATTCTAACAGTTGTCGTCTTTTCTGATTCCGCAGTGGTCAAAGTTGCTATTCTTTCAACCGTTGTTTTTTCAGAACCCGTCGTACCAACTGTTGAGAGTTCTCTCACAGTTGTTTCAGTTACTGAGGTTGTTTTTCCTTCAGCAGTGGTTCTGTACGCCACCTCGACAGTTGTATCAGAGCTTTCAGTCGTAGGCGGCACAGTCATCGTCGATGTAGGCAATTCTCTAGTCCGCATCATAACCTCGTATGGATATGGCTTGGTGGTAATCAACGTCGTTTTCTGGGAGAAAATGTCGGATACAGTAGAAGTCAAAGGAGCTAATGTCTCACTAAAGGTTGTTGGAGGTGGGCCGCTCATTTCAGTTACTTCATTTGATGGCGTAGTTGAAGGAACAGCTCCCTCCCTAGGAAATTCAGTAGGAATCGGACTGGTACCCTCTGGTGTAGTCACAGTGGAAATATGCTCAAGAGTAGTGAGTGGCTGTGACGTGGAAGTCCTTGTGGTAGTGTATCTCTCAGTTGTAGTTACTCCTTCAGTGGTCGCACGTCCTGAGTAAGGCTCGGTGGAAGATTTCTGATCGACGATTAAAATGGTTTCCGTTTCGCCTGGAGTCGACGTGGTAAAATCAAGTCTCTCTTCGTGCTTTTCTGTAGTCACGTTCAGATCTGCTTGAATTGTTGTCGAAATTGTTTCTCCCGCTGTTACCGGTTTTGTAAATCCTGTTAAAGTTGTTCTTTTTTCTGTTCTAAAAGGTTCGGTTGACGATTTCGTCGGGTTGGTAACTGGAAGAGTTGATGTTTCTACAGTTTTGCCAGCCTCTTCGGTAGTTCTCGATACGGTATATGAAAGTGTAGTTTTTTCGTGTGTCGTAGGGTAGCTTACTTTGTGATATGAACTCTCAGTGGTGGAGACCACTTCAGTGCTTAATGTTTCAGTAGGGCCTGTTTCTGTAGTTGTCATTTCAGTGAGTTTTAAAGTCGAAATCTCCTGGGAAGTGGTTGCTGGGACAGTTGAGGCAGAAGTGTCGTTAGTAATGTGAGTACCGTTCCTACCAGATCGATCTACTAGGAAACTTTCAATGGTCGTAGATCTAAGGGTGGTTAATTCTTCTGTAGAGGGAATTTCAGTAGGTGTGGTAATAACGCCAGGACTTGTCGACTGGAACTCAGTTGTTTCGGCGTTTTTACGAGTAGGAAGAGGACTGGAGGTACTCAATGTCTCATCAGTTAAGCCCTTTTCGGTGGCATATTCCGTGCTAGTAACAAACTTTGTGGTGGTTTCTAAATCACGCATTCCGGTGGTAGTTATTTCCGTTTCAGGGTACATAGTGGATGGTAGGGTTGATAAGGGCTTTTCACTTGTGGAAATAGATGATGGTTGACTAGTGACAAATTCCGTAATCATACCTGATTTTGTGGTGGTTCCTAAATCACGCATTTCTGTAAATGAGGTTGGTATTTCGGTTTCAGGGTACATCGTGGATGGGATGGTCGATAAAGGCTTTTCACTGGTGGAAAGGGATGAGGGTTGACTGGTAATAGATTCCGTAGTCATATCTGATTTTGTGACAGTTCCTAAATCACGCATTTCTGTAGATGTTACTTCGGTTTCAGGGTTCATAGATGGGACAGTCGATATACGTTCGGTATGGGTACTCGGGGGAGTGGACGTTTCATAAACTTTAGTGCTCATCGTAAAAACTGATTCGGTTCCTGAGGTAGAAGTCGTAGACTCTGTACCAACTCTACTAGTAGTCTCGAAGTACTGGTGAGTTTGAGTGGAAGACCGCTCAGTAGTTCTTTCTGTCTGGATTTCCTTTGTAGAAAAGGTATCTCGAGGAACGGCCTTGATTGTTGTAGAAGACTCTTCTTCAGTAGTGGATACTGGAGAGGACGTTGTAGTTTCTTTGACGGGAGTGGTTTCTGTAGCACCTTGCGTTGTGTAAGACTGCGTTTCCGTCGTTGGTCCAGGAGTGGTCGATGGTTCTGTTCCAAAAACGGTAGACCGTATTGTAGTAACGAACCCAGTAGTTATTTCATTAATCATCCTTGGCGTCGTCGGAACGCTACTCTCGGATGACGTTTCAGTTGACAGTGAAGTGGTTCCGACTTCAAGCTTAGGAGTCCGCTTTTCGGTTGTAGATTGCATTGACGTGGTTTCTTCTGTTAAGTAAAAGATGGTCGTTCTTTGAACAGCCTCAGTAACGGACTCAGTTTGAGCTTGAGTAGAGCGATCACTCGTCGTTGAAGTTTGCTCTGGGCCGATAGTGGTGCTCTCAGGCGTGGTCGTACTTTCCATCCCAGAAATAGTAGTGAGAGTTGCGGCTGTTTCAGCAGTAGTAGTCAACACGCCCGGACTGCTGGACTCCGTTGTGACCACAGCAGCTGTTGTAAGGGCACCCTCGGTTCGTTGCTCCGTGGTAACTTCAGCTGAAGTCGTGGTCTCACTTCTTGTGGTCTGCTCTGTAGTAACTTCCGAGGTTGTGACGTTGCTCTTCCTGCTTGACTGGGTCGTACTTTCAGAAGATGTAGTCATATCACTCTGAGTGCTCTGCTCCGTCGTAACTTCTGCTGAAGTTGTTGCTTCACTCTTGGTGCTTTGTTCTGTAGCGACTCCGGTTGTCATTCCTCTCTGCGTTTCTTCCGTAGTGATTTCAGCAGTAGTTATTTCAGTCTTTGTGCTTGACTCCGTCGTAACTTCTGCCGAAGTTGTTGCTTCACTCTTAATGCTTTCTGTTGCAACTTCGGTTGTTGTCATTCCTGTCTGCGTTTGTTCCGTAGTGATTTCAGCAGCAGTTATTCCACTTTTTGTGCTTGAATCCGTCGTAAGTGCAGCTGTCGTTGTCGCGCTGCTCGTACTTTGCTCCATCGTAACTTCAGAGGGTTTCGTCAATTCAGGCTCAGTAGTTTCTTCGGTTGTAACCACGAATGTGGTCGTCTTACTAGGTAGTTCTGTGGTATGCTCAGGAGGCAAAGACATTGCACTAAAAGTGCTTGACTCGGTCGTAACTTTGGCTGCGGTTGTCAACTCACCTTTCGTGCTCTGTTCCGTTGTGATTACAGCCAAAGGCGTCATTTCAATTTTAGTGGTCTGTTCGGTTGTTACTCCTAATGTGATTTCACTCTGTCGGGTTCCTTCAGTCGTAATGCCAGCGGACATGGTCATTTCACTCGGAAAACTTGACTCCGTCGTAACTTCCGTCGAAGCAGTAGTTCCAATTGTGGTTTGTTCTGTCATGACTTCCGGTGTTGTAATCTCAGTTCTTTTAGTTTTTCCGGTGGTGATTTCAGCTGACGTAGTCATTTCACCCTGAGTCGTTGGCGTAGTCGTAACTTCAGCCGTTGTTGTCTTGCTCAGTTCCGTTGTGACTTGAAGTGTTGTCATCTCACTCGGAGTACTTATTTCTGTCGTGAATTCAGCGGAAGTAGTCATGTCACTCTGAGGATTTACCTCTGTCGTAACTTGAGCAGTTGTGAAGGCGCCTCTTGTGATCTCCGTAGTTGATTCAACTGAGGCCCTGGTAGTTTTCTCTGTGCTGACTTCAGACGTCGTCGTTTCACTTCTAGTTTGGCCTGCGGTGGTTCCAGTGGATGTGGTCATTTCACTTGATGTGCTCGTCTCTGTCGTAACTTCAGCAGATGTCGTCAATGGGCTGCTAGTGCTTCGCTCTGTGGTAACTTCCGCCACCGTTGTTGTTGTTTCTCTATTTGAGGTCTGTGCTGTTGTCACTTCTAAGGTTGTCATTTCGGTGCGACTGCTTTGTTCAGTGGTAAACTCAGCAGACGTTGTTGTCTCGCTTTTAGTACTTTTTTCAGTCACAACTTCAGTGGACATTGTGACATCACTCTTCCTGGTTCGCTCTGTAGTAGGTTCACTTGAAGGTATTTCAGTTGGAGTGCTTGATTCCACCGTGCTTTCAGGCGCAGGTGTTGTTTCATTCGCAGTCATTACAGTCGTGACTTCGGATGTTGCCATTTCACTCGTCCTGGTTTGATGCGTAGTTATTTCAGCTATAGTAGTCATGTCGGTCTGAGTGTTGACCTCCGACGTAACTTCAGCAGACGTTGTTTCACTACGCGTACTGTGTTCTGTCACGATTTCAGTTGATGTAGTATCACTCTGAATACTTCGTGCTGTTGTTACTCCACTGGAGGTCGTATATGCATTTTCAGTCCTTTCCTCTGTCGCTAATTCGCCTGACGTAGTTGTTTCCACTGGTCTTTCAGTACCAGGTGGATAAGCCAAAGTAGTGTAAATTGTAGACAAGACCTGTTTCACTGTCGTTAGGAAAATCGACGGCGTGCTTGTCTCCGTTGTAGATTCGCTTTCAGGTGTACTCGTAGTTTCCACGGATCCCTCAGAAGTTTGCTCAGTACTCAGTGAAGTCAAACTTGATGAAGTTTCCGTGTTTACCCCTTGGCTGGTTGTAAAAAGCGTAGAAGTCTCCACAGCTAAAGAGAAAGTTGTTTTATCTTCAGGTACATTAGTAGAAGTTTCTGGCACTTCTGTCGTCTTATGATCGGAAGGTGTAGGCACCTCCCCTGGCATTTTCGTAGAGTACAAATAAGTAGTCCCCTCCGTCGGTTCTTGAGTTGTTCGTTCGCTTTCTGTCACAACAGTTTGAAGGTTACGTTGCGAAGGTGTCATCGTTCTTCTAGGCTCCGTGAAAGCTTCAGTTGTAGTTTCACTAAATGGAGTACTGGCAGGTGTAGAAAACTCAGTGACCTCTTCTGTGACAACAGCCCCAGTGGTCAAAACTATGTTTGTGGTAGATGCACCTTTTTCGGTTGTACTAACAAAACTAGCTTCTTCAGTTGCACTGGGTATTGTGGTGGTTTCGACGGTAGTAACACTGGGTTTAGTATTCAAACGAAGAACAGGCTCGACAGTATTGACCACTCCAGTAGTAGTCTCAACAGCGCTTGAAGTCGTCTCTGCACGCACTGTCGAAATGTCGGGCGCCTCGGTGGAGGTCGTTTGTTCTGTGCTACTTTCCACTGTCGTACTTTGAATTCCAGTAGTAGTCATAAATGTCGTACTTAAAGGTGAAGAGGTTGAGTTACTAGTAAAAATACTTGTAGGTTCAAGAGTTGTCAAGGTTTCAGTGGTGCCAGCACTGACAGGAACTTCCGTCACAGTCGCTAGCGCGAGCGTTGATTCGGTTCGACTTGCTGCTGTTGATTCCACTGTGGTAGAGATCTCCGACGAACGAGTCACTCCTACACCGGTAGTTGTTTCGATGCCCACTTCAGTTGCAGACTGCGCCGTGGTGGAATATAGTAGAGTACTCGACAGCTCATTCTCCTCAGTAGTTTCCAATGTTTGGCCTAAAGTGGTTAATAATGGAGTTGTACTTTCTTTTCCAAGCGTAGTTACACTCTCTGGCGAAGTAGTTCTCTCTGAGCTTCCAACAGTAGTTTGTTCCGTTATAGAGTACTGGGGAGTAGTAGAGGGCTCAGATATGGGCGCCCCAGTCTGAAGTGATGTGGTAGTTTCTCCAACCGTAGAACTCTCCTGAGGGCGGGTAGACGTTATAGGTTCGGTTGTAATTTCAGTTCTGCCTTCAATCGTACTTTGGATCGTTGTTGGCGACAATGTCGTCGAATACTGGGAAGTGGTCAAACGATCGTACTGGACAGTTGTTTTGTCTATCGCCTCGGTTGTAAGAGCAGGAGACGCTTCTGTGGGAGCGGTATCCCGAGGGGTGGTCACCGGCGGAGTAGAAGTCGACAATCCTTGGCTTTCAGTAGACGTCATAGCCTCAAGGGTTGTCGAATACTGAATCGTTGTTGGTTGTTCGTACTCTTCTGTCGGCATTGTTTCATCAGTTCTACTCGTCCTCGCTGTAGTCGTTCCTACAGAGGTACTTACAGGTTTGGTAGTATATTCGCCTCCACTTTCCGTAGTAGTTCCAATGGTTGTGCTCTCTTCTGTGATAGAATACTGCCGAGTCGAAGGAATTTTAGTTTGAACTTCGTTTTCAGTTGTCGGAATAGTTTCAGTAGATATAGTGGTTCCTTGAGTCGTAAACTCTGTACTACTTGGTATGGTCGTCGTCGGTTCTGTAGTGGAGTGCTGTTGAGAAGTGGGAGGTGGAGAGTACTCGCTTGTGCTTTCGGTAGGCTCTGTTGCACGTAATGTGGGAGTTACTGTAGAAACTTCTTCACTAATAGAACTGGTCGACGGCACAACGGTACTTTCGCCCCCTTTTTCGGTAGTAGGTTCAGTGGTTGTTGTTTGATACGATTTCGGATAGCTTGTGGTCCCCGAAGCAGTGGTAGTATATTCAGTAGTCGTTGAGTCTCTCCCTCTGGAGGTAACAGTCGAAACGGGAGCTCCACCTTCCGTAGTAATCTGCATAGTTGTAGGCTGATCTGTGCTGATGTACTGAGGCGTGGTAGATCCCTCTATGGGCATTGTGGTCCGCTCAACAGGCCCCGTTCCGTTTGCAATCAGGGCCGGATTTTCAGTCGTTGATTCTTGGCTTGCAGTAGTGGTTGAGATAGTAGTGGGTTGCTCGGTACCATAGACCGGTGTAGTCGATCTTTCGTATCGCTCCGTGGTGAGAGTTGAACCAGCTGTTGTGAATTGTGTAACGGTAGTTTTTTCAGAACCGAGAGAGGAACTACTGGTAGATGTCCGGCTTTCAGTTGTAGCTTCAATCGTTGTAGTCTGCTCCGTTCGAGGATATTCTTCGGTAGTTGTTCTTTCGAGACCGCCAGTAGTCAGGGTCGTGCCAGCTGTTGAGAATTGTGTCATGGTAGTTTTCTCAGTGCCGACTTTAGGCACACTGGGAGTAGCAGTCTGACTTAAAGTTGTTGTTTCCAATGTCGTAGTAGGTTCAGTATACTGCATCGTAGTTGTTTCCCCCGATGCCTCCGTCGTGACAATAGTACCAGCTGTACTTATTTCCCGCAACGTAGTTTTTTCAGAGGCGAGAGTAGACGCACCTAGTGCAGTAGTTTGACTTTCACTTGATGATTCCAACGTCCTAGGCTGTTCAGTTTGAGAATACGGTGGTGTAGTTGACCTCTCGTATCCCTCCGTTGTCATTGTGGTCCCAGCTGTAGTGAGTCGCGTTGTAGTGGTTTCCTTTGACCTAAAAGTAGACCCACTTAGAGTAGTTGTCTGATTTTGTGTCGAAATTTCGACAGTGCTAGGCTGTTCCGGTTCAGAATACTGAAAGGTTGTCGTTTCCTTGAAGCCCTCTGTCGATATAGTAGTGCCCTCTGTTGTATATTGTGCTACAGTAGTGCCAGCGGTACTTACAGTAGACAAACTCAGAGTAGAGACCTGACTTTCTGTTGTCGCCATTGTTGTACTAGATTGCATGGTGGTACCTTTTTCCAAACCGAGGGTAGAACCACTCGGAGTGGTCGTCTCGCTTTCAATTGTAGTTTCCATTGTAGTTGGTAGTTCTGTTCGGGGATATCCAATAGTGGTCGATCCCTCGATCATCATCGTCATTCCAGTTGTAGCAAATGGTGTAGACAACATTTCCTCCCTGGCAGAAGTAGAACCACTTGGAGTAGTTGTCTGGCTTTCGGTTATAGTTTCCATTGTAGAAGGTAACTCTGTTCGGGGATACCGTATGGTGGTAGTACCATCGGTCATCATCCTTGTTCCAGCTGTAGTAAATTGTGTGGCCGTCGTCACCTCCCTTGCAGGAGTAGTAACGCTGGTGGTAGTCGTCTCACTTTTCGTTGTCGTTTCCAGTGTAGTTGATGGTTCTGTTTGGGGATACCGAAGGGTAGTCGATTCTTCGGTCATTACTGTCGTTCCTGGGGAAGTATATTGTGTAGCCGTAGTTTCCTCATAGCCAATGGTAGAACCAGGCGAAGTAGAAGTCTGGCTTTTAGTTGTAGTTTCTAGTGTGGAAGGTGCCTCAGTTCGAGGATACTGACTGGCGGTTGATGCCTCGGTCATGATCGTAGTTTCAGCTGTAGAATATTGTGCAGAGGTTGTTTCCCCTATTCCAATGGTAGAACCAATCGGAGTGGTCGTTTCGCCGTCGGTCGTAGTTCCCATTGTAGTTGGTGGCTCTGTTCGTGGATACCGAACGGTGGTTGACCCCTCTGTCGTCATTATCGTTTGGGCCATACTGAACGGGCTTGAGGTAGTTTCCAACCTGACACGAGTCGAACCACCTGGAGCAGTGATATCGCTTTCGGTTGTGGTTTCCAATAAAGAGGGTAACTCTGTTCGTACATAAGGTGTAGTGAAAGTGCCTTCAGTCATCCCTGTCGTTCCCGCTGTAGTAGATTGTGTCGCAGTAGTTTCCTCCCTTGCAAGGGTAGAACCCATCGGAGTGGTCGTCTCGCTTTCGGTTGTTGTTTCCATTGTAGTTGGTGGTTCTGTTCGGGCATTCTGAACGGTGGTTGTGCTCCCAGTCATCATTGTAGTTCCTGCTGTAGTAGACTGTGTCGCAGTAGTTTCCTCCCTTGCAAGGGTAGAACCTATCGGAGTAGTCGTCTCGCTCTCGGTTGTTGTTTCAATAGTTGTTGGAAGTTCTGTTCGAGTATACCGACCGGTGGTTGTTCCCTCGGTCATCATTGTCGTTCCCGCTGTAGAGGATTGTGTCGCAATAGTTTCCTCCCTTGCAAGGGTAGAACCCATCGGAGTGGTTGTCTCGCTTTCGGTTGTTGTTTCTATGGTAGTTGGTGGTTCTGTTCGGGCATACCGAACGGTAGTTGTTTCCGGACTCGTTGTTTCCTCGGTCATCATTGTCCTTCCCGCTGTAGTAGATTGTGTCGCAGTGGTTTCCTCCCTTGCAAGGGTTGAAACCATCGGAGTGGTCGTCTCGCTTACGGTTGTTGTTTCAATAGTTGTTGGTGGTTCTGTTCGGGCATACCGAACGGTTGTTGTACCCTCGGTCATCATTGTCGTTCCCACTGTAGTAGATTGTGTCGCAGTAGTTTCCTCCCTTGCAAGGGTAGAACCCACCGGAGTAGTCGTCTCGTTTTCGGTTGTTGTTTCCATTGTAGTTGGTGGTTCTGTTCGGGCATACTGAACGGTGGTTGTTCCCTCGGTCATCATTGTCGTTCCCACTGTAGTAGATTGTGTCGCAGTAGTTTCCTCCTTTGCAGGGGTAGAACCCACCGGAGTGGTCGTCTCGTTTTCGGTTGTTGTTTCCATTGTAGTTGGTGGTTCTGTTCGGGCATACCGAACAGTGGTTGTTCCCTCGGTCATCATTGTCGTTCCCGCTGTAGTAGACTGTGCCATAGTAGTCTCCTCCCTGGCAAGGGTAGAACCCATCGAAGTGGTCGTCCCGCTTTCGGTTGTTGTTTTCATGGTACTTGGTGGTTCTGTTCGGGCATACCGAACGGTCGTTGTACCCTCGGTCATCATTGTCGTTGCCATTGTAGTAGATTGTGTCGGAGTAGTTTCCTCCCTTGCAAGGGTAGAACCCACCGGAGTGGTCGTCTCGTTTTCGGTTGTTGTTTCCATTGTAGTTGGTGGTTCTGTTCGGGCATACCGAACA
>Ga0058701_10001127_pt1 | contig 18555 bp, 11 predicted proteins | sample AgamicOrMae_FD_97039 | JGI IMG/M metagenome (GOLD analysis project Ga0058701, IMG submission 97039) | Agave microbial communities from Guanajuato, Mexico - Or.Ma.e | ecosystem: Host-associated > Plants > Phyllosphere > Phylloplane/Leaf | place: Guanajuato, Mexico | collected 2012-06-04
TTAAAAATATCTGCTGGATATACCTAAATATTAGCCAGATATCAGAGGACAATGGTCAATGAGTAAAACACTTGAAAAATCGCTGAAAACAGCCATGTTTCGGCCGGATATCAAAGATATCAGACGGATATAAAAGTCTTCTGTACACCAGATATCACGAGTTGTCACCCCTTGAGTGTATCTATCTACAAATCCTTTACAAATCCTTAAAATTAATACTGAATCATTCAAAAAATAGACCTGGCTCATCTTGATTTTAAATAACACATTTTTTCATTTTTTTTCCTGTATGAGGATTTACGTCTCTGAATCCTTACAACAAGTATGTAAGGATTGTAGAGGGGTGAAGGGCGAATGTAAGGATTCAACTATTTAGTAAACATCCAAACAAGCTGAATTCGCACTGTTTAATGTACAAAGTCACAGTAAACGTCTAACAGGAAAAAAAAATCGGTTCAATAATCGCTAAATAATGATTGTCCAGTTTACTTTTAACTGTATCGACTCATCATAGGCTTTTGGCCTTTGGGTCTGCCCTCAAACCACTACCGCCCAGCGATGCCATTCGGCAACAGAAAAAATTAATTTAGACGATCTTTTCTGTTGAGTATTGTCACAATTTAAAAAATTTCTTTCCGCTGGAAACCTGAAATTTAGTTATTTAGGCATTTTCCAAAGCTTAAAATTGCATATTTAAATGGAAAAAAAAATCCTTTCAATTTCTCTTAAGCCGAATTTCACTCCACATACTTTGGGCTGTTATCGGTTAAACTGAATTTTAAAAAAAGTGTTAAAAAAAGGTTTTTGAAAATCTTACTTGGAGTGCAGCGCGTTGAAAAGTCGGATCCCGTCTGCCATCCCGCAAATTTGGATGAGATCATCTCTGGTCAAGCGCAGCAAGTCGTTGGCAGAGAAATTGGTGAAGGTGTTGAGGTAGGCGCCGAAGCGGCGGCTTTCAAGCCAATTGGCTGTTTGCTCGTTTGAGGCCGTCACTTCCAAAGGCTGCGATGCGTTCTTCTACAAACAAAAACAGAAGTTGTCACCGCCTTCTTTCTTAGTCCGGAATCGCTCACTTTGTTTATCCTAACGATCTTTCGATACCTATCGAATCCTAACTATCCTAACGATCTTTCGATACCTAACTATCGAATATATTGGTATTTCTATGGCTGTTGCTATTGACCCAACATGAATTAATATAGGGAGACCTGAACGCACTTAACCTAACCTCAAAATGAGAGGTGACAAACGCACGAAATCTAATACATTTTGAATGGGACAGTCGGGTAAATAGACACACCTTATTTTTAAAACGAACTGAAACAAGGCAAAATTGAAATTAGAAAAATGAGAAGGATTTTGATTATGCGATTATGATACAAAAATCGTTTTTTAAACGCCCATAAATAATAGATTAAGATTAAGAGAGGGGCGCACCGCTATGTGGACGTAAAGACCTTTCTTCCTATAAAAAGTAAAAATAATGATGAATAAAAAAAAAAGATAAAAGTAAAAATACTGATACCGCTCCCGCGATAATGACGTTGCCAATTACATATTCTAAACGCCCATAAGTACAAATAATTACGAATTGAAAAACAAAAAATATCGTGACAATACGTTTTCCAAAATGCCTAATTGGTATAATGAAAGCATATTAAAAGTACGCGCATGTTACGTTTTTTAAACGCTCGATTATTAACTCATATTTAAAAAAAAAAAATTCGATGACGATGAAATTATGATAATGCAGAGTACGTTTTCCAAAAGCATAATGCGCAGAAATTCCCGCGCGAATACAAAGAAAATTTGATGACGACGCCGCAATCATGACGCAGGTTTGAGGCACCGTCAGCTGGTTTCGCTAACGAAGCAAAACAATAACAAACACGACGAGAAAAGAGTGGGAGGGACAAGTCTACATTGCCCGCTATTTTTGGCTTTCCTTCGGAAAAACTAGTCAATACTTAAACTTCGTTGAGAAGCTATTTCAAATAGCGCGGGCGATTCCTACGCACTCCAAGACCGGTTAAGCGAATAGCTCCATTCGTTGGAGTCTCAGAGCTATAAATCACTATTTTAAAAATAAGCATTAGCCTTATTTGTTGAGATTTTTTATTTTAGCAGACCGATGACCTGCAAAAATGGTCGCTAATGCGCGACCTGCATGCGCGGAGAGAAGCATTGTAAGTTACGCCTTCCCCTCCAACCTCCCTGCCGTAAACTGCCCTTTCTCCCGGTCCGTTTAAAATCGACGAATTAAGCAACAGACGTCTGTTCTATCCATTTTTAGTGTCCCTCAATCCGATCCAATCGAGTTAAAATCAAAATCCGAAAAAAAAATTGGGCAAGTTTTTTTTTAAAAAAACGTAGGGGTACGCCTTGCTTTTTTTCAAAATTTCAGACATTTCTTTAAAAAGAAATTTTTAATTTTTTACGGTTTGAATTGATGAAGGGACTCTAAAAATGGTTCAAACCGTCGTCTGTTGTCCACTCCGTCCTCAAATTAATCCAAAACAACGTTAAATCTTTACCCCAGAATCGCGTTGCAAGTTACACCTTCCCGGCCGTGAAGATCCCCTCTCCCAGTCAGTTTAAAATCGACAAATCGCGGAACAGACATTAGTTTTAACAATTTTTAGCGTTCCTCAAACAGATCCAATCGTAAAAAAATAAAAATCCGAAAAAAAAATTCGGACCAAAAAATTGAAAAAAAACATAGGGGGTACCCCCTGCCTTTTTTCAAAATTTCAGCCAATTTTTTTTTTTAGAACTTTTAATTTTTTACGGTTGGAATTGATACAGATATTCTAAAAATGATTTAAACCGTCGTCTATTTCACACTTCTTCGTCATATCAATTCTACAGCGCAATGTTATATTCCCTACCCCAAAATCGACATGTTTGAGTTTTCCTTAGTGTTTCGGTCTCACATGCTTTTTTAGCGGGGCGTTTCATATCAGAATTTTTTCCGAGTGATATGTATGCTTCAAAATAAGTTTAGTGCTGATAAACAGATCGAAAATTAAAATTACCGTTGAAAACAACGCCGTTTTGGGACTGAAATTTGTACTGGGTTTCGCGTATCTATAGTTGAATTCTCCGAAAGAGGCGGCGGTACGTACAGCGGCAGCTAGCGGGTTTGAAGATGTCTCGGTGGCCAAAGTTGGGAGGGCGCTGTTAAAAGACGGCGCAGAAACAGCTTCAGGCGTCTGGTCGGTCTTCACTGAGCCAACGATCGCGGGAGTGGCCGCCCCTCGACCCAAACTGAAACAAAAAGAGCAAATTTTACAAAAAAATAAAAATAAAATCTGAAGAAATAAGCACACGTCTTGCGCAATTCTAACAAAATACGCCGGTTAAGGTAGTTCCATACCCGCTTTGGGTATGACAGGAAAACCGTTACATACAGTAGATAGTCTTTAACAGGCCTACTCGTGTATTAACCTTGTGGTATTAAACGGGTAGCTGTCATAAGCGCCAAAAAGCACAAGCGCCAACGTCGCGAGCGCCAATCCGTAACAGCCAAACGAGAAAAGTCGCAAACGCCAAAGCTCTTAACCGGAATACTAACCTTACCTAACCTAAATTAGCCTAACTTAACCTAACCCAACTTAACCTAACCTAGCTTGACCTAACCTAACCTAAACGAACTTTGGCGTTTGCAACTTTTCTCGTTTGGCGGTTACGGACTGGCGCTTGCGGCGTTGGCGCTTGTGGTTTTTGGCGCTATCAAATGCCCCCCGTATTAGATGAGTTTCAAGTAAAATTACCTAGTTAAGTAATTAATAGATTACTCATTAAAACTCGACTTCCTATAAGAAAAAAATAAAATTCAAAGTTTCGGGTGATATTGTTTTATTTTTATTTAAAAAAAATATTAAGAGACAACTAAGAAAGAATTTCTCCAGGTTAAAATTCAGCGTTCCTGAACGGCATAGCTAGGCACTAATAGTTCCTTTAATTCCATATCAAACAAAAGGGCTCATAGCGAAAGTTTTTCATAAACTGTTACTGCCTTAAAAAAATTAACAATATACGTGCAATAACCCTCTTTTTATTTCATACGCAAAAAACATGGGGCGATCCAACAGGTATTTCAGATGCGATAAGTTCGGAAAACTTTAATGTACGGATTAGTAATATGACCTTCAGGCGAAAATTTGGTCGATAAGAGAGTAAATATCACGACTCTCACTGTACCTAAAATGTGTTTTGTGTTGGTATTAGATTTCGATCGTACTCATTACTGCAACTTTGCACGTTCGATTGCTAATCACTTTCGAAGCGAGTTTTGCTCCACTTTTCTACCTGCGTAAAAGTTTCTTCATTACAAAAAAAAGAGGCCTCATTTTACGTGTGGTTACTGTTGACTTCGACGATATTGATCTTCTGTATCTAGATTCTCGACGAAAGTGTTCCAATACAGATAAAAGGGGGCCGAAAACAAATGCTTATCTCGCCCAACGTACCTATCGATACACTAATGAATTTGTTTATTATACGAAAGGAGAATAACTGAAGTCAACTCGGAAAAAATTGCGCCGAATGAAACTATTCGGCTCCTTATATAACCGAGGATAAAAATAGCGACAATGGAAAAAATATTTTATTCCTGGCCAAAGACAGCGCTACCGGTACCGCAATCCAGTGTTGCCGGATTCCGCGACTTCATATTTGACTACAGTAACTATTTGAGACAAGTTTGTACGTTAGGTATGTTTTGGAATGCTCTGAGTGATCCAAAAAACGGGTAGTTTAGCTGGGTTTTCTCTGCCGGTTAAAAGGTAATCGCGTTTATAACTGTAAGAGTCGCGAAATCTGGCAACGCTGCTCGATCCGCACGGCCTTCAATTCTAGACGGCTGAAGTAAGAAGCACGATGAAAACCGGAAAACTTTCCACGATAAAAACTCAGGGGAACGAACACACAAAGAAGGTATTAACTGCGCAAAGAAATCGTATATTTACGTTTGGTACAGAGAGAATGAAAAAAGGTTATGATTCTCGAATGAAGTGTTGGCTTTTTTCTCTCTTTTTTCGAAGGAAAGTGTTATCATAGAGATAAAACGGGAGTACCTAAACGGTGCGATCCAACTTGCTCGATGTCGAGATAAGATCAGGAATTTAATACTTTCCTATAATTTAGCAGTCCGCTGTTGTTCTGGGTACTGAGTTGAGCAATGAAAATATTTTACATGTACGCAATTTACATTGCGGGCCCAGGTCTGATCGTGAAGCTTAACATTTTACTAGCAAATACGTAATAATCAAAACCAATTAAGGAAAAATAATGACGAAAGTTTTGGACTCAAACTTTCGAAATTGGAATTTTTGAACAACTTAAAAAGATGACTAGAAATGATTAAACGCAATTTTGTGTTTCTTTGGAAATCTATATTTAAAAAAAAATGAAGTCGAATAAGGAATATGCTCAGCAAAATTATCTATGTTTGAAATTTTGGGGGGAGGGGTCAAAAAGTATGATTTTCCAACATAATTTTTAAAAATACATCGGATGAACGAGCAAAATATACGTAAATTATACATCATGTAACATGAGGCAATTATTTTCACATTAGAGAAGAGGGGAAGAGATCTTGGTAACAACTATTGTCTCTCCAATACATTTCTTGTTTAACACGTTCTTTCAAAAGCCACCAAGAATATAGTTCTTATTTCTATATAGATCCCCGTCTGATCCCAAAGCACTGCTAAAACGGACTGTACGGTATTCGCAACTGGATGAAAATTAAGATATGCATGATGTTCGGATAATCTTATTATCGGGTTAGCGCCAAATTTTGCAGTTATTAAAGCCGCTTCAAAGTGGAATATAGGTTAGATCAAAAGATTCTTTAATCGGAATGGACCTCATGAATTAATCAGTGACGGTGTTACGATAATTGCAGAACGTTCGGCGAGTTTCTCATACAAGATATGAGAAATTCGAGGCTATTATTGTGATATGACTCACGTTGCATCAGACGGCAAAGTCATTGCATGCATAACATGACCTAGTGTTATGTATTTATATACCGGACCATTGTGGGAAGAGAGTCCTTTTGAAAGTGACATTTGCGACTGATATTTGAGAGAAACGGCGCTTGATAAAGATGAACCTCAAAAGTAGCGCTATCTTACTTTTCGGATACACGTTTGCATTTTCTACCAGTAGTGCGCTCTGCACCGGTTTGACTTCTAATTCCATCCAGAGGATCAACGACTCAAAACCGTGTAGGTTTTGACCGCTCCGCTTAGAAGACGGTTACCCTCTTACTTCTCGGCGGCAGAATCAGGAACAAGTACTATCTGTCTAAAAAGTATTGATCATTTTTTTTTCAATCCACCGTTACTATGAAATGAACGTCAGATATGCTCAGGATAAAATCGCAGGATCTTTAAGAGATCTATCAATTTGATCGAGCGTTTTGGTCGAAACTCTTTGCGTTCTAAAGTTACGGAGGTTTGAAATGAAGCGATCATTACTTTTGAGAGTACTTCTTTGACTTATACTGCCGAGAAGTGGTTATGTTAAGGAACTTTTCAACGAAACAGTGGTAGAAATTGCAACTTTACGAGGATTTACGTTCGGGAGTGATTTACTTTCAAATCAATAATTGAAGAGTGGGGACCAAATTGTTTGGGTGGCGCCAGGTGGAGTAAGCTGTGACGATTGAAAGCTTATTTGGGGAGGCGCTTACAGCAAATAGACGGCAAGATGTAAAGGCTGGCGCTTGGAGGGCGCTTGCAGGGTCGAGGTGGTGGCGCGGAGGCGTCGGAGGGCGCGCTCGCCGCGGAAAGGTCGGCCGCTCGGGTCGGGGCGGCGCGCGAGGCGGCCGCGGCCGCAGCCGCTCACGGCGACCCAGCGCACCACGACGCCCCGTCCCCGTCCCGGGCCGCCCAGGGAGTCCGCCTGGCCCCGGCCGGGCACCGGCACCACGACGAAGTAGATCAGCATATTCGGCTTGGCCGTTTCCTTTCAGAAATTAAGTGAGGCCGGCAGCATGGCGATAGCGTCGCCAGCTCAGCCTGGCTGGCTGCTCGTCAGCTGATGACGTGGTCCTGGCGACATAGGTTGCTGTGTGCACGCCGCGCCGGGTCGGAGCCTCGGACCGACGCCGGACTAAGGTGGGGCATTCCCGTCGGAGGTCGCGGGAGAGCAGCTTGAGCGGAGAGCGGCGGCGTGGAGAGTGGCTGGGCGACGGCCTGCGAGGGACGTCGACTCTCTCGGCAGAGGGCGCTTTCTTCAGGTATCCTCGTAGCTCACACTCAACATCACTATACGGGACACCCTTATGGCACGAGTCACTCACGGCGGACTGTTCGCGGACGCGGATTCAGAGCGTTTGCTTTGGGCGGCCTGCGACGGAGGGTCCGGACCTGGGCTAGCCTTCTCGGAGGTGTAGCTGCTTGCAACTGGCGAAAACCAGTAAACTCGGACGCCGTCGGCACGAGCATCGGCCGAGGAGGGGGGGAGTGTGACGCAAAGCGGTGGGAGGAGCGACGCACTGCGCCGCGCCGTCACAGGGGCAGCCTCTTCGGCCGTTTCCGCCGGTGTTCGGGCCCGCTCGTGCGCGCCGCTCTTTACGTACAGGCGTTTTGATCTCGGACAGGTTGGCTGAACGACCGTGTTTTCATCCAAAACGCAGCTTGCCCTTCAACTTTGCATGACCGAACAACTTCAGTCAGGATTCCGATGTCTTCCCACAGGAATACGTAAAAAAACAAGCGTACTTCCCCGATAAAACATCCCCTCTCCTCGGAAAAAACAAGCAGTTTACCGAAATCAGTTCCAATAACCTATCACGCGAAGAACTCATCAAATTTCCATTTTAGTTCATCCCCATTTGTCAAGTCTTGTTCCACAACAAGAGCGGGAAATAGCTCCATAAACCACATATTTTGCGTCTCTTCCGAAATGTCGACGTACGAATCGATCAGCGGATCAGAGCAGTCGTACAGGTGCAAAAGTCGATCAATCGAAATCGATAGTGAAACCAGAAATAATGAGGCAATTCCGCTCCGCAATACGGCATTTTGGAAGCAAACAAGTGACTAGGGTGAGACCCCTGCCACACGCGCCATAGGCAACCCACACCACTCTCGTGTGTTCGGTTTGCCTACCCGCGACCGGTCGCCCAAAAATAGAAGGCGGTTCCTCGACGAAAATAGACGAACCGGTTTTTCTCTTTTATATCAGGGCGGCACAAGCGACACCAAAAACTCACTTTTCCACTTCCTTCTCAAGACATGTTCAGGCTTGTTAATACGATCTCAGTGCGCGGTTTCAAGTGAAATCCAAGTGCGATTTCTTCTCTTTTTCTGACAGGGTCAATTACAATTTATCCGATGGGCCAAAAGGCGGGGCATTTTGGCTGTTGTCATGAAGTTGAAAGAGGACTTTTACGGGTTATTGGAAAGATTTATCTGTAAAAGGACAATACAGTACACGCAGACAACCGGAATCAGCCAGTTGGTAAAATATCAAACAAAGTTTCAAGAAAATACGGTGCTAAAAGTTACATCAGTTCACGGCGTATTTCCACTTACTTTAAGTATCTTAGATATCGTCTTTCTGGAGATGTAATTAATTGGATCACGAACAGAACAGTTTATATCAAATCAGAGGATGAGTCTAAGACAGATGAGGCGTGTCCATGTAAGGCAAGGTTAGGTTAGGTGAGTCTTCGTTAGGTGAGATTGGATGAGGTGAGTCTAAGATAGGTAAGTCTACGTTAGGTAAGGTTATGCAAGGTAGATCGACGTTAGGTGCTAAGCTTACATTGGGTGATTCTTTAATAGGTGGTTCCACGTTCGGTAAGGCTAGATTTGGTAAGGATAGACTAGGTGAGTCGACGTTAGGTATTAGGTTAGGTGAATCTACATTAGGTGAGTCTAGAAGAGGTAGGGTTTGATTCGGTGAATCTACGATAGATGAATCTAAGTCAGGTAAGGTCAGACTAGGTGATTTTACGTCGAGTAATGTGGGGTCGGAGTCTACGTCTAGATTTGAGGAATCTCTTTTAAGTGAGTCTAAGTTAGGTAAGGTCGGACCTTGTAAGTCTATGTTAGGTAAGGTTAAGTTAGGTGAATCTACGTTGGGTAACGTTGAGTCAACATTTGGCAAGATTAGGTTAGGTGATTCTATGCTAGGTAAGATTGCATTAGGTAAGTCGGCATTAGGATTAGGTGCGTCTAGGTTAGGTGAATCCGCGTTAGGTTGCATTGCAGCACTTCCTGGTCCTGAAATGAACCCTTCCTGGCCAAGAAGAACAGCCGCCCACAAATTCGGTTCGAACTAGCTGAATTATCAGTTGCCGGTGCGTCACCAAAGCGAGACCCGCTATGCCCATCGCAAGGGCTTGCCCTCCGCGTACAGTCGGTCACCTTCGGCGGCCTATCAGCTACCAGTATTCGCCCGACCACGAAAGCGGTCTGTCAGAGCGGCGGCCGTACGGCAGACCGCACGCCGGTCAACACCAGAAATAAACGGTCAGAGGGGAGGGGGTCTACATCGTTGTTGCCCGACCAATCAACTTCCGCCTTCGTAGTTTGTCATTTCAAAGTCACAATTCGAACGACCTGACCTCACTCAACAAGTCCTTCAATGCGATCCCTAATCGCCGAAATTTGAACTTACCTTATTACGCTGTCTTATCCGCTCGGCCGAGCGGATCGGTAGCGGAGATAGGCACTCGGCACCTAACTTAACCTATTATCATCCGCTTATTTCTCGGCGGCGGTTCTGCATGCGGCAACAAACCTAACTCAACCTGTCGTCGCGACGGGTAGCTGTCATAAGCGCCAAAAAGCACAAGCGCCAACGCCAGAAGCGCCAATCCGTGATCGCCAAATGAGAAAAGTCGCAAACGCCAAAATTCTTGACCGCAATGCTAACCTTACCTAACCTAACTTAGCCTAACCTAACTTAACCTAACCTATACGAACTTTGGCGTTTGCGATTTTGCTCGTTTGGCGGTTACGGACTGGCGCTTGCGGCGTTCGCGCTTGTGGTTTTTGGCGCTATCGAATGCCCCCCGTCGCGACAACTAACGCTTATCCTAATGCCTACTACATAGTGGCAGTTATGCCAATCAGAATCAGGCTTGGGTACAATAAGAGAGGTTAACCCGTTACCGCCCAGCGATGCCGTTCGCCAACAGAAAAATTTATTTTAGAGGATCTCCACAGTTCAGTATTGTCACAATTTAAAGAATATCACCCCCCTGGAAAGCTGAAACTGAATTATTTAGGCATTTTCCAAAGCTTAAAATTGCGTATTCCAATGGAATAAGTCCTTTCAATTTCTCTGAAGCTGAATTTCACTCCAAATACTTTGGGCTGTTATGGGTTATTTTAGGTTAGGCGTACGTCGCTCAGCTCGGCTTGCCCACAGTTGATAGAAAACGAAACCCGAAAACTACAGTGTAGGATCCTAACGATCTGTCCTCTTTTGTTAGGATATTAAACTGATGAAAATTTCTTGTTAAATATATAAATCCTGGTTTAGGGTTTGATATCAAGCGCATTTCAGCGAGATGAACTCATCTAACTACACACATCGAAGGTTCTCGACGAAACCTTTCGTTTTATAAGGCTGTTGATTGTTTTATCTCAGAAAAAAGCCAAACCAGCAGTAGTGCTCAAATATTTGTTTTATCAACGGAGTTCAAGGAGAGGCCTGTAAGTGAGATGGCGATATGATCTCGGCCGTCACGTCATTCCGCCACGACGGCTGGGTGTATATTTGTCTATCTTCCTTTTCTAAAACGCAGGGGGTGACATATGTTATTTTGCTATGACTGTCAAAATGTAAACTCTACAAAAAGAGCGAGCTTTCGCCCATCGGGTAGCTGTCATAAGCGCCAAAAACCACAAGCGCCAATCCGTAACCGCCAAACGAGAAAAGTCGCAAACGCCAAAGGTCTTAACCACAATATTAACCTTACCTTACCTCACCTAACCTAACTTAACCTAACCTAACTTGACCTAACCTAACCTATACAAACTTTGGCGTTTGCGATTTTTCTCGTTTGGCGGTTAAGGACTGGCGCTTGTGGTTTTGGCGCAATCGAATGCCCCCCTCGCCCATCTATACCCGCCCAGGAAAAGCCTTAACAGTTATTTCAATTAAGATTAAGAGGGGACGCACCGCTACGTACACCAATTTTTTATTTCGATTGTTTTTTGTTTATAGATGGTACTTTGGAACTGATTAAACAACTCTTCCGAGCAATGTAGAGGTTGATTTTTTTTAAAGAAAATTTTTTGGCCTTAAATTTTTAAAACTATTTGCTCATTGGGATGTAATGAAATATAAATGAAATTGATAGTACTGAAATAAATCCAGAATCAATAGAAACGCGGTTAAAAAATAAATTGCGCTAGGTTATTGGCAGCAATGCTAAAGGGTTAAGGAAAATGCGAACCGCATAAGTTGATTGAAAGAGTTAGTGGGCCACTGATATCCAGCTATATCGAGTAAACTCCCCAAGAAGTTTGTTTAGATTCGATGAGCTAAAAATAAAATTCTTTGATAGCGTGATTTCTATAGCACATGAGTCGCGATTTCACCGTGAATTGACATTTAAGCACAGTTTTAAGAGAACGGTTTTTACCAGTTTACTCCGGCACTAATAGCAGCATTATACAGTGATTTTTTTCTTCTTTTTTTTCGGAGATCTTGATATTATCTGACAGGTTAAGTGAGCTCAAAGGTAAGAACGTAAAAACGTCTTTGATAAGTTTTTCGAGGATAAGAAAAAAGAGAAAAAAAGGGGGGGGTTAATACGACACGGGAAAAAAATGTAAACGAGATTTTCTTCTAACCTCCCATTTTTCCCAGGCTACAAAACATGCTTTTGAAGGTTTTGATCAGAAACCGCACAGCGAGTTAAGTAACCCCTTAAATTCCATTGAATGGAAAACACGAACTTTACGCCAAGTAGGGAGACATTATGACAGCGTTAAAAAGACGTCCAATGGGGATGTGAACTAAGAAATAAATTGATGTCAACTAACAAACAAATTGGAAGTTTCATTAACGGTGTAGCTTGCAACTTTCGGCTTCCAAAATCAAGGGTTTCAGCATGTTTACCCTTTTATATTCTTAGCGTTAAATTAAAATATTTTTGGCACAAAATGTTTTTTTAAACATAATAAATATCAATATGATATAAGGTGCATACATAGAGATCAGTGATATATTTTTTTTGTAGCAAAAATACCAGAAAAAGTTCAACTACAAAACGATTGAAAAACAGTTGAATTAATCAAAAGCAGAAGTCCACGTACTTTGTGAATAGTTTGCTTGCGCATGATACGGGCCGGTTTTTTAAATGAAACGAAAAAATCCTGGAATTATGAGAAAAACTTCAAGTTTTTTCAAGGATGTAAAGGATTTATGGTTCGCTGGCCACTTTGCTAAATATTAGTGTTGATTTTCCTCAGAGAATGCCATTCCTAAATAACTCGTCGCCAATGAAGAACCCGTTTTTTTTTAATTGGTTACTCTTCCTGGGGTAGGATTCTACCTCCTTTCATCCTAAAGGGTTGTCCCCGACCACTGCTATTATTAACGACGAACATTGCCTCTCAATATGTATATTATAATATCCAATGCTATCTCAACTTTGCCTGAAGCAAGGATTAAATTAGTTTCAATTCGCAATTATGAATTCCGAGGTAGAAAATTGCGTTAATTAGCGCATTTTACGTGAATCTCCGACGGCGACTTCATTAATTTTTTTTTCCAAATTGCCAGCTCACAATATTTAAGCCACAAAAAAAATATGTAATTTAAAAAAGGAATCGACATTTTTTAGCTCCGGGACAGAAACGACCAAGGTCTCCTTATTTTAAAAAAAGGAAGAAAAAGCAGAAAATTCCGCTTTGAACTGATTCAATTTTCTCGTGGAACGAAGTCATGAATCGAAAAACATTCCGCAGAAAGGCTGGCGGGGGAGGGAAAGGAGTAGAAGGGGGCGGCGCCGGTCCGGAAAACACTGGATCAGTCGTGGTTTAAGAAACGATCAGGCCAATCGGTCTAAACCACAACAAAGTTCGAATCCCGCGCAAACGCCCCCGCTGTCACGGCGAGGCGAGGCGGAGCGACGCGAAGACACGCGAAGAGAGGCGGAAAGACGCGAAGCGGAGCGAAAAGGCGCGAAGAGAGGCGAAAAGGCGCGAAGAGAGGCGAAAAGGCGCGAAGAGAGGCGAAAAGGCGCGAAGAGAGGCAAAAAGGCGCGAAGAGAGGCGAAAAGGCGCGAAGAGAGGCGAAAAGACGCGAAGAGAGGCGGAAAGACGCGAAGCGACGGCGAGTAAGCGAACGGCTGGGCGGTTTTTTCCGGATCCCATCGTCATTCTTCTCCGCTATCAGTTCAGATAGTCCGATTCTTCGGAAAAACATACAAGCTTCGAGGGGGACTCACTAGACATAATAATTCGATTCGTGTCCGGGGATCTCTAAATTTCAATTTATCAGAATCTGCGAAAAAATCTCGCTCGTAAGATCAAGGGTAGGGTTCGCCGCAAATAATAAGTGGACACTGCATACAGTAATTAATGGATTTGATCTCGGCACTGTTGAGGTGACGTTTTTGCTTGAAATACTTCATTGCGAAGAGATTTTCGTCATTGAGATAATATCTGCATGAGATCGAGACCAGCTTATGGGCATTCAATGGGTTCCGAATCCTAGGAATTCAGAATTCTGGAATTCTGCGAATTCAGCTCCTGGTCAGGAAAATGAAGACATGGATGGGATGGAATCAGGAGATGATTTTCGGGTGGGCCTTGACCACAGGTTGATATCTTCGTTATGAGTGACCAAGGAAATAACACAGTAGCAGGTTAGAAAAAAAAACCTTTTTATGGGTGAGTTTTCTACTATGTCAGTTTTGATTACTCAGTACTCTATTCATTGCTGAAAAATTTTCCAGCATAAAATCATCTCCACAAAAAAAAATACACTCTTTATTTCGAGAAAAAAAAACGATTTCTTTATATTAAAACTAATAATTATCAAATCTTAAAATTTCGCAGCAAATTTACTACCTGCGAAAGGGTTTGCTCTCTATATAAAATCCGATACTTAATTGTTTACAGACTCAACTGAAATTCGACATGACGTGATTTCCAATCAGAGACACTTTCCGATGTCTTATTTTGGAAAAGACCAATTTTCTAGCACGTGTCCAAGGTAAGCAGTCGTAAAGTCCCGCAGCACCTCGCATGCAAAATCGCCTGAGCGAAGCCGGACCACCGGCTCAAACCAGGTACAGCTGGTTGAACGTTGCGAATAACGCCCGACCTTGGTCGTGAACTCGGCTAAATTTGCGGCTATTATTTACAACATGCCACAGCCGCGTCACGTAAGGCGATCCGGACTTAGCGTTAAAACATAGACGAAAACAAAGAGTGGAAAGGGAGCTCATAACTATCAGCAAAATCTATCAGATTGGCTATTATTTCGACAAAAAAACCTAACCTTCATTAACCTAAATTGACATAGTTACAGCCTACTTATCGTTACTTAACCTAACCACACCTAACTTATTTTTAAAACATAGAAGAAGACACAGATTGGAAAGGAAGCTCCTCATTTTCGGCAATATCTATCAGATTGGCTATTATTTCGACAAAAAACCTAACCTTCATTACCCTAACTTGACATAGATACAGCCTACTTAAGGAAACTCATCGTTACTTTACCTAACCACAACAAACTTATTTTAAAAACATAGAAGATGTCATTGAGTGGACAGGGGACTCCTCACTATCGGTAAAATCTATCAGATTGGCTATTATTTCGACGAAACCTAACCTTCATTCACCCATAACAGCCCTAAGTATTTGGAGTGAAATTTAGCGTAAGAGAAATTCGAAGGATTCTCCCATTAAATTACGCAATTTAAAGCGTTGGAAAATGCCCAAATTATTAAATTTCAGGTTTCCAGAGGGGTGATATTTTTTTAAATGTGGGCAATAATGAACTAAAAAGATCCTCTAAAATAGATTTTCCTGTTTGCGGACAGCATCGCTGGGCGGTTGTGGGTTAACCTAACTTGACAAAGTTAAAGCGAAATCAAGGTAAGTATACTTAACCTAACCACACCTACTTTATTTTAACTTAATGAGATCTAACTTACTGTGACTTATCGTGGCTTAAAACCTAACCTAACTAAAATTGATATAAGCTAGAATCGCCGAATCCAATCTCGGTGGCAGCAGTCAACGAGAGGTAAGGATATACAAGAGAGAAGGCATTGGGCAGCCATGTTTCTTATTGGACCGTCAAATGCATTGTAGCTTACGGACGAACTTCGGAAACAAGATGGCGGCACCCTCAATGCCTCCTCTCTAGTATATCCAAGACTCTATCCAAACCTAAGTAAGTAAGGATCGTCGCCGAGGTTTGAGGGGAATAACATCGAGGTTAAAAGGAACCAACGAACGAGGAGGGTGGTGCCCCCTAGGGCGATTGTTTTGTTCCAGAAAAAAAAAAAAACTTACCTCATCGGGTCTGGTATGATGGGGGCCCCGCCTTTCGGGCTTGTCGCACCGGCGGGGGAGTTGGCCATCGGAGGAGCGATAGCGTCGCTTGAAATCTGAAAAAAAAAAGGTTAAAATGGTTGTGAATATGTTTATAAATAGTTCAAATTTTTATTATTCAAATGCGATCATATATCGAGGAGTGTTCACGGGAAGATAGAGAAAGAAACGAATCAACTTGCCAAACTGAAAATCGAAAACATTTTCTACAGTAAGGAATAAACAAACTGGTCACCCGTTCACGCGAAGGAGGCTCTTGTTGACGGGGAAATTCTCAGAAGCGGGGTAGATTGTTCAATGTCCGTAAGTAAGGGTAGCTTTAGGTAGGTTAGGTGATATAGGTTAGGTTAACCTTCATTGAGGTGGATGAGAGAAAGTTTGGTTTCGCATACGTTGGGTCAAGCTTGGTTGAATTTTTTTCTGTATATCCTCCTTCTCACATAAAAATGACAAGAGATATCAGAGATGTATGAGAAATTTACGTCTGAGAAAAAAATACTTACATCAGTGAGAACGGTGCATTCAGAGGATGGCTGGAATTTGTCTTGTTCCTGGACAGAGCGCTTGAGTATCTTCTCTCTGTCCTGTTTGTGTTTCCGATCAGCTCCCTTCAGCTGAAAGAAAAAAAAAAGTCACAATCCGTCAAAATCCCGAAACCGAAATGAATTCTGATGACGATGAAAAATACTTCCTCAATCGGGGAAGTAAAAAGTAGTTGTTAAGGATCCTTTCAATGCCCTTACTCCTAAGTTTCAAGATTTAATACGGATTAAAAGGGTGTATTTCTTAATAAATAATTTCACTTATCCGATTTACAAAAGTAAGAGTCTCGGAAAGATAGTCTAGGTTGTAAAGATATACAGTAGTTCATAATTTTTTGGTGGGAAACCTACTAAAGTGATAGAGAATTTAGACGAAGATATGAACATTTTCGGCAGTTTATAATTTACACAAAAATAATTAACAATGTTTGGGGTGACCAACAAATCAAACAGTACAGGAAAACTAATCAATTTCAAAATTTTAAAATTCAGAGAATTGAAAGGTTAAGAAACGTTGTGAACCGATTAATCTTAATTTTCAAATGATAAAATATCGAACGTCTCCGAAGCTGTTTTCCTCCATTCTTGAATTTATAGGTCTAATTCTTCTCGTAAGAATAAAAATTTTGAGAAAAAAATTCAGATCCCTCTCCATATTAAGTTGGAGTTAAGTTAAAATTTCTATGATAAGAATAAAATCTTACGGAAACATTCCGATCGCCTTTTAAAAAAAAAAATCGAAGTTGACTCAAAAATCCGTATTTAAGGAAGGAATGGTCACTTTCAAAAGTCCGACCTGAAGATCTCTGTAAACGCTTTGAGGCAGAGGTACCAACCTTGAAAACTTTAATTTGACAAGCGGCAGCATGCAGCCGTCGCCCTGAAGTGTCGCCGTGCAAGAAAGTTTCGACTTGAATACGAAACGGGACTCCTTTCTCGCCCCCATGCTTCTTCGGCGTGAATTCCGTGCTGATACAATTTACCTGAAACACAATGTTCCTTGAAGAAGAAAGACCAACACAGTCGAAAGCAGTCTTCTGAAACGTCTCTGCTCGTTCACAGGAATGGAACGTGTGCGACAGAGATGAAAAATCGCATTTTCTTCTCGTGTCCTATCGTGGTGCAAACTTTTAAAACATCATGAGTAAAGTCGCATAACCGAAAAGATTCGTCTTGCAGACAACTTTCAGCTCAAGCAGTGATGATTTTTGAGCAGGAGTGGCTACCAATTTCCCAATATTGGCCAAAAAGAAACGTTTTAAAATTAATTTTAAAAATACCTCATCATATTCTAAAAATATATTTTTTTTAAAGATTCCACGGCTTAAAATTGCTAAAAAATTAAGAAAAGCAACCAAAGATTTTTTTAATAGGAAGGGGATTAAAAATACAGAGGTGCAGGAAAATATGTTTGAAGATCACTTTTTCGCAATCTTGGGACTCCAAAATGTGAAGATTCGTTAAATTTTCATATTGATTTTTTTTCACGACGACAAAACTTTCCTTACCGGGAAAGTAGAAAATAGAAGATTGGTCTTTATAGAGGAAACTATAAAGAAAAGGTCAGAGCCAATAATTGTTGCTAACTCGTTTATTTAACGAACTTCAGGGAGCGACATTTGAATTTATTTAATGGGGACAGAAGGGGAGGCCGCATCGAGGCCAAAAGTCCCAACACAAACATAAAGTTAGAGACAATCAGGAAATGTATCCTTAAAAAAAGTCTCGGTTGTTTACCTTAATGTAGACTCCGACTTCCTTGGTGGCATCCCACAGGACTTCGACAGCGTTGAGTTGGTTGACATCCTGCGCGATCTCCAGGACGCCGTAGGACAAGGGCACATCGGCCTCCACGATGCGTTCGCCGGGGCGCGACGCCTGCCACGCCGTCAGCTGCTCGCGCTCCATGTACTGAAGGCGTCGGTCGTGGAAGCAGATGCGAATCACACTCTGGAAACACAAACGAAGATTTGAGGTTATGTGTACTTAACCCGATTTGAAATTTGAGGTTATGTGCACTTAACCCGATTTTTAGTTAGATTAAGATTGGGGAACACCGTTACGTGAATCCGAGGTTCTTTCTTGGAGATAGTTATTTACGGTAAGAAATTATCGGGCTAAATTTCTAATACCTGAGGGAAATTCGATCGATTTTTTCAGCTGAATAAAACTTTATCATAATCTGAAAACAACGATAAGTATTTTTTAGTGGACAATATATGATAGGTTTGGTTTAAGAACATAGTTTTTGGAAGTGATTTTCGAGCAGAAATAGATTTGCGTAGCTTCATTTCACTACCTTAAAAACCGCCCGACAGTATGATTTAGAACCAGTCTTTCAACATGAAGTAATTTATGATTACGTTAACCCAATACCACCCAGCGAAGCCATTCGGCAACAGAGAAATTTATTTCAGAGGATCTTTTCAGTTTAGTATTGTCACAATTTAAAAAAAAAA
>Ga0058701_10001128_pt1 | contig 18548 bp, 24 predicted proteins | sample AgamicOrMae_FD_97039 | JGI IMG/M metagenome (GOLD analysis project Ga0058701, IMG submission 97039) | Agave microbial communities from Guanajuato, Mexico - Or.Ma.e | ecosystem: Host-associated > Plants > Phyllosphere > Phylloplane/Leaf | place: Guanajuato, Mexico | collected 2012-06-04
ATTGGTCAAAACACAAAGCGGGTGCTTCAAAACAAGATAAACCGTCCCCTCTTAAACCGTATAAACGCTTAGCAATGGCAATATGTACATAACCTCGGAGTGTATCTCATCTTGTTGCCCGACAGTTCAATAGCATGTCTTTGAAAGCCCGACTCTGTGTTGGAAAAGATGACAAAATCCTTGTTAAATCATGACAACCGTTGCACGCAGCAGCATGTATGTTTATGTTTCCTGTTGGCCTTCCCGGATGAAAATCAAGTCGACGTTTAAACGACTCTCTGTGTGGGATTAACGTGAAAACATTTCGTAGATCAATGTGCCAATGTGTGCATCCTTTGATGTTACCATTGCACGACACTATCTCTGCCCTCTCAATTTCTCATCTTCTCAATGTTCCCTTCTCGTGTTATTCATTGTGGTGACTTCTTTCTCATGATGTCTAATTCGCGTTTATCTCTCAACCTCAAAACTTAATTGTATTCAAAGTTTCCAGTCATTAATTCGATTAATGTAAGGCCTGGATCTGTAGTCTGTTTCGATGAACGTTTAAGTCTTCAACTTCTGCATTTTTTAAACACTTTAAAACCAGTGCCAGATCTTTTGCAAAATCAGATTGTTTCAGTTTAATGTTCATGTTGGATGACAAATGAAATGAAAAGTCCCCATTGATTCATAACGGAGTCCCTGTTCAAGTAGCAGTATTTGATTACGTGACAGTATTCAGTCCTTGAGGGAAAGGGATGTACTATCGAGAGGTACGTTTCGAATGACCTCTGCTATTGATAAGGTCGTCAACATTTGTGATTTCGACTGAACCACGCGCATGATATCCGGGGACCCCGCGCATTTTTTTCGTGAAAGGGTAGTTTACATTTTGTGATAGGAAAAAAATAGGCTTGTTTGATGTGGGGAGTTTGATTGTCGTAGGCCCGTCCAAGGAGAGGCGTAGTGGTGTTTGAAAGGCCCGTTCCCTCACTCGCCCCTCCACCCCTCGCCCCGTGCCTCCGAAAGCTGTCCCTTAATTCCAGTCCTGATCGTGGGCTAGCCGGCTGTCGCCTTGGACAGGTCCTTTCTGTGGGTTGGACTTGTCGGGTTTGGAATGGAACTCAATGCAGTGGCTCTTTAGCGTGTGGATGAATGAATGTTTGTTGGTGGGCTGCCAGCACCCTGCGAAGCTCGCGGGTTCTGAGCCTGTCGGCGCCGAGCGCGATCAACGTGGAGTACGGCCAGGTGAAGTTGGAGGACGACGGCCAGCCCGACGCCGCCGACGCCGACTCGTGGCCCGAGGAGCGCCTCCGCAGGTGCGTTGCCGCTTGCTCTCGACGCCGCCCTTTCCGTCTCACTTTCCGCTTTCTCGCTTCAGAAAGCTTCTTTTGGATCTGTTGTCCTCTGTGTTGTGTGCGTGCATGTAACGCAGGATAACGCTTAAGTTCTCTTTGGGTTCAGGACACTAGACATTATCCCTTTACTGCCCAGGAGACGCTCTCGAAATCTGTGTTTTAAAATAAAACACACCTCTCATTCGCTCTTGAAACTGTAAAATAGCTGTTTTGAACTAACCGAAATTTTCGGGTATGGTTACAAAGCGCACTCGTGCTATTCAATATTCTAAACTTTTCGGCAAAAATGAAGTATTTTTGGAGTATTTTGTGGAGTTGGAGTGGAGTATTTTTGGAGCATTAAAAGGGGTGCTCTGGGCAGAACTGGGTTAAAACGAATTTTTATCAGTTGTGAATAAATTGTTCTTTGCCTTAATGGGGTTCAGATGGTGTAGTTCCGATTTCAGGAGCTGAGAAGTGAGGTACTGGAAAGATGTGATATGGAGTTGGTACTTTCGGGCAGGAAACTACTAATTTGATTGGGTTTCGTGTCATTGAGTGGGCTGTGTGCTTTTAGAGAGGGGGAAGATGAGGGAATGGCCAGCCAGGATAGCATCCTGTTGCAAAGTATGGACGGCCACCACCACGACGGCTGCAGGTCTCTCAGCTGTCTCACCGACAGCACCGAACAAAGCGCACCAGTCAATTTCGACATGTCCAATCGGGTGAGTGAGATCGACTTCCGCTTCCGGCCGCGCTTATTCGAGGGAATGGCTGAAATTTATATGGGTCTGTGTGATTTTGCAGGCGAAACTTCCTCGCGGTATCGACAAAATCCGTCCCCATCTGGAAAACATCGACAACGTTCCGTTACTTGTGTCGCTGTTCACGGATTGTACGCCATCAGCTACTAAGGAAATGTTACAAATCATGCAGGACTACGGCGAAGTCGTTTGCGTTTTGGGTTCTGCTGCAAACGCCGATAATATGGGTATATTCCTGCAAGCAGATGCGAGGTTCGTATTTCAGAGAAACTAGCCGAGCTCATAATGTTTGCTAGGCCGGTCGAATATAACCCAAAACAGCCCAAAGTATTCGGAGTGAAATTGAGCTTAAGAGAAATTGAAAGAATTTTTCCGATTAAAATATGCAATTTTAAGCTTTGGGAAATGCCTAAATAGTTAAATTTCAGGTTTCCAGAGGGGTGACATTTTTTAAATACTGAACCGTAAAGATCCTCTAAAATAACTTTTTCTGTTGCCGAACGGAACTCCCCAAGATTCAATTTGACAAGTTCGCTCTGGCGGTAATAGTTTGAAACCAGTGACTAACAAGCCGTTTTCCAGCATCGCCGTGGAGCCTCTTTATCCTCAAGTGTGCCAAAAAGTAGCCGTCTTCCAGCCCACCGACAAGGACAAAGGCTTCTCGCCTGTGGATTTGAGTCGGAACTTGAATTCCGTCGCGTGCTCAATCGGCTATCGGAGAGAGGAGCCAGTGTCGATCTATCATCTCATCATGGAGGTATGAGCCACTAACGTGCGCCTGCGCCTGCGCCTGCGAACCAACGTATGGGCAACGCCAACGCATACCTCAAGTCGGCTTGCCTATACTGCACTGCAGGTGAAGTGCGCTCAGGGATGAATTTTTCTTACCAACGAACCTCTTTTGTTTTCAAACAGGCTCGACATTTCATGCAGGGAGTTTGGAACTGTGTGCAGTTTTGGGTGTGTTCTGCCGCCTGTGTCAGTGCCCTACAATTGGTTGGAATCCTCTTGATGTTACCGCCGATATTTACCACTGGTGAGTGCTTTTCTTTGTTTCTTATACGTATCGTGTTCTGCTGTCGCCGAGAAGTAAGCGCGATTGGGCTTGGTGACCCAAGGTTAAGCGCCCAGTTGCTCGCTTCTCCCGGTTGCACAACGGAAGGTAGAACAGAAGAGGTATAAACTGCATTTTAATCGATACTCCATTCCGTTGTATTGTTAACAGGGCAAGTTTTGTGGCTGGTCCTGGTGGTGATTCCTCCATTGTCGTTGTCGCTTGTGGCGAGTCCGACCGACGCTCAAGTCATGCAGAGACCGACAGGAAAGAAGCAGTGTGCCGTCATATCCCCTAAAAAGGTAAAGAAAACAGTGTTGCATAATTTCGACCCTTCCTCAACTTAAATCGCGATTATCTCGAGAGCAATCAAAGATAACGTAGCATACCTATTTTCGGATCGTTCTGGAGCTGTCTAATCCGGAGTTAGGGCTCAGTATGTATCTCTACTGATTAAAATTCAACCGCGATTAAATTGGACACTATCGCGAAATTGGCAACACTGCAACTGGAAACTCCTGGCAAGCGTGTCATGTCATCTTTTTGATGTGTTAGGTCGCTATCTTCGTGTTGTGGTGCTACGGAGCCAAGTTCGTCCCGAGCGTGTTTGTCGTTCAACTTTTCTTCGCGATCACCTTGGACGGATTTTGCAAAGAAATTGCTCAGGAGGCTTACAATACAACTTGCTCCCTCGTTTACCCGTTGGCGCACTTCCACACCGATTCCAACGTGAATGGGAGTCCATACGCGTGGGGAGGTTGGCATAAACATCGATACGGCCTGCTCACTGTTCAACACGCTGCCTCCATATTACTCGTCTTGCATTTCGGTGAGTAGAACACTAACGCGTATTTCTAGCAGTCTCACCTTGTCTAATGCCGGATCTCTTGTTCCAGTCTGCATATCAGTCAGTTTTGTGCATCGAGAGTACCTGTGCTGGGTGAAGTGGCCCCATCGGAACAGGTTATGGCTGTACACGTCAGTGATAGTGTAAGTACCCATAAGGCACTCTCATGTGTCTACATATTTCCTACCCCTCTATATTGAAACCACAAATATCAACAAAATTGATCAACTCTTTCGTATGATAAAGTTATGAATTTTGTATAAAAATGATGTTGTAACGAATGCCGTTGTGTATTCAGGTGTGTTGTTCAAGCGCTGTATTCTGCTGCCTTCCTCGCGACCGTGCAGTTGGACGAAACCGAGGAATCAGTGGACGCCAAAGTTTTGTACATTCCTTGGCTGCTGCTGATCCTCGCTCTTCTCTCGCCCATCCTGATTTTAATTATCAACGAGTATATCAAATGGGAAGAAATTAAGTGAGTATAATAAAGTTAAATTGAAATTTCTGATATTCCAGTGCATTAATTTGTCTGATTTGACAGGGCAAACGTTCGGTATCAGAAGAGGGCTCGGTTGGAGTTCGGCACCAAACTTGGAATGAACTCACCGTTCTAAAAACGCTTCAAGGCAGGTATAACTTTACACAGGGTAACCGTAGGTACTTAGTATTCAAGCTGGAAAATGAAGTGGGCCTTTTGATATTATTAAGTGCCGTTCATATTGAACGCATGTTCCTACCCATTTGGTTTTATGAGAGTATTATTTTATTTATTCTTCCACGTGTCAGTCATTCGCGGTTCGTCCGATAAGTTAGTGTAGTACAAGTTCGCTTATACGTAGGTTGAGTACTTAAAACTTTTCGTTTACTGGTCTCATTTTTATTTTCATTGTGTTCTGTAAAGCGTACAAAGTTTTAAGTGTTCTTAGAATTTTTTGCCGTTTTTATTTCCACAGATAACTATGTTTTTATAATTTATTGCGATTTCTGAGTGTTGTACAAACTATTCATAGATGACGTCTTGCCAGTCACGCTTGCGGCGCGAAAATATATTAACTGTTGAGTTTTTAAAGTAACTTTAATTTTTTTAGGGGTTATAAGAGTAGTTTAAGAACCATTAGAAGACAAACTTATACTGATTTGAGAACCGGGTACATTTGCGTAAAATAATTTTTAGTCTATGAATGAAGTTTTTCCCAGAGATGGAACAAATTTTAAATTGACACATCTTAAGTCTTTTAGTGTTCTGACTTTCAAACCCTCGTACATTGCTCGTAACATTGTGATCATAGAATACTGCCTGTTCTTTAATCGATTGTTTTAACATTTTTATCCCTAACGAATTTCTCTGCCGAGCGGTTTTGCTCGGTTTATGAACTTAATGTAACAACAATGAAAGACATTCTTGAGCCTTAACGTACTTCGTTTTGCCGAACTTTCTTGCTCGGTTTATGGACTTAACAATTACGTGCGGTCAGCAATCGGTAGCTACACCTAAATCTTCTTCATAAACTAAGAATACGTCTTATCAGGAATGATTGATAGCATTTAAGAAATATTTTCGTTCGCCACAAGTACTACTTCTTTTAGTCATTAGTATTGTACCAATACTCGAGATGATTTTCAAGTCACTGTGGTTTTATCGTTGACGTCAGGTTGTATTAAGCGTTGTACTTCCCGGGAGTATTTTTCTGAAGAAACGCATTCTAGTTGTATTGCTAGCTGTGATTCGTTTTACTAAAACACTAATTTGCTCTTTTTAGCAATGTATTTCTATATAAATGGAGCAATTAGTGTGATGTTACATATCTTTCTTAAAGAGCTGTCTGAGTGCCATTATAAGGAAGTGCAAAGAAATAAAATACTTTCATTGGAAAACCAACGTCGTTTATTTCAGATATACGCTTTTAAAAACGATTGAATACATTTTGTGAGTTTTATTTATTTATTTTCACCAAAATCGGGTAAATTAACAGTAAAGTAAAATGGACTTACAGTGAATACTAAAATGATAACTGCCTCAGTCAATCTCATCACTGATATCTTTTTCACCAATCACCTCATTGTTATCAATGGTGCTGGGGGCTGTCTGGATACAGCTAAACTTAACTCATAGTTACAATGATCGATATAAAGCACTCATTTCAAGAGTCGACTTTGCAGTTTAAATAAATAATTTAAAAAAGAATGTCCTTTAAATGTTTAAAAGTTGAAGTTTACTCAAAATTCTTTGAGCTCTTCAGGTTTTAGGGGATAGTCCTATCTGATGTTTAAGTTCGACTGTCCAGTCAACATCCAAAGTCTCTGACCCTTCTTTTAAAAGTCGCAAGGGATCGTGACTATACACATTAAACAAAGTCAATCGGTAGGAATTAAAATCAGTACCACCAGTGTTGCCAAAAGCCGTTAATCCATGCACCTGCTTAAAATGACCTAAAAATGGCCCCATTTACGTGAATTGCTCACCTCAAGAGCGATCCGAAACATGGAATGTCTGTTGGGTTCAAGTCAACAGCGGCTATATTTAACATAATCGGGCAACACTGGAAGTCATTGCTGCCAACCGACGAATCGCTTCGCGCCAGCTTCGCGCCCCGCGGCCTTTTAGAAGTCGTCGTCACTGGCGTCAGCGGCGCGCTCGCCGCTCGCGATCTTCCTGGAGGGCGGAGGGCGTCCCGTCGGCGCCCGGATGTTGCCCGTGGCGTCGGGGTCCAGCTCCAGCTCGTCCTCGTCGTCGTCGTCGCTGGCCAGGAGCTCCGACCCGTCCAGGAGGAGGTCGCTGTCCGAGTCGAGGCTGACGCTGTCGCCGTTCCCCTTCCCGCTGCCCGTCATGCTCCCGTACACCCGGGGATTCCGATGGCTCGTGCCGCCCGGCCCTCCGGTGCCCTGCTGGCCTCGTCGGCCCGTCATAGGACGCCCACCGCCTGGAACACGCACCAGGTGAGCGCTATAAACTTATGAAAGTTCGAGTCCCGGGTATTCATACCTCCTGTCCTCGTGGTGTTCCTCTCGTTGTGCGCCGACCTCTTGTACTTTGAAACATCCTCGGTTTCCGTCGAGCTGCCTTGACCTATTTGCCCGATTTGGTTATCCAGCAGCTTCAGTGACCCCTCCTCAGTCTTAAACTGTTCCAGCAGCTTTCTCGTAGCAGCCTGCGTCAAACACATTTTTTTTAATACCGTGTCCGAGCCTAATTCGCGAACGGAATATTTTTCTGTAGCGCCTCCGAACCTGTCTTTCTTCCATGCGTTCCTGCTCTGCTTGTTCGGCTGATTCGTGCTGCTGTTCCAGGTAAGTCACACATCGGAACAGAACTACGTATTCCTGGTAAAGATTTTTGAGTTCTTCTTCGAGTCGCTCGAATTCTTCTATAAAAGCAGGCCTGAGCAAAATTTAACACTTAAGTTATTGTTAACGCACGCTAATTAAGTTCACGGATGGAGGCTTGGCGACGTCTGTCTGGGTTCCGAGTAGTCTCACCTAACTTTTTGTAGCGTTTGCAGTCTTTTTCTGTTGCGTTCGAGTTCTGCCTTCCTCTTCTCGATTTTGCCGTCGAGAGCAGCTTCGCTGGCTGATACATTCTCAATGAGCTGTTTAGTGTTCGTTATCTCGTTTCTCACAGCCTCGATGGCGTCTTGAAGGCCTTTCTCAACTTCGTTGATCTCGAGTTGTCTGTTTAATCTAGAAGTTCGCAATTCCTGGACCACAAACGAGAGTTGACGTAAACCGTGGCAAAATTCCAAGGGAATAACCATCATTAACTTACCCTCAAATCAACCTCGTTGCCCAGTAAATCATATAATTTTGCGCCTTTCCTGGTGATTTCCGATGCCAACTGTCGTATTCTCTTCAACTCGTGCGACTGAAGTGAAGAAAAACCGGCACGGTAATGCCTATATGATATTTTTTTAAATGATTGCGTTCATTTTTTTGTCTACTGCTCACCTTTGAAGAAATTTCGTTCGCTGTGTTGATTGCTGAGAAAATACTGGAATGTTCATCTTTCCGATGACTTGTGTTATCAAGTAACGCGTCGTACAAGAGAGTCGTCGCTTTCAACATTTCTCGGACAGCGTAGCCGTCAGCTTGGTATAGCCTCTTCGTGTTCATCACGACGTTAACTTTGGTAGCCTGCGAAGACGTAAATTTTACGTTAAAGATATTATGGAGGAAAGCGAGTTATCACGGCAAATACTTACCATAAACTGAACAACAGATCGAATGAGAAGAACGCGGTCTGACTCCGTGTCGATGTCCGGCGAAATTTCGACGTCTGGGTCAAACCTTTGCTGAAGCCAAATCAGTATTTCCGCGACTAGAGGAAAGTTAGGGTTACGGAAATTTTCCATAGATATGAGACGTGGATAGCCGAGAGCTCTCATCATTTCCGTAAAGTCTGTAAGAGAATTTTTAAATAAAGGAGAAGGAAAGCGGATTGATAGTTCAGACCTCTTCAGAAAATATGAGCTGAAATCGCACGATCTAGCTGTGGAAGTTGTCTTTCTGGTCATCGTATTGAATCTCATATTTTATAGAAATATATCAGCGATCGTTTTTTAGCTTGTTTCAGCTTTTGAGGGCAAACAGATAAAAAGCGCGCTGTTTGGTTATCGTCTTGACACTTTAAATAAAGGAGCCTTTTTTGATTGGCCGCCCGGATAGTTGTAATTCACAATAGATGCAGATACTCACTTCTCAAATCACGGTAAGACATTTCGTGTCAACGTCAAAATAACTTAAAACAAGAAGATATGTATACAAAACTATCTTCAAGTACGTACACTTTGCGAACACCGTGTGCCAGCCGTGTGCGCAACTTTTGGTTGCTAGGTAACGCGCCGCCTTGTGGAACGTTACGTTTTGGAACGCTCAAGGAGTACACCTTGCGAGTATAGAAGGCCGCGAGCAAGAAAAAACAGCTGATTTATGTTTTGTCGTAAACATCAACAACTCATCGTAATCTTGTTTAATTAGTTTGCCTCTAATTTTAGACTCGTGGAAAATGACTTAATTTTTGTATGAACCTCATTAGAATGTCTCGTTTGTTCTATTCGCTCATCAGTCCGTTCATCTTGACGAACCTCTGCGCGTATAACCTCATCATGACGGAAAAATGTTGAGAAACTCGTAGACGGTACGTGACGGACTGAAACTAGTAAAAAGTGCAAAGTGTGGAGTTTTTACTTGCGTAACATACTTGATCTGCAACGGTGTTCCTATCTTACGCCTGTACAAATGGCAACCACAAAAGCTTTCTCAAACACCACGAGGATTTTTCTTATTTGCATACTGCGTACTCACGCTCATCTTTAAGCGATTTTCACTCATTAACACGAAGATGGATTGGGTTGGTATGTATCATACAAAGCATTTATCATTTTTGTTGCTCTATATTCTTCCTATCATTTTGCATGCCATCAAAAAATCTGCAGTTGTGCTTGCTCATGAGACTAGGGCTAGTCTCATGGCTTGCTGTCATATTTCACTCTGACGACTGAAACTTGCAAGAACAGTTTGTTTTTAGAGAAATTGTATTTATGAAATAATGGTCCAAGACTTATAAATAACTTAATTGATCTGTCTTTGAATGTAAGTCTGGGTGCATGTAGCTGCATGACTTTTCTAAAAGTAATACTGAATACGGCTCAAATAAGTAATTTGATTTTATTATGTTTACAGTCATAATATTGTCTGTGTGGGTGGTGATCAGCGCCATGTGGACTATGGCAGTTTGGGAGTCAAATGTGGCAGTAGTGTTGCTCCAGGTTTCTGGAGTAATGCTTTCATTTGTTTTGAGTATAAGATTGGTCCGATTCCTTACCTATGATGATAATCTCCAAATCAGGGATTCTACAAAATGCCACAATTGGAGGAGCACTGCCACCTTACAAAAGGTACAAACTAAATACTTTTTAAAAGTTACCCCCAAAACTCAAGAAAATGTTTGTCTTAAAAATTTCTTCAGCTTGTATAAATTTTCAATTTTTTTTTTTGTATTCTACCCTTTCAACCTTATTGTTTGTATGGTATGAGTAATTTTAAGCCAGCTCAATCATAATGCCTCTATAAGTGAAAGGAAATATCTAACTCTGTAATTTTCTTTGCAGCCTTTAGTGTGCAGTTCGTGTGAAGTACTGATGGCGATTGGCGAGGGCTTGTATTGCGACTGTTGTGGAGTGAGCGCTCATGGCTCGTGCGTCAAAACAGCGAATGTCAAACTGCTTTGCAAGGCCATCCACACGCCAGATAAAGGTCCACTCAAGCATCATTGGGTTCGAGGTAAGTTCGTTTTTACCCGAAGAAACTCTTTAATGACGTCTCCGTAATTAAACGCATTAACCTATCCAAAAAGTAGAGATTTTGCATACTTGTAAAATAAAGGAATTTCATTTTCCTGGATAAGTAAGAAGACTCCGTTCGTCTTGAAAAAAGTCTTTTTCCTCTTTATACCTACAAAGCTCACTTAATTTTTTTCAAATTTTATATTAACCTAAGCAAGGCATTTTGGACTGTAGAAAAGCTAAAGCAAGGTATTTTATAAATCTAGTTTAAGCTAGATAATCCCGGGTTATCTTCAGATAAAGCAATTGTAATGCTTTGTAAGTCATTATTGGGAAAAAAGTTTCATACTGATTTCATCGTTGAACAGAATGTGGGAAACGTTTTCTTTCACCTTAAAAGTTCAGATAATATGAGAAAATGCCTTTTCGATCCGTTCGCCGGAAGCCTAAAAAAGGTTCACCTGTGGAATCCGGACCTTGACTCGCATTTCGTTTGTGCAGGTAATTTAGCGGAGACTGCGGTGTGCGAGGTTTGCGAGGAAGACGCGGGGAGCGGGCCGGGATTGCACGATTTCCAGTGTTGCTGGTGTCAACGGACTGTCCACACGGCGTGTCTCATCTCTATCGGAGAGGTACTTTCATCTCACAAAACATTCTTCGTGTACCACAAATTTGTTGAGCCTTAATATTGAGCGTTGATGTGTTTCCAGATATGCGATCTGGGCCGGTTTCGCAAGCTGATCGTCCCCGCCAACTGCCTGGAGGTGGAGCTCCGGCGGAGCCGCATTCGGCGCCGCCTGTACTTGTCCAGCGTCAATCCCACCGCCATCACCGACTGGAGTCCCCTGATCGTGATCGCGAACCGGCTGTCGGGCAGCAGCGACGCTGAGAGCGTCCTGTCGGCCTTCCGGCGCTTCCTGAACCCGGCGCAGGTCGTGGACCTGGCCGAGTGCTCGCCCGACGTGGCCCTCAAGTGGTGCGGACTGCTGCGGAGCGCCGGCGCGGCGCCCATCGTCGTGGTCGCGGGCGGCGACGGCACCATCGGCTGGGTCCTCACCGAGATGTACAACATGAAGCTGGAGCCCCTGGCCCCCGTGGCCGTCATCCCCCTCGGCACCGGCAACGACCTCTCCCGAGTGCTCGGCTGGGGCAGCGAGGCCTGCGCGCAGGTCGACGCCGAGGCCATCCTGCGCCAAGTGCTCAAGGCGGACACAGTGGACTTGGACAGGTGAGATCTCTATCATTCGAACCCTTCGGAAAATTCCGCTGCAGACAGGAATTATTTTTTGACAGTCTCGACAGTAACTGAAAAAATGACGCGCCATCGAGAATCCTTATATCTTTCTTATCGGACATCCCCAGTGGAAAATAATCATTACTCACTATTAAATTTCGTTCTATCGAGACTCGACTGTATTTGCTCAGGACTTGGGAAAAGTCGCCTTCATTGACTGTTCCTCGATTTAAGCCATTCGAGGGAGCACCTTCACAATACTCTTAAACTGAAACAGATCAGCTTAAATCTCAAAAATAATCGTCCTTAATGACAGATTTTTATACGGTAGTTTAGGAGCTCTCCCGAGAAACGCGTTTAAAGCTTAAACGGATTATTTTTTTTGCGCCTAAGTATGTAAATTGTCCTCAGTGACTGATTCGCGTACTTGATGTAACAGGCTTGTTTTCAATGTATTAACCCATTTTTCACGTCCTTCCTGGTTTGGGATTATTATTATTTGCTTATCACGAATATTTCTCCTGTAATCGATTTTCCCTGGCTGTTTTGTCAGTTAAATTATCAGGTTATTGGTTATATATTCTATGTTGTTGATCTTATATTACCGCCTCTGTTTATGTACAGCCCCCCACGTTTAGAGTTCGCTCGGGGGGCCGGTTGAATTGTTAAATAAAATAAAAAATAAATATTCTGTTAAGTTGATCAAATAGTTTAGTCAGTATGATCGGCACGACCCTGACAACACGTTATTTTTTGTTCGTTTTCAGGTGGGAAGTCGAGCTGAAATCCATCCGGCATTTAGGAGTCGGTCGGCCCGAACGACACTTATTTATGTACAATTACCTGAGCATCGGTGTTGACGCGCAGGTCACTCTCAATTTCCACCTCGCCCGGAAGTCGGAGCTTTACGTCAAGAAGAGTCGATTCATCAATAAGGTACTATCGCGATCAAAAGTCGTTCTTGTCATTACTCCTCTTGTTAGAGGAATACTTCTTGCCACCACCGTACGCTTTTTTTAAAAATTCGCGATTGCTTTTAACGTTGTGTTATGTTGTACGCAGTTGCTGTACTTGATTTACGGTGCAAAGCAAGTGTTAGAGCGGAGTTGCTGCAACTTGGAAAGGCGATTGGAGCTGTACTTGGACGGAGTGAAAGCAGAACTTCCCGAAGTGGAGTCAATTGTCATACTTAACATTCCTTCGTGGGGAGCTGGTGTTCGTCTTTGGGACATGCTGGACGACGGTGAGTATTACCTACTAGTACACACGCACTTATAAACGGAACCGTCCCTTTAGAATACATATAAAGGGCCACCTTTTGATATTTAGACCACTGTTGGACCCCGTCCTCACCGTAACCGCATTTTCCCTGTACCACTATGAAGTCGACCTCCTTCCCGAGAGCGTAGCTGGTAGCCGTTTATTTGGTGATGAAAAGTGCGATTTTTTAAAATTTTGTTTTGCAGACGAAAAAGAGGCCCAGAGCTTCAACGACGGAAAACTGGAGGTTTTGGCGCTGTACTCGAGTTGGCACATGGGGCAGTTGCGGCTCGGCTGGTCGAAGCCTCATTGCGTTGGCCAAGCAGAAACGATCGAGGTAAAATGTCTTAAAAAAAGACAATCAAAGTATCTCGAGTGGAAAGATGCTGAGCAAAGTCTTTGTTTCAGATCCGTCTGAGCGCCCAAGTCCCCGTTCAGGCGGACGGGGAGCCGTGGGTCCAGAGCCCGGGAACCATTAAAATCCGATCAAACGGGAAAGTGATAATGCTGAGTTCCCCCGAAGAGGCCGAATAGCGTTCGGCAAACGGCACATTCCTTTTAAGAAGCATTCATTGAGTCAATGACTTGAGCACACGACCTAGTTAGTCCTTGCCTTCGACTGCACCTTGGTTTTGTGCGAGTTGTACTGTAGGTTTTCTTCTTATGAAAAGGAAAGAGGAACAAATGAGAAGGAAGATGAAACCGTGGATACTTGGACTGGCAGAATTTTTTACATTCGTTGTGAATTCATTTACGGATCCACAGTAGCGTACTTTCTATACCTGAGAGTTTCTATTGCCTGGGAAAATCACTGAGTTGCCGTTTTAGACCTGGGAAAGTTCCTTTTTTTTTGTTTTTTTTTTGTTTACGTCAACTGAGGCAAGGTATCCTGCAAACAAACGCTAACTTAAGCGAGGTACGTTGCAAATTTCGGTCATGAGAGTATCTCATGGTCTGATTAATTTTAGCGTGGTACTTGGCAAACATACATTTACTTAAGCTAGATGCTTTGCAAACAGAGGTCAACTTGAGCTGAAGTACTTTTAGTAGACTGATTAGCAAACTGTGATTTTCTTGAGTGAAAAATCTGAGTGACTTACCTTTTTGATTAAAAAAAAGGAGAAAATAAGTGAACTTTCTTTTGGACCAAATCGCAACCCTAATCGACTTGTTCTCTTTTGTATTGTACGTGAGAATTTTTCCATGAAACTGTACCCATGAGGCGAGGGATTTGTCTCATGCCTCACCAAAATCCTGTTGACAAAGCATCGATTTGATTGTATCTCTACGAAGGTGGAATAGTATTATTGAAACTATTCGCGATATTTAGTTTCTATTTTGTTGAGTTAGGGTTCATCCGTAAAGCGCGTAGCGGAGAAACGCAAGTGTGCGCAGCGCAGCGCTGCGCAAAGGAACTTTCAAGAATCGGTGACGAGATTTATGGAGGATCCACGAGAAGTGAAGTTACCATTTACGTGCCGTTAGCATTACTTTCCGTTCATGCTATATTAAAGTGCGTGCTTTCTTATTCATGACGATGGCTTTTGTAAGATAAAAATGTTCACCAAAGTAAGCAATTTTCTTGTGCTTTCAAATTTTTACCAGTATTTCTCTTCCACCAGATCTGCGCGACAGTATTTTAAGTGTGCGATTTCTAATTTTTCCAGTGTTATATTCTGCAGATCTGATAAGTTTTTGTTTCTCCTGTACACTTCTGTCGTCCTTTTTTTTTAACTTGAATTTTTTGACGGAATGGACTTTCGAGAAGGAATATTTTTATGAATTGGTATATTCCATTGAATGAGTTTGTTTCCGGCATAAGAGCCAGTTTTTAGCGTACTCATCTCAGACTGTTGCGCAAAATAAAACGACGGCACAAAATCAGTGTATACGAAATTTTAGTTTTGGCTATCCTTGTTTCAAAATTTAGATAACCGTCAGCATTTTAAAATGAGAGCAAAAGATGGAAGCCCCTTTGTCGTGAATGTAAGCCAAGAATATTTTACTGTTTTTTCATTTCTTCAAAGAATGCTATCATTTTCTTTGTGGTTGAACACATATGATGAAGTGCATTATTCACTGCAGCTCTAGTACACGCGAGTATGTTGTCAACTCATTAGTCTGAAGTTGTCACTTGCCAGAATATAAATTATAACAGACTTATTTTAAATTCCCGTTTTTCGTTGTTTTTTGTTTTTTCTTCTAGTTCATAAGATGTTGCCCTTGTGTGTTTGTTCACTTTTATGCGGGTTGTATTGTTGTACATCGTTGTAGAGTTGCTGGATATCTTTTATATTTATTTTTTTTACATAATTGTAGCATTGTTTCAAGTGTGAGACATCTTCAAGTTCTCAGTGGGAAATGCTGCCTTGAAAATTTCAACTCTCGTGTTCTATCTGTTTATACTTTGAAAATGTTTAAATCTTTGTCGACGATTAGAAACTTTGAGACTACGGAATTCCCTTATTTAGTTAGCGTTGCCAAAGGTTTGTGTCAGTAAAAGAGGTCGGAAATTTTGTACAGAGTCTTATCTTGATGTTAGCTGTGATGTGATATTATTTTTAATATGGCTGGGCGTCGCTTTACTGTTTCCCCGCTTTAATTGGATCGCCTCAACCATCGTTGAGTCGCTCGGTTGATTTTTAATCGGCGTGACAATAAATAATGAGGATCGTGAAGCGAATGAATGTGGCATCCCATTGTCAGTGTAGAGTATGATTCAAATTTGCTTGATATTCAAGCTAAATCTGGTCTGTCGTGTGTGGATTACTTCATTAAAGTACGTGTATGGTACCTGTCCCATATTTTATGCAGTGTGTTATTCTTTCTTGATACCTACATTTCTTTGAAAAAGTTTTCAAAAAAATAATGAAATAAAAATGAAGGATAGGAAGACAAAATATTTTTTTTTTTTTTAATAAAGGAAGAAAAAGCTCCTAGAAAACCTTGTGTTATGACTTTGATTACAACTTATACAGATGTGAAATTTTCGCGTTTCGAACAAAGTTTTTTTTAAATTTTTTTTAAAAGTATTTTTCTTTCTCTCGTGTCATAAAACATTGCAGAATAAGATAAATGTATGTTTCGTGAGAAATAGGGAATACCGAATCAGCTTATGTGTCCTTGGGACCCAACGGGTGGGGGCTTTCACAGAGTGACCTAGTTAATTTGTACAAGGTAATGACAAAAACTCTCACGTTGAGAAAGATCGTATATGCCGCTATGGAGGGATACATTGTCCTAAAATTTGAATAAACCCGATTAAATAGTAATTGTAATAAAAAATGGTCTCAAAATAAAATGTGACGCCGGTTTTGAAAAGAAATCGTATGGTCAAAAACGACTTTTTAACCCATCGGTATGTCGTACGTGAATTCAAAAATTTCCCGCGCGTCACTTTCGATGATGGAAAAAATCTCTCGCCTCGGAATGCGGAAAATTAACGTTTTTGCGAAATCAGCGTCTACGAGGACTGCGTCGCAGAAAACGGTTTAGTCCATGCCATGCGTTTTGCTGAATAATCGTAAATAGTCACTTCGCTCGGTGAGCCAGCCAGTTGCGAGTTCGAAGCCGCAGAGGCAGAACGATGCCAAAGCCAAAAGAGAGAGAGGTTCGCGTCAGTTCGTTCGCTGAGGATGACGGGGCCGTTTCAGTAAAGCCAAAGCCAAAGATGGCGGGCGCAATGTTGTTCGAACGAGTGCAATCCGTGTCAAGTCAAAATACCGATTTGTCAAACATAGGCAACGATGAGGACGAGGACAAAATTCGGGAAAAGGAGCAGGATATCCTGGAATTGGGGGAGCGTTACAAGAAGGAGGGCAAGGCGAACGAACTCGCTGACCTCATCAAGGCCACCCGTCCCTTCCTCAGCCAGATAAGTAAGGCTAAGGCCGCGAAATTGGTGCGTTCTTTGGTCGATTTCTTCCTAGACCTCGAAGCTGGCATCGGGATTGAAGTTCAACTGTGCAAAGAATGCATCGAATGGGCGAAAGAAGAGAGGAGGACGTTCCTCCGGCAGTCGCTGGAGGCCCGGCTGGTGGCCCTTTACTTCGACACCGGCATGTTTACGGAAGCCCTTGCCCTCGGATCCACCCTGCTGAAGGAGCTGAAGAAGCTGGACGACAAGAATCTGCTGGTGGAAGTCCTCCTGCTGGAGAGCAAAACGTACCATGCCCTGAGCAACCTACCCAAAGCACGCACAGCCCTTACCTCGGCGCGCACCACGGCCAACTCCATCTACTGCCCTCCCAAGATGCAAGCGGCCCTGGATTTGCAATCAGGCATTCTCCATGCAGCGGATGAGCGGGATTTCAAGACAGCCTACTCATACTTCTACGAGGCATTTGAAGGCTATGACAGCATTGAATCTCCCAAGGCACTGACAGCCCTCAAATACATGCTGCTGTCAAAGATCATGCTGAATGTTCCGGAAGATGTCCAGCAGATTGTCAGTGGCAAGCTTGCCATCAAGTATGCTGGCAAGGACATCGAGGCAATGAAGAGTGTTGCCCAAGCCAGCCATAAGCGCTCCTTGGCAGACTTCCAACAAGTAGTGAAACTGTACCGTTCCGAGCTGGAGGAAGATGTCATCGTCCGTGCCCACCTGGGAACCCTGTACGACAACATGCTGGAGCAGAACCTGTGTCGAATTATCGAGCCGTATTCAAGGGTGGAAGTTGAATATGTAGCAAAGTGCATCAAGCTACCGATGGTGCAAGTGGAAAAGAAACTGTCTCAGATGATCTTGGACAAGAAATTCAGTGGTATTTTGGATCAAGGTGAGGGTGTCTTAATAGTATTTGAAGAAACTCCTGTTGATAAGACTTATGAAATGGCTCTGGAAACAATACATAACATGGGTAAGGTTGTAGACACACTATATCAGAAAGCAAAGAAATTGACATAGATTTTATGTGTCATTGAGGCATAAGCACATGTAAATTTTTTGACTAGGACATATTGTTTTTACATTAAAGTAAGGAATGACTTTGCTGAATTGCCCGTAGCTTGTCATTTTATTTCACAATGTTATGGGCAGTTCAATGACAGACTAAAGACCCACCATTTTATAAGCAATCTCACTTCTTTTGAGCTGTTTTGTATTGTCAAATGAGCCTATTTACTACTGAATATTCATTATATATTGAATACCTGTTTACTGTCATTCTCCTATGAACACAGTCAAAATCCTTCAATATGTCAAATTTTTTCTTATCATTCTACAAAGTTTGAATATTCAAGCCAAAATGGTGCAATCTCTTCAAAATTTTCTGTTTAATTTAAGCTTAAGTATTACATTGTTTTGAAACTTGTACCAAAAATTGCTCATTTACCAGAGAAGATTTTGAATTTAGAATGTGCTTATGTTTATGTTTGTGTTCATTTGATTTTGGCTTTAAATTTTCTAGAAAAAAATATTGTAACTATTGTTTGGGGATTTGATGGTAGTTTCCATTGGCCATCTCAGGTGTGAGCAGAAAAATGCATGTATTGGCATTTTTAAGTTTCTGGGTGGGCTAGGGGGCTATTTTCTAACACTTGAAGGTGTAATTTTGTTGTATGTACAACCATGATAGCTGCATAAAAACATTCTGTATTTTCATTTAGATTAGCTCAAAATATTTGTTCTCCAAAGTGTGAAACCCAAGAGTTTATTGCTTACTAACATTTTGAATTTAATCACAACTCATACTCCTTCTTTCAGGGCTATTGAAGATTTCTTGTTTTGTATTTAATTGAAATGCTATCCAAAAAAATAAAAAAAATATTTGGTATAAAAGGGAAAAAAAGGA
>Ga0058701_10001129_pt1 | contig 18530 bp, 7 predicted proteins | sample AgamicOrMae_FD_97039 | JGI IMG/M metagenome (GOLD analysis project Ga0058701, IMG submission 97039) | Agave microbial communities from Guanajuato, Mexico - Or.Ma.e | ecosystem: Host-associated > Plants > Phyllosphere > Phylloplane/Leaf | place: Guanajuato, Mexico | collected 2012-06-04
AAGATATTAAAAAACAGAACAATACTGAACGATATTAACAAAGAACCATTCCTCACAAACTATTTAAGATATTTTCATGAAATTTTGACCATTGCCCTTTACGCATTATAAAACAAAGCAGTTTTTAATCACATAACCTCAAGAACGATGTCATAAACAATTTCGAGCGATGAAAACAAACTCCTATTTCCCGTGAACAGCATAAGATGTCTTTTTTTTTAAAAATGAGGCATAATCCTTTACACCTTCATAGAATCTAGCTTTTAAGTAAACAGCTATCTTATATTATTAATCATTTTTAACACGGCAAACAAATTCCTATTCCCTGATAACTATGAGAGATATCTTGGTATAAACTGTTAGTTATATTATTATTTAGCAGAAGTTTCCAAACAGCAACTTTTTTCTCGAACCACTCAATGTTGTCAAAACGGCAGTCAACTGAGATTTCAAATCAGCGCGATAACGCGATAATTTAATAGGACCTTGTCGAGACCAAACAAGCGTCCAGCGGACCAAAGCATACTGCACTCATCGAGTTTTACATACTTATTCACCTTGCAGTTTGCAATGATAATAATCAAACTTTTCTTACGGAAAAATCCCCTACGGATAGATCCAGTGCGCATCTGTTTATTTTTTATCGTGTTTTCATAAAAAAAATGAATCGCTTTAATTAAAATCGAAAAGGTTCAAATAAAGCAATATCCTGGTGTGCCCATTCCAGTATGTTGGAAATATTTATATGTCCTCTACTCACACAGGAATATTCGCGTCCCTTAAACTCCCCCCAACAGGCTGGTCTATCTTTTGATGATCTCGTCGACGCTGCCAGTAGCGGGAAGTTTATTGAAAAAAAAATCCTGTAAATACAGGGTGGTTAAAGATTAATGTACAATACTGAACTGATGGGTATAACTAATCAAGCTGAAAAAATGTGATGGTACCCATGTCCGGAAAGGCATCGGTTTCCGTTTATAAGCATTCAAAACATTTTACTAAGGTATACGGTTTTCATCAAAAGTTCCAGTCGGCGAGTGTAGGCTTAAGGTACCATTCTGTGGAATGCTCTGAGCAGTAAAATGGACACAGTCGAATGGGGCAACATTTTAACACCTCGGTGCTTGGCCTCTAGCGCCTCGTTGATGCTCGCGACACCAAGGTAAAAATTGCTCGCGGTTAGGTTTCCAACCAATTTCACTATAAGGTACACTCGAACAACTGGTATTCTCGATGGAAACCAGGTGCCTTTCTAAGTCCTTCGAACGCATATAGACGGAAACTGGAGCGTGTCCGGAATATTTCCGTTGCAAATTATTCTAGTGCGCGCCCATGCAAAAAGGCCGTATTGGCCTGATCGGAGTCTAATCAGATTTTGATCAGGCAATGATCAGACACTGATCAAATGTCCGAAATACTGATCAGAGACTGATCAGTTTATCGGACATTTGATCAGTGTCTGACCAGACATTGTCGCACGGGAGTGTCGTGTTTTGTTTAGATAGTTTTAAATTTAATTTTACTTGCGCTCCTGGTGTCCTTATGTAGATTAGTGCTTATGCTTTTACTAACAGGCATGAGAATGTTTGAAAAATATTTCAAGGTATTTCCAGCAAATAGCGTAGTTTGCAAAATTTAGCGGCTTTTTGCAGCAAGTATATTGATTACGCTGTTGCCTTTTTAGGACACTAAATCAGAGCACGCATTATGTTGTCCATGATTAAGTTTATTCAACCTTACCATTTTAAAATTCTTCCATTGACATGGAAGAAAAAACACACTGATTACCGAAAAAAATTGAAGCATCACGATAAATGGTAGTTGTTCGGCCTTTATCTTTGACTGCTTGCGAGACGTGAACCCTTAAATGGTCACTTTCAACGCGTGTATAGTTCTTATCCACAAGCTAGAATCGTTTATTTTTTATAGATTACTTACAATTACCCTCCAATTTTACCCCAAAAGAAACAAAGAAGACTTGAAAGAGAGAAGAGATATGGGACTCTACTAACCACTCGATGCTTCTGTCATTTTTAAAAATTTCTTTATTGACTTTTTTTTGCTTCTTTGGTGTAGTTAATATTGTCTGTTTGCTAACAAGTGTTTATTTACATTGATTATTTTCTTTGCCATCTGTGCCTTATCCAATTATTAATGCTATGAAACAAATCTTACTAATTAAAATGATATCAAATTTTGTTGATTTTTCGGTTGGTGAGGATTCTTGCATATTTTAGTTGTGTGAATATAGTTCGGTAGTTCACAGAATAGTCCGTCGCTACACTTGGATAATTTCTTACGTACTCTCTTTTGTTTTCCTACTCTTTTAAAGCTCCTCTCTAGTCAATTTTCTTCTGTGTTCTTTTCTTTTTTTTTATAAAAAAGCGTTCAGCTTATTTTTCTGAAGGTCTGCTTCTTACATTGATTTTTCCAACTATGGAAGCCATGTATGTTTTGATTATTACTCTAATTCAATTTCCGAAGAGACACCCATAATACTTCCTTTTTTTTAGTAGAGTTAACAAGTGTTGCTCACACAGTCCACGGTCTTGAAATATTTTTTGACCCCAGTTACGTTATGATACTCTACTTATGTATTATCGTTTATAACGCGTATAGTATAAATACGAATATCAATATAAAAACAAACAAGGGTAGTAAAGTGTGGTCCACTTATTAGCTCTAGTTTATATCTTTGTTCTTAAAATATGCGTCACGATTCAAAAGACTTTTTTAAAATCTTTCTTTTGTAGCACGTGACTAAATACTTTGTATGTGTTAGACTGATTATTTTATCTTCTTGTGAAATCTTCTGCTCTTCTTCCAATATCGTACATCTGCTAAAGGAGTTTTTAGGACCTTGCAGGTCTAATTATCGTACTTATGAAATCATAAAAAAACACGAATAACTTAGTTAAGCATCTCAAGTTATATGTGTAGTGGTATATGAACAGAATGCGCCAGGACATCCGCATAGCAGTCCTTTGTATCGAATTTATCGGTCAATTCTTGGCATATGTCCCGAAATTTCTAGGCATCCCTCACTTGTGATCTTTTTACCAAGCGACACAAATTATATTTTCCCAGACGATCAAATATCCAGTACCTTGATATTACCGTGAGAATTTATTTAATCTACATCAGCTAATTTTGAACCCCCTGTACCTAGTTTTATGATTCAGTGTCGGAAAATTAGGAACTCCATTTTTGATTCTCCGCAAAAGCAACTTTTTGAGGAGTTTAAAAATCCGGTTTCGACGAACTAAAACCCAGCTCTGTAGATATTTAAGAATACAAACTGTATTCAGTCAAAATTGCAGTATTTTTTGAAGAATTTCGATTTACCTGGCCGAAGTGTCCGTGCGGATATCCGCTTGTATATCCACTTGGATATCCGCTTGGATATCCGTAAAATTACGGATGTCCGTTTCGAATTATCCGCACAACCAAGGATATCCACAGTAAACTTCGTGCTCTGATATTCGTAACACCGATATCCAAACGGATATCAATGCTACGGATATAGGAGCGCGGTTTACTACGGATATCCGTGGTTGCACGGATAATTCGGCAAGGATATCCGTAACTTTACTGATATCCAAGCGGATATCCGTATTTTTACGGATATCCAAGAGGATATCCGCATGAACAAGCCGACCAGGATTTAAACGACTGCCTGGCAGCTATTCGCCAATGCATAAGTTCACTATATTTTAACATATGTTTCTGGTATTACGGGTTGTTATCCTTTCAGTACCACTCGATATATTTCGACTGTAGTGTTGATCGCCCCGGGAATCGGTGTCCGCGGGTGTGTAAACGTGGAAATTGTGATTTCTGCCTTGCGAAGAGTGCACCAAAAATGCGATGTCGGAAAAATAAAGTGAGATAATGTTATAACAAAGCGAGGAATGAATGCGTTAGCAGGTCCGACGCCGGCTGGGTGAACGCTGCCTCGGTGTTCAGAGTCGGACGGTGGATAGCGGGGCGCTGGCGACCACCGCCACGGCCCGAAATGCCGGCGTTGCCTCGAGGCTTCGCGGCTTCGCAGGACAATTCCGCGAGTTTCGCGGGGTAAGTGTGTCCTCCCGGGCCCGGACGCGTCCCGGACGCAGCGCACCCTCCCGAACCATCCGTCCTGGTCCTGGACCGGAGATCCAGGCGGCCGCACCCCACCCCTCCTCCTCTTACTCAAAGGAGTGTGCGAACAGCCCACTTCACTGTAAATGTAAAATGGTCAAATCTGACTAAAGAATATGGCTTAAATTTTCATTTTTCATTTGGTCAATTTGGACTATTTTATAAGTCGAAAATGACCGTTCTTTAGTCACTTTTAACTATTCAATTAGTCGTTTACAGCTTACTATTAGAAATAGTCAAATTTGGCTAAAGTTTAGTAGCTAAAATTTTAATGTTTCAATTTGTCAATTTTGATTATTTTTAGTCCAAAATGTCTATTTAAATAGTGACAAAAGAATTCGCTGAGTAGTAAGGGTAGAAGAAAAGACTTACTTTAGACGCAGAGACCAAACTAATATTGGTACTAGAAAATATCCATACTAAAAATAGTAGAAATGTTTTAACCGCTTAATCTTACTGTTAGTCAATTTTGAAAATTTTACCCTGAATTTAAAAAGGACTAGATTTTATAGTCAAACAAAAATGACTCAATCAATTAGTCACAAAATGACTATTTCAAACTTAGAGTGTTCGACCCCACCCCTGCCTGCGATAAGACAAGCCAACAAGTAAAAAATAAGTTTATTGTTTGTAGAGTTTAATGAGCGGTTTCAGCTTTAAAGAAATGGTCGACGTTTCGGGATGCAGATGAGGAATATCAGTTCAGAAATCGCCTAAGAACCCTTGAGTTCAATTTTGAGCGGTCAAACACTTATTTCAGGAAGAATGCTGCCTTGCACTGAGAAATGTGGGTTCGTTAAGTTCACCAAAAATGAGTAAAATAACTAAAAAGTGCGACAGCTAAACTTTGCTAATACACGCTCACAGGTTTGCTTGTAAACATTACCGTTACAGATTACTGTTTACAGTAACGTTTACTGGCAAATCTGGTAACGTTTCCTAGCCGAGTTGGCTGTCGCCTTTTTAACTATTTTTTAGGAAACTTAGCTAACGCAGTTTTATCCGTGTGGTTACAGTGCAAAGCATACTGCTAGTAGCAGGCTGCGGGAAGTTATCACTGGCCGGCTTAACAATAACAAAACCAAACTTATCCACTGATAAGCCATGGGTACGAGAATTTTTAATGGGATGCAACGCCCATATCTAACATGAGGCATTTGTTAATGAAAACATAACTTGTTGCTTTGAACTTTTCTTAATAGCTTGCATTAGGGAAAAAAAGAAAAAAACCTTATTGGTCAGACCGTTTGAACAGACTCTAAATGAAACAATGATTAGTTGCCAATCTTCCCTTTGGACCTACCCCAAATTTTATTTCATATGTCTCAATATTTTTGACGCATATTTTCGCACATTGATAAGCGAGTCACAAGGCACTTTGCCTAATCTAATTGAACTTAACGGTCTCCAAGCGTAGCGGTAGCGAGCGAGGCATAAAGCAATTAATCTAACCTTATGTCACCTAGTATAAGATAGCTTACTTTGTAGACATTGTCAATGCCACAGAGCATTGGGCAGTTTGATGATATAGGCCGAGCAGGCGATAACGAAGCTAGGCGCAAGACACCTAACATACCATACACGACAGTAACTTGAGAATACACCATCTCAATGCCACTGAAGGAACTCTTTTCTTCTGGCTGCGAATGTAGTCACGTGACCGCAAGCAGCCAATCCAGCTGGGTAGCCACAGTCAGCTGTATCAGCAGCTTCGTTACAAACTACCAAAAGTGGTTAGTAAAGAGGCCGCTGATTGGCTACAGCTGACTGCGGCTACCCTCCCAGATTGGCCGCTTTCGGTCACGTGACTACAGTCGCAGTCAGAAAAAATAGAACCTTAGGTGGTCTATTCTTAAAATATACCTAATAAAAGGCTGAGGCAGGGTGAAACACAGAGGCAGAGGGCGGAAAATACAATTATGTTAACCTCCGAGTGTAGAGCTACATTCTGCTTTCGGTACGAAAGAAACTGCTTTTGTACCGGAACGTTTCCCAAGGCTAGGCAATCCTTTACCATTTCAAGCAGAAGGGCCCGGTGAGTGTTTTTATGTATTCTACTTTTAGTGTTACCAAGAAAACCAACCAAAACACGTGATTCATAACTGCTTTATCGTAATACTGAAGATGGGTGTAGGACTAGATATTTTTTGATATGATATTGTATGGTAGTATCGCCGCCGGAATAGCATATTAATTGGCGCAACACTCGTGTTATAGCTGTTAGATAAAATGCTGTGGCCGTAATTGATAACGGCCGTAATTTCCCTGTAGTTAGGAACTTCAGTCCCGCGATAAAACGCGTGATCGCGTTTATGTTTTCATGTTGCTACCCCTCCGTAAACGATATGTTCCTATCTGCTGGGAATTAAATACTGCCTCTTAAGATTTCATCCCCTGTCTGCTGAAAACGACATTACAAGCAGGCGAGAATTTTTCTAAAGGTGGAATCAACCGTTTCATGTCTCTTGATCGGAGCATTGGCTCGTGAAAGGGTTCTATCTTATCTTTCTAAGGAATGTCTAAAAGATTACTGTCTTGTATGCATAGATTTTGACTTTGCAATTATTCTAGTGTAGCTGACAAAGGAAGAACTTTAAATTGCCACCGCCGATTTATCAAAAACTTTCAGGACTTAAAGATAGCAGTATGAAAAGATACCCTAGCCCAAAACTTGCTGCCGAAAATTAGTTTTACTGCCTTAAAAATAGCGCTCAATACTGAATAAAAATTGGAAAAAAAACAAGAAAATACGAAAAGGTGTGATATCTTGAAAACGACTGGACACATCTCAAACTTCTCAAAATTTTAGTCTTAAGGCGCTAAGTTTCGGTGTTTCCCTTGGAATTCTAATTTTGAAAAAAAAATTAATGCCCTTTTTAAGGTGGTAAAAATAAATTTTGGCAGCAAGTTTTGTGTGTGTGTATTTTTCAATACCGGTATCTTGAAGTCTTCAAGAAAATCGGGGGCGGACATTTGTGGCTACTACCCTTGTAAGCCTAGGTTGAGCCGTAGGCTAGCTCTGCAGAATAAGTTAATTATATCAAATGAGCAATTCAGCCGTCTAAAACTGAGAGGTAAACATTTGTGCTAAGTTGATGCAGATAAACAATCGAGGGCATTCGCACACTCCTATAGTACTACAAAACTCGCCATTGTTGTCCCGACCCAACCTTCCAGTATGAACTATATTAGCACTCTATGTTAGTATACGTCTTATGCAATGGGATTGGATTTCGCTGTCCTTTGCCATAGAATATCGTTAGTCGTTTTTATCCGATGTTTCGAGAATTGTTTCAGGCCTTTCTGCTTGCCTTGCCTTTTCTTCCAGAAAGCTTTATTCGAATAGATGAGGACATTCAGTTTGCCTGTAAATAACATTTTTCCTCTCTGGAGCTTTGATGTTTGTTATTTTCAATTTTATTTTGCGACGCTCGGCCCAAGACGCGAGCAAGACATGAAAGGGTTTGCGTTTTCCAGATGCGGCTTCAGCTTAAGTTCAACTTTTTTGCTGTGATGTTTGCTTGCTCCGTTTTCTGAACAGGGGATACACAGACATACAAACATACAGACACATAGACACACAGACCGACATACAGACGAGTTGAAAAAGAAGTCAATTTACTCCTTGCGTATACTGAAACTTCCGCAACAGTGCAAATCTTTGAAGAGAACATCGCACAGCGATCGAGCCCACCGTAAAACTTAAACTGGTGACTCGATTTTTGTAAGGTATTCTGCCAGGCCACGGTCCTTGCTCAACGCACTGAATACCGGCACTCAATGTTGAGGACACTTGACAACGCCTTATGAACAACCCATTGTAATTATTTCTGGTCTGACCCTATGCTAGAGTTTGAGGTTAGAGGCCTGGTTACATATATATTAGAGAGGAGGCATTGGGTAGCCATTTTGCTTCTTATGGGACCATCAAATGCATTGTAGCTTAAGGGGAAACTTCGGGAACAAGGTAGCGGCGTCCATGGTTTCGCACCCTCAACGCCCCATCTCTAGTGTCTAGGCTTCTATTCGAGGTGACAAATTTTCGCTACCGCCTGTTTTCATTCCACGACCGCTTTGAAGCCACCGTGTTATGCTCAAAGTAAAGATAGTCTTCAACGAAAGCTACCCCATCCCCCGATTCTAATCATACCCTCTATCACCCATATTCTAGATTTGGTAACAGCGGTATTCTGAGTATTCTTACCAAACCAAACGTTCGCAGGACTGGACACAATATCTTTCTACGAGAGTAGCTGTAATTGTGATGTCCAACCCTAACAGACAATTATCTAACAACTCTCTTCAATGCACTTCATAAAAATCAAAGAGTTGCGTTTGGAGTCGAATCTTCAGCTTGACTCGAATGAAATTACCTGCACGCTCACCCTCTATCCTCCACGCCCACGCAATATGCCTTCAGAGTCTAGAGTTTTCCTGACGCTGCTTACTGCGCTACAACAGAGCTGGTCATAAAAAGATGAAGACCTCGACTGCGAGAATTTCCCCACCAATGTCGGCTAGACAAAAGTTATTTTGCTGTCGTTTTCCAGCGCTGATGTGTGTGTGCTCCGTCGCTTAGTGCTTCAGTTTATTTCTGGAATTTTGTTTTGCAAACGTTCATCTTGTACCTTTGATGGCTCAGCGCTCGCCCTTTGGCCGCTTGGTTTGATTTGCCTCATTTCTGAGGTCGATATTCATGTTGGTTGTGCGCTCGTCCATTAACCGACGGACTCTGATTCGCGCCTCACTGTCGGGCATTGGTCTGTCCGAACTTTTCTCCGGACTTCCGCTCAGCGGCATTCTCTCTCCGCTCTCGCCGGCCTGTCTCTTCGGACGGCCCGCTTTTCTCTTAACACATTGTAAGCTTGCCTCCTGTAACTGTGACGCCCATGAAGCTGTTCCTCTTGTTGTCTCTTGACGCCAGCGATCAGCTTGGTGGATTCCGACGAAGCAGCCCGTCTCCCCAACTGTTCCACCCCTCCTTGCATCGCTCTTTTTTTTTAAAAAGGCGCGACCTCTTTTTTCCAAATGCGCTGTAACCCAGTTCTTGACGCTTTGAAAATGTTGCGGTCGTAGGTGACGTGAATGCGACACCGCTCCGACGAATGCGCGCTTCGTCTTGTCAAATGTTTCGATTGGGCAGGCGACGCTGACATGCGCGGTGGACAGAACAGCCTCGGCCCACCTGCACGCCCTTTCTCAACCGCCTTGGCGGCGGTGCGGCGCCTCCGTTGGATCATTAGTGCGGACATTCTGACTCCGGCTGGATTGTGCTTCCTCTATTGATCTGATGCATCGGTGATCTTTTCTTCTCATTTGGCCTCTAACCTATCGCCCTTGCCATGGGCTGCCAAGGCGGTGTCATAGTCGATTGTCGATATCGTCCGGATGTAGAGAAGTGTTCGCTCCTTCTTCACTAACCTTCTGCGGCTGCTGTGGGGCTTACCTGCCTCTCTTTGTCTCTTGCATTGTCCGGAACGGTTGTCGACGGCCGGGCCCTTGGTGGAGCCCTTGCGCTGATCTTTGAATGTCCGTTTTCTCTCCAAAGCCCTCCTGCTCACCGTAGACCTCTTGTTGACCGGTGCCTCCGCTCGGGCTTCCGCTGGTATGCACCGCTTGTAGCTCGGATTGCTGAGTCACCTGCCCTCAGACCCTTGGTGCGGCACTTATGACCCCCCTTGGAAGGCAGTTCGCTTAGCGTCAGGTCGAACCGGGTACTGTATACTCTCAGGGCAACGTCCCAGAAGGCGGGGAGTCGCTTTCCCTTAGACGTTCTTGCAGCCGGCAGTCTGGCTTGGCTGCTGATGTCCTTGGCGGGTTGAGGACGACCTTGCGTCATGCTGTGCTTTCGTCCTACGCGCTCGCCGTCATTCCCACCTCATCCCTCAGCTTGGCCTGGTTGGTTGGAACTTTTTGTTGTCTTTCTTCGTGTCAAAGACGACTCATTTTCTCGGCCTCCGGAAGCGTCTGCCCGCCAATTTTTTACCCTCCTCGCTACCTCACTGTCCTCGCTACCTCGCTGGGTCATACCTCCCTTGGTCATGCCTCGCTGGGTCACATTGAAGCTTTAAATCCAAATCATTAAGTTTTCACTCGAAGGGCACGAAAACTTTCATTTTGAGTCCGCATCGGAACGCTTGACAAATCCTTCAAGGCTTTGTCTGCGAGTTCGCATTGATTTCCTCTTTGGGAAAAGAAATCGTCGCAGTTGAGGTAGTCACCGCAAGAGGCCTGGATATTCCAGAGAGGAGGCATTGGTCAGCCATTTTGTTTCTTTTGGGACCATCAAATGCATCGTAGCTTACGAAGTAACTTCAGAAACTAGGTGGCAGCGCCCATAGTTTTGCACCCTGAATGTCTCCTCTCTAGTATATCCAGGCCTCTAGTCACGGCAAGGGCTGCAGCAAGCGTAGTGCAGTGTAAGAAGGCTCTAGACTATCTAACGACACAATGCGTTGGCGTAGGAAACCCACAGGTGATGTGGGTCACGCGTTTCGCATTTCCCGGATCGAACGGTCCGTGCTTCGTCCGTACGGAATTCCGCATGGATATCCGTGTACCCACTGATATCCTTGTCAAATTATCCGTGCCATCAGGATATCCGTGGCGCGTTGTCCGTGATACCGTGGATGTCCTTGTCGAATTATCCGTGCTAGCATGGATATCTTCATGGATATCCATGAAAAAACACGGATTTCCACACTGGCCATTCGACTCGGGTTAACTCACTATGACAGCTTTTACGATATAACAATCGTTTTTTTTCCCTAAGTTTTCCTTACCTTTAATTCTACACCGTATTGTCTTTCGAAATTGCTATATTTTGACACTTAGGCGTAGCTTTTTTTGGGCAATATTGTGTGGAAACCCTCGGAGGGTGATTTTCTTACGAAATATAGTTCAAATCAATTCTGAAGCGTTCGCAGCCTCGCCTTCAAATACTGCAATTTTAATTCGACCGCGGAAATGATTCGATTGCTTTCTTTTTTTCTTCTCTTTTTGTTCTCTCTCTACCGTCAAAGAAATTGTCGCGAGGGCAGATGACTTCATTCCGGATATCCCAAGAAAGATGTTTCTTATTGGATAGTCTTGTTTTTTTCCCGGTAGTTTTAAGCGGCCCTTTGTTTGACTTCTGATTAGTGATAAGTCTGTGTATCCCTCAACTTGAGGATGTGAAGTATCACTAACGACTGATTATTTACTTACATACGTTGAACGGAGTGCTTATATCCACGTGAAGTGTGCGCAGTGCGTTGAATATTATTCGCGCGTGGTGGGTCACTTATGCGGCTGCGTCGTTTACCCGACCAAAGCATATATTACTTTTACGAAACCCGAAAACATTGCTCTGTGGTACCAGGTAGGCCTGTTCCGTTAGATATTACGGTCACTTCGGTTGATATAGTAGAACTTACCGGGTTCTATACCAGAGGAATGGGGTATTTGCTCGAAAAGAAGAAAAAAAACTGGTCAGTTTGAACACAACGAACCGTATCGCCTTCATCATCAATACATCCTAATTATGAGGATAGTGTTTGGAATGTACACTTCGAAATTAATACTGACATGTAGATATATGCTTTGACACCTTTATTTCACCTTTCTAAGGCGACATTTAATGTAGAAACTACGAGAAAACCTTGAAAACAAGACTTCAAAACGCGAGGTGGAAAATACTTGTTCCATTTACTGCCGCTAGAGTGTGGCGAATAACGGCTTCAGAGTTTAATTCGCGTTTTTAATTTTTTATGGTTTCAACTATAAATATCCCTTGAAATACATACATAGCAAACATGTCGAAGCTTATGTGACGAAGGAACTTCCTAAGGAAGTTCCACTCCGTCCTGCGCGCCCTGATGGCCCCTCTATCCCGCACACCGCTTGCCTCCAACCCAGCGCCTGCAAGGACCGCGCCGACAATACAACCCGGTCGCCATGGTAGTACTGTATTGGTTAGGTATTCGGAATAAAAAGCTAGTCTAGGCGAATCGTGGCTAATAAACGTCTCGTAGTAAGCCAAGAGAAAGAGCCTTATTTAACCCCGAAGATATTTAACACTTGTTTCTTTGTTTCGTTATTAGTTTTGATGTATATACGTATTGCAAATCTTCCTCATAATTGTGATATATATAGGTGATGAAAACGACGCGGATTTTTGTGCTTCAAGGGGCCAGTTTTCTTTTCCTCTTCTTTTCAGACAAATACCTCATTCGTTAAGGAAGTGTGGGAATAACTCGGTCCACAATTAATACGCGTGTTAAGAGGCAAGAGCAGAGTTTATTTGCTAGCCGCTACAACGGTCGGACGGAGAGTGGCTCACAGTTTTCGGTATACAGTCTTGAGGCCTGAAAATGAGTCGGGTAGAGTCAGCAGAAAAATACGGTGTCATGTCGCAGTGACGCATTTCTTGGAAGGGAGTAAAAGGGGAGATAAGGCTGGAGCCGAAATCGGAGTTAACTGCTTTTAAAATGTATGCGCTGGTCGCCACAGAAGTATCTAAGAAACGGTAGGAAGTTCGCTGTCGTTTTTAGATTCAATGTTTGTAACTTATCGTAACCTTCATGTTAGGTAAGGATTCAAAAACTTTGGCTGTTTGTTGCTGCTGTGGACAGATCCCTAAGCGTCGGACACTCGCGCTGCATTTACCGCTGGAAAGAGCTCAAAGAGCGGCTCAACGCACAATGTAAAGCATACATACGAGCTCTATGGCAAAAATTGGAAAAAGGACAGAATTGTCGTTCTTCATGGACAAAACGAGAAGCAGAACCGAGGGACGTTTGGCCACATTAGAGGAGAGTTGAATTTACGCTTATTTTGACTGTCGTTAACTATTCGTGGAAATAATGCTATCCGCAGTACCAATTGGATTTTTTTTCCGTTCGAGTCTACAGAGACGGGAGAAAAACGTTTAAGCATGCACCCACGGAAGGGGGCCTATCCTGATAGCCACAGGACATTTTGTTTAAGGTATCTTCGATTTGTTCGGGTACCCTGTTGCTAATTTTGTCGGCCGGTCAGGCCTACGCAGCAACGAACCGGTTTAACGAGGCCCTGCCGCGCTTACAACGCATTCCGTGCGAATAAGTTTACATGCGCTCTGCGCACACATTGTGTGAATAATAGCTGTTTAGATTGAAAACGCTCTGTACCAACATTCTTCCCAGAGCTGTTTATTCGTCTGCTTGGCTCAAGCAACATTTTTGTAGTGCTCGTTAATGTTTTAGTTGCGCACTTTAAACGGACCTTTTTTTTTTCGAGGTTGGTTTCGAGCGGTTACCCATAACAGACCGGAGGAGGTCGTTTCAGACCTCCTCTTCTCCGCTAATGTCTAGTGTTATGGGGATATATCATTTATGGGTGATCCCTAACGTGAGTCTGTTCTCGTCACGAGAAATTTGCAATGAGATTATGTCAGATGTGTCTGGTCATCTCGGTATAAAGGGGCACAAATAGGACCTCGTGGGATAGAAGGCGCCCCTCGTTTGTTTTTTTTTTTTTTTTTTCGGTTGTAGGTTTATTGAGCAGGAACCTGTTTCGTAGTTTGATATAACCGCAGTTTATTTTGAAATTCAGTTGCCATTTTTTTCAAGACTACACCGACCTCATTATTGTACTCGCAATGAAGAGGCTGAATTTCTATAATGCGGTCATTAGAATTGTGATTTAAACATTTTGGTGTCTGAAATAATTTACCCGCCGTTAGAAGAAAATTGCGCTATAGAGATAACGAACATGAAATTACTTCCCGAAAAGTGAGTATGTGAAATTCAAATCGACGAGAAAACTTCCTAATATTTTGCGTGCTCTTTAATTTCGTTCAGGTTTTCTATTTATTTTTTTATTGTTTTTCTTTCTTTTTTTCTCTTTGTGTCAGAAAAAGGAAACTCAAATAATACTTCTTTTTGAAACACTCAATCAGGAAAAAAACTAGTAACGGTAGGAAATATCAGTCATGACTAGGAAAGACATTGAGGAATGGGCAAAAATCTAACAATTGTAAGCAAAACTTGCTTTCATTTTCTCTAATGTTCTTGCACGTCTTGTTACCAGGAATATTATTCCGAAATAAAGAGTTTCCTGTTTGCTGCACTCTCAATAAGAAATGTCTTATGCAATCAGTACATCATTTCATTGTTGTACTTTTTCAATAATTAGATAATCATACTACTGGATTCTCAAGGTATTTCTATCCTGCTCTAGAACAAGACAGAAACTGTTCTACTTTGTATAAATCCATATACAATGTTTCACCGGCGGAAAAGCGCTGAGAATCGATGGTGCGGGAGAAAAAAAAAAATTGCATTACTTTAGGGACATACCCTGTAGAAAGGCATTGGGTTTGGTTGTTGTAAAGTTCCACCGAAGACAGTATGAATATTAGCCAGGCACAAGGCTCCCAAACTCGGTTACCCTATCCTAGCTTTATTCTTTGGTAAACCTTACCTTTGAGTTTGTATGCCGTTATTCCTTGTATAGTTATGAAAGGTCGTTGAAACAGGAAGAAACATAACATGTAGAAGTTGCCACCCGCTTTCAAATTTACAGAGACAGTAAATATATTTCTAATTCTCCATATTCTTCGAAACAAAATTGCAGTTCCCTCAGCTATTTTTCTGGTCCTCTTGTCAAAGTGAAATTCGTTCTGTCGCTTTATTTCTTGCTTAAAACTAATTTTCGATCTAGATGTGCACAGTAGCCTGTTAGTTTGTCATACCTCGGAAATTTTGGCTCCTTAAACGAAGTAAACAACAATTTTGGTGTAAATCTGTTCTACTTTTTGTAAGCTCTGTAACTTTCGGTACTCCTGTATGTAAACTGTTTCGCTTCGGTAGTGTTCGGGTAGTTGAACCGTAAAATACTAAAATAGTCCCAAAATGTAACTTTTTTCCTTGTTTAAAACGTGTCTAGTTCATTAACTGAAAATGCTGATGATTCAGGAAAAATGTTGCATGTATTTTTACAATCTTCTTTTAGCCGCTGGTTTGCTGTCTCTTCAGTTGCTGTATTCATGATGACATTGCACGAATAACGGTGTGCCTTTCGGCTGCATGTTTTGCGGATCACTGTACAGTGAAGATCATGTTTCATTCATTTTTTTAATATGAATTTATGTTAACAATATCAATGAGATGACCTGGCCGAGCGCGAGGCTCTCTGTACCTAAATGCATTAGTATTATTATTATTACAAGTTCCGAAAAAATAAGTCAGTAGATTCAAATTCGACACGACTTAATGATCTCGACTGTGCATTGCTTATCTCGTCGGTGCCTTGCATGTTTAGTGGTATTTCTAAATTGCATGCCGTTGTTCTGGTTAAGTCCCATTGTACTAATCACGCAGTCACAAACATATGACGTTTTAAAAGTTTAGTAATAGATATTTTTTTGCTAGCATTGCTCATTTTAGTAAAATTATTGTTGCAAAAACACTTAGAATCGATGTATTTTCAAAAAGCCGAAGCTATTTGAACAACACCAGTTATTTACGCCAGAAGGATTGCAAATTGTCGAATAGTTTCCCATGTCATACAACCCAGGCTCGGTTTATAGATTCATGATTAGCATCTTACATAATCTTTTTGCGCGCACCATTCTGGGTACTCGATGCTATGCGGACAGTATCTCTTGGATGAATACGGTTATAGTTGAACTGGTTTGTAGGTATCTTTATAATCAGTTTGATGTACAAAGCCTCAAAAGGGTTGGCAAGTCTGGTAAGTTTTTTTTTTTGTCATTTCAGTATTTGGCCGCCAAAAGATCTAGCAGTAGGCCTAAGATCTAAGTCAGTTTAAAATATAATGAAACAATATATGCAAGTAATAAATCTTATCAAAACTTTTAAAAAAGTACTAACCGTAGGCCTTCCCCAAACCTAAAAAATGTTTGTTGACCTTTATCAATAAAATACACTGTTATGACGTTAATTTTTTAATGAATGAACCAAACATCACACTTGTTGATAGAGAAACGTCTGTGTCGAAAGCTGTGACGTCTTTTAAAGCGGACGATTTCCTTACATAGAAACAGTTATTAAAACTGCTTGTTTATTGTAGGCATGATAAATGTTTCCCTGCTCCTTAAACCTCGTGCATGATCCTCTAAAAATACAATTACTGCGGAAATTTTAAAGGTTTGTTTCAAAATGAGTGTTTTGTTGTTACGCAGCGCGTTCTCGTCTCGGGAACTAAAACGCGCAAGAAACAGCAGACCGAGCTTGTGAAGCAGGCTATGATGGCTCAGGAAAACAAGCGGCGACAAGAAAGAGAAAATTTCCTCATCACGACTATTCCAGTGACCGTGCAGGCAGCCTACGAACCCAGTTTGTACCATGCTGTTGGCGATGATCACGAAGACGTGGGTAAGTAGCTATTTTTTTTTACTGATTTAAAAGGTTATTTTCTTTAGGAATGGTAGGGACTCACCAGCACAGGGACCCAACAGCCCAGCGCAGGGGAAAACCAGCACATCTCAGAGGCAAATTAGCGCGGTCGAGAGGTTGCTAAACCGAGGCTTGTTTGTAACCAAGCTCACTTAGCCTATGCTTACATCAGACCTATCTTACTCGAACCAGGCTCATTTATGACTCAACTTATCCACGGCGACGCTCACCGAGGCAAGATCTACGGTAGAGGGCTTACCGGGATGAATCGTACTCGAACTAAGCTTACCGCTTACCGAAGGGCGCCAGTTCTCATGAACTGCAGTAATATTGAGCGGATGCTTACGGCGCTTGGCGTGATTTGACATGCTACCCTTTCCATCGTACGACAAATAAGGGGGAGAAGAGGAGCGGGGATATTTTCTATGTCTTATTGTCAGTACATTAAATAACTAATCCGCAAGTGCACGGCTCTCGTGGGTGGCATACGAATCGTGATGTCGCCATGACATGCTGATTAGCCTAAACGTGTTCCACGGAACTCCGTGGAATACGACACTTTTAACTTCCTATCTCCTTCAATGGCATGTAGTTATCATGACTAGCGAACAGATATCTTTCTTCAGTGTCCCATGACGTAATCTAACCCAAAAAATCATACTGGAATCACATTTAAATAGTGGACTACAAGTACTTTGATAACCACCTCGATGTGAAAGGGAAGTGATGATCTAGGCATACCGTATGTATACTTTCAAAAAGCGGCGAAGAAAAGAGCTCATTGTCAGCTACTGTGGGCACTTTTAATCCCAACGGGAACGTGTACGTGGATGTGCCGTAAATAGTGCGTAGAAGGGCACATATAGGCCTACTCAACGTAGGTGAATAGCTCGATGTTCGAGCGATGAGTGTCCATCGGAGTCCGTAGACATTGGACAATGCGTGCTGTATGATCAACAATGCGTATTCGTTATATGAACGCACTGTACTCTTTTAAAGATTTTTTTAAATGTCTTGTGTACGTTTTTTCTACGTTGAGCAACGTCGTAAGATCAACGTAAATCAAAAGAGCTAAATTCGTTACTTTTACTCACTTTTTCCCCTGCCCGACCCCACCGCACCTCCTTCGCCCCTCCCCTTCACCTACCCCCATTTCATCAGTGAGCGTTAAGATTCTACCCCTCAATTGCGCTAGAACCATAGTCATTGTACTTGTTTGTGACATCGCCCAGTTCTTTGGAATCGCCGCGCAAGGCGATTTTTCGAACACAGCGAAGGATGTTTTTCTTCAAAACACTCACGGATAGTTTCTTCATTGGCAAAAAAAAATTAAAAAATGTGGCGGTTGCTGTGCGTACCACGTGCTCAAGAAGTTGTCCATTCGACTTACTCTACGAGGAAATTGCGTTGGTACGGTGAACGACAATCTCTTATCAGAAAATACAGTACTGCATCATATAACGGTTCACCACAGGCACACTCTTGATCAGCAAGTCTCAAACAACAAATATTTATACGGAGTTAAACTTTCTTTGGCGACATACACCGCCTTAGCCTCCGTCTAAACTTTCTGAAGAATGTTCATTTGAGTTTTGACATAATAACTTACTCGTAAGGCTCGTCAAAAAGCATTAAACAGTGACGTATCTTTTCCCCCTCATAATATACAGAAAAGGAAAAATCATGTCGAAACATGGAATAAAAAAGGAATCAACCCATGTTTCACATGAGATACTACTCTCATGTTACCAAGGCCTGCTTAACTTCCCAGATCAGACGGGATGGGGTGTATCCAGGCGCTACCTCCCGACGCGTAGTTCGTCAGAGTGAGGCTGGGTAGGTCTTCTCAGCGGCACCGTGGCTGGCGAGGTGTTACCCATCCAGCCAGATTCCAAGGATTCCTCATGGGTTTTAACGGGCTGCCCGCGGCATTTAATCGCGGATCAGATTTGAACCACGAACCTCAACCGAGTCTCGACACCATCACTGGCAACGTAGCAACGCTAACCA
>Ga0058701_10001130_pt1 | contig 18524 bp, 17 predicted proteins | sample AgamicOrMae_FD_97039 | JGI IMG/M metagenome (GOLD analysis project Ga0058701, IMG submission 97039) | Agave microbial communities from Guanajuato, Mexico - Or.Ma.e | ecosystem: Host-associated > Plants > Phyllosphere > Phylloplane/Leaf | place: Guanajuato, Mexico | collected 2012-06-04
AACATAATCTAACTTATCTTGGCTTAGACTGCAGACCGATGCCAAGCAGTTTCTGCATTTAAATTTGTATGGTTTCCTAAGACAATATCTGCCTTGATTCCCCCGATTTTGCGGTGTTGAATTCCCATTTCCGTCAAACGATATTTTTCAGCTCGTTGGTGTAGCAAACGCTTCACTGCTGAGTGAGCAGGAGGTTGATGTACGGCATTTCATAATGCTGTACCAAAGGACGTAGTAGGCTTTCTAAGCCATCGCCATAATGCACTCCTGTGCATGTCAGAGCATTCTTCAGCGTTCCATCGCAGTTGTCTGCAGACTTCAGACAACACAAAAGAAAACTCAATCGATAAAAGGCTTACATTCTAATATCCATAGCCTACATATCAGGAAAAGAAATTCTCCCTGGAAAATTTTTTGAAAAAATACCATTTTGGAATATGAACTTTTGTGAGTTTCGAAAAAGTTTTCTTTTTTCCCAGAGGGAACAGTTTTGTTTTGCCTGCAATGACTTGTACGATCAACCCAATGTATCCAAATACTAAGGAATTAGAACTCGTGAAAATCTATGAGAGAACGGTATACGTTAAGCGCCCGGAATCACACCGGACTAAAGCGTAACGGGTCTCGCCAAGGTTAACACGAGGGAGTATGGCAAATTCCCAAATGGTCGAAATTGAAGGATTTATTTGACAGCCCGTTTGCTGTGTTTTGCAATGCCGCGCGGTCATTCTCCCGGCGGCTTATGCAGTATTGCTCTGATTCCCTGGGTTGCTTGCCCTCTTTTGCCGCAGTCAGTCCGAGTCGAGAGTATGCATGAGTTCAAATGTTTGTCCTCTTTGTTTTGTTATTTTTTTCGGTTTTCGTGACTTCGGGAACAGTTTATAGCACGTCTGAATATTTTCTTTTCAAAACTGTATAACGCATCGCAAGCAGTGTATAATGGATTTTTTTTTTGGATCGGATGTCGAGGGTGTAAAATTCAGGAACTTTTTTCGTGCTCGTTCAACATCCAGTTATGGTAGGTTTTTAGCGGAAAAATCAGTCAACTTCTGCAGAAATAATTCAGACACCAAGCTCGGAATATGAGGAACATTTAATCGAATGAGCTATGGAGATGTTTTTGTGCGAGAAGTCGCGATAGTTTTGATTTCTGCGTTTTTCAAGAAGTTGTGAACTCCAATGCATAGTAAAGGGTGACTGTCATCTTGTTTGCGAACATTTCACGCGCCGTCCGGTTTCACTAATACTGGCAGAAATGAACTGGTGTGAGTTCTTTCCAGAAGGACCTTTACATGCTGATGAAAAGCCAATTTTTAACTGTATAGTCGATAAAAGAGACTTCATTAAATGGCACAATCAATGAAAACATAACGGAAATTATGTAAGAGGCTACGATTGAGTCTCATTTAGCGGGATGAGTTGTTAATAACAGTGCAGGTTCCTCTCTTAGGTATGCAAATATAGCGTCTTTAGTAGACATAAAAGGTGTGAGTAAGAATCTCGCGAACATCATCAGGGCAGTGCAAATATATGTCTAGTTCGTAAATGTAGCTTTACCAAGCTAATATTTAGCTTTCGCCGATCACCGTGCAATTAATATCTTAACCTCAGATTATTGCAGGTGTCGCAGATCTGTGCATGTTAGTTTTGCTATGTTGGTCAGCTTGCTGAGTAGCCTTATCCTTGTCTGTTTCCATGTCCTCGTGCTTTATTGTGGGCCTGCCTTGGGTAGTCTGACGAGTCTGACTCGAGAGCTTGTACCAAAAGGGTCTTACAGTAAAGAAGCGGTACTGCCATACTTGTAGCCTCTTACCGGTACTGCTTACTTAATACACGGTCATTTTAGTAAGTCAAGGAATCTTGGAGATTACCGTAACAATTATATCATAAGGGACTAGTGTTGTGTGTTTTGTTTCTTGTGTTTATTTTCTAGCAAAAGAGGGGTAGCTGTCATAAGCGCCAAAAACCACAAGCGCCAACGCCGCAAACGCCAGTCCGTAACCGCCAAACGAGAAAAGTCGCAAACGTCAAAGGTCTTAACCGAAATACTAACCTTACCTAATCTAACCTAACTTGACTTAACCTAACCTATACGAAATTTGGCGTTTGCGACTTTTCTCGTTTGGCGGTTACGGACTGGCGCTTGCGGCGTTGGCGCTTGTGGTTTTTGGCGCTATCAAATGCCCCCCGCAAAAGAGAAAAATGATGAAAACAATGCATGGTATCTCATGCCATGGAGCGAGTGTCCGTCCATGTCTTCGATTACAAACTGTGTTGCATTATGTTGGCCATGATTATTTTACCCTTATTACGTCAAAAATAAAGAAGAAATGATGTGTACGATACTTCATCTATGGCTACCATTTATCTCGACGGGTGCTCGCATCTCTGTATCGGACGAGGGTACATACACGCTCTCACTAAAACCTTGTCTGCTCGGTGAAGCGTCAGGGAGCAACCTACCGATTACCCCCCTTAAATCACACCCCCCGCAGCCATTCCCACCCACGCTTTCCTGGCCTTAGTGACTGCACTCAGCACGCCCTTCTTGGCCATCAAAGTTCAGTTCTCATACCGAAGCTACGTTCCAGACACACAGGGCATGCAAGAGCAACCGATGAGATAAGGTCTGACTTTTGGGTCGGGGAAGCAGTAGTCGATAAGAGACGGGGCACCGATGCATGAGCCAATATGATACATGAATATTATAAATACTTGAAACTGAGTCCTTGACTTGAGTCCTGCTTTTATGACTGTTATTGAACCTTCCTTTGGCGAGTTCCCCACCGAAGATATCTTTAGCCAGATCCAGCTTTTACCTGCAATACCTGTCACGTGCAACAAACGAAAGAAAGTGTTCTTTAGTGCCTATAGACAGGGAGAGGCACAATATGCGTGACGTAATTTTTACACATTTGTAACTCGAAAACGGCTAAAGATAACCTAGCACATTGACCTATTTTCGGAACCGCCAGCTGCTCGCGCTTCCAAACATAGGTCGATGTGTTAGGTTATCTCTCACCGTTTTCGAGTAACAATCGTGTAAAAATTACATCACGCATATTGTTCCTGTAGACTATACAATTAAGTAAAGCAAGGAGACAGTTCTTACTTCAAGGTACGTTTTCATGGGCACGAGAAAATTCAGAAGTCAACATTAAGAATAATACTTCCTTTGCCTCTACTTTCCTTAATATGCACATTCTAATGCAAAAGTGGTAAACCTTCAGCGTTATAGCCTACTGATTGATTTTTTTTTATTTTTTTACACTGCGCTTTAGCACTCTGAACTTTTAGGTTCACAGGTTAGTGTATTAATGGCGCAACATATCGCTGCGGTAACTTCCTTTTTAGATCTAAACCAAAGCATCTCTTTCTTGCGGTCAACCTGGTACCTGCGCCCTTTGGCATCCGAAGACCAACACCAAATCAAAAGCTGTGTCTTGAGGTGGCCCCGTCTCACTGCATTGTGACCCGCCCGCCCCTACTCGAGGCACGCTCAAGGAGCACTCAATGTCTTCACGAGAGTTGCTTTTGGCTTGGGATAATGATGCTGTCAGGATGTCCCAACAACCTACTTCTTATAGGCTAAGCCCCATTGGAGAGCAAGCTCATGGCTTATGGTACAGCGCAAGTTGCATTGCAGGAACTATCAGTAGCAAAAGCTGCTCCCTCACATTTCTTCAAACCTCTCTTTTTTGGAAACAGAGATACAACATAAAAACAATCTGTAAGATCGATAGTTAGAACAAATATATATCGAATTCATTTCGTGCTTTTTCTTTTGTATCTTTTTCCGCTCCCTAGTTACGAGGGTTTGAAATGATAGGAGGGAGGAATACCGTTCCTTTGATAGTACCTCCAGACCGCGGGCACACTCCTGTATTTATTTTCACTGAAGGTGGCATATCTTTGGGTCTGCACGTTAAAGACTAACCACTGCTGTTTTAGGTATGAAAAAAAAACAGGGGAAGAGCGTAATTTGGCTATTTTTAAAGATACCCGTATGAATAACCATATTAATGGAGAGCTCTGGACGAGACCTTTTAGTTGATATGGTTGTTGATAGGTTTATCTTAAAAAATAACCCAATTACGCTCTCCGTTCATACCCAGAGCAGGTGTGGGGCTAGAACAGGGGATTGTTTTTACTGTGTGTTTAATATACTTCTACAACTTTGATTCCAGGCGTAGGTTGTTCGAGCCGTTCTGTAGTTTTTCGCTGGTGTTTCAGGGGTGGCGGCGCTGAGCCATGAGTGATCTCACAACGCGGTCTACAGCGCCGCTTCTCTCAACGACCTCGACTTCGCCTCAGCAAGGCGACATGATGGAACCTCCGCTTTCTTCAGCGCCAACGCTCAACCAGCGTGAACAGATTCGACTTGAGTTCTACCGCACCTACGATGTCATGACAGGGGTGAGTTATTTATCCGAGTATACAGACTTTAAGCCACAATATTAATGGCCTCACATTTCATGCAGCCACTGCAGCATGTTGTGATGTTTCGTTGCATACGCCTCAGCAGGGAAGATTGGATTAGCTCATAGCCAGGTGCTCGAGGACTTGGGTCTCTCCGGGTCGGGATTCCCTGGATCGAGAATACATATAGCGAGTCAATACATGGATATTCATGGAAATCCAAGGATATCCAAGTGGATATCCATGAAAGAATGGATAAATAAAGACTGATATCCATAAAACATGGGTATCCATTCATGGATATTTATTGTTTACGGATATCCATTGCAGAATGTCCTTGCAGCAGGGATCAATGTGGATAGCCACACTTGTATGGGTAATTGAAGACTGACATCCAAAAATCATGGATATCCATGTTGATATGCGTGTTTTTTGTTGTTGTTTTTTGAAATCCATGTATGGATGTGCTATGGATTCTCGGACCAGTGTTATCTGATCCTTTCTTACCCTCACATTTTTCTTGAGGTACCTCCTTCTAACCTTATTCTCTGAATGAAGAAGAAACTCTATGAGGAAAATCGCCTTTGTTGAAAAATTTTATAGCAGGCCTACCAAGGTTTCTTTTGTTATCCGTGGTCCATTAACACTGGTCTGACGTGCGTAAATCTATGTCGTATATCCATTCTACCATGAAATCCTCTCCCGCACTTAGACCTTCCTCCTTCCTCCGAGAGATCTAGGGAGTGGGGTATCCAGCTGGAGATCTAGGGCAGGAAACATGGGATCTTGTTTAGAAGGCACTTAAAACTGCTGTCGCGTCAGACGCTGAAGGTCTGTCAGCTGGGAGACATTTGTGGAGAGGGAGGTCTCCCAGCTCGATAACCTAGTACGCCATCGATTTTTGTTGGTATGAAGTGTCGACACCGCGCGTTTGAACAAAACCTCTTGTTAGTTGAAACATTTTCAAGTTGAGGCGTACTTATCTAATACTATGACTTGTCAAGCTCATAGCTAACATTATGACATTTTTCAAAAGCCTAATCCTTCTTCACCATCTTCCTATCAGATGTGTACCGATGTCTAGATGCGTACCCACCACCGAAGTCCGACTTTTTAGAATTAGAAAAAAATGCTTTTTTTTTACTCATTTTCATAACAAAACAGCATAGTCTGGAGAGCTTATACCAGAAGGTTTTTTTCTTAAGACAAATGGAGTTGTTTTTTTGGGGGGGAGGGCTTATTTTACCTTTTTTGTCTTTGCACGAGGACTTATTTAAAATTAGGTCGTCACTATTCACACGCCATTGCGAATAAAGAGAGACTTGAACACTTGTAAACCTATTAATACACTCTAAATGGGAGGTGACCTGAACGCACGGAACCCAACGTATTACATTTTAAATGGGGCATATCGTGTGAATAACCACTTCATCTAAATTAATTTGTCTATTTTGCGTGTTTGAAAAAATGCGCAAACTTTTTTCTCGGCGTATTTTCATAAAACTATATACATTACGTTAAAACATTTTCGAAAGCGAGCTAATCAAAAGCTAGATGTGCAAATCTAAAACCTAGTCCATTGTCTCAGTCGGAGAATACGTATCCCTATTAGGCTACCTCCACTTTTTTAACGAAATTTTCTGAATACAGGCCTGTATCTAAGTAAACAACGTAAAATCGCGGAGGGGGTATATTCTGGCCGAAACAGACAAACTACCCCGCCCAGCGCCTTCAAAACCACGAATTTCGCGTACCATGGTATCATCACGAGTTGAGTAGAAGCGGCCCAAAGCGGGATATGACCACGCACAACGCGATCATTTAGCGATAGCAAGCGTATAGCGTTTCGTGCTGATAAGAACCTCATCGCGTGTATATACGTCAACCAGATTTACCCTCTTATCCCAGGCGGCAATCTCCCTTGTTTTTCGTCTATTCACAGCCACCATTCATTTTTCTTTTTGAACTTCGATTAATAAAATCAAAGTCGGTGAGCGTTCTGATATTAAAGATTTTCGGGGTCCGTTTAGAAAAGGGGCATTAGGCCTGATGTCTTTACCGACTATTCAAGTTTTGAAGAGGTAGACAAATTTGGTTTATTCGAATTCAAAGGGAAAATTACGACACTAAGGCAATAATACAACCATCTATTGGCGACAGCATAGTGCGATGAGTGATCATCTGGCGTTTTGACATTTGTACGTTTCTACGCCTCACTTCGGAACGTTCTTTTCATTGTATTTTATTGCTATATCAAAGCCCACATCTAATGACAGGGTCTAATAGGGCAGTAGAACTGCGCCTTGCTATTGACCGTTTTTACCAGACGGACGGTTTTCAAACGTACGTAAGGTTCCTTCAAGCACAACCACCCCATCGTATATTTATTCTGCAAACATGTTGACTTAACTCTATTTACATATTTTTTAACGTTTTTATCACGGTATTCAATGACTGGATACGGTTATTTTTGATAGAAAGAAAAGTTACAGCCTTGCGTAACCGTTCTTACCAACAAAATTTTTAGTGCCACCACCCTATTAAGGACGGGCGTCAATATCCAACACTTCTTCTCACATAGTAATTCTGATTCATGGATTGTGGAATGTAAACAATAATTGATTCCCGTCATCATTTCAAACAAATAATCTGATCCAAAGATCGACTCATGTGTGGCTGTGTTTTATGTACCGGTATGCTGATTTTGCTGTTGACGTGTTACACGCAGTTGTTTTTGCCTCGTCCTTGCGTCCTCGTCTTTGCGTTGTCTACTCGTGAAAATCAAGTATCAAGTCTACGTCTCATACTGACAGGGTATTTTAAAAACTATTTGTTAGCCTAATTCGAGCACATGTGGCTTTCGTACCAGTTGAACTGTGTACAGTACGTGCTATGCATGTTTTTTTGTATCTTTGCCTTGGACTGATATACATATGTTCCCTTTTACTTGATGGCAACCGGTCCGTATAACCTGATCATCTTACTCAACTTCATCCTCCTCCCATTGCGCTACACCTCAAGCTGACTAGAACTTAATCATTTGGCCTTCAAAATAAGTACGGTAATAGGCCAAAAACCGATTTCCACAATTGTCAGTATGAGGTTCCCCCGAGAGCCCTAAAGGGATGTCGTTACCCCTTCAAGATTCTGTCCGTATACGATCTGAATAACAATAGTGAACGCATTGACCTGTCTTGACTTCATTCAACCTTCTTCGCGGTAGTTTGCAGTGGATGATAGGTCGCGAGTGACGAAAGATTGAGAGACAGCGTGTCGCGGTTGGGGTGGCGCAAGGCAAAACAGAAAGCAGCACTTCGGAAACATCAGGCAGGTTCCCCAAAGTAAAAGTTTTTTCTTTTTCTTTTTTTGTAAGGAAAGAAAGTTGGTACCCGATATCCCTCGCGAGATGACAAGGCGGTGCATGATGCTTCTTCATGGTTAATGTTGCTTGATAACTGCGACGATTTCTACGGCAGTCTTGACTAATCTACCCGACATAGAGAAATGATGTTTATTAAATATCTTATAAAATAGATTCCGAAACTTGGATATCACAATGCCTATATGATGCAATGTCTATATGATGTCTGAATAACATACCTAGAATATATTCTATTCGTCAAAATGCCCAGACATTCAATAGATATCTAATCTTAAATGTTTTATACATAGATATAAAAAAATTAAGCTCGTGGTGATGGTCATCCTCCCATCTCTTGGCCTTCGTCGTAGTCGTCTAACCAAGACCCCTCATCGACATGTTTATCTTAAGTGGTATGTCAGAGCTTGATGACAAGTAATGTCCAGATGTTTTTTTTTTTATCAAGCCGTTCGAATAGTTTGGACTGACACTCCAACTATTTTTTAAAAATATTTTTCGAACATTTTTAAACATTTTTCCTGACGTATAAATTATAAATAAATATCGATATTTATAAAATGTCTAATTTTTGATATTCCAATCATGTCAATTTTTCAATACCTAAAATGTATCTTTTGATTGTCATGACTAAAATGACATATTTCGATGAAAATATGGTGATTTAAAATATCATTTTTCTATATGGGACGCAACATTTCAAGTCAAAATTTATCAAAAAGGCGGAGTCTTTCTGGAAAAAAATGAGGGTTGCTTCCTTTACCAGATGGCAAGAAACTGAAAGGAAACAAGTGATAAGAAAAAGAAAAAAATCTTTGTCGGGCAGGTGCGGATTGCGGCAACGCTTGGAGGATTTTTCGGCATGATGGTATTGCTGGTCGTTTATAAGAGTCGATGTCGTTATGGTAAATCCGCAATCAGCGATGTGCAGCTGGCGGCTGCTGCAGCTGCGGTTGAAGAAGAAGAGCAACAGGTAAGTCATCTCTGCAAAAGCGATCCTTGTTTTAACTAGTCGCTAAAGACCTCCACTAACTCTCCTAATCATGGGGCCACAAAGTATCTCTGTGCTCAGAGGAAAGGTATTAGGACGGATTGGGATGGGCCATTACCTTTCCTTTAAACACTTGTTACACGAAGAAAACGGAATCGTTGGATGAGACAGCAAAAAGCGACCATCTCGGCAATATTGTTGTCAACAAACCCGGCTGATTTTCTAACCCATTGTCTTGTTGGACCAACAGGACTCAAGAGGACAGTTATTTTTCTGCACCAACGATGCTTATTACCGTAATATCAAGATTGCTGGGAACATAGGCCTAACTAATTTTGACATTTGATGTACTGTAGATCCCAGTAATCAGAATCCTGTTAAAACAATGTTTTTTTTTCTCCTATGCTTGTAGTCTAAGGTTCCAGGCCTGAAGAAATACTCCCGGGAATGGAATGTATAGACGACAGTTTTGAGTTCTTTCAAGAAAACAACTGTCTGTATGTTAGGATAAATATGCGCGGAAAACATTTTTGTGCAAGCTCGTTTTTGAAGTTTTCCGAGACTTGCATGTATCTTGTTTTCTAAGGACATTGACAAAGTTATGTGAACATGAGAGTAGTATGCACTACTCTCATGTTGTGAACAAAGAGATATGCGTCCCTCATAGTGGAAAAACAGGTTTCGTTACGCTCTTTAGGGTTCTAACCGCACTGGCTCGTGATTTTAAGTTTGTGCAGTCTTAAAGAAAGCCTGACTCTAATGGGGCATTTCACCAATGATTCCTATTCTCTGACGCCTGAGGAGTTTGACCACAACAAATCGACGCCATCTTGGAGTGCCTCCTGTCTAGGGTTTTACAGGTTAGCCGTGAACAGTAGACTAAAGCCTGTGTAATGTTTAATGCGTTTTGAATGGATTGATTGAAAGCGTTTTGGGCCACAGAAATGTGTAAATACGGCAAACTGATACATGACTGAAAGCATGTTAACTACAGTACTTAAAACTCGAGTTAGGAGACAATCCAAGATAGCGTTGGTTTGTTTCGGTCAAAATCCCCAGTCGCCAGAGACTAGGTATCGTTGGTGGAGTAGCCGATGAGAGCCTTTTTTGATCGATATCAATCTTTTTTGAACAAGAAAATAAAAGATGTTCGTTTTATTTCAGGAGGCAGTAGCAGCGGCGTTGTATATGCAGAGCCTCGCGTCATCCCGATGTCCCCGTAGGTCTTTGGGGAATATGAGCGCTCCGTTGCCTCTTATGACTGGTCATATTCAACCAGGATCTCTGAGTCTCCTCGGCCATAGTGGCGTTGTTGTTCCTGCGGCCGCTGCCTCTTGCAACCCCTCAACAGTACGCATGGGTCTCAGATTTTCCTCCCTAGGAGGCCACAGCCTTTTGAACCCTCCGACATTGGCATCTACTGGTAAAAGAAGCGCCAGGAGAGCGTCCTGTGTGCCCACTCGTCATGCTGAATCGATGGTCAGTAGGAGGGGTCCCCGTTACGCCCCTCCGCAACGAGCTCATTCGGCTGATTCCGATGTGCCTGCCGTCATCACAACCTTAGGGGTACGTCCCTCAGAATCATCTGTTTAGTACCAAAATGGACTACCCAACTTGATGCGTAGTTGATCTTCGTTCTTATGGATTTTCCATTCCAGCGCCTCCACGGAAGTGAAATCGATGCATAAATGAAAAATCGTCCTTAAAAATCTGGAAACGACAAATCAGCACCAAACTTTCGCGAGCTAACAGTCCTCGATAATTCGAACGTCCACAACAGTGGTTTTCATATTTTGAAATCTTATAGTTGCTGATTTGACCTAGTTTAACACCTAAGTTCGGCTATTTAAACATTTTTTACCATTATTTTTTTCATTCTAGGTAGTAGTGTTTATTTTTGGTGCTGTGGATTGTTTGTGTTAGTATTTCGAATATTTTAAATTACCATCCACTGAAACTATATTTTAGTTGTCAGAGTTGTCAGGAACAAAAAAGTTATCTTGGCCTAAACTGGATCACGAAAGTTTCCTCAGTTGTCTTATAGAGAGAGAAAAGAAATGAATTTAACCTTTTCTTCTTCGATGATTACTACGTATACTCTATGAAAATTATGTTCGGTTTGATATCTGTAGGCAAATTAATCCTGATTGCTGTCCAGTGGCGTAACTGCGGTTTGTTTTCGGGGACACCCCTCCGAAATTTTGGAAACCCTCACGGTACTTCTCGTACGACCCCCAAGGGTGGTTTCCCTACAAGAGGGTACCCCTCCCCCCTCGGAGATAGGGTCTAGTTACGCCAGTGTTTCTGTCAATTTTTTGATATACCGTACCTTGTGTGAGGAAGAACGCGAAGAGGAGTTTCGTCTTTTTTAATATGGTATAAAATATGATAAAATTGGGTGGAAAGGGGATATTTACGCCAGGAAAAAATCATCAGAAGCATTATTCTGATCACCTTTCTAGTCTGTCGCACTCGCAAGAACAGCGCGTACCAGACCAATACAGGCTGCCGCCGCGAGATAGCTTTATTTGGCATACATCAGCAGGAGTGTTTGATCCGTTATCTACATTAACGTGTCAACGAATTTCCTATCGGAACTCTGTCGAGGTCAGGCAAAGTAAGGTATTTCCTTTGTTTACAAACACCATAATTCCTGTCAATTCATTCCACGTATTCATGGTTATAATATTGTCTTCATGTTTCGGAATCCCCGCTGTCGTTTTATAATGTTTCAGTGTTGTTCGGAAACCGAGCTAATTTTTAGATCCCTTCATTCGAAAGAGTCCTCCGATAGGTTACTCAAGTCTAATGCTCCTTTCCTACAGTTTTTAAAAAAATGAAAAATTCTACAAGTTTGTGGCGTCAAAATTATAACGTTTCTACATGTTTAAAACTCTCCTTTGCAGGTGATAGAGTCGTCGCCAGACCAGCCATCGGGCAGCGACTCCCCTCCAGTCTCGGCCTCCGTTTCCATATCGGCGACGGGGGCGGACTTCCTTGCGGGAGCAGGAAGCTCACCTGTTGATCCAGATGATTATCCAGGATTTCCTGGGGACTTTGGGGAGTCTCCTCCCCGACGGGCACCTCTCGCTCGAATTAGTACTTGTGGAGGATCAAAGGACGCCGGTGACGATAGGAGTCATTCAGTAGGGTCCGACTCGGTGTTTATGGTGGGAGGTGAAGACATCGACACGGAAGATGAAGTGGACGAGTTCTCGACAGACAGTGAAACGTTCAGACCAGCAGATCGAGCGGGCACTGCTCGCTTACGACACTTCCCCAGACGCCCACTGGCTCAGCTGTCACCTGCCGTGGCAGATGCTCCTCTGTGCTCTCCGAGGTAAGGGAACTAAAAATCATTCTTATTCGTTGTTGAACTCGGGTGTTTCGGACATGTGCGGAAAATTACCGTCTGTTCGGTGGTGGCCGATGCATATTTTGAGAAGGTAGTGTTGTACAATCATATCAAAACAGGTGGAAACTACTACTTCTAGAGAGGAAAAGGATTAGTAAAAACAATTAAGTAAACAAACAAGTGGAAAAAAACACTTAAACTTGAGTTTTTCTCTGTGGTTCTGCGACTCTCCGAAAACGGTCACATGCGAATGCCCTATGAAAGGAAAAGTATACGTGACATCGATCGCACACAGAGAGCAAGTATCCAGACGGATTCAGTTTTTTCCCGCCCAGAACAATGCAGAAGAGAATAAGCACGAATCCCTTTTGAGGGTTCGGATTCTGGAGGTCTAACTGCGGATGAATACTTTTGAACATGAGTACATCATCTCAACCCCATTTCCTCCTATGAACTAAGTATCGATGATACCTGCTTTAGTCGCTTAACATACAGGAGAACCTGACATTTGCAATAGCAATCTCAATTTTTGCCTTACTTACAAATACTCGCTCTTGTTTTGAGGACTAAAGCCATCTATCCCTCAAGATGACTTAGTAGGATAATAGAAAGGGAAGAAACGAATTTGTTTTACATTGCAGTACGAGTGCGCACTTAGGCGTACAACCTGCGGCGCCGGAGCGTCACGTCTCTGCACCCACTTCAGCAGAAATAACTACACCTACTAACACTCCCTCCGTTATTTTGGAAACCGGTATAAGCGACAGCCAATCGTGTCGAACTTTAAAAGCGCCCTCCCCACCTGCTGGTTCAGCGTCCGTCCTCTTTTCCGAAGGCAGTGCAGCACTTCAGCCCTCCGACACCAGCTCTAGCGAGAGCCTTCTTCTAGATCCCGACGGCATTAAATCGGCTGCTGTCCTCAAAATCTCCATCCACGAGCCGGTCTCGGTCAAGTCCCGGGAGGTGCTCCAGGCTCGGCCGAGCAAAGTGTTCGCAAGTCTTGACAGTGCCGCAAGCGATGAGAGAAGCCTGACCCCTGACCAAGCTCCCACGGTTTTGTCGAAACACCCCGCGTCGGACGAGGAACTTGCGAGCGAATCAACGTCAGGTCGAAGATTCTCGGACCATCTTAGCCTAAAAGTAGTTCGAAAACCGCGGAAGCTTTCGTGCGATGAGGGGCTAAATCCCCAGCGCAGTGGTACTCGATTCGTCACATCTGCTTCCTGTGATGTGCTCAACAAACATTTGGTTGTAACTTTAGAGCCAGCAGAGCAACTCGCCACACAGTCGTCATGGTCGCAAGAAACTTTGTTCTAAAGGATGCTTTGTTAATGTTGAGGTAATGCGACGTGGTCTCGGAGGCCGATATCTCTTCATCGAATGAGGCCTCTGAATCATTTTTAGAAAGATTGAGCTGGATTGAGGAAACAATGAGATGTATTGCACGTAGACAACCGGTAGTCATTGGAATCCCGGGAGGGGTGGATTTAGAAACGTTCTCGCGCGATTCATCTCCACCGCATTGACTTTTCATGGGAGACGAATGCCAGATTGAAATCGGGAGCTGAGCTGCTTTTAATCGCCTCTCGATGGAAATCCAATAGTCCTTGAGATGGAAATTTATGGATCAAAAATGAAATGGATATTTTTGTGTAGAAGTTAGTGTAAGGTAAAACTTTTGTGTAAAGGACCTACTTTTGTATTGTATGGAATGTACCTACTGTAGATGTACAGTTTAGATTGAATACTGATGTTTCTACGGTAATGTAGACTAAGGACACTGACCTTGTTAAGGCGTTTGAGTTATTTACATGGAGAATGCGTGCGAACTAGAGAGCAAAGGATAAGTTACAACAAGAATTATTACATCGAAGTTCGACGTCATCTCTTTAAAGAGATATCTATTTTGTTATTGGAGATTTGTTACAAACATAAAGGAGGGGTGCATAGGTAGATTAGTAAACAACAAGTTATAGCTGCGGGTAAAAGAAATACGGTAGCTAGTCTTGGAGTTCCTGAGTGCCCCAAGCATGCTAGATCGGGCCCCTTCTATGAAAACGTGATTGTGCAAGGCGATTGTTAGAAGCATTTAATGAATTGCGTTTTTCTTCTTCCGTCAAGTTAGGCTCTAGAAAATGTTAAGTTCCGTTTACGAGGATCAATCTAAAAATTGCTTCGTTGTCTTCATCTAAAACCTGATATGTGTTTTCGTAGCTCAAGACGTGTTGCACGACAAAAACTCATGAGCTCAATAGTATTTTTACTACTACTACCTCCTTAGATAATCCAATAAAGTTTTCCTAAGTGTGTCAGAGCTTCAACATAGAGGCAGTTGTGCTCAGCAAGACAAGACAACTGCGTGGACCAATAGCTTCAACGTGAATGTGCAAGAAAATTTGCAGCTTTTTTCTTAGCAACACTCAATGTGTACGATGTATCGTACTTGAGAGCGGTCCAATTATTAAAAATGATTTTTTTACGAGTCCATTTCCCTTACAGTTAGACTCATGAGTTATTGCCGGTTCCTTTTTAAGTGCAGAATCCTTGCGATCACGTATTCAGACCTACTGCAATGAAAAGATGCATGGTCGAACTGTCCGTAGAACGGATAATTCAACACCGACATCTGCATGGATACCCGTATCGATATCCATGGAAACGACCAGATGGTGCGGACATCCATACAGATATACAGTAAAAACAAACCCCCGTTTTAGGGAATGCTATACCGGTATATGTTTTGGGTATTAAACTAAAACGGGGATAGGGCGTATTTTGGTAATTATTTAACCTAGACCTGTGTTCAACCACATCAATGGAAAGCTCTCACCAAGACCTTTTTAATGATGTGGCTGAACATAGGCCTATCTTGAAAATAAGTAAAATACGTACCACTCCCGTTTTGGTTTCACACCCGAAACAGATATAGCATTCCCCAAAGCGGGGTTTTGTTTTTACTGTGTATCCTCGCCCTTTGACCATTTATATGGATATCCACTCGGATATTCTTGCGGATGTCCGTGTCGAATTGTCCGTGTTACGGGCAGTTCGACCAGGGAACTGTAGAAGTTATCTTTGGCGTCAACACAATCGAACTAAAATATTTCTTGTTTCATTATTTGCTGAAATTGGCATTACTTTTCGATTAATTCTGAATGGCTTTGCATTGCGATGGGGTAACTGAAGTCTGAATAAGGAATCCTAGGTGGTGTCAACACAATAGTACTGTAAGTGGTTTGTTTCTGTTCTGTAATAACCCAGCCATGGCAGTTTTTTGAACGTAAGACGTATGATACGGCACAAAGATGCGCGACAACCGTACTGGTATCATGGCATATTTTCTCTCTCGAAGACATTCATTGAGAGGTGCAGCCTTTTCATCAACAGCTCATGCTTATTTGTCAACGGCAAAAATTCCTGCTTGTTTCCCGTGAATTACTTACAGGTATTTACATCATGGACTGAAACCTTGGACTTACCCACTAAAAAAAATATAAAAAATGTTCACATGTTGAAGAGACGTGTTTCAGTCGTTACGTACTAGATGACTCGAAGGCCTTGTTGTTGTTTTGGCTTTGTAAAATATGTTAAGAGGCCGCTATTTTGGATTTATTTCCTGGAGTAGCTGGTATCGGTATCTACCGAGGACACCAACTCCGATGCATAACTAACTATCCCCACCTTGATTTCTCTCCCTAAAATGCCAAGGAAAACTCGTTTGTGCTACTATCTGGTTTCCTCTGACCCATATCGGATGGCGTTCCTAGTTTTGACGACACATTCGTTCCTTGGCAGCATTCGGACTCTTAAAAGAAAATTATTGGTGTGGAAGGGACGCAGAAGTGCAATGAGCTTGGCACCATGTCAGAAACTAGCTGTCCGCAAATCCAAGGTTGAATATTCAAATTCACATATTTCGTATATGAATGGCAGTTGTCGGCTATATCGTGGGAGAGTGACAAAAACAGACGAAATTTTTTGTCTTCCAATGTTGATCTGATTCTAACTAGCATCATTATGAAGCCACGTGACAAAATGTGCCATTTGGGCACAAAAATCCGCATTACAGGAAAATCGTAAAAGTTATGCTTTGCTAAATTTCAGAAGGGAGAAATAGTCAACATTATTCCACCCACAAATAAAGTAACGTTGCTGCAAAGAAATTGTGGCCGAGTAACGAGTCAATCTGCCCGGCAAGCCTCGTATTCTCGTTCGAGAATGCGCCTTTATGCGGATATAAAGATGCGTGGAAGAGAACTAGCACTAGGCAGTCATGTTGTAAACGGCCTTTCAACGAAACAACGACATAAAAAAATGCCTGGCTTATCTTCCAGGGCGAAATTCGAAGTGACCTTATGGACATTGTCAAGTTGGCCTGGCGTTGATGCTTATAAAGCTAGCAAGTGGAGTAATCCGCGAGACGCGGGTCATTTCACAAAGTGTCCTAGTTTGCTTTTTGAAATGAAGATCGTGTATACGAAGGCAATCCTGAGTTTGCTCGATCTCCCCTCTCACTTCCCCAAACTCCGTTCTTTCGCTTGTTCAGGTCCGCCATTTGTTATCCGGGGCGTCCTTATTGGATGGGGATGACCCGGATTACAAACGTTGGACCTGAGCGAGTGAGAAAACAGGATTTGAGGGAAAGAGAGGGGAGATTGAACAAACTCCGAATACAAAAATTCACCGGGGAAACCGGAGCTTCAAACCCATCCTCGAAAGAATGAAAATCCCAAAGACCAGAAATGACCGCAGTACCGGTACCTCCCAATGAGTTAGTAAGTTGAAACTGGTGGTGTGATTTGACTTGTACTAGGTTGCCTACCGATGAAGACGCACGGGGAATGAACTCGTGAAAGTGTGATCATGAGTCTCTCTGCCGGGGCTTAGTACGCCTGTTATCGTGGTAATTAAAGCCCTCCTGAATTCTTATGGGCGAGACTTGCCGTCTTAATCATAACTGCTCAAATCCATCTTACTGGCGTGGGTTTATCACATTTTCTTCATTGTCTACTACTTTACCACCCGTATTGTTTTGAAGCATGAGGGCGTCGGTAAGAGGGATAGTTGTGAAGGATTCCCGCCTTATTTCCACGTCGGTAAACTTACATCTGATACTAGTGCAATAACTGTTTCAACTGCAAATTTGTTTAGCAACAACAGGAACCACTGCTCGTGTTTTATGATACATCTTACTTGAGCCAGATTGTAAACATTCCCTCCAGAGATGAGGAAGATTCCTCGATTCTTTTAAACTTTTAAATGAGTTAAAATCATAAAAACTTGGCGTTTTTTTCCAGCATTATGGGAAGATGCTCTTTGAGACAAACCCATGTTTTCAAGTCGAATAAAATTTGGCACAGTAAAAGCTTGATACCGGTATCTGAGGACAGGCAACATGGGTTGGAGAAAACAATCAGGTGTCCCCCATTTTCGAGTTTTAGAGCCAATTGCGCGTTCATGTGGTCTGCTCCAGCGGTTTGACATCAAATGTGTAAGGGTACTGACAATGTTTTGCGACGTCTATTCATTGAGATACCGGTACCAAAGATTTGCCAGGTAAACGCACAACCCTATTCCAAAACATAACATGGTTTATATTTTTTTAATACACCATGGAACCTTTGTTATTCTCCATGATGATACGAATTAGATTAATAAATTTCACCATGGCGTAATTTGAAAATACTTCATAAAGTGTGTTTGTTGTGTTTGCTCCAATTTGTACCATGGTGTATTTTTTAAAATACATCATTATGCAATTTATCAAATGCGCCAATAAGCTTCATAGCTTGTGTTCCTGATGTGGTGTGTGAAACATTCATTGAAACATTACATTCGACAGATACATCGAATGTATCATGGATACTAAGCTGGCTATATTTACAGCATGGCATATTGGTGCACCTGTTGTGCACTGGTGGGTTTCCGTCAACCTCAAAAAATAAGCTGAATATACTATCGTCCCAAAAGGTATTGTCCGGTTCAGGTCGTGCAACAAGGCGGTGGTCAATGTATCTCCCAAGAAGGCGGGACCAGAACGGACAATACCTTTTGGGACGATAGTACCAGTGATGCGTCCGCCAATTTCTAAAGAAACATCATCCATACCATGTTATAATCTGGTGTGACGCAGAATTTTACGGCTATGTACCACAACACGCCAAGTTGCACAACCAATTACCATGGTGTACAGTACATTGAAGGCCTAGGTCTCGGAGCAAGGGAATACAAGTGTCAAACTTCAGATAGTTTGTTGTAAACTCTATAGGTATGAGGAGGAAGCATGGGGAAATTGCCGAAACTGCATAGCCCACCACAGAATGCAAAAATATGAACTGGAATATAATTTTGACTTTTTAATCTACTCGAAAACATGGAGA
>Ga0058701_10001131_pt1 | contig 18522 bp, 13 predicted proteins | sample AgamicOrMae_FD_97039 | JGI IMG/M metagenome (GOLD analysis project Ga0058701, IMG submission 97039) | Agave microbial communities from Guanajuato, Mexico - Or.Ma.e | ecosystem: Host-associated > Plants > Phyllosphere > Phylloplane/Leaf | place: Guanajuato, Mexico | collected 2012-06-04
GAGCTGAGCATTCCAAAAATAGGATTAAAAATTATGTTATCTTCAACGCTGAAAAAGTTAGACGCGTTTAAATTTGACCGAGTCGCGGAATCTGACAACACTGCGGCCAGTCTTCCTTCCGGTTCCGGTTTAGTCTTCAATTTAATCATACCAATTAACAACATACAATCGCATTATTAGGAACTCTGTGCCTCGCTTCGCAAGGCTGTCCACAAGCCTAATACCGCTCACTTCTAAGCGGCATCAGGCTTGGCGATGAAAAGTTTAACTCATGGGGTAGAAAATGCAACCTTTCTTTTAAAGTTTAGTGTAAATCGGTAATCACCAAAGAAAGTTCTTAAGACGTTTTAACCCATGTATGCCCTATGCTTCGATTTAATTTGTGCGGAATTGTGCACACCAGTACACAATATGTACAGTGATGTCCATAAAAGACGGGCCAAACAACATCTTGTGATTTTTTTTTGTAAACTAATGTGTGTTCGTAGCATTGCCTAGGGAGGGCATAGGGGGGGTGTGGAGGCAAGAGGAGATGTCCGCCTTTCCCCCGGAACCTTCCCCGACCCACCCCACGCGCTGCTGCCAACACAAATTAGTTTACCAAAAAAGTCACTAGATCTTGTTTGGCCCGTCACTAATGTGTACTGTACACAAGTTCACTCGACAAAACAACAAAATAAAAATAAAAAAGTTTGGTAAATATTTATCCCAATAATCTAAGAAATTTGATAATAATGGATACTCCCATGGGCATATATACATTTTTTAAAAAAATATCAATGTAACATGCCTATTATGTAGTTAAAAGAACCCATTAACGCCGGTTTTCTTTTTAAAAAAAAGTAATAAAAAAAATAATAATAAAAGGTAAACGGTAACCTGGGTCATAATCTCTGTGACCGTAATTGTCGAACAAGCCTAGCGTAGTTTTGATGGAAAACAAAGGAAAGTACCCACACAGCGTACTATTGCCATAGAAAAAGATAAATTGTAGGAAAGGTGTTTAAATCACAGGCCATTCTCCTCATTAGACAGTCCTAGCATGTACCTCGGCAGACGTGAGTGATGGGGATACATGAGGAAGCGGTCATACCGGAATCCATGCTGTGGGCCCCCTTGAGGCTGCAGCGGGTGCATGTGGTGGGGGGGCCCCGGCCCGCCTCCGGGGCCCCCGCCGCCGGGGCCCCCGCCGCCGGTGGGGCACAAGCCCCCGGCCGGCGCGGGCCCTTGCGGCGACCGTCCTGGGGGAACATGCATTGCTAGCGACGACCCACCGTCCCCTAGATCTAGTTCCAACTCAGTCTGTTCTTGAAACTGGAGCTGGTTGAATGACGCGGTTAGCATAGCAACGTCCGGCATAATGTCCGATAGATGGCCGTCGCTGCACGTACTACCGTCCGGCTGCAAAACAAAACAGCGCCTGAGATGATGTCCTTCAAGGGAGTGGACGCACATTTCAGAGCCGTTAAGGCGGGAGGTTGAGGGTCTTACCTCGACTCCTACACAGTAGACATCGCCATCTCCGACGACTGTGGCGATATCCTCGTGCTGCCCTCTGACAAGTGCCGGATGCCTGGCGTAGCCCATGCCGACACAGCCGGCACCTTCTAGGGACCCGCTGTTTCCGGCGAGTGATTCTCCGCCTTCTGCACCCATTTCCAAGTCGGTATCCACATCTGTATAGCAGGCCGCATTCTGCGCAAACAAGACCACTGATTTAACCCACGCAAAGAAGACCACTGATTTTACCCACAACAGCCCAAAGTATTTGGAGTGAAATTTTGCTTAAGAGAAATTGAAGAGATTTTCCCCATTGAAATACGCAATTTTAAGCATAGGAAAATGCCTAAATAATTAAATTTCAGATTTCCAAAGAGGTGATTTTTTTTAAATTGTGACAATACTGAACTGAAAAGATCCTCTGAAATATTTTTTTCTGTTTCCGAACGGCATTGCTGGGCGGTAGTGGGTTAAGTATGAACGAGACTTAAGTTCCGATATGTTACGTACCGTTACCCACAAAGGTCACATAAACTTTTTAACGGAAGCAGAGGTCATGAATTTTGTGACAAACTGCACTGGTGAGAGATCTTCTTCAACCCAGGGTAAGAAGAAGTGAAACGATAAATCAGTCCGATTAGGGTCGGCTTTGTTAGGTTAGGTTCAGTTGACTTAAGTAGCTCACATGATACACCACTTCCAGCACCTCTCCAGCTAATTTGCCGAAAAACTCGAGTGATCCGTGCGAATTAACGCCTGGAGATGCTGTTCGGAAACACCCAAACTTACCCTCCACCGAATATTTCTCGCATCATAACAAATACTTCAAATACATATCACTCTCACAGTTCTTTGATCGCTAATTTAGTCACTCTCAGAAGGTCGATTTCACCGCAATACAAATAAAACATCCTTGTAAATTCTCAAAATGCAAATTTTCTTTTGGCGTCCTGCGCAACACGGTTAAGCAGGGTTTACCTGCAGCAGGTCTGCGACAGCATCCGGGAGGTTGAATTCCCGAACAACTCGTAACCGAACTTGTCGGTTGACTTCGTGCCTCGACGACAGAGGCAGTGCCAGCGCTCTTTGGACGCTGGGCGACTGCCGTAGTTTATGCTCGCGTCTCAGCATCGCAGTCATCGTCGCCGAGTCTGGAACTACACCGAGTCGTCAGAATACAGAAACAAGCCCAGCTGGTAAGCGATTTCGGAGGTCTGATACGTTCGAAAACGGCACCCGAGGATGTTCTATCGCTGTCTTACACATGGAGCTCTAGTAAGAGAGAGAGACAGAACACCCTTCGGGTGGTGTTTTCGAACGCATCCGCATCCTTACCTGGAAGAGCCGCCGCTAAGACGTCCACGGACACCATTCCTCTCGGTTTGTCTTCGACCATATAAAGCGTATCAGGTATATCACGAATGTAGCGCGCTCGTCTCATACGGGATAATTCCACTTCCGGAACGGACTGATCTTCTACTAAGGCCTGCACAATATTCAACAACGACATTTTCACCAATTCCACCCCTGAGCTTATTCTTCCATGATCCGATTACTTCTGCAGTACTATCAGTCCAAAAAGTGTAGCCAGCTTTCGAGCCCTGAAAGGTAGAGAGGCGCGGATGGTGACCCCTGCCATGGGGGCCGCCATGATAGGCTAAATGGATTCCTTACGGGGAAACGAGGCTCAACATGGAGGCCATGGGTTTCGTTTGCGCCTCTCTTCTTTTCAGGGCTCCATTTCGCTTCTGGTCGCGTAGGAAGGCTCCGCCTTGTGGAGAAATACCTTGACCACCGCCTTGTTGCACGACCGGAACCGAACAATTTACCTTTTGGACAGATAGTACGCTGTTCTGGACCCTACAGAAATATTTAATCAAAGCAAACTTGTTTCCCAAATTTAAGTACCTGGAAGGATTTTAAGGACAAAAATAAAACTTCAACTTTTCCTAAATCATGAATTTTATCAGTTTCAAAATACCACTTTGAAAATAACTGAGCAAAATGGTTTTGGTAATCGTTTAAAATTAAAATTTCTTGAGCATTTCTCAGGAACAAATCGGTTAACCAATTTAAGCCATAATATGCTTTCGAAGTTAATGGAAAATTTGCGCGAGTTTGTAGCGAACATGGCCACCAACCGGAAGAGATCTTCGCCAACGTTCTCTCCACCAATTCGGCTCAAAAGTCGTTGATTTCAAGGCAAAACTTTTCGAAAAGATGTTTTGAAGCGTTCTAGGGTCAGATTTCGGGTCGGGCGAACGTTGACGAAAGTCCTTTTCGGTTGGCGGCCATGTTCGCCACAAACTCGCGCAAATCGTCCACTAAGGTTTAAAAATCGACAATTGTTTGTTTGGTAAGGGGAGGGTGACGAAACGAAAGATTACCTTGCACTCCTCGTAATAAGGCATAAAGAGGCGGGGTCTGACGAACAGCCCGTTGTTTTTGGCCCCCCGAACCCAGGCGTCGATTCTTAAAGACGAGTTGCCGTGGCGATCGTCACCGATCATGTGACTGGGCGGACTACTGACAAGGCCGCGACGGATAGCCTGTGAAAAAAAGGCAAAGCACTCTCAACACAGGTTCCTCCTCAAAAGAGGGACTGCCCTTCACTTCAACAGCGTACTATCAGTCCAAAAGGTATTGTCCGGTTCCGGTCGCGCTGGAAGGCTCCGCCTTATGAAGAAATTGGCCACAGCCTTTTTACACGAACGGATTAAGGAATACCTTTTGGACTGATAATACATCTTTCGACGCAGACGCTACATACTTGGTTGAGAACTTCGCTGCTCGGTGGAAGCACGTGATCAACACGCACCAGTGGCAGTAATTCACAAAGTATTTCGCGAAGTTCCACGTCGCTGAGATCTCTCTTCTTGACTCCTTTCCTCGCAACCGAATGAGCAGTGTGACTCAGAAGGTTCGGTTCTGCACAAAAAGGAAAATTGGAATTCCGTCCTTTCAATTTGAAAGCTGGCATTCCTTACTCTTGTGTTTCTACCCTGATTTAATCTTTAGTTACGATAAAAGCATTAACGGCACCCATTCGGGTTGGTCGGGGTTAGGTAGTGTCATGGGCCTTGTGTCTCGCTTCGCTACCACTCCGCTGTAGCCAATCCTGATGACGCTTACTTCTCGGCGGCGAGGTGACTTCATAACGGTGGAGTCACTTCAGGCCTTGTACACCGAGAGAACGGGAGGCATTTTCTGACGCCACTTGTTCGTGCGGACTGCCTATTTACAGGATGAAAGGCCGCTTGCTCGGCTGAGTCCGGAAGAGTTCGGCCCGAGCAAAGGCTGCCTCTCCCGTGTAAGTAGGCAACCCGCACAAACAGGTGGCGTCAGAAAACGTCTCCCATTTCCGACGGAAGTGATTACACCGCTATAGTCACGGCAACTACAAACGTCACCGAGAAGAAAGCGGAGTCAGGCTTCGCGTCCGTTAGGTTCGGATAACCTCGGTTAAGTTAGGTTACGTGTCATGTGTTTCACACCGCTCGGTTTTCTTACGAAAGGTGAAACACAAGAGGTGAAATATTTCACCTTTGAAGTTAACAGTAAATCCCCGGAACTTTTGAAACATAACATTCAAAACAAACTTACCTCTATCTTCCATCCGTCTCACTAATTCCTGTTCGCCCCATTTGAGGACAGCTTGCAAAACTTCTAATTCACTCGCCTATGAGAAAGGAAGTACAATTAGTTGAGCGAATGTTCGACGATAACGCCGTCGCTAAAAGCGCTTTCTTACCTGAAGAAAATGACTCTGTAAAACTTGAATAAGATGAGCTTTGTCCAATTGATGCAAAACCGCACTTTGCGCTACCTGCGAAAATTCCTCCCGCAGAAAATGCAGAGCCTGGCGATGCACCTGAAACAGCAGAAGGACTCGCTTGTATTTTCTTCTTCTTTTTTTTCTCTCTCATGTAAAACGAAACGCACGTAACGTTCTGTAAAACAATCTTTCGCAAAATAAAATTGGAACTGTGCGATCCACTTTTCCCATGACAGCACTTGGTACAGTGTTGTCAGATTCGCGATCGCTAAATTGAACAGAGGGTACAGTGTTGTCAGATTCGTGATCGCTGAATTGAACAGAGGGTATTTCTGAAACCGACATCGATAACCTCACAAAAATTACTATTTATAGAATGCCCGTCTTAAGAGCTTTTCAAAAATGGTTATTATAAGATGGCAGCACTCAATAGGAACTCTGTTTAGAGGCGGCAGTGGATTCCATATGTTCCGACACACATAACCTCACTTTAGCCTTTTTTCGTTGAAGGAAGTGTAGAGCTAACACTCACGGTCTAGTTTATCTAAGATTTATTATAAAAATACTTGAAACTGACTCTGATTGTTACACTACATCTTCTTAAACGGAAAAAGCAAAAGTGAGGTTATGAGCGTCGAAACAAATGGATTCCACCGCCACCTCTAAACGGTATTCCTATTGAGTGCTGCCACCCTATTTCGGTTTTACAGATTACCTCCATAAGATTAATCGATTCCGCGAAATCGGACAACACAGAGCATACACTGAGATCAAACAGTTAGCGACGAATACAAGAAATTTACTGCAGGCAAGAAATTCACTTACAAGGGCTTTTAAGGAATGGTGAAAGGCGAGAGTTGTGTGATACACATTAAATTTCCTTGATTGAGGGTACCCTAACTTAGGTTATGGTACGGAAGTGCTGCACTTGGTGGTTTACTTACCCATCCGGAACCATGAGGCTGGCCACTCCAGCGAAGCACAGCGGGTAACGCGTCTGGGGTGAGCCATTCCAAGATGAGATCTTCACAGCCCTGAGCGACTATATCCAACTCGAGAAAACGTCCCATTTGGTAGAGCTCCATCGCCTCCTCCAACGCACTTGGACGGGTGCGCCCGGTATGAGTGAGAGCTTGCACCTGGTTCACAACAACCGAGTAAGATCAGGGACCTTTTACAGAAGCTTTCTATCTCTAGTTCGCTGATCTTTATCCAGATCTTACCTCGCCGAGACTGCTAGAACTGCTGGCGCAACCACCCCCTCTTGAAATCAAAGATAAGTCTACAGTGTCGAGATAGATAGCGTGAAGAAGAACTCGCGCGTATCTTTTCGGTATAACGAACTCGTCCAGAACGATCCTGCGAAACAGACAAAACGTTAGAAAGTTGCAACGTGGCACTTCCGTTCCGACAATCGGCTTCAGAGGTGTGGGGGCGTGGATTCTCTTGGACCGCTGGTTGACTGAACCATAGGTTCGATCCGGTTACGTTAGCCTGGACCTAGAGAGGCTCATGAGGAGAGAGGCGACAACTTATTCCCGCGGTGAGCGCTGATTCGTGGGATGCATGAAGCCGGCAACGCTGATTGGTGGGATGCAATGGTGACGTGGCACTGGACGCCTCTCTCCCTATGAGGCTCTCTACCTGGACTCGATTGGATTTTAAGCTCCATTTGGCCAGGTTAGGTAAAGTGGGGATAGATTGACTACTGTTACGTGCACCTAGGGTGAGGTGAGAATAAGTTAGATGCGACTAGGCAAGGTCCGGAGAGGACAAGTAAGGTCAGGTGACTATTAAGGTTCGAGACCTTTCAAGAGGTGTCATTTTCTTCTTCTAGTGTCCTACTTTAGTTTATATGTCCGTTATTAAAAAAATATTAATCGCGTGGGTTACAATAACCTGGGTTAGGCAAAGCTCGTTTATGTTAAAACAAGTTGCGTGCGTTCTGCCTTGTTTCGCAACCGCTCTGCTCGACTGTCGCCGAGCCTGCTGCGGCTTACTTGTCGGCGGCAGTGCGTAATGCCACGGAGAAATAAGCGGTTTCAGGCTTGTCGACTGTCCGGTCAGGTTCGGCGCTATGAGGCTGGCTCCGTTGTCGCACGCTTGGCGAGGTGAAAAACATGAGATGAAAAATTCAGTGAATGCTGTTGCGGATGAGAAAGTCAGCAGCACGTACCTGGTAGGTATGTGCATGGCTCGTTCGGAATGCTCCTCGCCAGAGCGCGTCCTCCGCTGGATGAGGTTCCGGAAGAAGGGCGAGCGGGCCGAGAGGAGGGCTTTGTGGCAAGGCAGCTCCAGTTTGGGGCGGAAGCCGTACTCCGAGCTGCCCGAGTCCGGGCGCCGACAGTCGCCGTTGCTGTCCGAAGTGAAAACCAGTGACGCGTCGGCGTAGTCGCCCGACTCCAGGAGGTACCGCAGATCCCGTTCCAACGGGTTCAGGGTCCCGAATTCGGAGCCGAGTCTCCGAAGCAGAGCGATCCTGCAAACAAAAACGATTCCACAATAAATAAGGCGAAGTGGATATTCACACGCTACCCCATTTCAAGAGAGTAGCTGTCATAAGCGCCAAAAACCACAAGCGCCAACGCCGCAAGCGCCAATCCGTAACCGCAAAACGAGAAAAGTCGCAAACGCCAAAGTTCATAACCGTTACACAAACCCAACCTAACTTAACCTAACCCAACTTAACCTAACCTAACTTATCCTATAAAATGATAGGCCTACCTATCATTTGGCGGTTACGAACTTTGGCGTTTGCGGCGTTGGCGCTATCGTATGCCCCCCTTTAAATTTTATTAGATTGGTTTCCGTGCGTTCAAGTCACCTCCCATTTAAAATGCATTAGACTGGTTTACGTGCGTTCAAGTCTCACTATATTTGCAGTGGCGTGTGAATAGCCACGAAAAAAAGGCTTGCAGAAGAGCACTGTTTTGACTGTTTAGGGCCCACCGAATTTCAAATTTTCGCACTTTCAAATATTTGCACACAAACTCCCATTCAAAATACATTTGGGATATCAATAATGCTTGACGTGCGTTAAAGTCTCTCCATATGAGTGCGTGCTTGTGAAGGGCGTGCGAATGACACTGAACTTAAGCTTTCCTTTTAGGATATTGAGAAATAAAAAAAGGTCAGTTCTATTCGCACGCCTATGTAAATACCAGAGACCCTTGAACGCACGGAAACCGACCTGATACATTTAAATGGGGCAGCGTGTGAATGGACACTTCAAAAAAACAAATTGCTAGAACTAATGAGTGGGGGACGCATTGCAACGTGGACGTAAAGTCCTTTCTTAGAGATGGCCAAGTACCGTAGCGGGCCCCAATTGTGCCTGATGTTGAACCTCAGACCCGAACAGTTCCAAAAATAAAAGGTGTTCAAAAGCCGAATGAATTTACATTTTTGTTCGTTTGAGGTCGATTTTTCCGTTAAACGACGGAAAATTAAGCGAGGTTTTATGTTGCTATGAGACGTAAAAGTGACTTTAACAGCCTGTAAGCGGCTACCGCATATGTCAAGTTAATGCGCGTGCTCAGCGACTTGATCCGCTTCACGAAATGGAACACAAGAGGTGTGAAATTTCACCTTTGATATGCAAAGTGATAACCAACGGGTAACACCTCGCTGTACACCGTGTATCAGGATATCAAGAATATAAGCCAGATATCAGAGGTATAATAAACGGATATCAAGAGAAAATTGATCAAATTTCAATATAAGGGATATTTTAGCAAAGTATTAAAAATATCTGCTGGATATACCTAAATATTAGCCAGATTATCAGTAAACAGTGGTCAGAGAGCAAAAAACTTTAAAAATCGCTGAAAACAGCCATGTTGCGACTGAATCCAAGAGCCGGATACCAAGGCCTTTTGTACACCGGATATCATGACTTGTCACCAAGGGGTAACAACTCATGATATCCGGAGTACAAAAGGCCTTGATATCCGGTTGATATCCTTGATATCCAGCTCTTGGATTCGGTCGAAACCTGGCTTTTTCCGGCAATTTTTCAAGCGTTTTACTTTCTGACCATTGTCCACTAATATCTGGCTAAAATTTAGGTATATCCAAGCTGATATTTTTAATAATCTGCCGAAATCCGTCAGATATTCAATTGAACTTCGGTCAATTTTCTCTTGATATCACACTCTCTTCATACTCTTTATCATACCTCTCATACCTTCTCATACCTTCTCATACTCTTTATCATAATTCTGATATCCGGCTGATATCCTTGATATCCGGTGTACAGATTTCCAGCAAGATATTACCCCTTGGTTGTCACCCCTTAGTGATGACAGTTACACAGACATATCTTACCTGTCAGGAGTTCCTTCTAACGATCGGATATCCCCCGTGTAGATGTATCGCAAAAGTGCTGAGAAGGTGTCGGCATCAACGCCCGGCGTTCGCAGATCGACCCTGACTCTGTTGCTGTAGCCGGCGAGAAGGTCGCGGAAGTAGGGGCACCTCGCCGAGAGGATCGCCCGGTGCGCGGGGAAGCAAACACCGCGAAACACCAGGTCCACGTCCGTGCACTGCTTCATGTCGTACAGGTTGGACAGATCCTGCTTGTAGGTGGCCGCCGGGGGCCTGGCCAGCTCCGCCTGGACGCACAGGTCCTTGAGGGCGGCCAGCGCCTCGTACTCCTCGAGCAGCGCCCCCAGCTCCAGTGGTCCCCAGTCGCTCACCAGCTCCCGCAGCACGCGCCCGTGGTCGCACGCCTTGGACGAGCGCCGCTTCCTCATCCACTTTTTCCGCAACGTTGCGAAGCCTGATCCCTTCTTCTTTCTATCTCTGCACAGTTCGTAAACAAAACTCACGTCACTCTCATACCGACAAGGAGCAGGCCGTAAAGGGGCGTGACTCGACATTTTTCTTATCGACTGAACTTCAAGAAGAGGCATTACTATGATTTTGCTGTTATGTTGCTTTTTCCCAGTACTCAAATTTAAAAAATGAACATATACGAGAGGGGCAAGGCCCGCGCCGTTTGACACTAGACGCAACGCGAGAAACGCCACGGGGGCTCCGGGATCACTGGGGACATATTTTCGCGGAACGACTTCGGGCTTAGCATTTTATATATAATGTATATAGATAAAAATAAAAAATAAATAAAAACAAAACGTTTGCGCCTCGGTAGCTTAAATTAAGGGAAAAAAGATAAGCTTAAAAAATGAACTAAAAAAAAATACATTCCGGTAGCCAAACGATGAAATTTAGGGCATGAAAAACTAAGCCAAGTATTTATTAAGAGGTAAAACTTAAAATACGTTGTTTTTTTGACAGGACTTTTACACTGGAATTTCAGACAGGAAAATTTAGAATAATCGAAAATTATAAACAAAACAATCGATAGATGACCAAATTCTCGGTTCTAATCCGTAGTTGAAGTAGCCTTCCCGACTGTTTCTCGGTACAAATCCCTGTTGCTACGGTTCCTGGATCGTTCGCACCCTGTCAGACTCTCAACTGTGTAAAAAATCCGATCTCTATCTCGAAAATGGAGAACTGCGTCTTCGAGCTCAAGTGAACTATACGAAAAGCTCGATCGACGGCACCGACGGATCACAGTCGGGATTTGCAAGCGAGGTAGTCATACCTAGAGCCCTAAAGAGTGGAGAAGCGGAAATGAAACCCACGGCCGCCATGTTGAGCCCCGTTTTCCCGTAAGGAATACATTGGGCCGATCATGGCTGCTCCCGTGGCAGGGGTCACCATTCGCTCTTCTCTACTTTTCAGGGCTCTAGCCATACCTGACAATGACGGCGAGCTGTTCGCTCGTGCCGGACACCACCATCGCCGGACTCCTGTTGGCGGGCGTCGAGGACGGCGCGGAGCCCGAGAGGCGGGCGGCCTGCGAGGCGGAGCCGGCCAGGGCGCCGGCCGACAGCGCGCCGGCCCCGGGCGCGCCGCTGCTCGACGTCGCCGCCACGTCGCCAGCTACATTCGACGACGAAGCACCCATCCTATCGCACATGCGCCCCTCCGATTGGCCAAGCCAGCAGCCCGATCCCCGCTCGAACGGACAGGGGAATAGTGCGCGCAGCACGTTCATGGCCGGACGCTACATCCACTTCCACCGCCACGCCGGCGCTGCAAAAACAGACACGCAAGCCGTTGACACACTTACATCTTCCGAACAATCCATACAGATCCTTCCAATACTTCTCTCAATGGAGGCGTTCTTTCACGTCAACACGTGACATGGAAATCATTGGGCGAATTATGAACCGATAACATTAACCCATAACAGCCCATACATCTTCCGAACAATCCATAAAGATCCTTTCAATACTCCTCTCGATTGAGGCGTTCTTTCAGGTCAACACGTGACATGGAAATCATTGGGCGAATTATGAACCGATAACATTAACCCAGAACAGCCCAAAGTATTTGGAGTGAAATGTAGCTTGAGGGAAATTAGAGGGATTTTTACATTAAAAACGAAATTTTACGCTTTGAAAAATGCCTAAATTATTAAAATTCAGGTTTCCAAAGGGGTGATATTTTTAAAGTCGTGAACATACTGAACTGAAAAGATCCTCTAAGCTGCTTTTTTCTGTTTCCGAACGGCATCGCTTGGGGGGAGTGGGTTAAGCAGTCCTACCTACTCCACTAACCCTGGAGTGCACAAGGGACAGCAGCATTTAGCGCGATTGCGAGGATTTTTCGGGTAGCTATCATAAACGCTTAATTCCAAATCCGCCAACGCCGCTAACAACCTAACCTTTGACGGTTATGATTATTGGCGCTTATGGATAATGACGGGTATGGAGTTGGCGGTTTTGAAATTTGGCGTTTGTGGGTGCAGCCCGATTTTTGTTTGGGAGTGTCTATTGACCCGACTGCCCCACATAAAATGCATTAGGTTGAGTTCCGTGCGTTCAAGTCACCTCATATTTTAAATGCATGAGAATGGTTGACGTGCGTTCCAAGTCTTCATATATGAAAGCGTCTCAGGTCAATAGCAACACCCTTTTTTGTTTTTAGGATAAAAATTAAATATCGCGCTTTTCGAAAATGGCTAAACTTAAAAGACTAGCAGAAACTATTTTTTTTTTTTGAAAAAGGTTTGCGTTATTGTGATGCTCCACAGACTATTTCGTATTTTCCACAGTAAATTCGGCTGTTCCCCAACGGCATTGCCGCGAAGTAGTGGGTTAAAATCAGTGTAGTGCGAAAAACTACTTATCCCTGCCCGAAGGTCTGACCCGATGAAGCCCGGTTTGAAAAAGTTTTCTAAAAATACTCTTTTGGTTACGGCGTTCTTGATCGAAGTACCGATGATAACGGCAGCATAACGAAGGAAAGGAAATATTTCCTGTCGTGCCTGAGAACTTTAATTTGGAAACCATTCACTTTAAGGGATTGGGGTGAACCTGACCAGCCCTGCCAACTTAGAACCAATCTTAATTCAGCTGATTTCTTTGTTAAAAATCACAGCAAATTAGTGTTAAATGATGAAAATCTCTTCATAATTCCTAAATTTTAACTAAAATAAATAAATAATAATAAAGAGATAATAGCAAGATTTTTATCAGTTACAAGATACAATTTCATGGAAAAATCAGGCCATTTGTTGATATGTAAATTCATCTGTTTTTTTTTTAAACTAAAAAGAGAGCTTCACAGGAAAAAATATTTGAAGAAATTTTAATAGAATAAGCACAGCAAAAATTTGTCTGGGTAAAACAGCAGAAATCCAACCAAAAATTTTGATAGTTGACAGATCTTGCATGATATTCTGAGGAAGTGAGCTGCTGATAATAAGAAATTATGTAGCACCATCTAGTCTTTTCTCTACTTGCCAACCATGGTAATCTGATGAATGGACTTGCTCAAACTTCAGTCTCAATGGATCTGACTGGATTAGGATAGGGGCAAAGAAACTTCTCATGCCTCATCCTTCACGTAATACTGCAGAACATCAATGAGCTCTTGGCCACCTTTGACACTGCCTCCAACATGCAAATAACATAAATCAGTAATTATACATAACCTAAAAACTGCAAGTATTTGGGATTGAAAAATGTAAGAGGCTATGAAAGAGGAATAGTGCAAGCATTTGATAGGAAAGAAAAAGATGTAAATTAACACAGAAAAGGACATGAAGAAAAAATGACTAATTCAAATGAAAACTGAGTAAATCAAAGGTTTGAGGAGAATACATGGTCTATCTGGTAGCACTACTAGGATTTTAAAATGAAAGGAGAGTAATAATGCAAGAAACTACACAAACCTCAACCAATGTTTGCCCATTCTATTGAACAACCGTGGAGCAACATAATAAAGGTCAGTGATTTTTTTTTTTGAAAAGCAACAAAAAGACAGGCCAGCGATATCAAGAAAAGGCAATCTTGCAATAAGGGCCTCAGAGAGCTTTACAGTTTAATTTCGCACGATATTGTTTGTCAATAAACAGTCAATATAAACAGGTGCTGATCAACTCGCCCAATAAGGCTAAATACAGGGTGTAAAACAACGTGTGGAGTCTCAAACGTCCTTAAGAGAGGTAAAAAATATAAATTTCGCGAAAAAATGAAAATAACAGCTCTGAAAAGTTTGAAACTCTGAAAATATTTTCATCGTTTTTGGTGTCAACTAGTGCAAACACAGGACGCCAATTACTCTTGAATGAGCCGAGAACTAAAGGCAAACCGTGACCCATCACAGAAAGTTAACAGCACTGATAAAATCACTACAAATTTTCCCATCTAATTCCACAAGTTTGAGAGACTTCGGAACGAAAACAGAAAGATTCCCCTAGTAAATAGGAAACAATTCCTCAGACGAGGGTGGTATGCTTCGTAACAAAAATAAGTTGGCTATGGCGGGTTCAAGCTCATTTCAAGAACATTTCTTACGTGGTACGATGGAAGTCATTCCGGGAGCTCACAGGAAGTTAGTAAACCGAGTTATTTCACTACAACATAGTGAAAATTGCATATTTCAGGTCCCTGAAGTCGGTCGCCATGTTACATTTTCGAAACTCCGCTACTTTGCTAATCTACACCGATGGCACTGGAAATGTGTCCTTTTTTATACATGGTCCACTTTTCCATAGACGATAAAAAAATAGGAGCGGGAAAATTAAAGTAAGCACACATATTGTGGTGAGGAGGCGTTTAATCAACTTTTTTTAAACAATGGCTCAGACACAAATATTTCATATGGTCAAGAAGACTGTTTCATTATGATGTTTTAATCAGTTAAGCGTTCCTTAAATTAAAATCTCTTATTTATTCTTTTACCTTAAACAACCAATCACCATCCTAGCGTAGCTCACGCATCTCCCTTATAAAGAGTCTTTAGACTACCATCGAGGGCGTTCAGGCAGCATTTGAGAAGGCTATGAAAGAATATGTCAGCTGCTGTGAACGAATTGTTTACTTGATTGTTTTTATTTCGCGAACATATCCGTCTCAACGCTTAAATAATGTTTTTATCGTTCCTCATGTTCGTTAATTTTAATCGCAAATGTGAATCGAAAGACTGAAGACTTTTAAAATGGGTGTCGGCCTGCTGCCGCTCGAGTTTACGGACTGCGTTACAGACAGCCCACATTTCCGTGAAAATCTTCACGCCCATGAGAAGGAATTGGACAAAACCAGCCAGCAAATTAAAAGACTCATCAAGGAAGTAAAGGAACTACTCACAGCTGCCCGAAGTAAGTGCATGTACCTTCATTTCTTTTATGTCGAGCGTTATTTCATTCTCCATGTCTTACATAATTAAATGGGGTTAAGAGAACAGTTATTCCCTATTTTAATTTACTAAACGTTTTTTTTTCCAGATTTTTTTTCTTAAAAATTCTAAATTATACATCTCAAAGGCTTTCCTTTTCCACATAACTCCCTGTTGTATGGATACCAGAGAATTGAGGGTTCTGTTTCACAAGTCCATTGGGGTTAAGGTCCCATCACTTGTCAATCATCTTACAGGAAGAAGTTATTCTCTTTAGTGTCTGATACTCTAACATTCCCTTCATCTTACTGATCCTAGTTGCCATTTTCACCTATAGTCATTTCTTATGGGTAGTTTAGATGCTGAGTATTTTATGTGTCTCAGGATACTGACTAGTATAGGACTTTCCACTTCCATTCCTATTTTGATTGTCACAGCTTTAGAACATATTACTTGATTACTAATTCTATACAAGAGATTATAAACCTGTGTCGAGGAGATTGCTTGTGAGTGGAACAGATTGCAGATTCATGGATTTGTGACGCCTGATAACTTTTACCTGGAACCTCCTGTGGGTTTAACTTTCTAATATCCATGCTTCTTTAAACTCAATGTGAAAATAACTTAAGTTGTCTCAAGGTCATGTTTGATTATGTTGGTAGTTTTGGATACTATAACATGTCTTGAAAATCTAGGGATTATCATCCTACTATTTTTAATACTAATTGAAACTGTGAAACAAGATCATTTATGTTTTGCAACAAATCGGAGTAATTTGCATCAAAAACTGAAGACATCTTGTTGAAGTGAAACCCAAAATAATTTCTATGATTGTTAAAATGAAATGGGTCTAAAATGGAATGTGTTAAATAATGTGTTTCTAAATATCCGGCTGAATTGTAAATATCAGAATAATATCAAAAGAACCCATTGTCATTAGTTCTATGGCTGTTCATGAAGAGTATGTACTATTGAAAATTATATAAAGTAAAAAAAATATGTAAATAATTATATAAATTCTAATATTATGTATAGTAAAAAAAAAATATGTAAAGTAAAAAAATTGTGACATCAGGGAGCTGTATGAAGGTCAACCTTGTACAAAGGGGTCAAGAATTTTTTTTGCTTTTACAACCCATGTCCTGCTCAATGCCATCTTTTAAGGGGAAAACATACCGGTACTATTATATTTGTATGTATATTTTTAATTCTTGAATTTTATGGAACACACTAATGATGAGTTGATGTAATGAGTTTCATCCTTTTCAAAGTTTATCTAGAATTACTTCTCTTACCCTCAAAAGTTTGCATAAAATTTCAGTTCAAGCTGAAATCAAAATAATAATATAAAAAAACAACATTGAAAAAAAATTATGACTTTCGCACGGTGGTTCGTAAGTCTGTGCTCTTTCACCGTGCAGAAACGGTAAATTTCTAACAGTGGAATTTTTCAATATAATATCCTTCGATTTTATTTTAACGCAGTGCTAGAAGTTGCGCGGTTTTGTCATTTTTGCGCATAGCGCAGACTTGTACGTATTCCAGCAAACATTCAGATAGTGATATTGAAATTCAGTGCGTAGGTGCTCAAGCCATCAACCCACCTCCGTGGCATGACCATTTCACCGATATGTTCCCAGAGAGAAAATTCTATTTAAAAGAATGAAGGGAAAAAAAAGAGCTTCCTTCAAAATTTGGCAAAACGTTATTATGAAATTTACTGAATTCTTGTTCAGAGCAAAGTTGAGGCCGTTTCTTGCTCGAAATGCACAAATTACGATGCCATATTTGTCGTCGAGAAATTACAAGTATTTGCATGTGGTCGAAAGCAGTCCACTGGTATGATGATGCTTAAGCCTCTCACAGAAAATGTTAAGTAATTTTAAAACCTCTTGATTTATCGATTGTTTGTATTTGTTATTATTCATTATTTGTTCCATAGTATTCTGCCTTGTAAAAACGTATCGTCCCGGCATAGGCACTGCCTCAAAAACGTCCACATCCAAATAAAATATCTTTGAACTGGCCGCTCTGTACCCTCCGTTCTTGAGGATGTTTGATCAAGCAGTCGAGTCAAAGACAAACGGCTGGAAAGATAATTTGTACAAAATAAAAACCTCCATCTATCCCCACTAAAAAATCGTACCCTCATCGAACTCATTTTGACACCACAGAGCTTCAAAAGTAACGTTTTTTAGTCGAAACATGCATTTAAATGACACCTCCGGAACCATTTAGAGTCAAAATATGGCCGGTGAGGGTACATTTGTAAAATAGAAACCGGAACAGCAGGCTAAATTATTCGTCCAGTTAGTTTTTCTAGTCCCTGTCTTTGATTTCATTTTTTGCCATAAGAATACATTGTACCGTTTGATCAAACATCCTTAATGTTGCATTCTCTGCCTCATGGGCGCTACCGTGGTCAACCTTTCATTAGTTTGGAAATGACTCGCATAGGTCAGTTTAGCTAAGCTTAGAATTTAGGTTAACTTAAGTTTTCATAAGTGCCTTTGGCCTTGCTTCGCTTTTTGGTCGCTTCAAGCCTGATACCGCTTTCCTTTTGGTCGTAAGCCGTGTCACGCTTGACCATGATGGGTAGAATACAAGAGGTACAAAATGCAACGTTTCAAATTGCGAGTGGTGTCGAAGGGCCTGAAGAGTGGCCCTTTTGGATCGGTGTCGATACACCCACTTCCCAATATTCATTTGATTCCGATCAGTCAAAGTCGGCCTCCTGATAATGACGGGAACACGCTCTGTATCGATAGCTGTTGTTCGTGCCGCAGGAAGAGTGTCGCCGTCAACATGACTCATCAACCGCGCCTGCCTGCCTTTTTTTTCATTAACACTTCAGTGAATCATTATCAGAAAGCCCCGAGAAACGAAGTAAAAGTACTCTATTTTTAGAGCAAGTAAAGGAAAGGCTCAACTCTCAATCAGAGGAACCCTAAAAAATTTAACCTAAAAATTAGAAATTTTTTAGTATTTTTATTCTGTGTTTGCACGATCTCCCCTCTCTCTCTACCCCAAAGTCTGTTTTCCCGCTCGCTCAGGTCCGTAATCCGGGGCATCCCCATCCAATGAGAACGCTCCGGATTACAAATGGCGGACCTGAACGAGCGAAAAAAAACAGAGTTTGGGGGAGAAAGAGCGGAGATGCAAACACAGAATTGTGCTGCCTTGTTGAGTATTTGTTTATTGCGTGTAATTACAGCATTTTGATTATAGTCGGCCTCCTTAACAGTAAGCCAACCTAGGTCGCAAGGGTAATTCCAATATTTTTTGGCCAGTTCTATTCGCACGCCTATGTTAATACAAGGGAGACTAGAACGCACGGAAACCGACCTTACGCATTTTAAATGGGAGGTGGCTTGAACGCACGCAAATCAACCTAATACATTTTAAGGATATTCCAGCACAATGGGCTAACATTAGACAAGGACTTGATATTTTCGGGATTAGTTCAAAATGTGTATGTCTATCGAATGGCGAAGTCTAAGAAAATTTGACCGTTCCGTTTTTACGCAATTAAAGTCTAAAGTTGGGAAAAA
>Ga0058701_10001132_pt1 | contig 18516 bp, 8 predicted proteins | sample AgamicOrMae_FD_97039 | JGI IMG/M metagenome (GOLD analysis project Ga0058701, IMG submission 97039) | Agave microbial communities from Guanajuato, Mexico - Or.Ma.e | ecosystem: Host-associated > Plants > Phyllosphere > Phylloplane/Leaf | place: Guanajuato, Mexico | collected 2012-06-04
GAGTGTGGTAAGAATAAAAAAAGAGAAGGAGGAGGGGAGATGAAGGAAACCTGAAAAAGAGTTTTTGGGGGGGGAGCAAGAAGGCGGGTTTTTGGGGGGGGGGGGGGGGGGGGGCTACCTTAAAGCGAAGAGCATCGAGCGTTATCAATGAGGTAAACAGGATTACATGGAGGTTAAAAGAAATTTTACTTACTCCTACTGCAAGAAAGATATCAGGGATTACACGAGAATAAGCGATTACTTAATACTTCACAGCCCAAAGTACTTGGAGTGAAATTTAGCTTAAGAGAAATTAGATTTTTTTCACTAAAATACGCAATTTTAAGCTTTTTAAAATGCCTAAATTATAAAATTTAAGGTTTCCAGATGGGTGATATTTTTAAATTGAGACAATACTGAACTGAAAAGATCCTCTAAAATATTTTTTTCTATTGCCGAACGGCATCGCTGGGCGGTAAAGGGTTAAGGATCGAAGGGATTGCAAAAAACTGCAAGAGGACGTCAAGAGATAATGAAAGGATTACAGAAGTTAACACGGCGATTGCGAGAGATTACAAGCTATAAGTCGGGATTACAAAAGTTTACATAAAATGCTTTAGGAATTCCGTTATGATTACAGGAAGAGAAACATCCCGATTGGGAATGCAATAAGGAACAGGATTACATGGGATTACGTTTGAGGTTGTAGGTAGGTTCACGCGAGCCTCATCGAGAACATACTTCAGCGACTCGAAAACAGAATAGGTGCAGTATTCTAAAACGGCTTGGAAACCTAAGATGCTCCAACACCATCCACCCCACACTTTGTACAAGTGTAATCCACACGTAAGCGGCAAAAAGTGAAATCGTCAATTCTGGGTTGTCTCTTTGACATGTGTCCTTTAAGGATGTTGAATCAACTTGCCGCAACAGCTGTCGTTACACACCATTCCACACTGTTCTACCAATCAAAAATTTACGAAATCTAATCCAATTTTCAAAACACAGAGGCTCGTTGTGCAGAGATCCTCTTTGAGTTTCAATATCGGAGACTGAAATTGGCGATTGTCGTCACAGGCTAGTATGTAGGTGACAAGGCGTGGACAACAAAGGGCTTCAACAAAGGCTGTTTTGTTGGGTCTGATCTTGAGCCACTTCCTAAAAGATGATCGTGCTGGCATCCGACCTATCATGTTCGCGTGGACCCCATTTCGTCACCTCCAAACTTCCGCTAATTAAGATAAACAAAATAATAGTTTGAAATTTTAGCCTTCCTTCAGGATGTTCATTTCAGAATATTTTCTTCATTATTATCTTATCTTCTACTTTCAAACTATTTCTCCTTTAAAGAGGCCACTAGCTTCTCCGACTCTGATCATTCCTCACTGACTCATCCTCATCGTTTGAAAGTATTCCTCTACATTATAGACAATTTGCCCTTTGTTTCAGCCATATAATCTTCACTTGAGACCACTCGTTCCTCTGCTTCAGACCATTATCCCTCATCAACTCACTCCGTTAATCTTCATTACAGAAAATGTCCGCTTGTTTTACACTGATCCTCTTCATTTCAGACCCATCTTCTTCCCCTCTTGACCATTCCTCATCAATGCAGTCTATTCTTTTCTATTTTATTCAATTCTTTGTCACTTCAGATCATTCCTCTATAAGAAGATTCTCCTTTGTTTTAGACATATCCTCTTCACTTCAGACTTTCTATTCTTTCGCTTCTGAGACATTCCTCGTCAATACATACTCTTCTTCAATGAAATCTACTACTTGTCATTACAATCATTTTCCCTAGATTTATAAGCAGATCCTCTTCATTTCGTACCATCCTTTTTCTTTCGCGACCATTCCTCTTTATTTGAGAAAACCCTCAATGTCAGAGAACCTCAAAAACGAACACAGTTCGTTTCGAGGCTGCATCCGGGTATTTATGAATCTTTTTCGTACCGCCAAAATGGAGGGCATCGTTGTGTCTTGAGATCGAATCCCATCGTTTCCTTTTTTTCCCTTACAAGGAAAAAATCCACTTGACTTCCGCTGAAAAAGGTAATTAGAGGACGCCAATTAGCGGCACATTTCTCGTTGTGGCGTTGCGATGCCCACCGCGGCGCCGTGCCAGCCACTGGAAGGCGGGCCGATGCCGATGCACTCGGCCGAAGACGCACGCCGTGCGACACTTCAGAACAAGTGCAACTCGTTCCTAGAATATGATCCGAAAAAAATCACATCCGTGGCCTCCAGCTCCGTTCTCATGGCAAAGAGAACCAAAACACTGACAAGCCAATACCCCAATCAACGTAACATGCCTGCGCTTCTTCCCCGCGTCGCAGGAAAGGTACATTATCATATAAACGCGGCGTATTTTTACTAGAAATATTACACAGTGAAATTGGTCTTCGAGGGCAAAATCTTGCTTTCCCTTGTGCGTAAAGCGGTAAAATTCCAAACCAACCCCCAAAGCTTTCTGCACTACTCGGTCAATGCGGAAGGTCACAATATGTTCTACCTACTGTCGCGAATGCGAACGTAAGTAATCGTAGCCTAGGTGGGGGGCATTCGATAGCGCCAAAAACCACAAGCGCCAACGCCGCAACCGCCAGTCCGTAACCGCCAAACGAGAAAAGTCGCAAACGCCAAAGTTCGTATAGGTTAGGTTAGGTCAAGTTAGATTAGGTTAAGTTAGGTTAGGTTAGGTTAGGTTAGGTTAAGTTAGGTTAAGTTAAGTTAGGTTAGGTTAAGTTAGGTTAAGTTAGGTTAAGTTAGGTTAGGTTAAGTTAGGTTAGGTTAAGTTAGGTTAAGTGAGGTTAAGTTAGGTTAGGCAAGGTTAGTATTGCGGTTAAGACCTTTGGCGTTTGCGACTTTTCTCGTTTGGCGGTTACGGATTGACGCTTGCGGCGTTGGCGCGTGTGGTTTTTGGCGCTTATGACAGCTACCCGCCTTGGTCAATACCTTGATCCCACTTTAACGTAACAGATACTGTGACCGAGATTTAAGCAGCGTTGTCGATGAGAGGTTGAACGCAAGAGGTTGAAAATGCATAACGTTTAAACTTGAAAGAACACATTTAGTAATCTTAGGTGCGAGGTTAGGTCAGAGCTACATCGTGTGTGGGCTTGATTTCATCGAGAAAAACGTATACAGCCATACAGGGTTTGAAAGGTATTATTTTCTACCCCTTCAGACCCACATCAGGTTAATCTTTTATTATCGGTCAGTTCTATCCGCACGCCTATGTTATTACAAGGGAGATTTGAACGCACGGAAACCGACCTATAATGCATTTTAAATGGGAGGTAACAAGAATTCACGGAAACCAACTTAAAACACTTTAAATGAGGCAGCGGGTGAACTTCGTTTATTATAAAGATTAAAGTCATACGACCGCTTAGGAGGTTAAGTTGGGTTAGCCTGTTAACCTACGTAGAGAGTTAGTGTCTCTTTCCGCGCCCCGCTCGGTTGCAAGCCTAAAGAAAGACGCTTGTTTATAAGCGTAATAAGTAGAAAAGTAAGACGCATGGCAAAAAGTAGAAAAGTAAGTGAAATGACAATAAGTAGAAAAGTAAGCAGCATCCGGCTCTTAGCCACTATTACGTTGACTTAGGTTAAGTTATGTGTTTCGTAGCTTGCTCCGCTTTGATAAGCGACGATATATCAAACACAGGAGGTGTAAAATCCCTTATGAACGGCAAATCCTTGATGAATCTCTCATGAACGGTAAGATTATATAAAGTTCATCACGATTCAACATGTACTGTATTTTGGAAAGGACAAAAGAAGACCGGAAATGAGTTATCGTGGCGATGTGGTCGAGGCGGGCCAAGTTGGGCCGCTTCTCCCGACGACGGCCATCGGCGGCCGATGGCGGCCGACGGCAACACCGCGGTCGGCCTCACAACAATTCGGCTGGGCTCTCAAGACACTCTAGGCTAGACCGTACCGTTATACTAGAGATGGCTGCCGTCACTTGGCCGGGCCGTGGCGGGGCCGCGCCCGGGCCGCCATCGGGCCGGGCCGCCCTCGGGCCGGGCCGCCTCCACTGCACCGCTATCCTTACCCGCCAACGCGCGTAGCTCGAGGAATGTCTCGATCATCGACTTGAACTTTGAATAAATAGTGTACATGTAATCGATGAAACATCATTGAGCGATTGCGAGGCATTTGCGAGTGGAGCGAGACACCAACATACTTCGCCTGACCTAACTTAAGCTATGAATTAATTAAAAGTATAAGCTTAAGTAAAACTAGCTTAAACTAACCATAACCTAACCTAGGTCAAGCTTGCGTCTTTATCTTCCTTCAGAGTGTAATAAAAGTTTCACTACAAGACAAAATATTCCTCCTTTCGACTTGTCTTTTTTTTTCCAGACAGGACATAATCTGTGTGTAATCAGAGTGAAAAAAAAGGAGGACCACAAACTTTTATACAGTAGATTTAAGTTACGGAGCGTACCTATCAAGCTTAAAAGAAAACGTTAACCCTTTTTCAATGGAAAATATAAAATAAACATCTGAACGAACTTGAAAATGAGCATTGCGTCGCTCCAACGTCCAAAAAAATTGATGCTGAAAGCGAGTTCCCCGCGAAAACCACATCAGCCAACCATCCTACAAGATTGTAGACAACAAAAAACATGTACTCAAAGGAAAATCTCGATGCATCGTTGTTTAATTCGAAAAAAGGAATTATGATCTTGACTTGACCTACAAAGATAATAATCAAGAGAAATAACTTCAATAACAATACGCAGTTTTATCAAAATTTTAAGGGGGGGGGAATTTTTCTGCCATTTTGAAACGGGTTAAGGAAATCCGAGGTTTTCGTCTTCGTTTAACGACTCGAACTGGCACGGGAATGTTTTTCTTCGTTTTGTTGGAACAAGAGTAAATTACAGGAGGTGAAGGTGGTCTCAAGGAAGAGGAGTAAAAAAACGAGAGACGAGTGTTTTGGTGTGAGTGACCGCAGAAGCAGCCCGACTCGGCTCGGCCACCCTCCCTTCGGCCCCGGCAGGGCGACTCGTCTCGGCAGCGGGTCATCGATGGCCGAGCCAGCTCGCAGCCAGCTCGCAGCCACCAAGCGTGGCTCGCCATCAGCCGCCGGCTAAGCCATCACAGAGCAGCCAACTCTACTCTTCAGGTGTATGAAATGGAAATCACAGACTTCCACTCGGCGGGTACCGTTATAACCAACATAATAAGTAAAAGGAGTTAGGTCGGGATAAGCGAGTGTTGGGCCCGGCTGCCCTGGCGAGGCCGGGGCGAAGGAGTACAGCCACCGAGATCAGAGTCGATTTCGAAGGTTATATCATCCGCTCGGATAAATTCTGGCTAAGCGATCTTCACTGTTAATGTGAGGCGGATTTTCTACCTTTGTGTTGTTTCTCCGAACGCCGTGAGAAGCGATAGCGGAGAGAGGCACAAGGCACGAATACATAACCACCTGGCAGGTTGCTACTGTCCAGAAGTTCCATATGCTTGGCGACACACCAGCGAAGCGATGCACAAAGTACGAAAGAAATATCTAAGCGGCAGACGGCTTGGCGATCACAGTTAAGGTTAAGTTAGCATTGCATGCCCTACGTCTCGTTCCCTTGTGACCATAATCGATATGCCTAAGTAGGTCACTCTTAATAACTGACTAAAGTATATCCTATGCCCCCTTCAGTCTCATATCCATATTAGGTACAGGTCTATCCAAAATAGATATTATTTAGTGAGGAGCCCAGAAGTATAAATCAAGATTTTAAAAAAAAGCACAGAAATTAATGCAAACGAGATTCCAAAACCTTGTCCTAAAAAGGACTAAAACAATATTTTTTAGAAATAGTGATGCGGTAAAAATAGGGGCTAGTTCGGTCGATCGCCACCAGATGGCGCTGATGAGCGTAAAATTTAGCGGCAAAGTGGCGGCCGTATTGCCGCCATGTAGCACCCTATCTTACTAGCGCCATCTGGTGGCGAGCGGCTGAACTAGCACCTACCTGGACAGCCTCATTAAAAAAATCAAAATATTAAAAAAAAATAGAAATAAAACACGCAGGATGTTTTGACCAAAAATCCAAATCAGTGACTTCCAAATCCAAATTAGTGACTTTAAGTGCTGACTGGTTCTCAGTGAGTCACTGATTAGAGTGGTCTTTTCGTAAGTGTAAAACACGAAGTAACGTAAGTAGAGTAAGAAGGTAGTCGGTGGCGCCTCCTTGTGGCCACGAGCTGCACTGCCCTTTTTTTACGTCTAACGGTATTTCTTAGAAGAGGGAGTAATGAACACTAACGGAACCATAGATTAGTACTGCGCTAGTGTAAGCAAAGCACTGCACTACAAACGAAGAGAAGGGACTACATCAATGGTCCTTGCAGCAACTCTGAGCCATTCATGCCAAATAATCCTGGACTTTCGGACTGAGATTAGTGTAGCGATATTTCGCGACTAGGTCAAAGTTAGGTTAGTTTTTAACCGTGACCGAATAATCCCGCTTGCGATTGCTTGACTCAAAGTTGATTTACAACAGCCATCTCTTGGGAGTAGGCCGCGATAAAATTTAACTAAGTTGCGAAATTAACTCTACTCAAAATATTTCCTACAAAACCCCATAAAGCACCTGTGAAATTGAAACTGAGCACCAGAAATCACCGCACGGGAAAAAATGGCAACAAAATAAGGGACAACAAATAAATTTTTTGTTGCTGCGACCAAAGATTTTGCTGCAGCAACCAAACGTTTTGTTAATAGAACTAAACATTTTGTTGTTGTTACAAAATATTTTTATCCCTATTTAAACAAATGATTTTGTTGGTATAACAAAATCTTTTATACCGTGCGCGATTAAGAGAGCAAGAAAGAAAAATATGCCTTCCTTAAGCTGTTATAACCAAACGAGTCCATAGGATAATCTGAATTTAATAAACTAAATCGACACTTGATAAAAAGTTTCATCTTGCAAATACGCAGTCCACATTATGGTTCTAATAATAATAATAATAATAATTGAAAACGCGGGGAAAATTCTCTCCTCCCCCCCCCTTTATGTTGTGCCCGTTCCGCTTCTTTAATTCAAAACAGGTATAGAAGTGATCACATTATTCTTATCAGCGATTTAATGCAGATGGGTGTTGTACATGTCCGGGCCAACGCCAACCAGAGTGAGGAAGGAGTATCCACACGAAAAAAGTAAGCTTGGAGGGACGTACTGGTTGGTTCAACATCTCTCTCCATCACATTATTTTTTTCTTCGGCGTTCTCCATCTAACTCACTCGGTTGTTCCTTCATTAGTCGTTGCCTGACCGGCTCAAAAGGATTTACTTCTTCGAAGTAAACATAAAACACAAACTTTCGTTCAAGACAAAAAAAAAGTTTCCGAGGAGCAAAAGTTTTTTTTTTTACGTAAAGATAGTCTTAACCTTATTCGGTGAGTGCGTTTTAATACTTCTTGAATTATGGCATAACTATATCCAACGTCATAAATTAAACTCCTCCGAAAGAAAAAAAAGTATTGATTGGGATTTAAGAGAAAATTTTAAACCAATGCAAAACACTTTAAGTCCATTCATACTAGGAGGAAAAGGGCGAAGTATTTTTTTTAAATTATTTTTTTAGGGATTTTTCTAAGGATGTACATTTTTAAACTGACACATTTCTATGGATGTACACATTTTTAAACTTACACATAATTGGAAGTTATTGATATCCGAAAACGATTACCAAACCTTCTTGAACTGACCTAAACTTTCCTTGCCTAACCCAACCAAACCTAATATGACCTTAAATACCCAATTATTCCAGGAACCGCCAATGATTTTATCTAACTTATGATCATAGACCTTACAACTACGAATAACTTTTGGAACTTTTAAATAGCGTCATCAAGGTACTTTAAATCACAAAATGATTCATAAAGCGCCGTTATTTTGAGTTTATGTCAGAACACTGACATACTGTCCTAAAAAATCTAAATTTAAATGTCCGAAGTTGCTTTTGCTTTCAGCTCACAACAGTCTCGGATTTATTTCTTTTTTATCTCGAGAAGGCGAATACCCCTCAGGTAGCCAAAGTTTGGCAGCCGAATCGCTGCCATGACGCAACCAAACTCCAGGTAAAAAAAACGTCAGTGACATAACTATGGTCTTTGTTCGACCAAATTAATTTCTTTATCGTGATTAAAGAAAAATACCACTCTCGGAGGATATTGTCTTTCTCACTTTCAGTAAATGCACTGACAAGGGAACCATTCATGTATCCAGTAAATAACGCCATTAACCTCAGCGATCGGAACGTGCTGGCATATCTCTCATGATTTTTGAACTAACCACCGAGGCTAAATTTGACGATTTCGCGATATCTGACGGTAGCAGATGGAAATTGAAAAGTTGAGGGACTTACCCTGGCGAAGTCTTGTCTTCCACAACGGTTGCTGGACGCATTTCGTCTTCACTCTTTTGAAGAACTTCCTCTTCTCGGTTAAGCACTCCATCTGCAAGCAATCACAAATTCTTCACTATAAATTTAAGAGGTTGAGCTATTAACCTCGTATGTTCAACCTTGAGTCTGGGTCCAAGCCACGCGGAGCCAGGTACGATACTCTTATTTAGGTCAACCAAACCTAAATTAACCAAACCTAGGTTAACCTAATGTGGGTTAACCTAAGTTAATCTAACCTATGTTAATCTAACCTAAGTTAACCTAACCTATGTAAACATAAGTTAACACAACCTCGGTTAACCTGAAATACGTTTACCTAACGCAGATTAAACTAACTCAAGTTTACCTTGCCTCCTAATCTACCCGTGAACATGCAATGAAAGGTTTACCTTTCATTACATAATTACGCATAGGTTAGGATGATTTTATGGAACCAAAGGGTTGAGCCCAAAGATGGAAGATACGACTTTTTAAATTTAAGGTGCCATTTTGCCGCCCCCGCACCGGAAAAAGACGCTGGACTCGTAACAAGGGTTAAGGCGAAGAAAAGAGAAGCGAGCGTCGAATTAATTATACGTATGTACTAACTGTATATTATTGAATTCTTCCACTTTCGGGTCATGATAGCGCGACTGATAACCCTTGGGCAAGAGTTTAATAAGCACCGCCTTGCAGGGTAGCCGATTTTACGCTCAAATTACAGGTACGAATGCCGACCAGTTCTATACGGATAACAAAGAAGGCACGAATGCTAATTAGGGGCCCATCAGGTAAACAATCAAAAATTTTTCTTTAAAAACGGAACGGGGAACGTCCGTGAATGGCGTCATTGCCCTCACCCCGAGCGAATTTCTTTCATGTTCAAACGTTTTCGTGCAAAGAACAGTCAAATGGATGTGGGCGAAGTTTTAAAAGGCGCAAGAATTTGATATCAACTTCCGGGTTCCCGTACAACGGCCGTATTTTTAAATAAATTTTGTCTTCAAAGATTTTACGCGAAATTCTTCTGTTCTTAGAAATGCAATGATCAATTACAATAAGGAAATTTTTAAAAAATCAATACTTCATACTACATAAAGTACAATAAAAAAGAATATGAAAATTCGCGGTAAAATCGCACATCGGATAAATATCGATTTTGAAAATCCCTATGTCCGATAGGTAAAACAAATATCATGTAATTACGCTAGTTTCCATAATATACCAATAAGTACATTTTAAAAAAAGGACTAAATATGTAAGATCTTCCCTTTGATTTAGCTAAGAGTACCTTGAAAACTAACGAAAATACGTCTTATAAGTGTTTTATGGTGCGTTTCATACTTCGGTAAGCGTATAATTCTACGCTCTGTATAAATTTTAAATTGTTTACGATTGGTGCTCTATCCTTGGTTTGAACTTCAACATGATAAGATTTAAGACATAACCTGTAAAACATCACAAAGATCGGAGCTTGATTAGGTTATAGGTAATTTGTAAGCCTGATGCCGCTTACTCATTGGCGACAGGTACTGCCACTAAGGATTAAGCTTGGCGAATAGATTTCGTGCCCTATTTCTCGACATGTCATTGCTCCGCTCGGCTTGACAAAGAAAGATACACTCATACTTCATATTTATACTTTTACTTCACATGAAGAAGAAAATGCAACCTTAACACTAAATTACACCCGAAACAAGTATCCATTTTATCATTGCAGGAATCGTGTAAACAAAGTCACGTTAGTCCTTCCTACTCTAACGAGCGGATTTCTTAGTTCCTGTTATCCTCGCTACTGTAAAAGTCAGTCAAGGAGGGTGGGTCTAGTTACTTTTCCACGCAAAGTTTATTTCATCGTGTAGTAAGCCTGAAACGGGAGTTCGTAATAGAATGTCCTACTTTAGATTGCGTTGAAGGAACTCCACGAGAAACGTGGGATAGTAACGGGAGTTTTCGGCGAGTTTAACGATAGTACGCCACATCTCAAGCACTAGCACTAGATGGCGCCAGCGCTCTCCGCCTCGTGACTTCCGGGCATTATTTGTGGGAAACGCACAACTGATTTTTTTCACTTACGGCCGGTTACTGCAGCAAAGTTACGGTAAATTTAAGAGCCAGCAGGTCTTCACTGCAACCGTCCGAAAAACACGAGACTTCAAGCGTTTACTGCGGGATTTTCATGACAAATTCGTGAATCCAAATCGAAATTTTCTATGGGTCACGCGGACTAATAAACAAGGGTGTTGCTATTGACCCGACGTGCATTAATATAGGGAAACTTGAACGCACGGAAGCCTACCTAATACATTTTAAATGGGGCAGTTGAGTGAATAGACACTCCAAATAAACAATCAACGGCAACTTACTTAACCTTATGAATTTTCGGGAAGTAGAGAATGCATTTTTGGGTGGACCCATATATCACCCAAACGTATGTTTTTTAGTATGAAACTAAAAAGAAGGTAGCACGTAATTCGGTTATTTTTAGTGGACCTTCAGATAGTTGTAATAACAAGAAGCTAATTTACCTTGCTGTCACAACTAATAAGCCTATCATATGCAAACTACTACAGTAGTTTATGGAAAACTATAGTTTTCCGTCTCAATATAGTACACAGAGAAATAAGTATTCTCAATTTAAGAAAATTATCAAAAAATAAAAAAAAAGACCGGTCGCAAGATGAGAGTATTTTTTATTCAAGAGGAAATCCTCTTCGCAAGCAAGAAATCATCTAAATCTGAGACAATTTGCCTTCGTATTAATAATATTATCCTGTTGCAACCATTTCAAAGGGAAAAATCTTCATTTAACATCACTTTTTCCAGGGCGTAGAACACAAGAGGAAAAAAAATTAACTCCGAAAAGTACTTTGTATCTTAGATATGTTCGGCAATCTAATTGCAAGCGTTTAGTTAATTTTCATGTAAGATAGAAGCAGGAGATCTTGAGAGCTGAAACCGAGTCCGACAGAGCCAGGTGAATGACCCACGGCAGCCGGAGCCGCCCGGAGCCAGACCGGAGCGGTCGCCGTCTTGGACGAACGCAGCGATCAGGTCGGCGGTGCTCGTCTTAAAGCATTCTTACCTTTGTGCAATGAAGTCGAATTTATAAATGCATTCAGTAAAATATTGGGTGAACGTATAGACCACCCAAGGGTACCACACCAAAACATCTACGTCTAGAACGACTGAAAAACCCGATTCACTGATTAAAATACCTGTTTCTCCGCCATAAAATTCTATGAATGGCATGTAGTTTTATAGACGGAACTCCATGGAAAATGCCGATTTCCATGTGAATGTCGCTGTTTTCCATGGCGGTTTCCATGATATTCGCTTTGGTCAGGCGACGGAAGATAAAAGGTGACTTGGCGACGGAAAAAGGGTATGGGGATGGAGATTTAACATCATTGATTTAGTGTGTAAAAGATAGTGCTTTCCGGATTCTCCTGCAAAACGCAGGATCGAGAGAGAACGCCTTCCCCTCCGGTTGTGATGGGCATAACGTGCCCCCTCCCCTCTCTCGCTGTCGTGTTATACTGAAGGATGGTCGTTTACCCCGCCACCACGCTCAACGATTCAATAAAATCGAGACTTAATGCTTACGTTTCAAGGTGAGCCTTTCACAGATGTCGCTTTCAAGGAATTTCAAGGACAGGGTTCCATTTAGAAAGACAAGGAACTCTCATTGAAGGACATACTTTTTTGCGTGCAATAAAAAGCTTCCTTGTAAACACACGAATAAGAATTCTTCCACAAGATTTTGTTACCGACCGTTCATTGAAAATTCGACAATTCATACCTAAATACTGATTAGTCGATTTCGATGAAATTTGCACTAAATTTCGATTTGAACGCAAAGAGACACGGTCAGTAGAACGGTGATGTGGGCTTCGATAGGCAATACGCACCACAAACGTGTATGCTCGGTTGCCTAAACCCTATCAGTGATCACTATAGAGACAATATTCTCACAGTGTAAAGGTGGGATTTAAAAGGCGTTCTATATTAACCATATGTATGAATGACATGCAAACGCGTAGGTAGGGTTAGGAAATGCTTTGCTTTGCTGCTTCTCTGATGCAAATGGCGTGGACTCAAAGGCATGCAATCATGTTAACCCGTACATCAAAAACCAATCATGTCAATAAAAAAATGATTTAATTAAGTTCGTGCGTTTATTATTATTGCACAAGTCTTGCTCCCTTAATATTTTTTTTTCAAGACTTTTTGAATTTCCTTGAACAAAGCGTTACGACAGTTTGAAAAAATGCTTTACTGGTTTGAATTCGTGGTTTGCGATTTCATAACGGTAACGATTCCAAACAAAAAAAGGTGACCATAAACCAATTGGTGCGTACGATAGCCGCAACACCACAAGCCATGTGCGATGAAACTTTTAATATTGAATGAAACTTGGCATTTAAATCCTTATTTGGTAAACGAAAAAAAAAGCACTTGCAGCTGTTTGTTGATGAACCATATTGTTGAATTGATGATTAAATATCAATTAGCAGAGATTGTAAAGTTCTAGCAGTCATTGCTAACGTTTGATGTGGCTACTAAAAGTTAGCAAGAACTACAAAAAGACGCAATTTTGTGTATTTGGCAGTCATTGCTAATTCTAAAGAAGATACAACTAATGCTAGCAGTAGATGCTAAAAAGTTAGCAAGGATTACAAAGAAACGCAGCTTTGCGTATTTAGCACCCGTTACTAAATCTTTAGAAGATACATCTTGCGTTAGCAATGGCTGCTAAAAGTTAGTAATGGCTGCTTAAATTCATAGAACTTGCTGTATCAACTAACGCGTCATATCTGCGACTGTTTTTTTCCTGTTTTTTTGTTGTTGTTTTACTTCCATGTCAATGGAGGTATTGGCATCGTGCAAAAAATCGAGTTTGAGATTAGACCAGATTTGGGATGTACAACCCTCAAAACGTTGAGAAAAGTGTTTTTTTGTGTTATCAGTAGGCCTACACTACATCGCCGCTGGTTTGAAGATAAAAAAAATCGATACAAAAAAAGTGTCCATTTACCCGACTGCCCTGTTTAAAATGTATAGGTTAGGTTCCGTGCGTTCAAGTCAACTCCCATTTAAAACGCTTTAGTTTGGTTCCGTGCGTTCAGAGTCTCCCTACACAAATGCATGTCGTGTCAATAGCAACACTCAATTTAAAAAAATCAGTTCTATTCACCGGACAAACAAGAATACATGTAAAAAATCTATTTTTTCTCTACTCTTTTCATAGTTATCTTTATAAAAATCTAAAACAATTTAAAAAATGAAGTATATTTTTACCTAAATAACAAATAACATTACAGGTCGCAAGGTCGCGATTCAATATTAAAAAGTGGGCTCTCGTTAAGCGCACGTAGTTGGCAAAGGAGGCAGAGTCGAGATCTAGGCTAGGCCATGGAACTAGGCCCTATCCGGACGGTGTAGCCATGCAGGCCGTGCTTGGCAACGCCCAGGCCAAACAGCCGGCTCGGCTCGGCTCGCGGAGCTCGGCCGCACGTCCGTTGTGAAAGTAACCCTTAAAACTGTTTGACCAAACTCAACCCTTTTGTTTTCCTTTTCCTAGAATTCCTCAGTGAAAATGACCCATCTCTGGACGGAACTGGACGAGAACACAACAGGACATCACTCCTCTGTCAGTAGGACAGCTACCGGTACAGCCCGCCTCGCAGCTTGCCACTACTCGCATACACTCCAACTAATTTTTCTGACACATCAATTTTTACACTGATATAAATAAACACAGTGAAAACATAACACCTGTTTTCGGGTGTTCTATACCTTTTGGACGTGAAAATAAAACGGGAATAGGTACTTTATTTATTTTTTGGATTAAAGTATAGCTACATTTTCTAGCGGTAATGACATTGACGAAACTTTGTCCTTTTGTGGATAATAACAGCCTTAAATCTGATTCAATTCAAGTTGTACCTATGTTCAGCCATATCATTTAACTGGTCTCGGCGAGAGCTTTCCATTGATATGGCTGAACATTAGTCTATCATAAAAAAATACCTATACGTACAGTACTACCTCCTTTTTAGTTTACCTCAACCAGATATAGCATTCCCTAAACGGTGTTTTCAATCTGTATCCGTTTTGCGTGGTCAGTAATAGGCGCCTAGATTATCATGAAGACCAAGAGACATGGCACTTCAGGGCTTGGTTTTATGACATTTTTCTATGGAGGTTGGATGGATAAAACGCTAAATCGAAGATATTCAAAATCCGTGGGTTGAGAAGGACGAAACAAGAAGGGAGAGCACGATAAAGGTTTTGTTATGCCAACAAAATCATTTGTTGAAATAGGGATAACAAAAATATTTCGTTACAACAACAAAATGTTTAGTTCTACCAACAAAACGTTTGGTTGCTGCTGCAAAATTTTTGGTTGCAGCAACAAAAAATCTATTTGTGGTCCCTAATTTTGTTGCCGTAACAAAACCATTTTTTTCTGTGAGGAGTCAAGCCTCGAACATTCCGTCAACCGAGCTTCGTCCTCCACAAAGAGTAAAAAATCTTGACTTACGAAACTTTGTCGATAATTAAGCAGCATTAGCTATCTGTATTGTAATACTGAACCATGAAAAAGCAAAATGGGTCCTTCACGCAAAAAAAAGGCTTTGTCGCAGTGACAAATATCTGTATCACTGACAATCGTGCTTTGTTCCTGTACAGACCACAGCCGTATCTGTTGAACTTTCTTTGAGAAGGAAATGTTTCCCTCTGTCAAGGTTCAGACCAAGGAGTGACAGCTCATGATATTCAGGGTACAAAAGGTCTTAATATCCGATTGATATCCTGGATATCCTGCTATTGGGTCGGTCGAAACATGGCTATGTTTTCAGCGGTTTTTCAATATTTTTCTTTTCCTCTCTGACCATTGTTCACTGATATCTGGCCGATATTTAGGTTTATCCAGCTGATATTTTTTAATATTCTGCTAATTCTGCCAGATTTTTAAATGAACTTCAATATTCTCTTGATATCCGTTTGTTATACCTCTGATATCCTGATTTCCGGTGTACATATTTCCAGCAAGGTGTTACCCCTTGGTTTAGACAAACATTATTTTAGCTATGATTTCCGTCGAAAAAAAAATATCAACAAATTTAAGTTTTAAAAAGAAGTAATTATGCACGTAAGTTCGTCGACGTAAGTTCCAATGAAAAATTAGGTGTAGTTTCTTGAACATCTCACCGGTAAGACTAGTCTTAGATTGGGCTTGTAAGGTTAGATTAGGCAAGGATAAGATAAGTTAGGTTGGGCTGAGTTCTTGCTGATGAAGTTATTAGATAAGAATGGGCTGCGTAAGATTAAGCTACGTAATTAATAAGTCAAGGTGGGTCATCCTACATTCGGTCTACGGTTCAGGTCACCCTTGTTTCCAGAAACTGCTGATAATTCTGTAACTTTTGTAATTCGCGCTTAGACTGCACAGAATATTCTCCGCGTAAGAAAACGCTGTGAACTTGAGTCGACAAGAAGAGGCCGTCATGACACCTTCACTGTCGACAGACATCCACGAGATGTGCAGAGTAGTCGCAACGGCATACTTTTGCTGTAACCAACCAAGTTCATCAACCTGGCGTGCCCTCCGATAGGCCCCTCCGAGGCTCCGGCACGACTCCTCCAGGGCTCCGGCACGGCTCCGTCAGGGCTCGCTTCTGCCAAGGCTCGGCTCTCGGCCCAGCCAAGCGTCCCGCCAGACCAACTTGCAGCAAAAAGGTCCTTTACACACTCTGAATTCAGAAGATTGCGTTTTTAACCGCTCGCGGTCTACCTTTCTAAGAGCGACAGCGTCAAGAGAGGCACAGAGCACCGAGGTCAAGCGCAGGGTAGGGAACCTAACCTACTTGTAATGAAAAGGTTGGACTAAGGTAGAACAAAAGAGGTAGAGCTACGTAGCCTTCGAAACTTCCGTGAATGGGAAGCCCAACAAAGACATCCCCGCAACCACATCTTCCACTGTTGGACAATCGCAATCTCTTTCTACAGATAGAGTTCCGAACATAGAGAACCGTCCGGTTCTCTATGGTTCAAACACTTCGTCCTCTAAAAGATTGTGATTAAGAAGAGTTAAATGTTCTAGCAGTCAAAAAAGTATTGACCGCTTCAAATTTCTGAAACCTCCGTGGAGAGAGGTATGTCAGAAAACACGAAATAAAATCGCTAGGTCTTCAAGAGATCTATCAATTTGATCTTAGCTTTGTTGTATTTCGTTTCGTTACAAAGTTACGAAGAATTTAAAAAAATGGGGCGGTCAATACTCTAGCTAGTACTACACTATCGAGAATTAATTACTATCGGGATTCGTTATATCGAGACTCGACTTCATACATTCATAAACTGCGGGACTATAAAATTTTACGATAAATTCGGCGTAGGACACTTTTCTAGTCTCTCCCTGCGGCCAATATTTGAGCCCACCCTCTTGAGAACGAAGGTCCTTCATAGCTTTTATATCTATGAATATCGACGCACTCGTAATTATCACAGGGTGTCGATAGCCACTAAAGATTCTCTAATAGCCACTCGTCGCGGAGGGCGGTCAAGAGCGGAGGGGCTTCTGCGGTCAGGGTCGCCTCCATGACTCCGTCCACCAATCGCGCTCGCGCATCCTTTCCGCGCTTGCCGCTGCGGTTGACCGCACGGCCCGGACCTGGCCGGCCGGGCAGAACGCGCGGCCGGCCGTTCACCTCTGCGGCGCAGCGCAGCTCTCCGGAGCAAAGCCCGTGCATTCAAGTCTCCAGAGAATACGATGCGCGCTCCAACACTTTTTAAAAGGTTGCATCTTCCACCTTGGGTATTCTACCCGACTTCAACCTTTCATTATAGGCGAAATATGACTGTATAACGCGAAATACGTGTTTTGTGCCCTGCCCAGCTCACAAACGAAGGGTAGAACTTAATAAAACGCGACCTTAAAAATTGAGAGTGCGGTCCCCCGTTGGGAGTTACAATCAGCGACCTACACACAAGCGGCGCTTCTCATTTTAAAAAACCATCAACTCAATGGTTACATAATAACGTATAAAAAAGATGCTGTAAGAACTAAAGTTGATGTATTTACCTGTTCTTGAGGTTGAATCCACGCTCCTATATAAGTAATACGACTTGAAGCAAAAAATCTGAGCTCTACGAATTTAACTTGCACCATTCCCATTTTACATTGTGAATTTAAAACGACGAATTTCACACTCGGTATCCGCCCGTCGGCAAGCGGAGCGAGACACAAGAACAAGGACCCGCGAGGGTTCTTACCGCGGAGAAGTCCGAGGAATTGTCCGAGGATTTAGTACATACGTAGAAAAAGGGGAAACGGGTCAGAAATCTTCCTAATTTTACGAGCGTCTTTTTTTTGTAATAAGACCATATCCCTGTACGATCGTTGCCGCAAGTTCTTCGTAAAGTTACTGGCCTACAGCAAAAGCGAACAGGGAATATCTATTTCTTCTTAAACGCAGCACCATCTTTGATAAAAGCGCGCGGAGAAGAGAGATAACGCAAAGAATTGAACCACTTTTAACCACGAAAAAAAATGGGCATACGAACTACTCTCTGATCAGAGATCGGTTAATCCATCGGGCGTGGAAGAGATTGAAAGTATCCAAAAGACAAAAAAGTCGGGTGGAGGCATAGATAAAGAATGGTATTCTTAATCTATGGATGGAGGAAGGTAGAGCGCCTCATAGGGACAGAGGCAACAAGAACTTGTTCCCGCGCTGTGCGCTGATTCGTGAGATGCATGAAACTAGCAACGCTGATTGGTGGGATGCTAGGGTGACGTAGCAGTTGACGCCTCTCTCCCTGTGAGGCTCTCTAGAGGAAGGCATCCGTCGAAGGCAGCACGCGAAGGGCTGCCATGAAATAAAAGGAAGATGAAAAAGGAGAATCTTCCCTAAGCTGTGCTCCGCCCGTGGGACTGGACTTGGATGGGATCGGGAATGACGCTGTCACTTGCTCCTGCAAAGGAGGCATGAGCTGCCGCTGCCGCCGCACCATCCGTCGGTGGTCGACCCCTCGGCACCGCCGCCGCGGCGGAGCCGAGGTGAATGGCCGGAACACCAGTCCGCGACCGCCGCTGCGGAGCCCTGCTTCCAGCCCAGACCCA
>Ga0058701_10001133_pt1 | contig 18507 bp, 11 predicted proteins | sample AgamicOrMae_FD_97039 | JGI IMG/M metagenome (GOLD analysis project Ga0058701, IMG submission 97039) | Agave microbial communities from Guanajuato, Mexico - Or.Ma.e | ecosystem: Host-associated > Plants > Phyllosphere > Phylloplane/Leaf | place: Guanajuato, Mexico | collected 2012-06-04
ACTTTGGGCTGTTATGGGTTAATGTAAAGTAGAAAGCTACTGATTAAATTTTAAAAGTAACTTAACTGAATTCGTGGATCAAAGATAATATCCTCCGTTTTGGATTACACTGCAGGAATAATGTAAGAATAAGGTACTCGGAACCGTGAAGGAAAAAAATCCCGCTCAATTTTGTGGGACAACACTAAGGTGACATTTGGCAACAAAGCCAAAGTTAACATTCTGTGCAGTGGGGTGGTCCGCCCGCGGAACGACGCGGTAAGGCGATGTTGTCATCCATTCTGCGTGAAGCACAGCGCAGAAGTCGTTCTTACCAGCCGCTGCTGATTCTTTTCCAGAGAAAAACGCTCCAAATTTGAATTTCAACACGTCGCACTGCTCGCACTCCAAGAATGGCGAACAGGTCTAAGAAGGTTCTAATGCTGGGCGATGCATAATGTGCCCACCACCGCATAACGTAATAGTAACACATACTTTACGTTAGGTCAAGGCCGCAATGAAGTACACCAACTTAAGCTTTAATTCGAGTTTGATTCGACGATTTTGAAGCCATGGGAACGTCGAGTAGCCAACAAGCATTTGAGGCCCTTGGATCATGGACAATCAGCAGACATGGGAGAGTCATCCGTGTATTGCAGACATAAGCCGGAGTCCTTGCAACCTGGTTTGTGCCAAAGACTATCTTCACGTTGGTAGTGATACTGAAAAGTCGGAGTCGAAAAATGGGTGACATCAGGCTTGGCGACGAAACGGAAGGAGCAGACATACCGAGTTACAGGCCCAATGATACCAGCTTCATTGTTGGTATTCATCTTAGATGGGACTTCAATGAGCTTTTTTAGAAGCATCACCTGACCTCCGAAACGATTAGATTACGAAGTTGAGTTGCTTGCACCCTAACGCCATTTTTTCGCTCAACTTTTATAGGACTTTTATAGTATTGAGCTCGCTTTTCCAGATATTTTAGGCGGCACAGCGCAACGCAGCGGCTTCAAACATAAGTTTCCTGCTAATTTGCATTGCTACAGACTGGCCGCGCCGCGCACGTTTCCAGATTTCGAGCAGGCTCACCGAAATGGCAGACAGGAACGAAAAGGAATTACAAGAGCGCGAATAGTAAATGGAAATGACTATGACCCGAAATTGAAATTTTTTCTTCTTTTTCGCAGCCAGCCAAAATGGATGAGGTGAATGGGGTTAATGAGAGTCCGGACTTCTTGAGGCGTTTCAATACTAGGAACATTCCATAATTCTGGAACAGCTGGACTTTTGCGGGGGCAAAACTTCTTTAATCCGGTCCCAGAAAGGAATGATATTCACTAATCCAAAAAGAGCGATGCTGGGGGACCACCATGATTGTCAAGTTGGTTGATATTGAAGTCACGTACCTGCTAAAAGTTACGAGCGAATGCGTGGCAGAGTACTTCAGCGTTTGTGACATTTAAAGCTCATTTAGAGCTCTCTTGTAAGATTTTAGGCCCTCTAATCCCGTCCAGAAACGAGGAAAAAATAGACACAGCCGAAGAATATTAGACGTCTATGGAGAAACTTATAGACACGCTAACTTTTTCTTCGCTCTACTTCGGAATTCCTGAGATGGCGAGAAGAATTCAAGCACTTAGAAAATGGGACTTGCACATGCCCAGGGTACACAACCGGGAACGCATGGCGCTACATTGTTATAAACATTGGTACGGGTCTTCATTTATTTTTATGCCGTGACGCGGTGCAAGATCCTAGATGAGGAGTTGCATGAGGAGCGAGATGAAGGTTTACACAGAAATAAAAGGCTTGGTTACTTATTACGTTCAGTAAAACTAAAGAGGGCTTCAGAAGAGGACAAAGGGCCGGTATTTAAACATGTGGGATTCGTTCTTTGGACAGAGTAAAGAAGTTTCTTCCTCCTGTGAAACAATGCACAGGGAGAACTTTGAGATGGATTACGATGGAGAAATGATATGGATTCGAACCTGTTGGAGGCCTGCTGACAGATGCTCCTGCGATGCGCAATTCCACGTGAAATCACAACGCACTCACTGCCATCCAGATGTTACATTGCCCTGCCAGAACGAGCTCTCATCCAAGGCAAACCACAAGAAGGTCCTGCAGGCGAGCTGCTCCACAGGCGTGGACTTGATTCCGTCAAGTCCAACGATCACTAAAACTCTAGGTGTTTCGGCATCAATGTGAGTCGCAACATTGCCCAAGCAAGGACTGCTTGCTCGGCAAGCGACTTGAATTCCATGATAATTGGATAGATGATAATGGCGAACATGTTCCGTACGAATCCAATGGGTTTCTCTTCTCGCTGGGACAGTCGTCGCATCTTTCATTTCCATGAGGACTCGAGAGGTGTCTGACTACGTAATGCCGAGAGTGTTGAATTAACAATGCTCTCCAACGCGTGTGGAGAGGCAGTGTGTGTACTCCCTCGCGATTCTGCCAACATCCTCAATAAGACGGGGGGAGTTAAGAGAGGAGAGAAGAGGAGCCGAGAAGAGGGTCACTCCCATCAGAGGTCTTGGGAGGCCGCCAAGTGCCGTGATCCGGACGCAGTTCGATCCCCGAAGGATGCTTCAACTTTTATCGACTGTGATCTCTCATTCTTGAGTGCTTTCGTCCAAAACGGTTTTTGTTTGCATGGGAACGAGTACCTAATATTCCGGCTGGCGTGGCGTTAACTTGCTTGAACAATAGTGGGATCATCCCGCTGTTGACGCTGTTAACGCCCTACGCAAACAGCGGCAGCTCACACGTGAAATTAGGTCATGTCAGGATGGGTCACCATGACGCCAACGGCTCGTAAAACACACTGGCGACTCACTTGCGAAATTTATTCGTTTGAGTGGACTTCATCCAGCTTGCTCTAAATTTGCTACCTATTCAGATATTCAGTCAGCATAACCGGCTGTTTAACACGTTATGAATCTATCGTTATAACTCAAAACTTTCTAGTGGTTATCGTATGAAAAACCATGACAGAAGCTGCGTCAGGTTCGCCTCTTAAGGTATATGAGCGTTCACTTTCGACACTAGCAAGCAATTTGGAGGATAAAATCCTGTGTGGCACTCCCGCAGTGAGAGCCAGCTCAATTAACAACGTATTGGATGACGACCGCTCGCCATTCGAGAGGGAAATAGTGTGAGATGTCCTGAGACACATTGTTAGTGTTCCAGCCAAATGACCATTAGGGTTGACTGACCCCAACAGCGTTCTCCTATTACGTGGCGTGGCTGGCGACAAACGACTCGATGTGTCAAAAAGTTTACTTGAGGAAAGCTCAAATTAGGGAAATAGTGTTTGGTGCAGCTCGGCGCCCGGGACGGAAGCCAGGACGGCGCAATTTATGGGAAGCGGTGTCACCAGCATCCACTTAAAAAGAGGCGGCGACTTGCGGAGGAGCGGCTCCTGGGCCGGCACCCCACTGGACCCCAATTAAGGCCCTTGGGCCAGGATGCATTTGCTCAAGGATACAGGTCAACACATCGTCCTCTTGTGTCTTAATTTTAGCACAAGGGATACATTAGCTGTACGTGGTTACCAGGGGTGAAACGTAAAACCTGTCGGGTCCACCTGACCCCGATGTGACGCATGGACGGTAAATCACCATCGGATCCGCGGTAATAATTTGGGTATGAATCACCGTGTGGGAGTTATCGAATGGCGTGAAGATAGCCTTCTACGGGGGCAGGGGATCTAATGAAGGAGCATTATTGTCTCAAGTTGGACACTTTTAATGCAAACGTGTGCAATCGGCTACTTAACGTAGGCTATCATTTAGGTGACGGTCTAATTGACACTTATATTTGTATCCTGAGTACCGGTAACTCTTAACCAGCAAATTCCATGCTCAGAAAAAAATCCCACGTTCGCAAAACCAAACCCCAATACCTACTTATGCGACCTTCACCCGAAGTCATGAATACTACAATGTTAATTTGCCTATTGGTTCTGAATTGTAACACTCAATTCTTTCCAACTTTTATTAGTACGATAAAATATAACTTATGTGTGCTAGACTACAAGCCAACAATTAGAACATATACCGGATTGTCTTGACGTTCAGGATGGACCAGTAAAGTTTAGTTAGGTTAAACAAGGTTCCCACGAGTTACGTAAAGCTTCTTTGGGTAAGTTCGGACTGTTAGCACAGGTATAGTTCCACGTACTGAGCCTTCAGTTAAATTAGCTTTACTTACAGTGGCTTTGCGGTTACGTTAGTTGTACTTGGGTTAGCCTCCTTAGGTTATATTAGTTTGGGAAGGATTAGCTCCACGGAGCAAACAATCACTTTGGTCTCTTTGGGTCTGGTTTATATAGGCCATTCTAGGAGCTGTGTTGTGGCATCGGGAATGTTAGTGATTAACACGCGGCAACAAAGAACTGGTTGACTCAAAAGAGATCCTTGCAGAAAGTACAGACTCTAGGTCGGCGAAACCCTTTTTCCGTGAGAGTTAAATGGCAGAAACGTAATTCGCCGGTTTCATGAGGAAAAATTCCATCGTGGACAGCAACAACAGCATAATGCGAAGTGAATTGGACTTGGTGTCCTTGCGAGCAATCTCTAGTCGAGTTGCGCTTGGTCTGTCATTTAGTGGCTGACCTCTTCGGTCTTTTGTGTTCTCTCTCATTTTCCTTCTTCTTCTGTTTGTTTATCTCGCTCGCACCACACGGCAAAGTACATAGTTAGCGGTATTACCGCTTTGCTCTGTAAGTGTGTTTGTTTTCGCAAGGCCTGATCCCCCATTAGCCCTCCCCCACGATAGCACTAGAAAAGTTTTCGTGTGTGATCTTCAATATGTATGCCAGCTTTATCTCGCGACGCGGTCTAACTAATAAAAGCACAGTTCTATTTTCGCTTAAACTCGTAAATTTATCCGGACGCTTCAGAAACACTTCAGAAATAAGCCTTTTACCCTTTTTTCCCGCCGCGAACTCAAGTAACAGAAGTTCTACGAAACTTGGTGATTCTTCTTAACAAATGACATGAATTTTTGTAGAAAGTAAGTTGTTATTTTTGCTCAAAATATGAATCGGAATGTTTTTCATGACCAAGTACTGCCCCATGAAAGCTTCACGAATCTTCTGAAAAAAATCCAAAAGTGAAAAATTGCAAAATAAAATAAAATCAGTCTTTAAATTTTGTAAAATTGTATTATAAGAGTGACTGAATTCTTGCACTGGGAAATGGGACATCCACGAAAAAAGAGACCCAGCAATGGACAAAAGTTTCTATTTCCTTTCCAAAATCTAAAAAAAAAGAAAAAGAAAAAAAGGAATTTTGAGATCAATTTAAAACTCCTTTACCTATACTAAAAAAAGAAAAAAAGAGAGAATCGAGTTCAATAATAAATCAAACCTTTGCACATATTGTTGTTCTTTTTCTTCCTCTTTTTTTACAGAATAGTATTTTTTGGATCCAGTAATGGGTTTCGTATCTTCGTAGAAATGTACCATCCCTGTGATATTAACACCCGGTTACGTCAAGCAACTGCGTTCTACGCTCTCAAACCTGTCAAGATCGAATGGAAGGTAGACGCGCCTTGAGGAATTGAAAAGCTTCGTGATGTCTCGGACTCTTTTGAAGATCCCATTTCTAAGGCGGTGCTCCCAGTATTGTTGCGTGTCCGGGCGGCGTAAGAGCTGGAAGGTCGTTAGCTTTGCCTGATTGGAAGATCTGTATTCTTATCAGTTCCTATAACATCCTGCTCGCACAGTTTCCATCCCGTGCTTTACTGCTTTTCGCTGAGCTTTTCCTTCCAAAAATAACGGACTTCTTTTTATTGTGGGTCACTAAAGAGACGGGCGAAATCCCGCTGTTTGGAAAGAAAGTCACCAATTTCCGCGATTTTCTACGATTTAACTGCTAGTAACTCGAGAACCAGTAGACATAATCTAGGATGAAAGATATGTTCTGGATCGTTCTTGAGCAGACGAGTAATTAAAAATGGGAATTATCATTGGGTCATCTTTACCGACTGAAAATTCATCACGTTTTGAAAGGATTACCTTGATATCTAGTAACCGATAAAAGTTGCTAGTACAGGTTAAAAGAAGTTTTCGCGGTTCGCTGGCACATAGCCTGAATGGTGCCGTTAACTTATCGACGAAAAAAATCATATCCTTGCGAAAATAGCATCACTTTAATAGGTTCGTCGTAATAGTAATAATTATTCACGTATACTACACACGGAATGAAATAAATTGAGCTCACGTATCCGTGCTTCTCTTCGGAAAAGTTTACAATTATTTTTCCCCCCCAAAAAGTTATCAAAATAATGATACCACAAGAGACATTCATTTTTTCTTATACACAATTGATAAATGGATTCTAAATTTCTCACATAAAAGTTTACACCGGTAAAAATGTTTCCTGAAAAAAAAGTTACATTTTACTGCATAAAAAACAGCGAATTTAGGAAAAATGATTGGCGAAAAGGGCGACTTTATTTTAGGCAGCTTCAAATTGGGGACAATGTAAGAATGTGGCAAACACGTTTGGAAAATGAGGTCACTTTCACTGCCAAAGCTATCGAGTCGTGAAGCAGGGCTCACCCGGCAGGGGAAGGGTCGGCAAAATGCGGCACACATATGCTTTTTCCCAGGGCCAAGCTGTGCCGCATAGTAAACCACAGCCCTCGTTTAATGGAGGAATGTGATCAAGGGATGGGGCCTAAATTAACCCACAAACAAGATTTATTTTTTGAGGGCATGTCGCCCAGGTACAATAAAATTTGTGTGCATGTAATTCATTGAAATGGTATTCCCAAACTACTCGAAGGTGGGTCAATATCTTTAAAATAAAATTCACTAATCGCGGAACACACTTTCTTCAGCGCACAGTTAATATTTTTTTTTGACAGTATCAACACGCCATAAATTTGCTCAATATTGACCATCCTACTCCACTCTTAAATAGTGTGAAAACGGGTGGGCTGCTGTCTTCGAGGAACAAAGTTTAGTATATCAAGTCCTGGAAAATCTTCACAGAGAAGTTCCTGTCTCTCAAAAGATTTTAAAACCTCTTTAGCTTATGAGATCGCTGTGCAATAAGGTACCTCCTCCGAGCGCGTTTTGGGAAGTAACTGTGCTCTCCCTTCATTTTCCCTGTTAAGCGGCTCGTCACTGTCTTCTAAGGCATTCGCCCCGGAAGTCGCAAGGGCACTCGCCTCCGGCTCAGAGCTTCCTCTCTCGCCGCTTAAAGTACTGTACACTAAGTTTTGTAGACTTCATTTTCTAACTCTCGTATTTTAAAGTTCTGTCGCCGAGATATCGGGGTGAAATCGAAGCGAGGTACAAGACACTGTCACCAAGCATCATGCTGTCTTCGAAGATGTCGTTACTTTCCTCTGCATCTTCCTTAGCTGCCGCTTCGCTAACTTGTTAGTTGAGAAGTAAGCGACTCGTAGGGTGGCTGTTCGGTCAACATATGTTAAGGGTTAAGATTATATGCTCTTTGCTCGACATCCAAAAGCAGAGCACTAGGCAGAGACAGCAACCTCAAAATTTGAGGTGTGCAAGGTCGAAAGACTAACAGAAGTCTTGTGTTTAGGGTTAATGTGGATCCTGTTGCTCCTCCCAAGCGCGAAGTTGGAATGTAATGGGGATGATCGTTGATCAACCGATACCAGTCATATCTTTTACATTCTATTTTAAAGAGGAATGAAAAACAGACTTGTGAATAAGAAAGAAGTGAAAAAGTAAATACCCAGGAAAACCAAAATACTCGGTACGACGATCTAAAAAAAATGCAATTGGTTGGAGTGACTGCGCTCATTTTTCATCCATCTCAAAGAATGGTCTATATTATCCGAGAGTTTCTTGCTGCAAGCTTGAAATGAAAGTTTAGCAAGAAGAAAATACTTTTTCACATCTTTACAACTCCGTCTATATGATGGAAGTTGAGCGCGGAATTCATTCGTTCAACCTGATTGTCGGCTGATCTTCCGATTGTGTTACATAGTGGATAGTTGGGATCAAAAATCTAATTAGAACAGCTCGAGTGCGGAGGATTAGAATCAAAGCACATCTTTTAAGTTGTTACATGAGCTGGTCTTGCAGAACGTCGTCTGAGCGACAAGGCACTCCAGAATATGGGTTAAAATTAAACTATAGTAAAATAGTTATAAGTTGGATTGAAACCAAATCAGTACCAAGATTGGGGATAAGTTGAAAGTGCATCGGTATGTGTGGCGTGGAGACCTCAGATAAAAAAATGAGGTTGAAAATAAAACTTTTTGATTCAAAAAATGTCTCTGCTAATAGGATTTTGTACAAGAAAATTATGCCCATCTAGATTTATATCCATCCTCAAAACATGATAGAACTAAGAACTTGGTTATGGAAAAAGATGAGAGTACGCAAAGCATGGAGGTCCTGTTCATCATCAGGACATCCCTAATTAGATTTGAACTGCGTAAAGTGTAAAACACGCTGTCAGATGTGGTTGCAAAGCCCGACCGGCGGTCCAGAGATGCGAGTCTGCTTCAGAGATGGGAGGAAATGACATCACGGCCGGATGTCCTGTTTTCCTCATATACCCCTAAAACTGTTGAGTGATGCTCCAAAAGTTTCTTAACACGTGCTTGGTATATTTAAAAGTTGCATTTTGTACTATTCGTCGTGAAACCAACCTGAACACGGCTGAGTTAAATCGGTAAAGGTTAGCTTTACTTAGGATACATTTACGTCCGTTAGCCAACGAAGGTTCCAGAACAGAAACACTAGACATAGCCACTCCAATGGGGACTAGGACTGTCAGAGAAGAAAGTGCCATTTGCAATGCAGTTGGACATTCTACACTACCATGAATTCGTCAACTATATCTTTTCTCTAGCCTCTTTTTTTTTAAATTCTACACTACCATGAATTCGTCAACTATATCTTTTCTCTAGCCTCTTTTTTTAAGGCTAATTTTTCTTATGGTGTTGACTTCACGCAGCTTCCAGGTAGCCTAATTTCGGAAACACGGTTAAGACTGTATAAACGCGAGCGAATAGTTTGGCCCCTTTCGTGCAGCCAAAGTGTTATGGCGTTGCTTTTGTGGATTATTGTTAAAGCAAACTCCTGGAGGGTTAAGCATTGTTAACTGCGAGAAACTTTTAACACAGTTTGTGAGTGAAAGGCAGGGGCGTCAAGAATACGAAGCGGAGGAAGGGGTACCGGGCCAGAGCGGAGAACGGGTACTTTGGGGAATTAAGATGGGCATTTAGCTCGAAATCGGCAACTTCCCTTCAGCAGGGTACAATTAGTACTCTTGACATTTCCAGCGCCTTGTATTCCTATGTTTGACGTTAAGTCGCCAAGATAAGCAAAGAGAAGCAAAGGGCGTTTTAGTACCTAACAAAACTTCATCACGACAAACATAATTTCTTTTACAGAATACAAATTTTTATATCATAAAACATAATTAGGTTTTCTGATAGATTTAACTATTTTCCGATAACCTTGGAGTGATTTTTTCGGTGATACCCGGGTGGTTATCGATATAGTGAGATTTTCGAGACTTGAGGTTTATGTCAATCGGTTAAACGTTGACGTCAAACTTCTAAACAGAGAAGCTAATTCGGCTACCATGAGTTTAACTTACATTTTCTTAAGAAAATTGAAGAAGTATTTTTTTCTGCATAGGATCCCATGGAGAAGATATTGAATATTTGAAATAAATTTTAAAAAAATATTCCGCGTAATGCAATAACAAAAAAAAGAGAAAGAGAAAGTCTTAAAATTAAATGATTTATCCCTTTCGTGGAGTTGATTTTGCGCATGTATGTTATTTCAAATTTCATGGGAAAAAGAACCAAACAACTCTGCAGAAGTACAATACTTTGGAATACCCTATACACATCAGCCGTAAAAAGAATTTGAAGTGCTGTACTCCGGCGATACACTATTACTATCAGTGGCAAAAGTACTGCTCAATCTGATATGTTTCAAACCTCTCTAACTTGAAAACGGAAAGAGATACGACAAAAAAGCATTACATTAGGTCGATAGATAGAGCAGATTATCTATCCAATTCATTTCGATTTGTATCTCATTTTTATATTTGTTGTATCTTTCCGTTCCAAAGTTGCGAAGGTTTGAAAAAAGAGGAGGGAGCAATACCTTTACCACTGATGGTACAAGGGGATAGAATATATTTAGTAAAAAGCGGGTAAGGTCCGACAGAGGAGAAGTTCCTTTATCTTTTCTTGTCGACGGAAGCGGGGACTGTCCGATTCTCTACGGTTTAAAAGTGTCCCTTTTGACACAGCCCCTCCACCTAAAGGGCTGGCAGCCGAGGTGGCAGCACCGAGCTCACAAGCAAGGAGTCCTGCACTGCTGCACCTAACACCTTTATGGAAAGGGGTTGCTACGCAGGCAGAGGGAAAGGGTGAACATTAAAAGAAGCGACGACTAGGCATAGACGTTGAGCAAGCTTAAAAAATACCCGGGAGGCTTTTCATACAGAGTGGCGAGAATGAGGCTATGAGAGAAAATTTCACGTTGGGAAAGAAGGTCGACAACGTACGCACTCTTAACTCCGAAATTTGCATTTTCTGCCTCCTGCGTTCGATGCTCCGTCGTCAAGCAGAAAGGAGAGACAGTGTAGCGAAGCACATGGCACCTAATCTTACCTACCCTTATCTTTTACCAAGGTCGATGATCCTGTCTTCCAGGTGGCAGTTCCTGCCATGAGAAACATAAGCCTTAGCGGTGATAGGTGCTATATACCTCGCTCCGTTAAGGCTCATGATAGAAGATTGAACACAACAGGCAGAAATGCAGTCTTTTAAATTTACTGTGCATCCTGGAACTGCACTACTCAATAACTAAATTATTAGGAGAACCAGTCTAGTAGAAACGATTCAACCCGTCTCTCTTTCTCCACCCAACGACGAAGTCAATGCAAGCCATTTCAGGACATGAATATTTTAGCATATCCGCGTGATGTCTTCCAAGTACAGATTTTTTGTTTCCCTGAAAAGACGTTAGATGTCGTTCAGTCAAGTTGAATAACGAATTGAACGACTGCAACGTTCCTGAAATATTTCTGCACCAGAGTGCATCTCAATTCACCAACCTCACCCAACAGTTCCTCCTCCATTTGAAATATTCACACGAGAGGTTTAATATTCTTTATCAAGTCTATCAGGGTTGCATTCTCCACCTCATGCTGCAACTCCCGTTGTCAGAAGAGCCCAGCAGCAGGGGGTAAAGTACAGGAATCTAGGCTAACCTATTCCGCTAAGATTGATGTCAGTTATGCTTCGGCCGCGGTATAGACTGCTACCGGGAGCTGCTAGAAAGCCTTCGTGACAGTCGAGTGGAGCAACAGTGAAGCACAGATTAGTCCAGGTTTATGTAACACAGGTTAACTAGCCTGAGCCATACTGTTGCCTCGGTAAGCGTGACCACAGTCAGTGACGTAATACGTACTGAATTTTGTCGAAAGAATCCGGTCTCTTCCGCTTTTAGGCATGCGTCAAAGTTAAGAGTCCCTCGACTCTTTATGGCCCACCAGATTACCTTAGGAAGTGGTCGTGTTTTTTCCACGTAAGCGCTCAGCTATTACGATGTGTCGAACAACTTTTGAACAGCCATTACCTGCGGAAGAGAAAAATACTAGAATTAACAAGGTTATTTTTATAAAGGGCTTGGCTAAGGAGTGAAGAACATCAAAGAGTCAAACAACTGGGTCTTCGTGATTCACCACTGACCTAATTATTTCGCCCAGCACCCTGTTTTTCATCATCCGGACCGCATTATTTCGGACTCGCATTGGGGTATGCATGTTCATTGCAAGGTACTTTGATAATGATCAATCTGGATTTGGTACCATCCTGCTAAAATCTGGTGATTTTCAACTGGGTGTAAATATCCTCGGCGTAAATTTGCGAATCCAGAACTTCCTCTAACAGAATCCAGAAATGTCAAATCTCAACAAGTTTTGGTGAAATTTCGTCCGATCAACAGCTGTATTGGATGCCGAAAAAAAGAAATCGTAACATTTTAAGTCCAGATAATCTTTTTTGGAAATCCAAGTTTGATGTTTGAAGTCAACTGGTTTCCTAGTGATCGACTAATTTTCTGGTTAAATTTTTCTTACTTTTATTTAACGTTAGTGTTTATATGTCTAAACTTCGGTGACGCCTCCGTGACATCCGATCTGAGGCAGTTGTACTGGAACTCTCTGGGACTTAAGGGAATGTCCCCTTTAACGCGGTAGAGGTCCATGCCCTAGGCCAAACATAATTTTTCGGAGGCACGCGATGGCGAACAATAAGGTGCAGTGCAATGGTCGTTACGGGTAAGAGTGGAAGCAACGGCCTTTGCCGAATTAGCACTTAACGGAACAGCGCAGTATCACACAGACTGATATTCATCCACATCCACACGCCCTCACACACGCTGTGGAGCAGAAGAGAGGAAGGCGAGGCTCGTGATCGATTGCGGGCTTCGGGCCTTTCCGGAGCCTTTCGGCAGCTCTCGGCTGTTTCCGCGTACTGTGGTCCACACGCTGTGTACTATTTACGAGTTACACAGTTCCGATGGTCAACGGTACATTTAGGATTACAATGAGATTGAGTTTTCCAGTTAGTCATTAAGAGGGATGTCTTTGATCAATGTTTCTGAGCACATTGCGAGTTTTTCTGAGTCGCACTGTCCTTTTTGCAGGCCGCATTTTCTATACCTTTTCGAGCTTTCTTCACGGGGAGCGTTGCAAGAGGCACCTAACCTTACATATGGGTACCCAGATGAGTGGAGGGATAACGCAAAGGGTACCTTACCAAGAGCTTAACCGATCTAAACCTATGGTGGTAAGCCTGATGCCGGCTTCTAAGCTGTTTACTGCCGATTGATAAATTTTCAGTAGCAAGCGCATCGCGGTGCAGAAACGCTCTCAAACTCAGTCATAATTCCGTTTTCAGAAAAAGTAAAACCTAAATTTGAAATGGTGTTTTTTTAATGTTTTTATTTTTTACAAAGAGTGGGATCTTTTTTTGTAGAGTGGTAAATTTTCAAATGTAGAAGCTTTGGATTGGTCAAAGTGTCATTTTATAAAGATTAAGTTAAACTACTGAATAAGTGGATTCCGCTCTAAGAAATTCGAAATTTGAGATAACCTTGAAAAAGTAGAAACTCTTAAAGCAACACAAATGATAGTAAAAGCCCATGAAGGCAAGTTTTTGAGGGATCATAAATAAGGAAAGCCTATAACAGATATTAGAGATATGTTCATTGGACCAAACCAAGCTACGTGTTTTTACAAGACAAGTTCCCAGAAGCGTTAACGCAAACAAACATTTACCTGCTGCTGGGAGGGCGCGTGTTCACACGAGGCGATGGTTTGTTTTTCCGCCAAAGTCGCTCGCACGCCGCGGCGAGGCAAAGCAAGGCAGGTGCACAGCCTTTCAAAATGCTCGCGTGAAAATGCTTCGTTTGTTTACGGAGAATGCTTCGCTAAGTTCATCACGGCATTGTGGTCTCGAGCAGTGGATTCCACATAAAAGTCATTCGCAGTCAGGCCGCCCGATTAAGAAGTCGTAAAATCTTCAAAATATAAAGAAATGCTCGATAAAATAGGGTTACTTCGTGTGTTGTCAAATTAACACGTTGCGTTTCCTACCTCTTGTGTACTAAAAGGATGTTTGAACTAATAAACGAATATCAAGCTGCTTAATCGTAGCACGCGCCGCGCTGACATCTCTACGAAAATCCACGGGGTCGATGGTCTAGTTATTTTTCATACCTGTATGTACAGCAGCGACCGTGCTGACACCGTAATTTCTCATATTGCACGGGCTGTGTGGCAATGTTGTTTGTCACCCGACCGGATGCCCTGTCTGGTTACATGCAACACATCACCGCTCCAATATCATAGAATAGTTTGTTATGGCGAGTCCGTTCCAGACTTATGTTTCAATTTAACAGAGGAACTCCGCAGCTTACTGGTAATAATAACTACCGGTTTATATGAAACGAATTTTACTCGAGAATGAACTAACTACTTGAGTGCTAATAGTGAATTTCAATATTTGATTATGAAACGTTGCTGACATGTTCTCGAAACCGAAAATGTCCCCTCCCACGGAAAATCACTCTGATTGGTCGAAAACGAATCGCAGCCGCAACACCAAAGGCAAACTTAGTCGCTAGTGTAATAAGGCCTCTACCTGTCGTAAGTTTCTCCAACCAAAGTTCACCTCATCTAAGATCACCAATCTCAGACCAGCCTATTTAAAGTTAAACTAAACTAAATAGCACTCAACTTTGCCTAACCTAAGTTTAAACGTCGCTGCTGAAGAAGAAAAAGAGCAGATGGAGGTCATCTGGTTAGTTGCTATCTGAACCGAGGGCATTGTTGGCAGACGGGTACCAATCAATGAGTTTGGCGCTTTTAACTCATCCAATCTGGGGTATGGGTTTTTCGGGTAAGCGTGAGGTGGCATTACATATGAGTTAAAACGTCATTTTGCACCGCCCAACAAAGAAGCTTCATAAATTGCGTTAAATCCCAGCACGCCCTCAAAATCTCGCGTCCTGTGATCTGAAAACACATTCGTTGATACATGCTCCTCTGTGGATTATAAACACCGAGATATTTGACCTGAAAAAGTATTTATCAGCTTATCCAGTTTCGTTCTTTGAATTGAAAACACTCCATTCCGCAATTCAGCCCCATCGTGATATTCCTTTTTATTTCAGGTTTCATATGCGCGGGAGCGATTTAGGTCAGTTGAGGCTGGGTCATGTTACACTAGGTTGTCTATAGTTTGTCAAGTAGCCTTGAAGTCTTCTGAGAAACAGAAAATCTGGAGACCGCACTCACGGAGCACGAAACTCCGAAACGGCTTGTCCTACTTTTGGAGCTGACCGAACGCAAAGTAGATCAAAATCATTGCTGATGGATCCAACCCATGGGACGTGACCTATATATCTGATGCTTAAGCCTACACCAGTGTGCATTTCTATAGTACATGAATGTATATTTGAAGGTTATGTTCCACATATGATATAGTTTCATCTTATTATAACACAGAAGATTGTTGTTGCCAAAGTGATTTTTTTAAAATAAAATTTATGAAAAAGATCTTAAGTTAGGTCTAAGCAACTTTGCCTCTGCACCTCACACTGTAATTTTGATCGTTCGATTACTTAAATCAAGCAACAGATGCCTTGTGTGTCACTCCTGCATTGATGTGCTCATCTGAAAACAAGCCCAGTGTCAATTGCTGACGCTCACTGTACCACTGATTACCAATAAGATGTGAGAACGCGACTTGAGATAAGGTTGACTTAGGGTAAGTAAGGTTAAGTGTGGTACCTAGTGTCTCGGTACTACAAAATGCTACCTTTTTGAGTGAGGTTAAGTTGCAGTGTTGCAATAGGATGCGCTGTGTGTGATTACGGGAACACAGTTCTACAGCGATATCAAGTCTTTTATTTTTCGAGTGGAAGTTTAGCTGTTAGGCACTACTTTTCCTTTTGTTTAAAAGTTTGTTGATTAATCACGCAAAGAAAATGCCTTAACCGTGTACCGCACTCGTTCTGGTGAAGTCTCCTCGGCAGCTCATGACAGATTATCCTAGAATTATATCCGCGTTTATGACTGACGCAGCGACTTAGTTCGTCATTCGTCGAACTTTTCCAGCCATCCAGACTTCCGGTTAAATGACCTCGACCTTATTTCTGCTGCTTTGCGACTTAAGTTCTGCGCGTTGCCAATCTTACAATCAGATCAATGAGATAATAAAATACTATTTTTTTTTCTTAATTTCTTTTTTAAGGAAAACTCTGATAAGAAGAAAATTAATACTTACAGAATGATGTAAGCTATGTTTATAAGTGTGTTAATACTTTTTTCTAACGATTGTTTACAGGGTAAATAGGTATGTGGGTCGATGTTTGAGTCAGTAGGTCAGACTGAGAAGGTGAGGTGAAAAATAGGAGGGTGAAGGACGCGGCTGATTGTAGGGAAGGAGTGGGTAGAAATGGCATGCGAAGTTGACACGGGGGTCTGGTTTCCCACAGACGGTCTCGTGCGGCGAGGTACTCCACCAAGGTATCATATGGGCCAACTTCAACCTGCTCGTCTAGACACCCTCTGTCCCGATACTCCTACGTCCAGATACCCCTCTATTCAGATACCCCTCCTTCCAGATACCCCTCCTTTCAAATACCTCTCGTTCCAGATAACGCTCCTTTCAGATACCCCTTTCTAAATGCCCCTTTTTCAAATATTCCTCTTTCCAGATAAGCCCTTTTTAGATGCTTCTTTTGCAGATACCCCTCTTTTCAGATAACGCTCTTTCCAGATACCCGTCTGTCCGAATATCCCGTCTGTCTTAATAACTCACAGTCCAGACGCCCACCACTTCTACCCAGATGACGAAACTCTTTCGATTTCAACTGAAGAATACTCGAAAGTTAAAACGCTACTTTACGCACGATGGCTCTACAAGAATGTCAAGTGTTGCAGCATTCTGCAGACAATCTCTATGGCAGAGGGTTGTTTTGGCAAACGGTATTCGAACAAAAGGAACATCTTGACGAAGGTAGAAGAAGGATATCTTGACAAAGGGTATTTGTACAAAGACCATCAGAATAGATCTGGACATCGGGTATCGGACGATGTCTACGAACAATAACGCTACCCAACAGAAGGAATGTGGACTGACAGTGGAATGCAAGTTACCTGGACAAACACTTTGGTTGAATACACCGGTCAAAAAAACAAACGCATAGATATTTCACGCGACTTTTCCAGGAATAATATAATAATCAAGTATCAAAATCTAAGAAACAACCTGCTAATTAATATATATGTATCCTCTCCTTCATTAAGAGCCCACTTCGCAAACAACTTGAAGTATTTACGTAATAACGTGATGGTGCTTAGTAACATGAGTAATTGCCATCGCTATGAAGCACCCTAAACAACGCGTCACCTCAGCAAACTTAATCAATACATGTTAATAGCGACATTAATTTGAGTGTTGTTTTCAAAGTCACCGGTCAAAAAGAAATGATTTTAGCCGCACTGTGAGCTCATTCCGTCTCTGGGGAAGTACGCTAAAATACTTAATTGCGCCGTTTCTCTTCATGATGTCCTGACAGACGCATTCAGTCTTCAAGAAAAACGATTCTCAATTCGTCACTCGGTTATCGACCATTTCCCTGTCTGATAGGCGTCTCCTCAACACTCCCAGACCATTTCGTTCAAAATTATAAACTAGCCTGCATTCGCGTCACATCAGTGAGAAAAAATCCGATAAAGAAAGAGAGAGTCAGGACTTTTTGTTTACGTTTTATTTAACCCAGCATTATCGCCCATCGATGCCGTTCGGAAACACAAAAAAATATTTTGGAGGATCCTTTTAGTTCAGCATTGTCACAATTTAGAAAATATCTCCCCTCTAGAAACCCAAGATTTAATAATTTAGGCATTTTTCAAAGCTTAAAGTTTCGTATTTCAATGAAGAAAATCCCTTCTAATTTTTCTTAAGTTGAATTTCACTCCAAATACTTTGGGCTGTTATGGGTTAAAAAGGTTACGGCGACTAAATTTTTTAACACAATACCATAAAAAGACGAAAATATTAGGCTTGGTCTAAAACTGTACTAAAAAAAAGCCAGTCTAAATCACAAAAAGAAGACTTAAAAGCTTTACTCAACTTGCACGCCGAAAATGCAACCTCTCTTTTTGATGACAGTTTTTAAAAGCATTTCGTCGGCAATTAAGGGTTAATTTCGGTGTCTTTTGTTGCGCGTTCGTGGTGAGAGCACTGCACATTTCCTTGAGAAATGTGTTGGGGCAGACTGGTTGGTTTTAGTGACCAATCGCAGCAAGAAGAGGCGGGGAATGAATTATGAACGGACAATCCACGGGGTTGCCACACTTTTTGCAGGGTTTACTCTCTGGAATTCGGAGGGTCTGGAATTCCATTCAAGTTCCAGCCTTTGTTTAGGCTCGGCAGGCTTCTCTTCCTAGGCTTCGCTTCGCAGGTTCGCTGCCAGGCTTCCAGATGAAGGGAAACTGTTGCAGCAAGAAATCCCCCCTCACGCCCCTACACCCCCCTCTGACCCCCATTGTTTGTTGTTCCTCTACGATACTCGCGTACGCGCCTCGCGCCGCACCGCTGCCACCACCGATATCACATCCCCGAAATTAACATAATAATAGTTACAGCCTATTATTAAGAAATGTTCTTCTTTCAGGGTGCAGCCAACGCACTTGTTGGATACAGGCTTACAAGTTAGTTTGGATAAGCTTCAGCCAAAGTTAGGTTGGTTAACCCATAAAAGCCCAAAGTATTTGGATTGAAATTCAGTTTAAGAGAAATTCGAATTATTTTTTCCATTAAAATACGCAACGTTAAGCTTTGGAAAGTGCCCAAATTATTGAATTTCAGGTTCCCAGAGGGGTGATATTTTTTAAACTGTGACAATACTGAACTGAAAAGATCCTCTAATTTTTTTTTTCTGTTTCCGAACGGCATCGCTGGGCGGTAGTGGGTTAA
>Ga0058701_10001134_pt1 | contig 18501 bp, 8 predicted proteins | sample AgamicOrMae_FD_97039 | JGI IMG/M metagenome (GOLD analysis project Ga0058701, IMG submission 97039) | Agave microbial communities from Guanajuato, Mexico - Or.Ma.e | ecosystem: Host-associated > Plants > Phyllosphere > Phylloplane/Leaf | place: Guanajuato, Mexico | collected 2012-06-04
GTGTAGAGGTGGGGGGAGGTGGAATAAGTTTCGACCGGCTCGGACAGCTCGAGGTTGAGGGCCTTGTTGATGAGCTTCCAGCGGGTGACGTCAGCCCAATCTACGAGGGTGACGGCGACGCCCTTGGCACCCGCGCGGCCGGTGCGACCAATGCGGTGGACGTATGTTTTCTCGTCTTCGGGACATTCATGGTTGATGACGTGGGACACCCCGGTGACGTCAATGCCACGGGCAGCGACATCGGTCGCCACCAGGATGGTCGCCTCGCCATGACGGAATTTCTTGAGCGCCTTTTCACGCGCGACCTGCGTGAGATCACCGTGGATGGCGCGGGTTTTGAAACCGCGGTCGTCGAGGTCGTCAGAAAGCCGCTGGCATGCACGCTTGGTGCGGCAGAAGATAATGACCTTCTCGACGTCGTTGGCCTGCAGAATGCGTCCAATGATCTCAATCTTGTCGAGGGGATGGGCCTGGTATACAAACTGCTGGGTGTCGGGCACCGTGGTCTGGGTGTCGGCTCCTTCGGCGCGGACGTGCACCGGACGACGCAGTTGGGACCGGGCTAGGGCCATAATCGGGGCCGGCATAGTGGCCGAAAACAGCATCGTCTGGCGAGAGGCTGGAGTGCGTCCGATGAGATTCTCGACGTCAGGCAGGAAGCCGAGATCGAGCATCTCGTCGGCCTCGTCAAGGACGACGATGCGCACATGGGACAGATCGAGGTCCTTGCGCTGGGATAGGTCAAGAAGGCGTCCAGGAGTACCGACGACAACATCGACCCCCGCTTTAAGTGCGTCAATCTGCGACTCATAACCAACCCCACCGTAGACGGTAAGGACGCGTGTGCCGCGGACAGAAGCGGCAGTGGAGATGTCTTTAGACACTTGGAGAGCTAGCTCCCGGGTAGGGCACATCACGAGTGCTTGGGGCTTGCCTTTGGTGGTGAGTTCTTCCCAACCTTCGTCACCGGGCAGGGTGATGCGCTGCAAGATGGTGATGCCGAAGGCGAGTGTTTTGCCAGTGCCAGTACGCGCCTGCCCAATAAGATCCGTGCCCTCGACGGCAATCGGGATCGACATGGCCTGGATCGGGAACGGGGAGACAATTCCCACCCCTTCCAGCGCCTGGCAGATATCTTCTCGGACGCCGAGGTCGGCGAAGGAGGTGGGAACGGAAACAGTAGTCTCGGTCAGTGTCTTGGCCTCTTCGTGCGTGGGCCCGTCAAGGCCCGGTGTCGTTCTTGTGACGTCGTTTAATGCCACGTCTGGTGTGGACCAGCGAAGATACGCGTTCGACACACCATCAATCATTTTACCTCTCATGCCATCAACCCTCTAACCTGATGGGGTGAGCGTCGACGACACGAACCCCAGCCACACCGCCGTTGCGACGATTTTTTGGTCTGTCTCGGCATCTTGCGCCCTGCATGGATTCTCGGCGATAGTTTCCGGCATGGCGTTAGTTCCCGGGCTTGCGGAACGGTTCCTCATCGTTGATCGCAGCGCCGAGATCCAGCGCATTCTGGCAGAGGTTAGGACGCGGCTCACAGACCGCGAAACCCTCGCTGAGGTCGAGCCTCTCATCGGCTCGGTGGAGGAATACGTTCCCGCCCAGGACTGGTCGCAGGTCCTGTTGCGCGACCACATCGTGGTAAGCCTTATTTCCGACTTCCTGGATCGAGTTGAGCCAAATCTTGAGCCCCAGCTTCGTCCTAGAGGTGGGTCCTTTGGCCCGTGGTTGGGACGAAGTACTGGAAACCGGGTGAGGTGGGACGCCGCGATGCACCATGTCCTCGCAGCGCATCAAGACAAGTCTGGTGACTCTCTTTTTGCTCGGCGGCTTGTAGGTGAGGTGTTGTCAGTGGCCCAACGACTCTTTGCTCGACATCAGAGCCTCACCTCTGCACTGACTCAGGCTGGCGGCGGTGAATTCGATGATCTTGATCTCATCAATGAAGTGATGGCCGGCGTACTTGGCGCCCACGATCAGCGCATGATTGAACTTGGCTTGGAGCCCTAAGGACGCTCCGAAAGCTCCCACAGCTTCGTCGTGACTTAGGTCAGAGGGTTCCGAACCCCACTTGACGGCTATTGGGCTGGCCCAAATCGAGGTAGGCAATTCCATGAGCCGGAATGAGGACCTTGCGGCCTTTGGCATCAGTCAGAGTGAGGACGGCGTTCGGCTGAGCCAGACTCTCCCTGAGTTGCTGCTCGATGGTCTCGGCGCTCTCCTGAGCATCGATGCTGACTTCGCGCGCGGCGTTGACGATACCGATCTTAATCTCCATGAGTACCAACCTACCGTCGGATCAAGAATCCCGGCGCCACAGAGCCACCGTAATATTGTCATGACCGCCGCAATTATTGGCGTAGGCGATAAGTCCGTCGGCCACGCCTGCCGGAGAAGCGTGGCCGTGGTCATCAGTGTGCGCTTTACTGACGAGGTCGGCCATAAGCCGGGCGAAATCGCCGGCATCCGGTACGTGGTTCCATAATCCGTCGCTGCACACCAATAGCCATCCAGATTGCTGAGGTTTATAGGCCATGACACGAGGCGCAACGTCGGTAGCCGATGCGCCGATCCATTTTGTGATGGCATGAGCACCTATCCCCCTCTCGGCCTCTTCCCGAGACAATCCCAGGTCCATTTGGGCCTGGGCCATCGAATCATCAATCGAGAGGCGAATGGGGTCGCCGTCATCAGGGAACCAGTATGTACGAGTGTCGCCAATATTGCCGACGACAATGCGATCGTGGGTAGCAACTGCTGCAGCGAGTGTGCACGCACCGATCGGACCCGATCCACTGACTACCGCCTCATGGGCTTTCTGAAAGGTGCGTTCGAACAAGGTGACGGTGTCGTCATCGTTGATCGGCAGGCCCTGGTCCATTGTTGCCGCGAGGTAGTCACGCGCAGTGTGGGAGGCGACCCTGGCGCATTCCTCGGCTCCCTCAGTCGAGGACACGCCATCAGCGACGACAAGGACAATGTGATGTCCTGACCCGTCGATACCGAGCGCTGCGGCATCCTGATTGGTCTCGTGACGCAGCCCAATATGCGACGCACACGCGACATCTCCACGCGCTGCAGCTGCGTCAGTGAGGTCCACTCGTAAGGTAGCGGCGGTATCGGGTGTCACGGTGTAGGACTGGTCCGACTTGTTCATGAAAGTCCTCAGGCTGAGCGGGTGTTTTCCGCGTGGACCCTGGGGTCACGAATCGTGCTCACTTTGGTCGTGTGCCAGTGGTGGATGGACATCTACCGGCACGTCCATAGTGAGCTATTCGGCGCGCGGATGTGCCTCATCCGTATGAGGCAACAACTCCACTTTTTCATATCGCAGGCAGCTGCGGCTAGGAAATGACTCCTGACGACGCTGTTCTGTGTCATCAGCATCGGGCTTCGCTACCCCCTGTCGGAGGCATGTGGTGGCATGTGTGTCATGCATGGTTGGGATGGCCTCCAGACTCGAGTGCTTGCCGATGACGCCGGTACGGTTCTCGTCATGGGCGGGCCGGGCACGGGGCGGACGAGCGTATGCCTCGAAATTGCGGCGCGGCACGTTGCCTTTGGGGGGCGGTTGTCTGAAGTCTTGGTGTTGGCACAGACCAGACCGTCGGCCCAGGCGTTACGTACAGCGCTTGTTCGTCGACTCGGAGGTGCTCACCTAGACCCTCAGGTTATGACGGTCCACGCTCTCGCTCGTCGTATCGTCGCCTCCCCGTCGAAGCGGTTGCTCACGGCACCGGAACAGGAATTTCGGATGAGGGAACTGCTCGCGGCGCGAGACATGTCTGACTGGCCGGAGGAGTTACGTACTTGTGCTGGTACGGCTCAGTTTGCCTCTGATGTCCGGGTGATGGCGTCGCGTCTGCGGCAGGAAGGATGTGATCCGCAGGATTTGACTGAGGCAGGAACCGCATCGGGGGTGCCCGAATGGCGCGTGTTGGGGCCCTTCCTGGCCGACTATTTGGATGTTCTCGATTTGGAGGGGTCACTCGATTATGCCGAGGCTGTTCATCGGGCTCGGATTGCGTTAACTCGGCCGGGAGCTGATGTCGAGGTGCGATCACGGATCAAACTTCTGATCTGTGACGACCTGACGGAATGCGACCCGTCCCAAGTTCGTCTCCTTGCTCAGATCGCGCGATGCCACGTCCCCTGTGTATTGACTGCGGATCCCGACCAGACGATCTATGGGTTCCGCGGCGCAGTGGCGGAAAGGCTTGACGAGGTTATCGACGAGTTCCCTGACGTGTCGGTCCACCACCTGACAACGAATTATCGCAACAGTCAGCACATCGCTGAGGTTGTCGAGAGCTTGCGAACGGGGATGCCTGTGATGCCCTCATCGAGTCGGTTACGTCGCCGTGCTAATCACAGCACCTCCACTGAGGCAGGAACGGTGGCCGCGCTGCGAGCCCCTAGTATCACGCGATTGGTGAGAAAGATTGCCGGCACACTTCGTCATGCCCGCGTCGCTGATGGTGTGGCGTGGCGGAGTATGGCAGTGGTCACACGCCACGGCGGTGAGCTGGACGTGATTGCGACGATACTTGCCGCCGAGGGTATTCCGGTTCTGAGGTCGCGTGATGAATACGCGCTGTCGGATATCTACGCCGTTACGCATATCTTGAATGCGTTGGAGATGGCAGTGGCTCTGGCATCGGGGGCACAGCCCAGTGCTCGAGACGTTGCAACACTGCTGTCGAATCCGCTAGCTGGGATCGATCGCAGTGTTATTCATCGGTTAGAAACCTGGTGTCGGCTGGTGCGCGGCGTCGATGTCGACTGGGCGCTGCTAAAGGAGCTCGGTGCTGATCCGACGATCACGGCAGCTGGGAAGTCCGAGCGAACTGACGACGCTAGTCGATCCGAGGATGCCAGTACGGCAGAACTCGACACCGTATGCGAAGTGTACTCAGTGCCTCCAGGCTTACGGGCTCTCGCTCAGCCGCTAGCCGTGATGACTCAGCGGGTGCAACGTGCTGCGGATCTCTTGCGCTCTGGTGCTACGTGTCATGAAGCGTTGTGGGCTTTATGGCAGGGTAGTTCGTGGGCGGCGTCATTGCGTAGTCGAGCCGTGGCAGGAGATTCGACTGCTAACCGTGATCTGGATGGTTTGTGCTCTCTTTTTGACATGGCCGAGAGTGCTCAAACGATGGCGGGAATTGCAGGAGGCCAGCGTCTCATCGAAGTAGTGCGGCAGGAACAGATCCCAGCTGACCGAGCACGTGAATCCGATGAGGACCGTGATGGGGTGAACGTTGTGACGGCCCACCGCATTAAAGGTCGCGAATTCGACGTCGTTACCGTGTGTGGTCTCGAAGAAGGTAATTGGCCTGCTGGTAACCACACAGGGTCCCTTGTTCGCGCAGACCGCTGGTCTCCCGACGGCCTCGTAGCGGCGCCTGGATGGTCAGAAAACCTTCGGGCTGAAACGAGGCTATTACTCGTGGCATGTTCACGGGCGCGTCACCAGCTGCTGTTGTGTTCGGTCGACTCTGCTGAGGAGGGGAAACGCCCATCGGGGCTGGTCGCCGGACTTTCCCACATCGAGGACAATGCGGATTCGCTCAGTTTTACTAGCCTCACTGAACTCGTCGGCGAGCTGCGTCGAGTCATTGCTGATGAGTCTGAATCGCCGGGAGTTCGAGCCGAGGCTCAAGCACTACTTGATGATTTGCGCAACGAGGAGCATCACGGACGGCGATTGGTGCCACAAGCTGACCCGGCGACCTGGTGGCGCCAAGGGGTACCTCGCCAGGCCGACATGGCCGGGGAGATAGAGCTCAGCGCGTCCCATATCGGGGAATTGCTCACTTGCCCGAGACGATGGTTTATGACCCGCCGTGCCGGTGCCAGCAGCGGATCAGCGCTTCGGGCAAGTATTGGCTCTCTTGTACACCGGATCTGTGCGGGAAACATGGACCAGTGGTCACTACCTGAGGCCCTGGCCGAATTGGAAGCCGCATGGCCTGAAATCGAGTTGTCGGCAGAATGGCAGCGCAGCGCGGAACTTGCGGATGCGAAAGCAGCTGTGCAGCGCTTTGACGGGTGGTTGCAGTTACGTAACCGTCAGCTCATCGGAACTGAGGTGCGGGTCGACGGCACGATCACGGTGCCTTCCGGAACAGCACGAGTGCGGGGCAGCATCGATCGGCTCGAGCGCGACGCAGAAGGTGCGTATTACGTGGTGGATCTCAAAACGGGGACCAGCCAGAGCGATGAGATAAAACAATCTCACCGACTACAAATTGGTGTGTACCAAGCTGTCGTTGCATCTGGGGGAGTCGAAGCCATAGGTCCGGCGTCGGTGAGCGGCGCGGAATTAGTACATCTTCGGATTGGCGCAGGTATAGGCCAAGCAAATCCGAAAGTCGATTATCAGAGTGGTCTTGTTGATGTGCCTTGGCCTGACGAAGCCGAGCCTGTTGACGGCTGTTGTAACTGGGTCGAAGCCAGCGTCGATAAGGCATTGAGAATTGTTACATCGGGCGAGTATCCCGCAATTGCGAATAGGGGCTGCGGTCACTGTCCCGCTCGAGCAGGATGCCCCGCGCTGGTACCGATGGATCCGGCGACTGTCGGTTCTGACCGACGAAGGAATGTCCCATGACGAGCTTGATTGGTAACGCCCCGGTTGATGGCGTCGACGTGGCAGCGCTGCTAGGCATCCCCATTTCCGCCGAGCAGGAGCGAGCAGTTCAGGCGCCACTCAAACCCTGTGCGGTGATAGCTGGAGCAGGCACGGGTAAGACGACGGTGATGGCCGCTCGCGTGGTGTGGTTGGTTGCCAGCAGACTGGTAAGCCCGGAGGAAATCCTCGGGTTGACATTTACCAACAAGGCGACTGCGGAATTATCCGAGCGCATTGAATCCAACCTCACTCGGGTGGGCCTGTTGACGTCAGAGCAGCCCCGTCCGACAGTGGCGACCTATGACAGTTTTGCGGGGACACTGGTAAACGATTACGGAGCCTGGGACGGTATTAGCACGGGGGCACATCTCATAACTGGTGCCAGGGCTTACCAGCTCGCGGCGGAGGTCGTCATGGGACTTGACAAGGCTCCGCTGGCCGCTACCCATATGGGGCCAACGTTCATAGCCCAAGCTGTAGTGAAACTGGCTGGAGCCATGGCCTCACACGATGCGAGTCCGGGCAAGGTCAGGAGAGCTGATGCCCGGTGGCGCCAGATGCTCCTTGCCGCTCCGACAAAAAGGGGAGGGGATAGATACGCTGATATCGATAAATGGCTCTCGCGAGTCGATGAACGCGAAGAACTCCTTGATCTTGTTGCCGCCTATCAGAATCTCAAGAAAGAACGCGGATTGGTCGAGTTTGGCGACCGTATGGTTCAAGCCCTCCACCTAGTAACTCATCACCCGCGAGTGGGGGAGGAACTGAGAGCCAGATACCGTGTTGTTCTCCTCGACGAGTATCAAGATACATCGTCGGCCCAGGCTGATGTGCTTGCTGCCCTATTTTCGGGTCCGGACTCAGCTCATGGCATGGGCCACCCAGTGATGGCTGTCGGCGATCCGCTTCAGGCCATTTACGAATGGCGTGGCGCGGCCGCCAGTAACATCTTAGAATTTCACCGGCGCTTTCCGAATAAGGAAGGGACGCCAGCCCAGGTGCTCTCTCTCGCAACCAACCGCAGATGCGCCGATCAGATTATCAATGCGGCGAACGTAGCGTCAGAAGAGTTGCGACAAACGCTGTCGTCAGCGGTGGAGTCTGGCGATCATGACCCTGCTGACGATCGGGCTGAGGTGGCAGTTGGGCAGCCGCTTGTCGCGCCCGAGGGGAATCGACGTGGCGAGGTCACGGTGGCCGCATATCCTGACTGGGTTAAGGAATGTCAGGCGTGCGCCGATATCTTGGTGGAAGCCAAGGAACGTGGCACCATCGCACGCTGGTCTGATGCCGCAATCCTTGTTCGACGTAATTCAGACGTGGCCGACCTCTACGACTCCCTTACTGCTCGTGATGTCCCGGTGCGATTTGCGAACTTGTCTGGATTGCTTCGACTCCCGGACATTGCCATGGTGGTCGCTCATCTTCGGGTGTTGGTGGATCGTCAGGATGATGCGGCGATGGCGACTCTACTTGCCGCACCACGTCTTGGACTCAGTACGGATGATCTGGCGATGGTGTATCGGCGCGCCCGCGCTCTGGCGAAAGCTCGGGCCAAGGACGATGGGCTAGACCTCGATGATGTCGAGATCCACCTCTCTGACGCTGTGATGGAAGGACGACCCGGTGGTCATGAACGACTGCAGTGTGCCCTGAAACGGGTATGTGCCGAGATCGTCGAGGTTGACGCGCACCGGGCGGATAGCCCCGATGACTTGGTTCTGCGCATTGAGGCCATTACAGGACTCGTCGACGATATGGCTGCTGACGACCCGCACCGGAGTGCAGCACGGCGAGATCACCTGGATGCGCTGTGGAATGCGATACGTGAGGCTCGTCGCAGCGATCCCACTATGACGATCGCAGGAATCGTCACTTGGTTGGCGGCTGAAGAAGATGTTGGCGACGGGCTTCCCCGAGCCGCTACCGACGATCGCGACGCTGTAACGGTGTCGACAGTTCATGGAGCCAAAGGCCTGGAATGGCCGTTAGTCATCATCCCCGACATGGCTCAAGGTGTATTTCCGTCAACGTCGACTCCAGACAACTTCACCTCGGAGGCTGCTGTCCTGCCTTCCTTCGCTAGAGGAGATGCCAGCGACATTAGCCATCCACTATCGGGAAGTGTCGTCGATACTAAAGCGTACGTAGCGGCGCTCAAGGAGGATTCACAGTGGGCGGAGGCTCGACTCGCCTATGTGGCCCTTACCCGTGCCAAAGAACGATTGGTGGTGTCGTGGCATCAATGGCGCCCACGCCGCAAGGGTAGTTTAGGGCCAGGTCGATATGCAGACCTTCTCGCCGACATGCTTGGAACGGTGTGGCCGGACTTTGGTGAGCGTCCTGACGACGATATCCAGGCTGGCACGCCCTGGCCTGTGTTCGCTAAGGATGTGGGTCACGGCCTCATCGACAACACATCCCGGTCCGTTGATGATCCTGGACAGGCTGATCGGGTGAAGGCGTGGCGGACTGACGCTGATACTCTGCTCAAAGATGCGAGACGACACATCGATCTGCAGGATGAGGTGGCGCTTCCACCGCGCCTGACTACCTCGCAGATCGTGAGGCTCCACGCCAATCCGCAGGCGTTCCGGGACGATTTGCGCCGCCCAATGCCTCGACCAGCTGACAGAGGAGCTGGAATTGGTACAGCATTCCATGAGTGGGTGAGCCAACGGCTCGCGCCTGCAGAACCGATCCCGCTGTTTGATGCCGAGGAAATTGCGGAGCTTGACGAGGAGAGCATTACACAGGAGGCTGTCGCAGTTGAGCCTAGTGGTGCCGAGAACCGTGCGCTGCGGAGCCTTTGCCAAGCCTTTGAAGAGAGTCGCTGGGCGGGCGCCACTGTACTGGCAGTAGAGAAATCCTTTGTTATGACGATCGGTCAGACGGTCGTGCGTGGTCGTCTTGACGCCGTTGTCGCTGATCCGGATCACCCCGGAGATGAGCTCGTCATTGATTGGAAGACCTCACCACCACGCTCAGCAGACCCGCTCCAGCTATCCATCTACCGGTTGGCGTGGGCGCAGGCGAGGGGGATTGATCCGTCGAGGGTGCGGGCGGTGTTCCATCATGTTGGCGCAAATGAGACTATTAGCGCCGAACCTCTCTTAGATGCGGACCAGGTAGCAGCTATTTTGACGGCATCGTCTTCCGGGAACAGGCCGACGAAGAATGCGTCTGACGCGTGATAATCGGATGGTTCATAACGGGTATAAAGTGGCCGCGTGAATAGGATCAGTGATTCCCGCATCGTCGGGCGGCCTTTATTAGACCGCTGCCATGCTGATCGGAACGATGATAAGGCAAATCGGGCTAGGTGGGATGATCCGGCTGCCCAGTTGTTGCTCATTGATCCCTACGACAAGGTTGTCATGGCTCATGACAGGGTGGTCGCGGTTCCCACTGAGGGTGAGCGCGACGATCAGCACGACCTACTGCTTGGTGTCGTCGACGGGGTGCCTTGGTTTACCCGTCGTACCAATGAGCCACGTCCGGAGGCTCGGAGTGTGCGCGCGGTTGATCTTGTCCCGGTTGATCGGGAACTCGTCATGTCGGCGGTGGCAGCGCTGGCTTGGCATGAGAGCAACCCGTTATGCCCACGATGTGGGCAGTCCACCCGCGTTACGAGCGGTGGGCCGGCCCGAGTCTGTCCCCAGGGCCATTACGTATTCCCGCGTACAGACCCGGCCATCATTACCGCAGTACTTGACGACGAGGACCGCATCGTGCTTGCCCGTCAACGTTCCTGGGAACCGCATCGTAGGTCGGTATTGGCGGGATTCGTCGAAACTGGCGAACCAGCAGAGCATGCTGTGGTACGTGAGGTTGCCGAGGAAACAACTCTGACGATCACCTCGGCCTGCTATATAGGGTCGCAGGCATGGCCGTTCCCCCGATCGCTCATGTTCGGCTACGTAGCTCGGGCGACCGGAACCATCGATGTCGGCCACGACGAGCTAGCGGAGGCTAGTTTTCTCAGCCGTCAAGAAGTATCCGGCCAAGTTAATGCTGGGCGTCTCCAGTTGCCACCGACTCTGTCCATAGCAAGAGCCCTTATTGACGCGTGGTTAGAACACCGACTTCCGGAGCCAGAGAGCGGGTTTGACTTATCGGCCCCACTGAGGTGATAGCCCATCGACCTTGAGACTCCGGTCTCATCAGGAAGTGCGACTTTCTTCCCACCGGCGCTGAATCCCAGAACGTCGATCATTAGCCCGGTCAATCGCCCTCTCCACAGACTCCCTTGTGCCCACCACAGTGAGGTGTTCACGTGCACGCGTGATGGCGGTATAGAGCAACTCACGAGAGAGGAGGGGCGAGTCGGGTGGTGGCAGGACCACCGTTACGTCCGTGAATTGGCTGCCCTGCGCTTTGTGAATCGTCATCGCCTGTAAGGGTTGCAGCGATGGGATGAGGGAACAGGGCAACCGTCTGGGGACTCCACCGGGTCCCGGTAGAGCTATCGTGGGGACGGGCCTTGTTTCAACGATGACCCCGCAATCACCGTTATTGACTCCCAATTGTGCGAGGTTATGCGTCACTATCGCAGTTTCGCCGAGAACCCACCGGCCTTGGCCAACACCAGGCAACACATCTGAAAGCACAGTAGCCATGCGCTGAGACCACTCGTCTACCCCGTATGGCCCCTCTCGGTGAGCGCACAACAACCGGTGGGCATCGACGAGTTTGAGAGCAGCAGCGTCGGCACTAGCCTGAGCAAGCTCAAGCATTCTTGCCCCGGTGCGTGCGATCACCTCCGCGATCGCCGGAAGGTCGGCCATGGTGATACTCGCCGGGTCAGCGTCGATCCACGTAATACTGCGACGGCCACTGATCGTCGCGATGCAATCGAGGGAAGGAGAGTCGTGTGTCACTCCAGCAGCTGTCGCCAATACGTCCAACGCAGCGCTCTTGTCTCCCTCGCGTACCGCTTCCGACAGCCGTGCGATATCTCCTCTCGAGCGGTGGTTACAGGTGAGGATCGTGACAGGAAGCTGCGCTTGGAGGGCATCAGCCGACGAAACGATGTCGGCCAGGACACTACCGGCGTCCACCGAGACAAGCTGCCCTGGGTCCCCGACGAGAATTAGACGAGTTTGAGGCCCGATTGCAGAGAGGAGGCTAGCGGCCAGAGGCAGAGAAAGCATTGATGCTTCGTCAACGACGACGACTCCGAACGGAAGCTTGTGTTGCTCGTCATATCCGAATGAGGTTCCCGGCCCCTGCCATTTCAGCAGTGAGTGGACGGTAGTTGCGTCAGCAACAATCGGTTTCAGGTCATCGGGCATTCGCTCTGAAACTTGCGAAACTGAGTCACGCAAGCGTGCCGCTGCTTTGCCGCTGGGAGCCGCAAGGGCCACGGCTCCAAGATGAGGGTCAGCCTGTTGCAAGGCAGCTAGGAGGGCGCATACCGTAGTTGTCTTGCCGGTTCCGGGGCCACCTGCAAGCACACTAACTCGGTGCATAATTGCGGCGATGGCAGCATCAGCTTGAGCTGGATCCAACATAATTCCGGATGCTGCTAAGGCATTACTGATGCTGGAAACAACATCGTCGGCCGACACTGGGCCTTGGCTTGGCGGATCCGCAGCGAGGGTAGCGAGATCGCGGGCGACATCATGCTCAGCTTGCCAATATTTCTCTAGGTAGACCAGGCCATCATCAAGCCGAGCCGGCAACCGGTTGAGCGGATCATCACGGCCAGCAATGACGGGACTGGCCTCTAGCGTGGACAGCCACTCGCCTGGAGGTGGCCATTCCAATTCCGCGAATAGGGCTGCCTGGTCGCTGGTTTCGATGTCTGGAATTGCCGGATCAAGGATTTGCTGGCGGACGACGTTTGCGATTTCATGTGGGTCCCAGAACACGGACCCGCGCCGAAGCTCACGGCATGATAAAGCGATGGCGAGGCTGACATCGCAGTTGGTCTCGCCACCGATGCGGCACACTAGATTGGCTAAATGGATGTCGCTGGCCTCGAGGACTCCGGCTCGGGCGAAGGGCTCGAGCCGACTTCCTGCTGCTACCGGGACGAGGTCAGTCATGGAGACCTCCCAATCGCTCGCTGATCGCCTCAATGAGTTCAGGCCTCGGATGCCAGGTAAAAACTCCGTCAGGCATGTCACCGTCGGGTACTGGACGATCAGCCATACCTCGAACAAAAAGGTAGCCGATGGGGCCGAGATGGGTTGCGGGGTCGTATCCAGGCAGACTTGATGCCAGGAATCGATGCAAGGCTGCCGAATACAACAATCCTTGCAGCGGGTAGTGAGAACTGAACATCATGGTCCTCATCGTGTGTGCGTCATACATATGAGGACTGAGCTTGTGGACTCCAGGAATTCGGTTCGTCTTGTAATCGACAACTAGATGACGACCATCGGGTCGCCTTAAGACCGCATCGATCGAACCGGTGAGAAAGCCGCGTAGCGCCTGGTCGCCATTGGGGATATGGGCCAATATTTCGCCGTAGCCGCTGATGGGATCGTCGGGTGGCACCAGACTCGGATCGCAGAGGAGGGACGCTAGGTCTGTCATGGTGGTCGATCGTCCGGACTGGGCCATGGCAAGTTCGAAATTCATCTCAGCCAGTCGATCCGCCGGGGAAAAATCTGCCAAGGTCATGCCCGGGGCCAAGGGTCCGAGATCACTGTGAAGAACCTGCTCCAAACTGGTGGCGAGTTCGGATGGCGGGACGTCTGGTAAGGGCGACATTCGAAGGGCTCTGCGGGTGATTGAGAGTACCTCGCTGGAGAGGTCGATGGCCGCGGTGTCGATGTACTCAAGGACCGTGTGAACCAGGGTGCCGAAGGAGGTTCCTCCGGGTAACCCACACAGACCGGGGGCTGTGTCATCGACGGTCTCGTCGTCAACGGGTTCATCGATGAGGCCGTCAGTCATAGGTTCTGACACGGCTGCGTGGAGGTTGGCCGTCAGTCCTGAATATGAGGTTCGGGCAAACGCGGTGTCGAGTGGTCGCGTCAGCGTCCTAGGGACAACGCAGGCACGAGGCTGGGCGCTGACCGACCGGGTAAGGAGTTTCTGGTTAGCAGGCGCTATTACTGTCGCAATCGGTCCGGAGTTGAGCCAGGGGAGAGTTCCGGGGTCGGTCCCGGCAACGCCTGAGCCGAGCTCGCCCGTCGTGCGGTCCATCTCGACAAGGCGTTGGAAGGCGGACCATCGATGACGCAGAGGACAAGGGGACCACCATAGTCGTACAGCAGATCGGGCGCGGGTGAGGGCGACGTACAGCAAGCGAAGGTTCTCGCCCCGCTCGTCCTCTTCGTGGCTCTCGATTGCTATGGAACGATCGGTTCCCTGCGAACTGATGTCCAACACGCGCCGTTGCCCGTCGTGCCACACGATCGGACCATTGATGCTCTGCTTCGGCGCCCATCCATTGGTGATGTCAGGCAATAACACGACGGGGAATCCCAGACCCTTTGCCTCATGGATGGTCATGATGATGACAGCCTGTTGGTCACTATCAAGGCGACGGGGTTCGTCGTCGCCTGCCAGTTGCTGTTGCTCGCGGATCCACGCTGCGGTTGCCGTCGCCGTCAACCTTCCTTCACAGGCCGCAATATGCGCCTTTTGCGCCACCTGACGTAGATCGGTGACGTATCGCTCACCACCTGCCATGCTTACCAGACGCACCAGCACACCGGGGCGATGAAGGGCAGCCTCAACCGTTCCCCATACCCCCGTCATCGTCCAGGTACTCGACCAGCGAGCCAGGTCAATAGCCAGGTCAGAGCGCACCCGCGAATCGGATGCTGCCAAATCGGCTGGCGTTGCACCGATGAGGTCAGACAGGCACAATCTGGTCCGCAGCCTTTCATCGGTATTCTCGAGAGCCTCGAGCAAGGTTATAAGATCTTCAGCCGCCTGAGACGACCACACCGGTGAAGCACCAGAGAACACTGCAGGCTGATGGGCCTGTGATAGCGCTGTCGCAAGTTCGGCACCCCTGCGACGTGTTCGCACCAGGATCGCGATGTCGGTGGGGCGAAGTGGCCTTAACCCGTCGCCATCTTGAACGACCGTTCCGCCCTCGAGCATCATGATTACCTGATTAACGAGGTCTTCAGTGACGAACTGATCGGAGGTCGCTGTGTTGAGCTGCGCGCCGGCAGGAGCTTGGAGGCAGCGGATCTGGAAGGGTTGAGACCAGTGGTAGCGCGGTCCATCGGTGGCCGCTGTCTTAATTCGAGATTCCTGATGATGGGCCGTCACTAACTCCATTGAGATATCGTGGCCCAACTGAGCGTTGCTAAAGAGGGTATTAACGGCCTCGACAATGGGCTTATCAGTTCGGTAGTTGACGTCAAGATGAAGGACATGGCTGGCAGATTGGGCCGCGTCTTGATAAGCGTGGATGTCAGCCCCTCGGAAGGCGTAGATCGACTGTTTTGGGTCGCCGATCAGCCAAAGGTTGCTGTGGCCGTGGAAGGCTCGCCGCAGTATCTCCCATTGCAGGGGATCAGTGTCTTGGAACTCGTCAACCATGACGAGTCCAAACCGATGAGCAAGCGTTGCGCAAGCTAACGGGCCACGGTATGGGTCACGAAGAGCCTTGACAAGATCGCCAATAAGGTCGTCAAAAGTATGAACCGACCGCGATTTGGAGCGTCTCCGGACGTCTTCTCGTACTGATAAGGCCCACAGCACGTCTTGCACAGGCGTGCCTGCATCGTCCTTGGAGAAGATCGGAACCTCGCCGTATTTCACCGCGACATCTCGAGATAGCTCGCGTTTGTCGCGCACTGAGGGCGGTCGGTCACAGTCGAGATACTGTGCCAGGTAGTGGTCATCGGATACCTCGGTTGCTAGGGGGGCAAGATCAGTCATCAGCACTGAGGACGGGTCATGGTCTGATAACACTCCCAACTCCACAAGCATTCGGGACGCGAACTCATGGGTGGTGGTGATAACCGCCCTGTCGAAGTTATCGAGAGCAGACTCCACTCGTGTGAGTCCTGCCTGGCCACATCGGATAAGCGACCAATCGCAGGGGTCAGAGGGTTCCCGGGCGCCTGCTAGTAGCAAACGGGTGTTGACAAGGCGTTCGTAGACTCGTCCGATCAGCTCGCGGGCAGCTGATCGGTTGAAGGTCACCAGGAGAAGGTTCTCCATGTGAACCAGACCAGTCGCGATAGCTTTCGCGCACACCGCCGAGATGGTCCATGTCTTTCCAGTCCCGGCACTTGCTGCCAGCAGGACGGTTCCTTGTGGCAGTGGTTGAGTGATGTCAAAGGAGGTGTTGGTGGTCATGCCCTCCTCCCCGAATTCGAAAACTGTGCCATCGTCGATGGTGAAGACCCAGCCCCTCTCAACGCCTGCTTAATCGGATCGAAAAGCCATTCGGAAAGTTCCGTCAAGGTGGTACCTAACTCATGGCAGCAGGCGATGAGCTCACCCACATCGGTTCCCAAAAATGCCGCCCAGTTTGGATCCCATTCTCGCGACCACTGCACTTGGAGGGCGCTGGCTCCGGTGCGATAGTCGTTATGCGCCATGGGGGACAACTCGACGAGCGCGTGTGCCAATTTCACAGGCAACGGGATGAGTTGCTGGTTGCTCCACCAGGCGACTCGGGCGAGCCCAGCCAGGATGTCGCGAGCATGATCCGGTGCTGGGGAAGCCATCCCCAGGACGTCGCCGTTCGGGACAAGGGCTCCAAACCATCCGGGTTCGTCAGTGGCGACGGTCACAGCGAGCAGATCGACCCACAGGTCGAGGAGCGGTCTAGCATTCGCCCGGGATGCGACAGCGTGGACAATCTGATGGTTCCTCACACCGACTCGACCACGCAGGTGAACTGGGTGCATGGGATCGACAATGAGTTCGTCAGGCCATAGCAATGGGGGGCTGTCACCCTCATCGAGATCGAAGTCAATTTCGATGAACTGCTCGTCTTGGTCGCCACGGAGCCGATTGGCCCTCTGACAAATCTGCATCGCGTCCTCAGCCAATTTGGTGACGATGTGCTGGCCCAGGTGCCCTGGAGGAGTAGAGCCGCGGAGCCGTTCGGCATTGATGGCGTCGTCTAGCAGAGAACCGTGTTCCAGGTCAGCCAGGATCCGGGAACGTATCCAGTATTTGTCTAATGAGCTTGGTGCCAGTGGCAGGTCGACCGGAAGGTCAGTAGATCTTTCATTAGCTGGTGCACCAGCACGGGCTCGCAACAGCGTCCGTGCCGGGTGAGACAGGGCGAGAGTGAGGTCGATAAGGGACATCCGGGATTCAGGCAACTTGGCTACCGGGGGCAATACGACACGATGGGGTCGAGGCTGTGATCCAGGATGACACCCTGCCGCTGCGGCCGCGGTGTTGTCGAATCCACTCCAAGCGGTATCACTGTGATGAGAGAATTCATCGGCAGAGAATGGTTGCAAACCGTGTTTAACGCAACGCGGTGTTGCGGACTGCGCCTTGAGAGCTTGAGAGAGGGTTCTCGTAAAGGGGCCCGGCAGCACGGTGAGGTTGCTCACAGGGCTGCGCGCCTGCCTCACGACGACCAGGAGGGTTCTGGCTGACAGAGCGACGTCGAGAAGGTCTTGTCGTGCTTTAGCAGCCGGATCGAGGTTTTCATCTCGCAAGCCTTGAAGGAGATCGGCATGAACAGCTTCTTGGTCGGGGTCGACGACAATCACGACTTCGTGGTCGACGGGGGTAAGCTCACCCGGACGGCACACCTGAATTGATCCATCGAACCAGCTGTGCCGCCCACGATGGATGCCTGAGAGCCAGTTGAGGAGGTCAATGATCTCCTGGCGATCAAACTCTCTGTCTTCTGCGACCCCTTCCAGACCTGTCAGCAGGGCAAGAGTCTGTAGCGCCGATCGAGGAGCGTCTGCGGGAGCGGCAGCAAGGTTGTCAACGATCTGGCTGACCCGGCGTTTCCAGGTGGCAATCGGTGCAGGTGTTTCAGTGTCGAGGAACGCCTTGCGCATTCGGGATACGAGTTCAGCGAGTTTCCCGACGAGGGGGATTGTTGTCGATCCGACGTCAGTAATCGGCGTCACTGTCCCCAGATAAGTTGGTGGTGTAGACGACATCGCGATGGCGAGAATCATCCTTTCGATGCCAGCCAGCCAGGTCGATTGTTTGATCCGGCCCAGCCCTGCCTTGTCCCTTGCGGCAGGGTCAACTCCCCACCGGATATCGGCCTGGCTCACCAGCCGTTCAATCGCCTCCTGGTCGTCATCGGAGAATCCGAATCGAGTCTGCACCGCAGGCATGGCGCACAGACTGAGTAAGTCTTGTCCCGTGGCACGTGAGGAGGCCAGGCCCAAGATGGTCGTTACCGCTTCAGTGACGGGATTAACATGCTCGCGTTGCGGAGGGGTCGTGAACCGCAACTGGTGTGCGGGGTGATCGATATCTGCCAAAGTCCCAGCGGAAAGAAGGCGGGCGGTGTCCTGGCGCCCGCAACATATGACGACGATGTCCCTGGGTTCCAAGGTTGGGTAGTCGGCGAGAGCTGCGCATACAACATCACGCACTACTTCGGCCTGACGATCAACTCCGTGGCATTGGTGTATTTCGACTGTTGGCAGCTCTTTGCGGTGGGTAACCGCGCTTTGCGCTGTACAGATCGATGACGATGTCCATCGCGCGGTCGTGGCAGAGCGCGCCCGGTCAAAGGTCCGCCACGGATCCGCACCACTAATGCCATGATCGAGATGGACGATGGTGACGTCGTGTGAGGCCGACAACGCTTCCGCCAAGCTGACGTCGTGCTGAGCCGTGGTCGTCGATGAAAACCACACGATCGGCGGTTCAGATCGTGACTGAGTGAGTATCGCGTCGACGAGGAGCTGGTGTCGGCTCACGGGGTCCGGAACATGGCA
>Ga0058701_10001135_pt1 | contig 18501 bp, 7 predicted proteins | sample AgamicOrMae_FD_97039 | JGI IMG/M metagenome (GOLD analysis project Ga0058701, IMG submission 97039) | Agave microbial communities from Guanajuato, Mexico - Or.Ma.e | ecosystem: Host-associated > Plants > Phyllosphere > Phylloplane/Leaf | place: Guanajuato, Mexico | collected 2012-06-04
ACGGACATTTTTTAAAATCCACTTTTTCGGACTCCTGGGACCTCAAAACGTAAAGATCCGTCAAAATCTCGAAATCGATTTTTTGCTCCGTGACAATACTTTCCCTATCGGGAAAGTAAAAGATTATATCAATGGGAAAACCTCATTTTCATATTTCAAGCCAAAGAAAGCCATTGATATGTTCTTTTCATAAATAAATTTCTTAAGCGTCTTAATGTGAATTAAACGGTGACAAAAACTAAAATTCAGTGTTAAAAATAAAAACTTTTTTTTTGTAATCGAGGCCAAGCCAGAATTGGTAAATAGCCGAAATCAAAAGTGTTCATCATTTGAAAAAGGGCCCATCGGCTGGAAACAAAACAACGAAGTACGCTTGCCTACGATAATCTTGAGACCAAATAGTGGTAAATACTTTGTAATGATTTGTTGAGCGCCAAAGATAGGCAACACGCACTACACAACTGTCATGTTGGTTGCGTTCCCGATTCATGAGAAATCGAACAGACAAACCAGGAACTGACGTCTCCGCAAAACGAAGTAATCCGTTTGAGGACAAAAAATATTCAATTCGCTCAGAGCACAGTATCAAAATGTTAACTAATCGCAAATCAAACAGTCCTCCTGACCCAAAAGACAGTCTGATTGAACACAGATATCACGCTTTTGTTTGAGTATCGGTTACGACATAACCTTAAAAACTCAAACATTTGACCGCGAGAATGTGGGGAACAAAGTTCGTAATTTTCCGTCAAAGTTGGTGGTTTTATCGGCACAAGGTTGGCTTTTGGCAGACTGCGACTTCCGGATCGGATCGGTTCGTTCGGATCCGAACGAGCGAGGACAGCGGGGGCGCGATAAGGCGGCGCGACGCAATGAGGGGGACAGAGAGGACACCACACCTCGTCTTGTGAGCTATTATGAGATGAGTCCCACGTTACTCTCTTCGCTCTTCGCTCTTTCTCTCGGCTCACACTCCGAGAAGAGTTCGTTACTGTTCTGGATTCAAATAAATGGCCGGTCGAGCGAGACACGAGGTGAGCCCCACATCCAAACCTCCGACTGAAACCGTTCTGACGAGTGAATTCAAGCCATAACAGCCCCAAGTATTTGGAGTGAAATTCAGTTTAAGAGAAATTGGAGGAATTTTTCTATCACAATGTGTAATCTTAAGCTTTGAGAAATGCTTAAATTATTTAATTTCAGGTTTCCAGAGGGGTGATATTTTTTAAAATTGTGACAATACTGAACTGAACAGATCCCCTAAAATAGATTGTTCTGTTTCCGAACGGCATCGCTGGTTGGTGGTGGGTTAACTTGTTTTCCAGTTGAAAAGTTACGCTTAATTCGGTTTTTGAGTTAAAGTCACTTTTTTTAATGCGCTGGACCAGAGTTAAGTTTACACTTTGATATAATAGCTGCGTGATGCAAACAATACTCGGATGTTATTCAAAAGTATGGAGTGGTTCTTTCACGTAAGTGTACCTGACTGTACCTGAATTCAACCTTTTGAGCTCCGCGATCAAAATTCTTCCTCAAAAATAGTTAAAACGACCGGAAAAAATCACGATGTATTCTAAAGGCGAAAAAACGCCGTTTTTGTAAAAAAAAAATATCTACGTATTTATCTATTTTTTATTCAAATAAATATCGTCTAACTGTTGGACACACAGTGTTCAATGCGAAAAGATTCGTTTCAAATTTAATTGATATTTCTTTTTGATAATGCGATAAAAAGCCATTTTTCACATTTCACAAGCTACTCAAATACATAAGCAACAAATTATTAAATATAACGAGGGGATTTTTTTTTAGAGGACTGATATTTTAAAATGTATAAGAAGCTGTTGAAAATCCAGCTGATTTTCTAGTTGTTTCTCTTTCGTGCAGCGAAACCATAAATTTCGAAGTTTAAGTTGACGCTGCGAAAGCAGTGATGTCTCACTCGATAAATTGTGCGTGTATTTATACTCGTCGAGTGTCCTCCGCCAATGAAGGGGAAAGTGTTGATCGCAACATGACTCTGCAACTTATAGGCGTTTCTAAGTGCGAACGAAATAGAGTGTCTTGTCTCGATTTGAGCCGCTTGCCAAAATATCTTTCGACAAAGCGGCCAGTAGGCCCAATTTGATAACAATCCGCTGCGCTGCGACATGTCAACTCACATGATGTAGAGGTCCACGTTAAGCTACAAGGTGAGATAAGTTAGGATAAGTTCGTAAGGTTTGGGAAAAGTTTGGTTAGATGAAAGCATTGGTTGGGTTACTTCTAGTCAGAATTTAAAAGTTTAGGATAAATCGGGTTAGGTTAGATTAAGGTTGCCTTTCAAGAGGAAACAGCCCTTTTTTACAATTACACTCAAAGAAAAATACTATCGTTTTGAGACCCAAGATCAAGACCCAAGGGTAACACCTTGCTGGAAAACCGTCAAGGATATCAGCCGGATATCAAAGGTATAATAAACGGAGACCAAGAGAAAATTGATCAAGATTCCAATTGAATATCTGACAAATTTCAGTAGAATATTAAAAAATGTCTGCTGGATAAACCTAAAAATTCGCCAGATATCAGAAGACAGCGGTCTGAGAAATCACCGAAAACAGTCATGTTTCGACCGAATTCAACCGCCAGATATCATATCAACCGGATATGGAGGTCTAACGGATGCGAGTTGTCACCCCTTGCCCAATATTATGTTATTCTAAACCATGTTGAGACATAGTTCACTTTCCGTTCTAGTACCCGTGGATATTCCAGCGCACGATTGCGAGGGCTTTCGGAAAGCCGGCATAGGATAGGCCTAGTTATAGTATTCATGCTAAGAGAGGAAGGTCAATTCGCTAGAGGGTGCTCCATCTCAGTCACATCACGTGATGTCACGTTAGTGGGTCTCTGTCGCTCCTGCGGCATCGGGTGCCGTGATGAGGAAATCCTGTATTAATGTCCGAGCAGCGGACGCAAGCCACAAGCCACCCTAGGCGAGCCGCGTCACTGCGCACCAACACTCACTCGACGTCAATGCGACGTCAAAAAAAAAATAGCCTGTGCAGTACCTATCAGGACAGCGCATAATCCATTTTTGGTTCGAGGACAGACATGTGCCTTCGAGACGGTTTCATGGTCATGACTGTAAAATTGAGCGGTTTCACCTTGAAAAGCGTTTGGCAATAATGAGAGCCTACGACCATTTTTTTTTACTTTAAATGACAGGGTGGGTCATAATCAGTTGGGATATCATCAGCGGCCTGACCGAAGGTCCCGCATTTTAATCTCGGCTTCCGACCTTATTCTGAGTTTTTCTTACGAATTCAGGTACCTTAATTGGGTAAATACAGGGAAGTAAAGTAAAGTTACTGTGCAGAGTTAACGTTTCCTTCACTTTCGTATGGTTAGGTATATTTGGACGAGGGCTGTAGTACATTGGGTTAGGATACAGGGTTTCATGGGTTTTTGGATAATCTTATGCAACGCGACAGGTTCGCCTGGACTCAGTTTTGCGTCTGTGATCGGCACAATCTTCTTCAAGGTAACCGGTGATGGATTCAACGCCAATTGCGAACCATTAACACGGTCCATTTTGTGGTTTGAATTCCACCGATAAAATTTAACGCGCAGAATAGTTAAGCCCATGTTCACTGCGAAACGACGCTCCTATTCGCCGAAACTCCTCCTCTTCACAAAACTTTAAAATTTGAATTTCTGGGATCCCTGAATATTGTCCGAAAAAGGAGCTTAACTGCCAATGTCGTTCCTTTTCCCTTCTTCCAACCCTGGAGTCACTTCGGGCCTGTAACGGTAACGGTGCCTTCAAGGTCCTTTCAAGGATTTTTCAAACCGAAATATGGAGCAGATGGGGAGTGAAAGATAATGAAACGGTTCCTGGCGAAAATCGCCGACTTGCGCAAAATTACGATAACCGAGAATAATTATTAAATTCGCGGGAGCCTATCCCTGTCTCTCTCCTTCATCAAACCACCAACTGCCATATTTGAAACTTCAAATCTCGAATTCGCAGCGAATAGGCATAAACAGCTGAACGAAACTCGTATTCGAGAATCTACGTTGATGTCAAGTTGGATTTATCTTGACTGATGCCCATAAGTAATTACGTGGGGCTAAAAAGCCTATTCCATTTAACCCTGTTTCATTACCGGCACCCCATGACCCCATTTTGGAGGACAACGAGTCCGCAATCTTTCTTACAGTCTAAGTAATCTCGTGAAGGATGTAATTCGATTCAAAGCATTACTATTAGATAATTACGAATTCGCAAAGTAAACGGGTTATAACTTCATCGGTGCATACCGTGGCAGCATGGTGGCAGGTACCGGCTTGCTGTTCCAGTCCGTGAACTAACCAGGCAGAACGTGAGTGATGCATACGTTGTTGCACTTTGTTCCCACTCGAAAATTACCACTTGGTTCGATACGAATGTTATTAAAGGGTTTTTACCACCCCATCGCATCGCGAACAAAAACATAACACCCGCATAAGAGCCTTCCCGCGGCGCCGGTGGAACAGGTGGGGGCTGAAGAGGGAAGAGGGGAGGGAGGAAGGGATGCTGGGAATTTCATACCAACATTCGAATATCGAAACCTGGCCAACTCTTCTAACGATTAAATTACCTTCCTTTTTTCACTCGAGCTAATTAGGTTCTTGCTGATATTGGATTAACGGTTTTAAACCAAGAATAGATCGCGATGAAAAGATGGCAAGGTTGTCAGATTTTATTCTTTGACAGGTGTGTTTGTGTGTGTGTATGTGTGCATGTAAAATGTAAAAGAACTGCCGAAAATTCGGAAAACAACAATCAGAAACCACGTAAAAGAGTGATAGAGCAAATTGAGTTATTGGTTCAACCTTTCAAAACAATATTTACCGCCAAAATATGGCTGTACATAGCTTACGAACGGTTCTCCTGTAATCTTGGATTTTATTTTACCATGAACATAACCTAGTCGTTGTCGTACCCTAATATATCTGGGATATCTAAAAATGTTCAAAACTGCTAGTACAGACTATGTATCGCTTCTCGTTGATCAAACTTCTTCAGATGGGTCCTCCGTTCCTAGAAGAAAGAGTTTATGGCGGGTAAGGATCGCAACATCATCCATCAAAGTAGTGACAAGTTGTTGTTTTATGGATGTGACATTTAAGATGTTTTCTCGCTCTTATCCCGCGTATACTTCGTAATAAACGTATTTCATGATTACACCATTGATCACAACTGTTTATTTGGACGATTTTTCATGTTTAGAGTCAAACTTTACCTTCAGCGATGCCTGAAAACTTCCCCTTGGTAAATAGTTGCAAATGATTCATGGTTATCTGTGAGTTATTCAGGTATGGGAAAGTCAGTGGGAAATAGTCAAAGGCCGAGATATTCAAAGAAATATTTGTCTTAGTAATCAATTGACATTGACTTTGTTATTCTCAAGTTTGGCTTTCATTCTATCCTTTACTATTGTTTCTAAAGTGAGGATATAGATCTGTCGTTTAAAGAGTCTACAACAGGAATTATTTTTAAAGATGGAAGTAAATAAGGCTTCTGGTTGTAAGATGGAAAAGTCTGGATTTAAATAACTTGTAACTTAAGGTCAAGTAGCATTAAAGCATTTTGCCTTAATAGCATCAGAATGTTGTTCAAAATCCTTACAGAGTTAAACCAGACTATTTCTTTCTATTGCGACAAATCAAAAATATGCAGGACTCCCCTAAGTGTATCCCTGCTTTCTCCCTAATTTGTGCTTTGATTTTCAGTGGTGGAACCAGTTGTCAAGATTCCAGAGGAGTCTAGTATACCTCACTCTATTAGTAATTGCTCTATCATTGCTGTATCTGTGGGTAATTTGGCAACATGAAGGAAACACACTTCCTGCTGAAGCACCCTTGATTAGGCAACCTGATTTATACACCAATGCAGCAGATGATGATAATGCTGCTTATCTTAAAGTAAGTCAATTTTCAAACTCAAACAAAACAAGCTCTCTGACCCTCCCTGAATTTTAAACTCTGCTCCATGTTGGTCATCATTGTCTAATTGAAATCTCTCCTCAGGTGAATGAAAATAGGGATATTATTAGAAATATAGAAGAGAAGAAACTGCCTAATATTCAAGATGAAAATTCAGGAAAACTGAATCCACCTCCCCAAGAGCAGATTTTCCCCCCAAATGATGATGACGCTCAAGGACAACCCAAGCCTGATGCTCAACTTGAGGTGCCTGCCGGGAAAGCTGATAGAAAGGTCAGTATCTCTCTGTCCAACATTTGTCACAAAAACAGAATCAATCAATCATACTCTTCTGTGCAGATTATCCCTGCCCCTCCTGTGGACCCTGTCCATTTCCCCGGTCCAACAACATCTCGTCAGCATGCTGTAGTTGCAGCTTGTAAACATGCCTGGCGTGCTTATCGGAAAGTGGCTTGGGGGCATGACCAGCTTAAACCAATTTCAAAAACATTCCATGATTGGTTTGGATTGGGTTTATCAATTGTTGATGGCCTGGATACTTTATATATTATGAACCTTCAAAAAGGTGAGCAGAACATTTCCAACCAAGATGTAAAATTGAAGACTTGCATCTTAGAGGACAACTTATTGTTCCAGAGTTCCAGCAAGGTAGAGAATGGGTGGAAAACGGTTTACGTTATGATGGAAACAAGGAGGTGAACCTGTTTGAGACAACTATCCGCGTTCTCGGCGGACTTCTTAGCGCCTATCACTTCTCCGGAGACAAACTATTCCTGAACAAGGCAGTAAGTTGATCGTGTCCGTCGTCAATGAAAGCGTGGTTGTTGAATGGCTCGCGATTTCTGTCCAACAGATCGAGCTGGGCGATCGTTTGATGCCATCGTTTGACTCCGATTCGGGAGTTCCTTTCTCAGACGTGAACTTGGGCACATCGAAAGCGCACGGACCGCGATGGAACCCAGACAGCAGCACTTCCGAAGTGTCCACGATCCAGTTAGAATTCCGAGATCTCTCTCGTCTCTCTGGAGACCCCAAATATGAGGTGCGTCTACTTCAAAGATTCTTGCTCTCCCTCTTTTGAAGATCTTTTCTTTCGCCGACAGGGCGTGAGGAGAAACAAAATCCTTAAGACCTCGTTACTGAGATCTACCCAGCCAGTATCTTCGATCCCAAGGTTTTTTTTTTCCTGCTTGAATTTAGACGGTGTCTCTTAGTTTCCGGTAGGAAATTCATGAATACGCTTTTGAAACTTTTCAGGACGCCGCAGCCCGAGTATCGATGCATCTTCATAACTTAACGAAGATGGATGGTTTGGTGCCCATCTTCATAAACGCGAATACGGGCCAGTTTCGGCCCTACTCCACCATAACTTTGGGCGCACGAGGCGACAGCTATTACGAGTATCTCGTCAAGCAGTGGATACAACTCGGTCGGCCGCAAAATTAGTAAGAATATCAACTCGTCGTTTATGACTAATTATTTTTTTCTTCATTAATTTTGAAATTTGATTTTTTTCAGCTTACGAGACGATTACCTGGAAGCTGTCGCTGGAATCCGTAAACATCTTGTTCGTCGTACTCCCACAGGACTACTCTTCGTGGGAGAGCTTTTAGGAGGAAGCAAAGAATTCAACCCTAAAATGGTACGCTTCAAGCCGATTCAATTTTTCATACCACCCACATGAGGGAGGCCGAATACTTGAGAAATCAGGAAATTTCTTTGATGTCAGGGTGTCTGGTCTAGCGACCGGGAAAACCGGAAATTAGCCGGGAAATTGAATGACCCGGGAAAATACGGGAAATGGCCGGAAACTTCGCAAAAAGATGGAAAACCTGGAAATTCTCATTCAATTATATTATTTTTAAAAAAAGAAAAAAATTGCGAATTCCGTTTTCGTCTTTTTTTTTCGAGGAAAAAACAAAACCATTTTCTTTTTTAACTCCCAACAACTTACAAAATATATCTCCTAAACTGTATTTCTTGGGCAGGAGGGTCCAAATATGTAAAAAAAACTAAGTTTGAATTTGCAAGTAAAATTTCGGGAATTTTCGGAAAAATAGATCCGGGAATCAGCCAGGAGTTTTGGAAATGGGAAAAAGCTAGACACCCTGGATGTGGAAAAATCGGGAAATATCTGTATTAAAGAAATAATTATGGTAATATAAAAGTGATAACTTCCTCGTGATTCGAAAACGGTGCACATGTAGATCTAAATGTGCGTGATGCGATGTGTACTTTTTGTACTCTTGTTCCAAAAGGTTTAGTCCGGTTCTGGTCGCGCAGGAAGACACGACCTGAACCGGACAATACCTTTTCTTTTCGACTGATAGTGTAAGTGGCTGAAGGCATGAGAGTAGGACTTGTACACTCACGCTCAATTTCTCATCCTTTTTTCTCAGGATCACTTAACTTGTTACCTCCCCGGTACCCTTGCTCTGGGAGTCCACTACGGTATGCCGAAAGAACACATGGAAATGGCCAACGACTTAATGCACACATGCTACAGAACGTATACCGAGCAAGCTACCGGGCTTGCGCCTGAAATCACTTATTTCAAATTAGAGGTAAGGTTGCAAACGGAAGGAAGATTCGTTACCTTCAATTGTCACGTGCTGGTTGTGTTGTCTGTTATAGGGAGGCAAAGGTAGTGATATGTACGTAAAAAGCCGCGATGCCCATAACCTACTTCGGCCCGAGTTCATAGAGAGCCTTTGGTACATGTACCAGATCACGGGTAATACCACTTTCCAAGAATGGGGCTGGACGATCTTCCAGGTAGGCAACATTTAACCCTTTTTCCTAACCTTACTTAAGTCATCGTCTTAAAAATCGAAACCTACTTGGAGATTTCTTGACGTATGTTATCCTTTTTTGCAGGCTTTCGAAAAATATACCAGAATACCTAGTGGTGGATACTCCAGTATTCAAGACGTGACAAATATTAATAACACTCGTCCAAAGGACATGATGGAGTCTTTCTTTTTAAGCGAAACTTTAAAGTATTTTTATTTGTTATTTTCCGATGATCGTTACTTGCTTTCGATCGATAAATACGTATTGAACAGTGAAGCGCATCCGTTACCTATTTACTCCACTTGATGCACCGCTAACTGCATCTCAACTGTTTAGAGTACTTTTGTCTAAGAATGATTAGGTGATTTTCGTGGGAAGCGTAATACCATATCAGGCTCTCAACGCAACGCTTCCTTTAAGAGACTGCCCTCAGAACTTGTGCAAAATACACCTCTGCTAGATATCTGCATTCTAATAGCTTTCTGCTATTTTTCGCGGAGCTTTCATCAGCGAAAAAGTATTAAAAAGTGTTCTTATCTAAGTACTATCGTTCCTAATAGCACTGTAGTGAGGGCAACGGCGTTCTTTAGTTCTTTTGTAGCGACAGTACCTTGGAGTTTTTACTGTGCTCAGAATATTCATTTGGTGCAGAACTGTGAAAATCTTACTATCTTCTAGGGGAAAAGAAAGGATACAAAACACATTAATACAATGTTCCTTTCGAACTCGGAGAGTGGCAAACAGGGAAACCTTCAAAAGACGGCTTAGTATTACTATAAAAATCGGTTAAAGGAACACATCTTTTAAGGGTTTATAATTTCTCAAAAAACGCTTGTTATCCTGAACTTTTTAATAAAGTGGGCGTGTTTCATGAAAAGCTAAGGATCGCTGCTATCTGGTAGAGGTTCATTTTTAGAGGCACCATTCCGAAAAATAATGGCATATAATGCTATTTTTAAGGGCTTAGACATCACTGTGTTTTAGAATATCTTTTATACGGTTTTGTTGAATTTTTGTACTTAAGCTGTTTACTTTGGAATGATGTGATATTGTGAGATCGAATGTCTGCTGTTCGCGCAGCTTCTTGATTACCTTTGGTGTTAACCTAACCTCAGATCGTGACCGTTGTTAAGTGGGCGTATCCCACTATGCTGTGATATGTAAATATTTTGACTGCCAACGGAGCTGAGAATATGCTGTTATTCCAATTACCGGTATAATTGATTTCGGTTTATTCCGTGTCCTCTGACTTGCCTAAATTACTTTCCGGTATTTCAAGTATCTCTGGCGGGAATACCCAACCTTTTTGCCAGTAACCTAACTTACATTCTACTGCAGTCGTAGCCTATAAAGTCAAACTTGTGTCTTGGTGGAAATTAGTCATCTAAATATGCAATCTTTGTTACGTATTTTACCTATGATTTTACCCTAAGGAATGAAATTTTCCTGGAGAGAAAACCTGGGCGAGCTGACATCAACGTACGCCTGCCCAGATACCCTTCAAAAAGCTACATTTTAAAAGCAATCAATTTGGATAATATTAGCATACCTCTCGGATTCTGTCTTGAAATAATGGCAAGCAGAGAATTGCGCTAGGCGTTAAAATGAAATTCGTTTTTATGCAAACGGTGACTTATCAGCCAAATAATATACCCAGGCTAAGATACGCTTGGTTATGAGTAAACAAGGATTTTCGTTTGTTTTATTTATATATCTTTCATCTGTGTTTATTTGGAATCCTTTAGTGGAAAGTGTTTTCTAGAGAATTCACTGCACGCACGAGTTAATAATGCATACGAGAGTTTAAGAATAATTTAATCACAAGTATGGAGGGGATTTGCCCTTCGAGTGCAGTCCCCCACAATTTTTAAAATAATTATTTTACACCTCGGCAGATGTGTGACTCCTATTGTTCCGCACTACTTATTCAAGTTTGCTTGGACTTTTTATGTTTGTCTTTATTGTTATTAGGGCTGTGATATTGTGGTTATGATTAAGTTTCCTAAAGGTCATTGAAATGGTGCTGAAAAGTGTGGTACGAATCTTTAGAGAGTTGGGACAGTTTAAGAGATTCTTGGTGCGTGAAAAGGGACAGTTATAAAAAAGGGACACTTTCAAGAAGTAATGATACCGTAATGATTAAGCACACTCGTACTTTGTCAAAATAATTAAGCGCAAGTGTTAATAAAGCTGTTAAGTTGCAATGTAAAATGAAGTGACGGGGACTCGAGCCTGAGACCTCCAAACTAAAATTGGTGCTGGATCGGTACTTAATTTTTCACTGCCCTCAAAACTAAGTCAAAAAATGAAATCTTTGGCGCCAAAAGTCATTAAATAATTGTCGAGTTGATCGAAAGTTCTTAGTTATGGCTGAAAAAATTGCTGTTGACGTCCAATACAAAACTTGCGCTTTCTACTTTCTATGAAAATGTAAGCGCGAGGATAGCTGGATCAAAGTCCCCTGGATACTGAGGCTGTGTACTATTAAACCGTTATTGCTTGGAAGCAGACCGTCCCATTTTTAACATGTCCCATTTAAGACACTTTTACTGTAAGAGAGTAATGCTGCGGATAGCAATAAGGGGATGCCAATGGCCATGACGGAATAACGTTTCTTTCGTTTTGTTTTTGGGTGATGAATTGCCAAAGTGTGTTTGTACTCATCAATGTCAAGTGACAAACTTCTAGACATACTATTAATTTCTCTACTGGTGGGCTCGTAAACTAGATCTAGCTCAATTCGTGTCAATTTTAGATATTTTATGTGTTTCAGATGAACTAGTACCCATACTGTTAAACGGCTGCAATGTTTAGATGACTTGTATCTGCGTCTATGGATGTCGCTCGTCTTGTGTTTTTCACTCTGCTTACACTTAGTCGCCCGCCATAGATCTTCACCGAAGAGCAGCGGTTACAATTAGAGAGCTAGCTACTCAAAGGCTCGATGTGGTTATTTGCACAAATGGTCCATTTAAAACGCATTAGGTTGGTTACGTGCGTTCAAGTCTCCCCATACAAAAATGCACTAGGTTGGTTACGTGCGTTCAAGTCTCCCCATACAAATGCATTGTTTGTGCAAATATCATCAGCCAGGCTCTCTAATGAGAGACATTGTAGTTAGAAGCTCTGCGAGCTCTTTAATCAAAGAGACACCTAGGCTCTCCTTTAATCAGAGAGCTCGTCATGCTCTCTAATTATATAAAGTGCACGTGAAAATTACAATCAGTCATGTCATAGATAAAAAGTGTTTGATGTACTGTAACAGAATGCCTGCTACTACTGGAAAAGATTCCTTATGTCTGGACTGGAATGTGCGAGGAGTTTTTTTAAGTCTGAACGGAGGAATGAAAAAATTAACTTGAATGTGGAGGCCTACATATCTTTTCAGGTGCACAGACTGCTTGGAATGAGCTAAAAATAAATATTTCAAACTTTTATCGTGCTTTATTCATGATGCTTTATGTCCCGTATTTTTCCCTCAGTTCTATGTTGCCGGGATCAAATTCGTTGTAAAAAAAAACTCGTATTTCAAAACACTTTTTCCTTTGTGGTCTTGAAAAAGATCTCAATACTCCATATCCCCCGTAACACGAAGAAATAAATTCTATCCAACTCTTATCAGTTCGAGGTCTTCCCCCGAATTTTTCACACTCGCCGGGGAGCGCCCGCCGATCAGCGCATAGGCAACCGCCGCACACCAGTGTCGTTCTTGGAGCCTATCTAGCAACCCGCAGGGGCTCTTTCACTCGACACGGAGTTGACCGAGAAGTTTGTATTCTGTCTGAACTGAAACGGTTTAGGTTGGGTCATCGGTGAAATCCGGTTGCGTTTTAGTCACCAAATACGAAAAAAAATCATTTATTGCGTTTTCTTGGAGCGCTTGTTCTGGAGATACAGTAATTCACAGACGTCGGCCAAGTCGAGATCAGCCGCTGGCGGGATTCCCCCGGGTGCCGTGAGGCGATCGTCCACGCTCCGCGCATGGCTGTCCGTGATCGTCCTGAGATCGTCCAGCGGAGGTACCATCATCAGGTTGACGCCGGGGTAAAACAGGAAGGCGAACACGGCCAGGAGCATGCATCCGTACATAGGCAGCACGACAGCCCAGTACTTCATGGGCCAGTAGGTGAGCCCCATCATGTGCAGGTACTTGTCCGGCACGAGGGCCCAGATCAGGTAGAGGATGAGGGCGGTGTAGGATGCGAGGTAGAGGACGAAGCCGTACACGCCGCGGCTGGGGGTCGGCGCCGGGGTGTGCTCGGGCATCTCAGCAGGAGTAGCTTGCCGACGTCGGCGGCCCGAACCGGCTGATGGTCTCGGTGCACAGAGCCAGGTGCTCCAGAAACGAGTTCAAACCAGTGCGGAGTTGCCGGATCTCACTGCTTGTCAGAGTCCTGTCAACGGAGACATTTGTCTGCTACTCACTTTGGCACTTACACCGAGGCCAACTTATATTTCTCATCAAAACTAATTACTACTTTAGCGATAAAAAAGTCATTTTTGAACGTGGAACGTGACTTATTTCAAAACCAAACTGAGACGCGTTGAAAATACATAAATGAAAAGAATAACACTACGCGTCGAAATTTTGATTTTTGTCACAACGACGGGGAATGTTGGGTTCCTAAATACCTCAGTGGTAGAGTGTAATCAAGAAATTGAGGGTTATAGCTACTATTTGGCTACGCTAAAATACTGTAAACTAGACAAGATTTTTTTTTAAAATCTTGTAGCCAAAGAACCGCTGGTAAAAAATATGAATACCAAAAGCTCTTCGGAAAAGCTCAAAACTGTGTTGAACAAATACAAGGTAGGGATTTTAAAATCAATTTTCAGGGAAAATTAATCGAAGAATTGATCAACAAGCATCGATTCTGATCATTTTGAGTTCCTCTCAATCCATTCCAATCGTTCAATATGTAAAATAAAAAAATGACTAAAATTTTGAAAAAAGGCAAGGGATTTTTTTTTAGAAATTTTTCATTTTTAGCGAAAAAATATTAGTTGGAATAATTTACTTTTTTACAATTTAATTTGATTGAGAGAAACAAGAAAAGGTTCGGACAAAGTTCTGTTGCTCAATATGGTGTCGATTATCCCGCTCAGGGGGTTGAGTTGGCGGCGGGAAATAAAAGAGCAAGGCGTGCAAATAACTTGAAATGCGCTCCTGCAGGACTGCAGGGGTTTGGGCGCGAAACCGCGGTCATGTTTGAACTTAATCGATTCGCGCAAGCTCAATAACTGGACAGAATGAAGCCAGAGAATTCAAGACAAACTGACGAAGACTTTCCCGACGGACAATCAATATAAAGATAAAAATCTTCTCAACTTTGTTAAATTAATTAACATGAAATACCAAATTCTGAGCTGAAATTATTTGTTGATTATTTTACATTTGGACAGAAATGGATTACTGTTAACGAGATAAACTATTCAAGCCCCTCAAGTTATTTCCTAAATTTCTAGTAAAACTGCGATTTCATCTTTCCTCATCATTCCAGAAGGAGTTTCACAAAATTTCGTGTCATTTTTTTTCTTTTCGTCAGTTTTTCTTTTTAAAAGGAGATTTACTTTGTATTCCCTGGGCATGAATCGAAATTTAGCGAGACATAAATAAATCGAGTAAACTTACACAGTCAAAACTTGATTGTTGAGTTTAAGTTCTTTCTTGACCTGACTCCTTTTGGGTTCCGGGTCTACTGCGAGAACAGCATACGCTATTTCTGCTTCACGTGCCGACGGAAATGTCGTGGAGAGGTCACTGCTCCGAGTTAAGGTTGCTACGGATAGCGATAGCGAATCAAAGTTGGAACAAAGTGCGCTTTCACATGTATTTCCGCTTTCAACACGCATCAAAACAAAATACATAATCACACTATATAAAATAAATAACAACAAATCAAACTTGGGATAGAAAAAATAGAAGATGGCTTTCTGAAAGAATGTACAAAATGCCTGTTTATGCTTTGCAAACAGCGTTTCAAGAACATATTTTTGGTAATTTAGTCAGCTGTTTCAACTACTTGGGACTTAGGCCAGCTAAGAATTTTAGGGAAATACAGTGGACAGAGACATTTTGCGCGTCAGGAGCGTTTTCGTCCTGATAGCAACATCTGTAGCGTTCAAATTGCTTCAAGGAAAATATAAGTACAAAGTAAAGAGTAGCTACTCGAAAGAAAACCAGCACTGCACTCTGACACGGCAAGGTAAAAATATCGGATAAGAAAATTAAAAAGCATCTTAGGTGTGAAATCACATCGTGGATACATCGCTTCAAGATGGATACAAAAACTGAAACTAAACGGCTTTGGGGAAAACAAGCTTGGAACTGGTAGAACAAGCACTCAAAATCGACGTTTTTAACAACTTTTCAAGTCAGAATATAGAGTTCTGATAGTTACGACGTATTATCGAATCAATTAAGATTTTTTATTCATTTAGGTGGATTGGGCAGCACTGTAGTCAGGCACTGCTTCCTAAGTCAACAGGTGAATAATGTAACAGTTTTACCCGCTTGAAATGAATAGGTATTCAGCGAATCTATCTCCGTGAATGGTTGGTCCCACCTCTATGATATGACAGTGACAAGAAAATCAACAAGGAATGGTGAGACTAGACAATGTCAGATTAAACATATTAATCAGCTCCCCTGGCTTTCGTCACTCATATTTAGCCAGAAGTCAAATAAGAGGCTGGCATTACTATCTCCACTCCACTGACGAGTCTTGCTGGCTTCATTAAAAAGCGGCAATAATTCTTTGCTAGACAAATAACTCTCCAGCTTCTTCAGGCAAACTCTAGCATCCTCCCTTTTCCGTACCTCTGCACTGACGGCGAACCCACGAAAGGGTCCAGCCGTACCTTCGTCGGATGCTGGAGAAGATGGACATGCTCCATCGACAGCAATTTTTTCCGATTCCATTTTCATTATGGAGTGAAGGACTTGGTCAATCTGTTCATCTACATTTTCAATATCATTAACAATTGTGTCTAGTATGGGCTTAACAACTAGCTGGGATGTTAAGTCAGGCAATGAATCCCCTTCTGAGGGACTTTTGGGACAAAGTTCCGAGCTTCCATACTCTTTAGTAGCAAACATTGCTTGATTTAAGGGAACTACGCTGGGGTGCTTAACTTGGCCATCTGAACCTAGCTGTACCATGTAATAATTTGGCACAGGGGGAGATACAATAATTCCTCCATTGTCAGTGGTTGACTTCAACATGTGGTTGAAGGATGCCAAGGCGTTGTTGCCCCAATCCTGAGAGATGGGAAATTCTACTTCAATTTCACCTTCAATAGGGGTGAGCTCACAATCAGTCTCAAAATCTGGTTCACAATCTCTTTCAAAGTCAGCTTTCACTTCATTCAAAGTCTGAACAAGGTTTTGCAAATACGGTAAGATTCCATACACCTCAAAGACACTTTTTGAGGCATCCTCGTCAACAACACTGAGAGCTTCTTTCAATCTTAAAGCAAAGTTGTACTTTGTAATTCCTGAACCTGAATGTCCGTTCACCTGGTTGGGATCATGGAGGGAACTATCGAATACTGCACTGAATAGTTCAGCAATAGCTGGGCGAGGTGTCGGAAACAGACAGTACACGATGATGCCATTTTCTTCACAGAACTTGGTAATACCCAAGTTTAGACGACTCCTTCTTCCATCTAATAACAACACAACTGGTAGCTGGATTTCTTCTCTTGTGAGCCACCGGTGAAAGGCCACAATGTAATCAGCAAAAGTCTTTCCGGTGAGGGACCCTCTGTCTGAATGGGTGCCAACCCAATCTGCTGGAAATGTCTGAACAACTTCATCTGGGAGCTCTCTCTTAGGATACACAAACATCAGAGGGGCAACCTTTCCAGATGCAGAAAAATTTGCAACAACACTAACACATTCCACATCAGTTCTCTGATCTTTTGGGTCATCATCAATCTGCCGATGTTCAACAAAGGCAGCGGAATTCACATCAAACAGGAATTCTCCATGATCGACATTGAATACTCGACTGCCTTCCGGATCATCCAGGATGTCTTCCTGACTAATAGACGCTAAAAAGTTCCTGAGCTGTTGACACCACACCCTCGCTTCTTCTCTCGTAGTAACACTTCGACCTTTCCGAGCTGGGTCGACACCAATTTGGTACACATGGGGATGACGCAGAAGGAAGTTTCTCATCCAGCTTCTACCAGGCCTGCCATTTTTAAATGATGTTCTCCTTTGGTTATTCTGAATGAAACTTTGGGCCATATCTTTAAGGTCTTCACACTTGAGAGGAAACCCTCTTTGGTACATATCCATCACCCAGCTCTCCAGGAGACGTTCCTCTGCTTTGGTCAAAAATGGGTTTGGTCCGGGTGATGCTTCCACTGGTCTTTTCCCGTCTAGTTTATCCAACAGGGTCGACCGAGGAATGTTGTACTGCTTGGCTGCTTGTCTCCGCGACATTCCTTTCCATATGGCATGCATGGCAGCAAGCACGTCTTCTGGTTTATAACTCTGTTTAACACGGTTTACCTTCTTGAGGTACGGACGTCTTATGAGGGACTTTTTCTTTTTGCGAGCCACATCATTGCTAAGTAGTCAGTTAAGGATAATCACAGAAATCAGTTCTAATCAGCTGACCAAGTCAAATCACAAAGGTAAAACTCGTATGTGAGGAATCCCCAAAGAAACAGGGACCTGCTCTGATTTAGTGGCAGAATCTCAGACTGTACCCATAAAAAGAACGTAAATATGGGCTGCAATGTGAAACAATTTTAAACTGTTACAAACAAGTACAGAGAAAAACACCTGCTCTCCTTAAACTCTGATTTCAAACAACGGCAATGTGAGAAAAGTACGGAAAATAAACACGGTATGAACAGAAACCTCGTGACCCATAGCGAACAGCTGACTGGTGGACGGTGACGTGTATATAATTTATGAGTTCCGCCAATGTTAAGGAATAATATCAAAGTCTCAAACGCACAAGAAAACACGAGAGAACAGTTATTGACAAACACAAATATAAGCACAAGAAGCGGTTGTTTACAGTCAACGCGATGCCGGTGCGAACTCTGCAAGAGACGCTTTCAGAATATTGGAGCTGCATATGCTTTGGAATAATTACCAAAAATAACCAAAATAAATTACAAGTTTAGACACACGTTTATTATGCAATAAATGAGCCAATGGTAGGATATCAAGTTAACCATATTGAGCCCATCTGGTGCAACAAGGTCAGGTATTCTGTCGACAAACGGATAGGATTTTGAGGAAAATAGGAGCAAAATCTAATGAGAGCAACAAATTATTAACGATAATTAAGCGAGCAATAAAGGATACACATTGAAAACGCCTTCGCCTGCCATCCCTGCCGTAGTCGTTGATGTTTACAGCTGATGCTGATGGGTCTTCCACCTCATATCTACGATCAAATCCGTGGAAAGACAAAAATTGTCGTTTTTCGATAGTTTAAATAAGTATTAAAGGTACAAATTACTTTCACAGCAAATTGATTATGCTCAAAAATTTTACGCCACCGCGTCCAAACCAGCACAAAAATAATAAAAAAGAGATGAGAAGAAAAAGAAAAAGCTGTAGTTGTGCGTGCAGAGAAAAATGAGCAAAAACTCCCTCATTTCATAGAGGAGTCCTCGTTAAAATCTATGATACCCTTTTTAAAACTTTAATTATGTAATTTTGAAACTAAAGTAAGATGTGAATATAATTGCCTGTTCACTGTTTAATAT
>Ga0058701_10001137_pt1 | contig 18492 bp, 13 predicted proteins | sample AgamicOrMae_FD_97039 | JGI IMG/M metagenome (GOLD analysis project Ga0058701, IMG submission 97039) | Agave microbial communities from Guanajuato, Mexico - Or.Ma.e | ecosystem: Host-associated > Plants > Phyllosphere > Phylloplane/Leaf | place: Guanajuato, Mexico | collected 2012-06-04
GCGTCGAGCCTAAGCTGTGCCCGCTCGTGCCCGCTGGCCAGGCCGAGCGCAATGTTCTCCGCAATGCTCAGGTCGAAGAGACGCGGCTCCTGGCCCACCAGGCCGATCTGGCTGCGCAGCCAGGCCACGTTGAGATCCTTGATGTCCTGGCCGCCCACCAGCAGTTGGCCGCCCGTGATGTCGTAGAGGCGCTGCACCAGCGCCAACACCGTCGACTTGCCCGAACCAGAGGCGCCCACCAGCGCCACCGACTGACCAGGCAGGATGTCCAGGTTGAAGTTTCTCAGCACCCCGGCGGGCGCCGCTCGCCGACTGCCCACCGGCCGCTTAGGTGCCGGCCGGCCCACGAGCACCTTGCGCCGCTCGGCCGGCCCGCCACTCTCGCCGGCCGCCTGATGAGCGTGGGCCGCCTCCAGCGCCTCCTCGGCCAGCTCCTCGATGAGACTCCTGCGGCGAGCTTGCGCCAGTTGCTGGCCTGCCTGAGCGGAAGCGGAAGTGGCGCCTCCCTGTTTGGAAGCCACAGCAGAGACTGTGTGCGGCGAGTGCTGCTCGACTGGGTGCGAGCTGCCCTCCTGGCCAGCCTCCAGGGGGGCCAGATTGAGAAAGGGCAGGGTCGAGCGGCGCCGGCTGGGCCCCGAGCGGTCCACGTAGCCGAACTGGACCATGCGGAAGCTGATCGATGGCTTCCAGGTGGCTCCATTTGTGTCTAGCTTCAGGCCGCGCTGCCAGTGGGCGGCGATGCGCGAGCGCCGCTCGATGGCCAGAAAGATGCGCGCTATGCTCCCCTTGCTCTGCTGCAGGGCCTCCATGAACGGGATGGAGATGAGGATGTTCACGATGGACACTTCGGCCCCACGCATCACCGCCAGAATGGTGGACTTGTTGGCCCCGCTGGCCTCGTGCGAGTGCGGCGGAAACAGGTGGCGCGCATAGAAGCAGTAGATGGCGAAACAGGCGAAGATGGAAAACTTGGACAGGGCCACGTTGAGCGCCGTGTAGAGGTGCTTGACGATGGACTTGCGGTAAACTGGGCCCAAGCTGAGCGAGTATCTGGTGATCTCCTTTTGCTGTCCGTTGAAGGCGAAAATGGTCCTAATTGCGGCGAGAATCTCCTCGGCCAATTGCAGAGATCGCTTGGCAAACAGGGCGTTCTCCCCTATTGCAATGGCCTGCCACTTGCTCAGGTAACAGATGATGAAGCCGATGAGCAAGACGAAGGGCATGCAGAAGGCGGCCAGCGAGAACATCTGGTAGAAGGCGCTCAGGGCAAACAGGCTCACGTGGCCCAGGAAGTAGCACAGCAGGGCCAGTTTCATGCCAATTCCGTCCTCGTACTTCTCCACAAGTCCATTCAACGACGAGCCAGATCCGCTGGCACTGTCGATGGCCTCGAACCAGGTGACTTCCTGGTAGAGGCACGAGCTGAAGTAGAGCACCTTGACGCGCGAGGCTTGCCTTCTGGCGGCCCAACAGATGAGGGCCAGGCCCACGAAGAAGCCAAAGAGTTGGGTGAGGGCCAGCAGGAAGGCGGTGGCGTTGATTTCGAAACTCTTGCGCAAGAATTGCTCCGATTGGTCGTTGAGAATCTGGCCCAAGGCTTGATGGAGGCTTGAGTTTAGTTCCTGCGGCCTACTGCTGGCCAGACTCTGGTTTCCGCCCCCAAGCCACACACTGTCCCCACTGAGATGGCCGCCTGAGGCCGAGTCGAACAGGTTGCCCAGCATCGAACTGAGCGAGGCCCCCAGGAAGCTGTGCTTGTCGTAGGCCTCGATGGGGGGCGACCTGTTGTCACTGCTGCTGTGGTTGCCCTCCGCGTCGAGGACCACTTGCTGCGGGTCCAGCGCCTCGCTGAGCGGCCCCAACAGGCTGGCCAAGCGCAGCCGGATGGGCTGGTTGATTTGGTTGGCCGAGATCACAGTTTGCTCCTCTTGGAGGCTCGAGTTTGATTGTCCAGCTGCGCTCCCAGACTGACCCCCAGCTTGCGGCTGGTGTCCAATGTCGGCCAGGTGCGACAGCCACTGCGTCTGGCGCGAGTACTGGCCCATCAGGGAGGCCATGATGGCCAATATGAAGACGGAGATTGGTTGCCAGGAGGCTGCGTAAACCATCAGCAGCATGCCCACAAAGAGGGCTCCCAATTCCAACCTCGTGGCGTACTTGTAAAGCTCAAAGGTTGACACTGAGTTTTGCCTTTCGCTGAACTCAATCTGCTTCTCCAAATTCATACCCAACTTGCCCTTCTTGGCCCACTGGCCCAGCTGGTCATGGTTATCATTATTATTATTATTATTATTAATATTCTTACTGTTTGTGCTCCACCTCTTGATGCTTGGCTCGTTCCTGTCGCACGGCTCGCCCCATAGGCTGTTCTTGAATCTGCATCTCAAACTAAGCTGCTTGTCCCTAAGCTTGCCTATGGCGCGGCCCATGATCCCCTTGCTGCCTTTCGAGTTGGCTTGCTCTTTGCCCAATGGGCTAGCTGGCGAAATCTTAATTTTGCCCATCTTCAATGATTGATCATCTCGCTGTCTCGCTCCTCATTATCCTCGGCCAGCCCCCAATCGTTTGAAACGACTCTCTCTCTGCCAACTCGATCCAATTACTAATCTGGAAACAATTTTATCGTCTCCCAAAAAAGCTTTCCTTCCACGCGGTCCACCTCAATTTTCACTTCCACATTTACCTCCACTTCTACTTCCACTTCTGCTCCTGCTTCTCTACCTCTACCTCTACCTCTTCCGCTTCCAATGCCACTTCAACTTCCACTTCCACTCCCACTGCTGCTCTCCAAGTTGCACCTCTACCTCAACTCATACGCTCACTCGTTGGCCACCCACAGGCTCGCCACCGGCTCCACTGGAGTGTCTGATCTTGCGGACAGACGCGATGGGTAAAATCGATCATTAGGCCCCCCAGTCTGCGGTTCTCAATCGACCATTCACTTGCTTGGGCGCTGGTGTATCTGTTGGTATGCCCACTTTGTGCTACTCTCTCTCTCTCTCTCTTTTCTCTACCGTTTCCTGTCTGACTGACACACACTCTCACTCTCACTGGACGGGACTGTGTAAATCTACGCTCCACGTGATGACTTGAGCTCTGCCCAATTTCCCACCTCCTCCCCCCATTGCCACCCAATTGGACGCCGACGCGCCATTGGAGCCGCTCGAATGGGGGGAAAAGTTTCATAGATTGATGAGAATGGCAACCTTGGAACAATTGGCTCGCGGTTGCGTTGGACTCTCGTTCCGATGATCGTCATTAGAATTCATTTGCCAGAAGCGCCGCCCAACACCAACACCAAAGGCACACACACACGTGCGCCACCCAGACCGCCACCAAAAAAAGCAGCCCACACACACACACACACACACACACCGAGGGCCACGAAAAGCGTTGTTGGATCCTTGCCAAAGGGCTAGCCTCGAGCTTGGGCCATCGCTGGCGCCACTTTTGCCGCATTTGCCGCCCATGGATTCAACCTGAGCTCAGTGATAGTGCAAAAATCAATAATCTATCTTTTGGCCCAAAATTTCGAACGAGATTTTCACGGCACACTCTCTCTGCCTGGACTGTGCAATGTGCACTGTGCACTGTGAGCCGGGACAACAATGCCGCCAATCACTCTTGATTAGCGATTATCCTTTGAGGACTCAATTGAACTCCACCACTGTGCTCTCCTGTGTCTGCCTCTGCTCAAGTGTCTGCTATTTTTGGCTCCCCCGCCGCCTCCCCCACTTGCCACTCTGGTGCATCATAATCATCATCATAACCATCATCATCTCCATCATAATCATCATCATCATCATATAATCAATTTGGAGCTTAGCATTAGTTCGATCGCTTTATTTTAGGCCACCCTTTTCAGAGAAGCCTCCTTTTGAGGCACCTCACCAACACTGCTCAGTGGCGAAAATAGTGTCAAAATCGTTGAGATTGCCAAATGTTGTCCAAAAAGAAACAAGGTCCAATTTCAGTTCCAGCTCACACTACTCGCTCACTACTAGTCACGTTCAATGCCAATGCAACTCTCAACTGGCTCACTCTCGACTCTTGTGTATAAATCAGCGACCAATGAACTGGCGGAGCTCGAATCAATTGTAAGTATGTTGCCTCTCGATTGTTTTGTTGCAACATTTCGCTTTCCATCATCTCTCGTTATTGCATTCGTAATGACGCAATTTTGTCCCTTAACAAGGAGGCATTGTCGCAAAATGGGTTAGCCAATTTTCACGTTGTCTTGCGCAGACAATCATCAACTCGAATGAGAACTCTTCTCATTCCAAAGGACGCAAGGGACCTCCACTGGCCTCGAAAAAGGTTGTTGGCAAGCTACTTTTGCTGCTTTTGCCATCAGAAAACCCCAGTCTCTTAATTGCATACAATCGATGGTTTGCTGATTGCAATGGCAAATGCAGGCACCTCAGATCGCGTAACAAGGAAAAGCTTTCCGATCTGTCTACCTCTCGTGGAGTCTGGCCCCCAAAACTAGTCCAGGAAACGTGTCAGCTGCTAAGAAAGCCCCTCAATGCTGACCCTGGGCCTTAGTCTAGAGGAGTTTGTTGTTTGCGAGGTGAAAAAGCAATCTCGATAGTCTCAAATCAAACAATTCCTCTGGATTAATAGGGCATTGTCCTTCGCTCTCGATTCAATTACTGCCCCATGAAGCCTCCTTCGCCAAACTTAAAGGTCATATTCGTCTATTTCTAGCATGCGAGCATCTCCAATCCAGTCTGCTTCCTTTTGCCTCATTGTTATCACGAGGGGCTCTGTGTGGGCGTCAGTGGAACTTTTGTTGAACTTTTCCACGGGAAACCATTTCGAGGCATCCGACTGTACGGGAACCCACTCGGAAGTTTCCTATTTGTTCCGAATATCTACCAATAATGCACCCATTCGAAACAACTCGGAGCTTGCTTGAGGTGAGTTTGTAGGCAAAATGCAACCCGCGTCCAACGTCGAGTGGCCAGTTCTAGTGAAACCCTGTCTGGACACTAGACCCAATTGAACATGAACGAAAGCTCTAAAATGTTTGCCCTTGTATTCGAGTTTGTTCCGCGAGCCCCATTCGTAATGTCGACCGCCTTAGGGCACTGTGTCCCATACGACAGGGCACAACAGTCGTGATGCACCATTAGATTTTGCATAAGGCTTCGTGGTTTGTCCTACCTGAAGAGTAGCCTAGCGAAACAAAGAAGCCAATCCGACGCAAAGATTGAGCTCGCCGCTCTCAAAGGTCACAAACAACCATTTGAATACGATTGTGTAGGCGTAGAGAAATTGTTTGCACTGGCAACTTTGATTTTGAGTAGAGAAGGATCATGGTCAACATTCAGCTGGTAAGACAGACTTTGGCAACTTCCAGCGGGTGCTCCACTTGGTTCCGGAACAAACCATACACCACCAACTGGCTGTAATCTAGTACAGCAATGGGGGTCAGAAATTTGCAGCATTATGCACGATCTGTGCTCCTCTACTTAGCGCGCTCTCGCTCATGAAGGACTTCTTTTTGTGTCGCCTTAATTGTCCTCGATTACCCATACAGCCCGATGAGTTGTTCCAATGCCGCTGCAATCAATCAACAACATGCAACGATAACAAACTATTTTAGCGTGTTTGTGGCGGTTAGTCGTAAACAGTATATTTTCAACAAACTGTTCCTCTTCTGGAACGAATCCTTTGACGCCAATGAATGACAACAGTTGTTGTTCGGAGTGCCATCTAAATGAAATTACAGGCAATCATATGAGTCAAAGGTGCGCAAAATCTAACTCAAAACTCGTGTGGATCTCACGACAACTATTCCCAGTTCATATGCCCCATCAGCTCAAGCATTTATTTACCCTTCTCTCCAGAAGCTTTCATAGTTCGGTGTCTCTAACGGCCCCAACTCTTGTCAATTGCTGAGACAAACTTTAAGCAAATGACATACTTCTTCAGCCAGTTATCTTTGGCGGCGGCGCCCTCGATGCGATTCGGGAGCGAATCGGGATCCAACTTGGAAGCAGTTCCTCTCAGTACAGAAACGACAATTTTGCACTCTAGATCAAATTCGTCACTTCCACTGACCATCCTTCGCATTAGTCCTCGTGACCTGAGACTGTCTAGTTTGTCAACCAGCGTCGTTATGCTTGCTTCGCTGCCTTCCTCCAGTTGTGAGTTCACGTTACTCAGGGCCTTATCGAGGTGAGCAATCGAATCGTCGTCGAGTGTTCTCTCTAGATCGGCCGCTGCCTTCTTGAATCGGGCATAATTATACTCATCCGGTGCAGCCACAGCGGTTGCCATCAGGGCGCAAAGCACAACAAGGAGCAACATTTTGCCTTCTTATTTCTATCAATAAATTAGAAATTGAGACGATGATTTCCTCTTTCCCAGTGTTGTGTCCTTCCTTTTCGCTCTACGGAGCTTGAATGAAAGTTCCCGCCGCCAAAACTATCATCATTGCGGAAGAAATACGAGTTATTTTTAAGCTCTCTTTCATGTGAATTCACCACTACTCTAGGAGAACGTCAGAATTCTCGACCCTGACAATACCTATGCCAGGCTTGCACGAACCTTGATGAGAATGAGGCACTGTTTTGCTAGTTATCCAATCCCCTGGAAGCAGACCAAGTAAAACTGTGCCCTCTGACGATCACTCATTTCCGAGGTTCGGCGGGTCGACCTTTTCAAAGGAATATCGCCTGAAACTAAGCTCTGGGCTCAGTAAGAGCATCAAGACTGCTGTGCGGATCCCGTAATCCTCGGTTCTTCACGGTCCTGTCCTCTTGTATTGCGCTCAAAGATGCTTGCTTGCAAAAATCGAGTGTGAGAAGGATCCAGGAGTGAGGTGCACTGGAGTTCCTGCACCTCGCAGATCCTATCCGTTGCACGATTACAATCCCTGCCTCGTCCACTGATACCTAGCCATCTTTTCACCCAAATACAAGCGTGCAGCTGCCCCATTGGTACACAAACGCTCTATGGCCTCTCGTAGGACCCGAGCGATCACCTCACGCTCATTATACCCCACAGAGATCTGGATTCCACATCATCCAGATGGGGAATCCAACTAGCTAGTCATAATGTATACTAATGCTCGTTCTAGTTGTCACAGAGATGTGAAATTGCTCTCAAACTTGCACAAGCACTTGAACTAGTGATTGCACTGGAGGATATTGGTATGAGAGGCGAATTGGCTACTCCAATGACCAGTCGATATGAGGTGTCTGGGTGCCATTCAGGCTGTGTTTAGCGATTGTCTCTCTTATCATGCTGTATCAAGTATTGGTGACGATAGGTGATTCCTGTCTGAATTTCTCGTCGCTGGCTACTTCAGAAGTGGTCAAAGCTACGATGTGATATTTGCACGAGTTAGCTCACTTTGCTGCAGACGGGATGCCAAGCTAGTAGGATCCAGTATCTGCATTTTATGGAATCTCTCTTTGAGCTATAATGAGCGTGAGGTGATTACTTGGGTCCCGTCCGAGGCCATAGTGAGCGTTTGTGCACCATTAGAGTGGCTGCTTGTGTGTATCTGGGTGAAAAGATGGGTGGCCATGAGTAAGCAGGGCAGGGATGGTGACTGTGCAATGGATAAACTTTGCGAGAATCTGGCGCTTGTACGAGACCAATTGTTGCTATGGGCTCACCTGTAGCTTGGTCAGAGGGTTTGGGCAAAGCTTACAGCCAGCTAATCGAGTGGATAGCTGCAGGGAAAGAGCGTCGGGACGGCTGCTATATAATAGTTCCGATGAGGGCGGGTGTCGTTGAACGCTTCTTGCACTGATCGAAGCCTCTTACAGGGCCCCACTTCGTGGCCAGGCAGCTAGTTGCTGTGGCCAGATGACTCCGTGATCCGTATCAAATGCATTCCAGGAGCAGGCTGAACACCTTATTATGAGGCTAGCACCCTTAGAAGAGCCACAAATTGCAGCCTTTAATGCCCCTTGGCTTTAGAACAGTAAAGGGGGGGCGGAGGCTCGACGGCAATAGCCCGATACTGCACCGTAATAACGAGGATTTGCTCCTAAAACAATCGCTGGAGTACGATCAAAGAGTTGCCAACTATGGAATGTCGAGACTATTCCTCCTAGACAACCCGGTCGATTTCAGAATAATGAAAATGAATATACCGAACGGCCCAATAGTGAGCTGAACAAGCCTGCCAAAAACCTCTGATGCATTTTGACTATTTATTCGAACCTACCGAAACTGGTGTAGAACTGATTATATCTGCACCTAGTTGTTAACTAGGAATTCATTCCCACTCGGTTGTTCCCGGTGGTTTGGGCGTTAAATCGTATAACACACGTGAAATAGCTGGTACATCCAAGATTGAATCAACGATCTTATGGAACACAGTTGCGGGCACTTGATCGTTGATTGTGACGGGAACGCCTGTCATGAAGTCTTCTGTAACAAACGTCCTCAAAACTATTGAATATTGACAAGATGGCTGTGGTTGACGGAGAACTACATCACGATCAAAGTGTATCGGAATTAATATGACAGGCATCTGGGAAATCTTTTTATGGTATGGGGTCTCATGCAATATTGTTTGGGCCCTTGAGTCAGCTTCGCGTAATATGCTCAGCACTTGAGGTGTTAATGTTGTTGGCGTTATCTCATTCACCTGATATTGAACCTGCTTACCGAAAACCCAACAAACACGATTTATGTTGTGACAGATGCGAGGTATTGTCTTGGCCAAACGGGCCATGTCATGCCAATTGGTTGGTTCCTCATTACTAGATAAGGCTACAACATAGGAGTAGGTCCTGCAGTCTCCCTGAACACCAACACTACGAATTGGCAACAAAGTCGAAGTCAGCTTATACTGTTCACCAATCTTAATTAAAAATTTCTGCTCCTCTTCACTGGTGGCTCTCTGAATCCGCCCAATCAGTGGATGCTGGCGCTCTAGGGAGGCAGCGTAACTAACTATGACTTTAACAAGGACACAGGTTTCACTAAAATCTTTCTCCATGTAGGGTTCATTTGCGCATATCACTCGGATCGCGAGACCAGGACCGGGGAAAGGATGCCTCGAGACAATATCCTCGGGCAAGCCAAGGTCTCGCCCAAGTATTCTGACCTCGTCTTTGTGAAAATCTTTCAGCGGTTCAATTACACGCCCCTTAGCACGCAATAGGCGCACCAATTCGGTATCATTGTGATGCGTTTTGATGGCGTCAGCGTTCGACGAGGCCAAATGAGATGCACTCTCGATAAGATCTGGCCTGAGCGTACCCTGGCCTAAAAATACGTGTTCAGGATCCAGATCTAATTGAGCGATTAATTCCTTCGAGATATTTATGAAAGTATCACCAATGATCTTTCTCTTCTCCTCGGGTGCAGTCACTTGACATAGCATTTTAGTGCTACGCTTCTTCTTTGGATCTTTCGGATCCACTTGAATTGTTGTGGAGGCATTTAGGAACTGATGCTCGGCCCTGATAACTATTGTAGTTATCATAATTCATCCAAACGATAGTATCGATTGATTGAGAACAGTACATTGGAGATGAATTGTTGGATTAGTCATCTGATAGAGGGGGGCTCGTGGTTGATTTGTGATACCTTATCCCAGTATCGATCAATGATCTGTCGCTAAGAGTTGTGAAATTTCAGAGGCCATGACAGGAAGCCGAAAAGTGTAGATAGCAACAGCGCACACTGTTGCCAAGTAAACATCCCAAATAACTTACCTTTAACCTCAAGACCAAGCTTGTTCAGAGACTTTTCCACGTCGGTGCTCTCATTTTTTCTCATGAACCCATTATCAATGTGAAAAGCGACAACCTGGTCGGCAGCTAATGCCCGCCTAAATAACGCTGCACAAACAGTGGAATCGACGCCACCAGACAATAAGCACAGGACCTTATCAGTAGGACCAACTGTTTGACGTATGCTATCTATACATTCCTGTTCTCTACTTTTCATGGTGAAATCACCGGGCAACTCTGCAATATTGTAGAGAAAGTTTTTCAACATTTGCCGGCCATTAGTAGTCAAATCAACTTCAGGATGGAATTGTGTACCGTAAATTTTTCGCTGATCGTTTGCAATAGCCGCTATAATTGGACCAGACAAGGCAATTGGTTTGAAGTCAACAGCTATATCTTGAACACTGTCTCCGTGAGTCAATAAAGCTTGTTGTTCTTCATCCATTGAATTGAATAGAGGACTAGTAGTATCCACCTTGATCGTGAACTGTCCGTCTTCTCTAAACTCTTTCCTTTGAATAGTGCCATGAAACTCTCGGTTAATGATGTGAAAACCATAACATATGCCGAGAACTGGTAGTCCGCAATGGAGTATATTTGGATCGTATCCGACGAGAACGTCATTATTGTTCGAAGAGGTCACTCCTAAAGCTGTAGCTTGCTGTCGTGGAGAAGACACTGAAGGCGAGCGACTTTCATCGTTAGAATTGTTCATATCCGTTTCAACAGACTGATTTTGTTGCACCGGAGAAGGTCTCACGATCGTGGAAGCGGGACGTGGAGAGTTTGATATAGGTGTAGACTGGTTGTTTGTTTTTGTGGCATCAACTGAGCTATCCGAGTCGACCTCCATTTGGCAGGAGGGTGATGCGCTGGTCGACAAATTTGCAGGACCCCCGCTAATGATGATCGCTTTATAGCCAGCATCTATTAGCTGTTTAGCAGTTGTACTCAAGGGTAATATCTGACTGTGGGCATTGAGTTCACGAACTCGCCGGTCGATGAGTTTTCCATATTGCGAGCCGGCATCCAATATAGCGACTTGGCCAGGTTCGATGGCTGATTCAACCATTTTGGGATTATCTAAGCAGTTATTTCAATTGTATGATTTTACTAAAATTTCGAGTATAATCTGTGGACTTCGTTTAATTGATTGATAACCTTAATCTAAGTTGATTTCTAATAAATATAGTGCTCTAATGTCGTGTGATGTGTGGTAGTCGAGTTAGTGCTTTTTTCATATGCAGCATACTCGTTTGTTCGTCTTTTCTATTTACTTGTCTCCTCGCTCTACCTCCTCGTCTCCCTCCTGCTGTCGCTCTATTTGTATCTCTTGATCACACTTCTGATTATGACCCGGCAGATTATGTGGGCTTCCACATATCCAAGGTTCCAGTATTTATAGTGCAGTGAAGAGCCTTAGTGATTAGTCTTAATATCGGATTTTGCTGTCTGTGCCGTTTTTTACCCTTGAAAACGACACTCATTAGCCTATATAAAATATTGACCTGACAACTTGTGAGTAAAATGCTCCCCTCTTTCACTTCAAATAAACTGACTTGTTACCTCCAATGCTGGATGAAGACGCACGCGCTGCGCGTCTACGGCGCGCGCCACTCTTGTGGCTTCAACCGAGATCCAATGGCAAAATTAGAGTAGTGTATGGTCCACAACTTCTGAGCCAACTTGGTGAACACACACCAGAAAGAGTGTCTTTAATACGCAAAGTCGCAGATTCCATTCCAAGTTAACAACACGCCCTCTTTGCATTGTCAAATCCTGTCAACGTTAAATATGTTTGTGCCGGCTATCGGCAACTAGGACGTATCTATCTGCTCTTGAAAATTCTTCTATCCTAAAATGGAGTTATCCTCTCGACTTATTGGCCATGAGGATTTGATTAACCAAGCCTCAATAATCAAAGATGAGGATGGAGTCATAAGTATTAGCAATGATAAGACAATCAGAATTTGGCTCAAAAGGGACCGAGGTTCATATTGGCCGAGTGTTTGCCATCTCCTGCCATATGCCCCGACATGTTTTCATTTTGAACAAACTCAGAAGCGCCTATTTGTGGGCTTGGACAGCGGAACTATCTCAGAATTTATAGTTACCGATGATTTTAACCGTATCGAGCACAAAAAATACTATTCGTCTCACCAAGGCAAAGTGACAGGCATATTGTATTCAGGTATTTGTAAATTATTATTGAGTGTAGGTAAGGACAAACAACTCCATTGGGACGACTCTGAAACAGGCATTCGTTTGGGTACTTACGCTTTCCATAACAACTGTACTGCACTACAATTTGACTCACAGTCTAGGCACGTTTTCGTGGCTGAACAAAATGGTCAGATATCTATGGTGAAACTAGAGCAAAATAATAGCTGCAAGCATATCACCACCATGCATGGCCATCAAGCGTCGATAAGAGCACTGTTATGGGAACCTCTGAACAAATGGTTGTTCTCCGCTGGTGCGGACAAAGTGGTCATCTGTTGGGACATTGGTGGTGGAGAAGGTAATGCTTATGAACTATCCGGCCATCAGAATAGAGTCGGAGCCTTGTGTTTCAGTAGCATCAGTAAATCTCTGATATCTGGTGGTGATGATTACACGGTAATATCATGGAATATGGAGGCTAAGCGCCAAGAAACACCCCAATGGTCGGAGAGTGATAATTGTCAGCGTTGTAATGCTCCGTTTTTCTGGAATTTCAGAGCAATGTACGAGAAGAAAACTATTGGATTGCGGCAACATCATTGTCGAAATTGTGGTAAGGCAATCTGTGGAGATTGCAGCCAGCAGAAGAGCACAATACCCCTGATTGGATTTGAATATCCTGTACGTGTCTGTGATGATTGTTTTCCATTATTTTCCGATGCAACTCGTCGACCTTTGGCCAAGTCTTTTAGTGCACGTCAGCATGTAAACTGTATGGACCTGAGTGAGTCAAAGAGTCTGTTATTAACCACAGGTTATGACAAAGTGATTAGTTTGTGGACTTTGAACAGAGAGTTCTTCTCCCACAATTGAGGAAACACCACTTCACAAATGCCATTCCCGTCTCGCTAGATGAAGCCAGCTGAGCTGGAAAAATAAATACATCGTTTAAACCTAATCTAATTCATCTTACCAACCAGGAAGCAATCTAAAATTGGATCACTTCAGTGTTCACGTTAGCCACCAGGGTTCTGTGCGTCCGGCCGGTATTGATTCTACGTGAGCAAGATGGTCGAGAGCTAGACTTCTCATGACAGCAAGTGAGCATCGATTGGGTTCCACTGGAGTTATGGAGTGCAGATAGATAGCCACTCGAGCGGTGGTGAGGAAACGATGGAAAAATTCAGAATTTTGATAGCCAGATGTTGACAGATAAAGTTGCTTTCGTGTGAAATTGTCTTACCGACAGTTGACGCATCGGAGATGACCTGAGCTCTGACGGGTGCCCGTATCGGGAGAGTCTCAATCAGGCAATGGAGTAAAAAAATTTGACGAGGGAATGGAAAGGATATTTTACTTCCACTCTCTTGAGCTTGATAGATTGTCTTCAGAGAACAGGAAGTGAAGAGAAGGAGAAGAAGTAGAATAGGAAGGTAAGATGAGGATAGCGCTTAAGAGAAGGAAAACACTTTGCTATGCTGTTGGTTCACACGAAAGACAGCGACAAGACAAGAAACGTGTATGACGGATGACGCTTGTTGTTTTCCTCATGCGATGCGGCAGAGAGACACAGACAGACAGACAAGGCGGTTGAGTTGGACCGATTGAACGAGAAAATTCATTTATCGGAATTGAACAATCCCATCGCAAAGTGTGCTTTTATTGACGGGCGTGATTCGTCGGCAGGGGCGTTGGTAGGAGCTGAGGTTTGAGCTGAGTTGTGGATTTGTGGAGTTGGTCTGGCTCTGGGTGAAGAGTTAGTAAGCCGGCGAGATTATTTGAGCCAGCGTCTTGGGGTAGCCTTGTTGTGGCCGATGTGGTGGTGGCAAGCGAGCAACATTGCGTGCATGAGAGCAACATCGAGCTGCATATGGAGGCGGTAGAAAGCAGGTGGGAAATAAGAGAGTAGTGGAGAAGTGGCTTTTGTTTTATTTTGACAAACGGCGGCCGGCAAGCAAGAAGAGTGGAAACTTTCGCTACTTGTTGTGGTCATTGTTTTTGTAAGCTACTTCTTGGTCTTTTCGATCTGGTCTCTTCGTGTTATTTATTGCACACTCTCAAAAACTAGCCGTTTTGTTTGGGCCAACAAGAGCTGAAAAGGGAAAGGGGAAAGAGGAAAGATTGTTTGTGTGAGAGTGTAAGGAAAGAGGCAAAAGCAGAGCCAACAACAGGCGATCCAGATGCACATCAAATAGGTGACGAGAAAATTTGCGGTCTCTCCGCATTGGGCAAGCATTACCACTTGGAGGCGTCTCTCCACTTCTCCATGTCTTCGGTCTTGGCAATAGTTTTCCTTCTACTGCTGCTGCTTCTGGCCTGCATGTGCTTTGGAACAGCTCTTTTAGCGATCGTTTCAGTGAATTGAGCAACGCGAAAAGAACAAAAAGCATCCCGGAGGGGCCGAGGAAAAGCAGCGAGCTCCGAGCATGAGGCGAGACAAATGGGAATTTTTTCTCCGCCTAATGCCTTCCATCGGCCTTCAGTTATCATTAATCTATCACTGCTGATCACTGGAAGTGGCCAATGGAGAGAGCTAGCTGGCAAGCTAGCTGGACGCTTCTCTCAAGCAGAGGGGCCGCCAATGGAGCAGAGCATGCAATCTGTAGTTGTACATTGCGGCCGGTTGAGTTATTGCCTGGCTATTTTGCGCTCATTTCCAACAACTTGTTGCCACTCTCTCTCTCTCTCTCGCTAAACCCAACCAGCGACCACCCCCGATTGCAGTGTAGTCGCTTGTTTGAGCGCCTGAGGACTCGCTGTCAACACTCGCCACCAGCTCATTTACATCTTCCACAAGGAGAGACCGATGAAGACAAAAGTGCTCTTGCACTGGCGGCGACAATGCGGGCTCGAGCAGGCACTTTTTTGCCTACAATCAATTGGCAAAGCAGCCAATGGGCGGAGTTGGACTCGTTAGTAGCGATAATGAATGTGTGGCCGTCCAGTTGGGCTCGCCGGTGATGGTTGCTGGCCGGCCGGCCTGTGGCACGATTGAGACATCGCACAATTGGCATCTGGCTCGAGTTTAGCTTTCGCTTTTTGCCAGAGCAAAAGCGTCGTCTCAGATCTATGCAATCTTGGCCGCCACTCCAGGCAAAGCGGCCCGCTCGGCTCGGCTCAGCTCGGCTCGAGAGAAGCCTACGAAGCGCCGGCCGCTAATCGCATTGGGTCTGCAGACTGCAGTGCGCTCGTTAGCTAGCTCGGTGGAAAATGTAGCCAAAGGCACATGGTGGCGGCAACTCTCCTCGGGCGGCGGCGACAACAACAATGCCAGTTTTTGTTGGTTTTTGCCCACCTTCGAGGCCACTTGTTGCATGAGGAGAACATGGTTTCAGGAAGTAAACTCGGACGACGCTCGAGGGCCGCACGCTCAAAGACGGCGCCACTTCCAGTGGGACTTGGGCTTGACTCTGCTCGCCAGTGGAAACAATTTTCCATCTCCACTTTTCTCTCCTTTCTCGACAGGCCTGCATTTCAGGAAAACAAGCAGAGGCAAACACTCGGCTCGTCCATCTTGGACTCCAATGGAACAGGCCAGCAGCGGGCGGCAGTTAGCGGCCTGCATGGTCCAAGCCGCCAAGACGGCGACTTAATTGTGCCGCTCTTGGCCAGCTATCGGGCTAGATAATCGCCCATTTAACCGTGTCGGTTTTCGCCATCCTCCAGCCGCGAGTTGCTCTTGCAGGAAGCCCGCCGGTGTTTGCAACTAGACACGAGGGGGAGCACAAAACGATGTCACAAAGACACTCTGGCGGCCACTCGTGCGGAGCTCGCCCACGAGCAATCATGGCCATTTGGTGGTGGCATTGATTGTGCCTAGTGGGCGGCCCAATTCCCAATTCCAGCCAGACTTGTGCTCCGATTTGCATGAGTTGTCCAATAATGAATTGGAGGCAAAAGTTGTCTTAGTTGTCTGATTCGTGTTTGTGCCCAATGGAGTGCCGCCAGTGGCCAGCACAGTCGAGTGGGCGCAGCAGTGTGGCGGCGCCGCTCGATCCCTTCGACTTGGTCACTTTGTCAGATGTTCGCGCCGGCCGGGCCAGCGGACACAAAGCAAGCCCTCGGCAAGCCACAATTGAGCCACCGGTTGAGCACACAATTGGGGGTCGCCATTGTTGTGCCAGTGGAGCCGCGTTGGATTTATCCTGCCAAAGTGGGACTCCCATTTGGACTGGGACTTGATCCCAAGCTTCAGCTTCAGCTTCAGCCTTAGCCTCAGCTCTAGCCTCAAACTCCGGCTGGCCGTCCATCAAGTGGCCCATCAGGCCGCCCGGGCTCCATGCGAGTGCACCCATTATACACACATGAGGAGAGCTCCATCCACAGGCCAGAAGGAGTCCGTTTATTGCCATTGTCTTGGCGCGTGCTCCTTGCCAGTGTAACTCTTCTGCAGGCTCTCCAGAGCGTCACTGGTTGCAGGCGCAGGGCGCAGAGGAGGGGCGAAAGAGCAACAGTGGCAGGGCCAGAGACAGAGGCAAAGGTAGCAACAATTACTCTTCTGCCCGGCCAACTTCGCCTCCAATTCATTCCTTTGTCATTCATTCGTGCACGATGGTCAGCCGTTAGGAGCGGTAGCCACACGAATGGGATACGCGCTCGTTGGCCTTCTGGCTGGCCGCTTCCACTGGGCTGCTTGCGGTGTTTGTGCGCGCGGTCCGCCGCTTGAAGAAGAAGTCTCGCCTGCACACAAACACACAGACAGCGCTTTATCCAGTGCATGGCAGTGGCCAGTGGCGACTTGTGGCTGCTGCAATGATGGATAGAGAATGGAGAAAAAAGAAACAAGCGCCAAGACTGCTACTGGCAAAACTTCCTCCACCGCCGGGGATTGTGTGCCGCAGACTGGTCCCTCGGGTGGCCACTGCTATTGGCAGTGGAACTGGGACTAGGACTAGGAGTAGGACTAAGACTAGGACTGGCCAGCTAGGGCCCAGCGGAAAGGAGACGAGTCCAGTGCCGAGGGGCTGCGTGTCGTTTGTGTGTCGATTTGGAAAACTGTCGAGAGTTTTTGGGAAAAAGTCGAATACGTAGAGGCGGGGGGCAGGAGAAAAAAGCGCTCCATTCCGCGGACTGGGTGCAGGCAGAATCCAACCTGAGCTAGAGAGAGACACAGAGACAGGCAGCCAGAGAGAGAGAGAGAGAGAGAGAGAGAGAGAGAGAGAGAGAGAGAGAGAGAGACTGCCGCCGCTTGCAGGCGCCACCGAGCACTGGCCACTTGAGTGCCGGCTAGTCGGCGTGTAAGAGGCGACATGTTGGCACGCTCGGGTGCTCTCGGGCTCAATTTGAAGCACAAGCGTCGCGAACTGGGCTCAAGAGAACAGCACTGGGCCAGTTCGCGGCTCCAGCAAGTGGCTTCTGAATGGCGCCCGGGGAGCAGTGGCTGGCCGGCGAGCAGGACTGAGACTGGCACTGAGACTGAGATAGAGACTGGGGCAGGAAAGAAATGGCCAACCAGAGTGACAGAGCGAGCCGGACGAGACGACAAGCGAGAGAAAAAGCGGCAAACAGCACTTGTTTAGGCCCAAGTTCCTCCTAAACTAGTGTATAAAACTCCTCCAGAATGTTCCGTTGTCTCTCTCTCTCTCTCTCTCTCTTTCTGCTCTATGTCTGTCGTGGTTGTATCTCTGCAAATTTGCTGCCAGCTCACTCGTGTGACTTAGTTTTGACCATTTCACACGCTTTTCATGCCGCTCAAATTCTCCCAATGTTTCGCGATAAGATGCAAGCTAAGATATTCCAAAACAGAGCCAGAGAATTTCTACTCTGGCCCTGGAACTTCAAGCTTGATGCTGCATGATTATATTATCTCGCTAGGGATTTCGGCTTCCACTTAGATAGTTTAGCCTGACAATAAATCACTTTTGCCCGCTCTATCTGGCTCGCTCGTTTCTTGAATCGAATGGTTAATCATGACCAGTGGTGGAAGAAGGGAGGCCTGTGCCTTTCGCGAGCTCTCAGGCGACGACAGAGAGCGAGAGAGAGAGATAGAGCGAAGCAAAGAGCGTCCGATGGAACTAATGGATGTCGATTGATTGTTTCCGCTTCTGGTTGGCTAAAGCAGCCCCGAAACGATGTAATAAAAGTTGGGGCGTGGGCGGCCGAGGTTCTGGGAGGCGCCACACCCACTGGGCTGGAATCTTGCGGCTAGTGCTCGGCCTCCAGTGTGGCGCAACGGGCTAAGTGCTGGCCGCATGAGCCGTTGTGTGTGTGTCTTTGGCTGGCTGTTTTACTGGCTAGCTGACTGGCTAGCTGGCTGACTGACTGGCTGGCTGGCTGGCTGGCTGAGTGAGCGACTGACTCACTGAGTGACTGGATGGGCAGCCATTCAGTCACACAGAGAGACAACACAGAGTGCAGTAGTTGCAGCTGGCCAGCAGTGCAGGTGCCTGCTTTCAGCGCGCTGCCAACTCCTCTGCAGCGGCGGATGGAGCATAACATTCGCACACACAAACTGCATTACTACTTGTCTATGCGTGTCCAGCGCCATATACTCTCCCACTACAGTACCTCGCGTTTAAAACGGAACAGCTCGCGCATCGCTATTTTCAAAACGCACGTTTTTCCGGGCATCATGTAACTCAAAATCACTCAATTCGTCAGTCTGCCTCAATGTATGTATACA
>Ga0058701_10001138_pt1 | contig 18490 bp, 8 predicted proteins | sample AgamicOrMae_FD_97039 | JGI IMG/M metagenome (GOLD analysis project Ga0058701, IMG submission 97039) | Agave microbial communities from Guanajuato, Mexico - Or.Ma.e | ecosystem: Host-associated > Plants > Phyllosphere > Phylloplane/Leaf | place: Guanajuato, Mexico | collected 2012-06-04
CTCTCACTCCTAATCTTGGTTTCTGGGGTCTGCGTCCTGGGGGAACTGGATCTCCTAGCGGATTCTCTAAGGACCTACCAAGCAGATGTGGTGGAATTATACATGGGGTACCTGCAAAAAATCCCAAGAATTTTAAACACCGAAGAGGAGTGGCCCAATAAAGGTCTTCAAAGAACATGGAGTAATATTGAAGACCACATGAAAGACAACAAAAAATAACCAGCTACTCCTGAAAAATAGCTACCTCAGTTACAAGCTTGTCAAACTGTTGAAAAGATAAAATAAGAGAAATAAAACTGTTCAGTTTATCACTATGTAAGGATATCCCATGAAAATACTATATAAACAAAAAACAAACAAGATTCTTGTCAACGAAGATAAAATCAAAAACTAGTGGCAAGATGAAATGCTGCCGAACAAAACATAAGAGACAGCACCTTCTAGATGACAAACTTAGAAAATCTACGATCCAAATGTATCTCTCTATAATACCTTCAGGTATGTGCAATGATATCTCTTCTAAAAAGTGATTTTTATCACAAATTTCAACATAGATTCTATGATTTAAAAAAAATTAAAAAAATGGTCATGATGTGAGTGAAAATGAGCAGTGTAAGTTGTGAAAAATGTGATGAGCTCTGATAATTTGTTATTTTTCCTGGACACATATTATTACCTTCTACAGATGGTGGCTCTTCAGATACAGATGGTGAAGAAACCTGTTGCGGCATATTTGGCTCTTCAGCTGCACCTCTGGGATTTCTGCCTTCCGCCTCTGCGTTACTGCCCTCTGCCTGACTTGATTCCCCAGAGAGCAGACACTCGGTTGCCGTGGTTGGTTTGGCTGAACGCACGGGCGAAAGCTCAGTAAGAGTGGACACTGGGGCTTCACTTCCAGACTCAGGAATTGCCACAGGGACCACAGAGGTTATGGTAGACAGGAGAGGAGGCAGCCCTTGAATGCCTATGGGCTCCATGTTTGAATGAGTTGATCAACACTTATAGTCCAGCATTCACCAACATATTACCAAAGAACTACTGAATAAACCACTTCAGTCCAGAGCTCACTACTCAGTACAGACAGGCAGAACATTCAAAACTGAAAAAAATATAAACAAAAAAACAAAATTAGGAGAACTCAACTAAATAAAATAAAGCAATCAAAAATAAAGCACACAAGAGGTACATTGGAACATATCAAGGACAGGATCTAGAGTACTTTCTGACCAAGATATAAATGAGACATACAAGGCACTGTGATACAAAGTGCAGTACCAGAAAGATGAAATAAATTTGAGGAAATAAGTGACTACAATGAAGAATCTGATGTATGCATACATGCTTCAAAATGATGAAGTCCTAACATTTCAAAGGGCAAGGTTCAACAGGTTTGAGAAAAAGCTGTTCAAGTCCTGGGAAAGACTGAAATGAACTAATGAACCTTGGAGATTTCACAGACCACAGATGAAATGGTGCTAAGAGGTAACCTCCAAAATACACAACTATCCAAAAATGATAAAATAGAGATCAATTACGAATTGCAAGGAAAAACCACTACAGGCACATTTTGATAAAGGTAACCATTCAGATTTAGAAAATCTTAATGCTTACAGAATTAATGAAATTAAAAGCCTATACAGCGACCCACAAGACGCTACAAGGGGAATATCCGGGTGCGAAAAGATTACACAAATTAAATAATTCACTTAACCGTGCTTAAAACTGGTGAGGCATTTAACCTCAACATTCACGCATAATCAATCACATTTACGGCCAAAGCAAGGAAAGTCTTCCCTTGGCCAAAGCCTCGCATAACCTAAAACTCGTTACTTCTCAAACACAAATCCAGTAAACATACCGGCCTTTCTCGCAACTATGTTCGGTACAGCGATAAGAGAAGCAGCACACCAATAAAAATCGATTGAATTAACTACTCATGCTAAATTAAATGAATTGAAGTATTTACATAATACGGGCGCCCGGCCATTTGCGTATCATGGCACAAATTGTTTTCACTAGAAGACGAGGCTCGGATTCGGTACACGTAAGTTAACCACTTCGAGTTCAAGATCTCTCAGCTAAAACAGGAATCTAATTGATCGCTTTCAGCCTGAAATAGAATCAAAATAGAAACTGAAAGCCTATGAGCTCAAAAACACTATGAAATTACGAGTCGCAGACAAGTTCAGGATCAGAGATCTATAGCCGATCCATTTCGAGCCATCACAAGCCTGTACGAGGCGCCGCTCCTATACGGAACCTTCGAAACCTAGCCTTAATGTTATCTCGGCTTTTCGACAAATGTCAGACTTCTAGCTCATCAACTGAGGCCAAATATTTTATAAAATCGCAAAATAAACAAATTTTAGTACAGACCTGCCGAGTTACAAAGTGCTTTTCGACATATCCAGATGGCGGAACTACATACACTGCGGAGCAAACGCCATTTTCATTAACCTTTCTTTTTACTTTTTTTCTCCAATGAGTGTTTACAGTTTGAGAGTGCTCGTTAGAGCATCAAGCCGCAAATTAAATATCAGGCAAGTAACACCCGACGAAACTGGGCGATAAAATTTTAATACACACAAAAAATTAAAAATTAACGAAGTATTCGTTAAAGTAACACTTCATACTTGACGTGAACCGAAAATTGCTCACGCTCAGAATTTCATGTTTTCATGTTGCTGACGTGTTCATATTTTCACTGGTTTCGATACAAAAAGCGGATGATTTTCAAAGTTCCGCAAAGCCGGTCAAATTTGAAAGTTAAGGAAATAATTTGCACCAAAAACCGGCAAGCTTCCGTCATTTCTAACACATTTTCTCAACTACTAAAATATTTTTTTTCAACCTTTTCTGAACATATTACTGCGCCTTATCTCTAAAATTCCCCCCTCTTTTTCGAGTACGATAAGGCACTAATTGTAAGCTTTTTCAGGCTCCCGAAGTTCTTGAGAAGAATGCCCCTCCTCTCGGAGGCGCAGGGTTTTAAGTTATTGTAAATCTTCCAAGCGAAAATACAGTATCTCATAGACTTTCTACGCAACTACATTTTAGAATCGTTGTAAAATTGGGTAAACTTTACTGAGAATGAATAAAACGACGATAACCACTCAAAAAATCGACGGCCTTTATCTTCAGATTCACTGCGATACTGTTGTAGAGAAAAATCAGCTCCCAAAAATGTTTGGATTTTGTACGCGCAGATCGACGCTGCGCCGGGCACAAGTGCTATCGTGCCTTTTGTTTAATCGCACGCCATCCCTTCCGAAAAAAACTCGGAGCAAAGTACGTACAACTCACGGGATCACCGGACAGTCTGAGTTTCTCCGTCCGCACTTCAGTTTTGCGTTGCTAGTTGCGATACCCGCTTAAATCAGTTTCATGCTCGAATTGCAATCGATTACCAAACTACCGGTATTTTCTTGAGGAATAACCAAGTAAGTACCGTACTGCTATAATTACAGCGTGGAGGATAAACTAATATTTGCTTTTAGTCCTTGCTAATTTGGTTTTGGAATTCCGCAACTAACTTTCGAAACTCCCGCTGTGCCTAACCGTCGCAAGACCTGCCCAATTTGTACTCATTTCCGGTTAATGCCGAATAATGATTTATCTGCAAAATAGTGTTCATTCCGGGGTTTGAGGACAGTACCAAGCGAGGCAGTTTTCCCTTTTTGGAAAACGTAAATACTGGTAGATTATTGAGTAGGAATTTTGGCGCAGCACGATAACTTATTTCAGCTCGAAGCAGTGAGAATGGAGTCAGTCAAATGGGTGACCATATGCGACGTCACATGGCGTACGTCATGAGGTGCGACGTCATTTTTCACGACTCCACAAAATGATAGCGCCTCAACGTTTGACCGTTTCTTTGACGTCATAAGAACTTTTGATACTTTAGGTACTTCAGGGCTGCCAGTCAAGTTTCATCTCCGAAAAGTGACACAAGTGAAATCTTAGCCAAACGAAAGTGATATCATTTTTTTAAAAATCATAACCCAAAAGTAACCTCTTATGAACAATTCAGGCCCAGGTGCATTTAAAAAGAAAAAAATACTAATAACTCTCAGAAACCATATTCTTGTCATTTTTGTTTCAACGACGAAAAATGGTTGGCTTTTCTAGGTCCCATATACGGGAAATCGTGAAAAGTAAGGAAACGAGAAATTGTCCTCCCAATTGGTCATTGGGGTTGCATTCACACTAAAGTATACCTTGCTAAAAAAAAATACACACCGATTAATTAAAAAAAAATACCGGTATTGAAAAAAATATAAAAATAAAAAGTAAAAATATTTTTAAAAAAACGCTCAGCAAAATCACCACGAATTAACAAGTAAGTTCAATCATGACCTCGGACGATTCTTGGGTAGGGATTCTGGGAAGGGAAATTTTCAAAACCAATAATTTAGGAGTGATATATGAACTTAGCGGGCAACATCCGATGGTAAAAACAAATTATTAGTTTCCCTTAAACAATTCAAACCATCGAACGTTAAAAGTCCAACAAAAAGTTTTTGACTAAAATTAAAAAAAAAGCAAGCCCTAGGTTTTTTCAATTTTTAGCCCGAAAATTTTTCATGGAATTTTTATATTTTGACGATTGGACCTGATTGAGGGACACTAAAAATGGTTAGAACCGATGTGTGTTCCTCACTTTGTCTATTTTAAACGGACCGGATGCGGGAGCAGCTCGCGGCCGGGAGGCTTGAGGGGGAGGCGTACATTTTATAATCCACCTTTTGACGGAATAAATCGACAAGATGAGCAACCGACGACGGGAAACATAATTTTTAGTTCTCCCTAAACAATTCCAGATATCAAACGTAAAAAATTCAACAAAAAGTTTTTGGCTCAAAATTTGGAAAAAAAATAAATAAAAAAAAATCCTAAGGGACCCCTAGTTTTTTTTTCAATTTTTGGCACATTTTTTTTTGATGGGATTTTTATACTTTGACGGTTGAACCTGATTTAGGGACACTAAAAAAGGTTAGAACTAATGTGTGTTCCTCAATTCGTCGATTTTAAACGCACTCGGAGAGGCGGCAGTTCACGGCTGGGAGGTTGGAGGGGTAGGCATAACCTACAATGCTCTTCTGCGCGAGGGCAGGCCGCGAATCAGCGATCATATTTGAGGGTCATTGCAAGAACAATATCTCAACGAATGAGGCTTACAAAAAAGAATCTTTAAAATAGTGACAAAAAATGACAAAATTTACGGAAAGTGACAAATAGTGAGAGATATTGTTCTAAGTGGCAAAAAGTGATAAAGTTACTGGTTGCCCTGTACTCCAGATTTTAGATACCGGTACCGGTCGTGCGTGACGGGCTTTTTTTATTAATTGGTTCACATTTGAGATAGAACTCAAACACTTGACGACAACAAACGATTATTTGAAACGAAAATAAGAAATGCACATGGGATCGCAAAATGAACGTTATATTTGTCAGGACTTCTTGAAACGGGATATTTTTTTGTCCGCTGATTTACTTAACTACCCTGGAACATTCTCAAATACCGATAGGAGTTAAGTATTCTACATAATATGAGTAACATTTGCTTCTGAATCATTAGCCGTTATTTGTACCATTTGTGATTTGGAATACGGAAACAAGATGTAAACAGAGTCCGCCTTCTGACGCAATTCTTCCTCACTTCCTCCTCTCGGTCATTGGCTTTCAAAACGCTATTAAATACGGCAAATTTACAGAAATTTAAATTTGCTCATAAGCGGATTATTAACCAATTTATGTCGTACTTAAATGCAACGAGTATACTAAAATGGCGGATACATTTATACACCCTGCAGAAGCGGCTGGACGCAAAACGGATGGTTTTTGATAGTAATCGCATCAGAGGAAAATATAATAAGCCACATGTATGCACTTCACTAACGTTTGCTTAGCCCTTAAACATGACTAACACCGTGCTCTTCCTATTAACAGTTTCCGCCCCGAAATATTGCACCTGGATAAATGAATCTACACAACAAAAAATCCAATAAATATTGTTTTGCTGTTATTAATCGTGAAAACAGAACTGGATATCTGTCGTATCACACAAAAGCAATACAAACTATTTTGTTTGCATAGAAACCACGCGCGATTCAGTAAGTCATCTAGGCATTCCAAATCGTCATGTTGGTACTTCACAGACTTTGAACTGCTGTTTTGAGTTCTTCAAAACAAGAAAAAAAATCACTTGAATCAAATTAAAAAGCGTCGATACTTTCGCACAGAATTGAAAGCATATCGAGGAAAAATTGGTCCATTTTGTTACGAAACAAAAATTACAAACAGGGCTCGAAAGGAGATTGGAATTGAAGTATATAGGCAACTTACATAGCGCGCGTGCATTGCTTATTGCCTAACTCGTGCCAAACGTCATTTCTTCCTTACCTCAGAGAAGGGTTTTCTGCGCTTGTGCGGCAATGGTGTATGTTTAGGCGCATTCTTGAAATGACTGGAAAACATCAATTGCTGTGGTATGTTACAGATATTTGTCTGCCATGTCATCATTCAAATTCATCGACGTGTCTGTTCGCGACGGCGTTCAGGTCATAAAAATGAACCGACCTGAAAAAAAGAACGCGATCAACTTAGAGGTATGAGAAATTTCGCGGCATGTACGGAAACGCATAATTTAATTATCATTTTTCGAACTTCCAGATGTACAAAGAAATTCCGCGAGCCATGAAGTTGGCATCTGACGATGATTCGGTCGTGTTAACGGTTCTCACGGGGGCAGGCGACTATTATTCCAGTGGAAATGACCTTGCAGGTTACCAAAACGAATTCATGGAAAATGTAGAAGAGAGTGTGCGCATGGCAGCAGACCGTATTGAGTAAGGATATCAAATTGTCAAAGCATTCACTACAAAAATTTTATCCAAAAACGAGACTTTCAAGTCATTATTTCTTGACGATTTCACGTAACGTTTTTTCACCTCATTTGGTGCGGTAATGAGAAATTCAAGGGCTGAATTTTCCTTATCCGATAGAAGTTCGTCTTGCTTATCACTAATGTCGACTTTTCAGATCTTACGTACGAAATTTCATCGAATTTCCTAAAATACTAGTCGCTTTAGTGAACGGACCTACTATTGGAATCGCATGCACTACTCTGGGTCTCTGCGATCTCGTCATAGCATCGGACAAGGTGGGTCTCACAATTCTTTAAAATTATTATTGTAAACTGATAAATCCACCGAGCCGTGGCTCACACAGGAGCTGTGGAGTTAAATTTTTACAACACGGATAAATAAATATCGTAAATATTTACAATGTTTACAATATTTACGTATTATTGTAAATAGTATTTACAGTTTTCACAATACCGAACTTACATTGTTAGCCAAGGGAAAAAAGGCAGAGAATGCAACCTCAAAACTTGACAGTGTTTTTTTTTTTTTCCAGGCAACGTTTTTGACTCCCTTCGTCGCGTCTGGCCTTAATCCTGAGGGCTGCTCGTCCTACACGTTCCCTAAAATAATGGGCACAACTCGGGTGCGTATTCAAAGAAACAACCAAATTCACTATAACAAAAATTTCAGCTAAACGCAACTGTTTTTCATTTCAGGCGGCGCAAATGCTGTACTTCGGACGTCAATTGACCGCAGCAGAGGCGAAAGAATACGGCCTAGTCTCTCAAGTTTTCCCGCAGAGTCAGTTAGATAAAGCTTGGGATGAAATTTATCGACTTGCCAAACTTCCTCCTCAGGTGGGGTTGAAACATCAAAAAAATCAAAACCCGTTAATTGCTTACTAACCCATAACCGCCCAAAGTATTTGAAGTGAAATTTGGCTTAATAGAAATTGGAAGAATTTTTTTCATAAAAATACGCTTAAAAAATTTTGTGCTTTGGAAAGTGTCTAAATTATTAAATTTCCGGTTTTCAGAGGGGTGATATTTTTTAAATTGTGACAAGACTGAACTAAAAAGATCCTTTTAAATAAATTTTTCTGTTTCCGAACGGCAGCGCTGGGCGGTAGTGGGTTAAGGGCGCCCAAACAGGTCGTGCGCAAATAACGTAATAGGGCCACTTTTCGACCCCCCATCGTAACGCCTTTACCTTGGGGCGTAACGCAAGCGTGAACATAACCTCCTAAGAGCGTTACGTAATGCGTAGGACCACGTACCTATTATAACGCACTTCCCTGTGTCTGATCGTGAGCCAAACCAAGGTGGTTTGGCGTTAACTTATCTGCCCGACAATACCCAAATGCTTGAACCTCGAGAGAAACGTATGTTCCGTTCTGTTCCAGTCTTTGATGTTCTCAAAACAAGTAGTAAGATCACAAGAGAAGGCTGCCCTGTACGAAGCAAATCGAGCGGAATGCGAGCGTCTTAGGGAAAGGTGGACTTCAGAGGAATGTATGAACGCCGTCATGAAATTTTTTAACAGACGCAACAAAATGTAGACACGTCGAATCTACATTGAAGAGACCAAATCCAACATCACAAAAGTAAACGTCACTTCAACGAATGTTGTGAACAATATTGGGCCTGTAATATGAACTACGTAGTAATACACCTCATTGTATGAATTTATATTTTTTTATAGTTCAGTTTTTTGAATGTTTGTATCTTTGTAGTTTGTGGTGAGGTGTGACTGACCAATAGGTCGTCTTGCTGGTGAATAGAAAAAACAATTTATCAGAGTTCATGACTGAAATGTGCTGTCATATTTAGTGTACTGTACATTATTATTGGCGTTTAATATATTGAATGAATTTGATAGTGTATTTTGTTAATCCCCTCTCTAACGCTTCGTCTGCTTTGAGCGTTCGTTGGTAGTGACGATTTGATCTATCATCTTTCACAGCTAAACCGCTAATTACAAAAAAAATAAAAAAATGGATTTTCCAAGACAGGACTTTACGTCCACGTAGCGGTGCGCCCCCCTCTTACATGTTAATCTTAAGTGACCCTTTTAAATGAGTCTCTTTTGTTTGAAATAAAACGCTAGAAAAAAAAAGAGGTAGTGTTAACGCGGGTAGATACGTCTATGTAGATCAGGCAACAACATTTTACTTAAGACCAAAGATCATTTTAAAACAAGATGACCTTGAAAGTCGTAAAATAAATCACTTTCGCTGTCGATGACAAACACTCGCTTCGCGTCACGGTTTAAATGTTTTGAATGGCTTAAAGGGCACTGATTTAGGAACAACGATATCTCGAAAATCGCTCGAAGTATCGAAATATATCTTGTTAGAAGCAAAGTTTCTCATATTTCGGTTAACAATTTCGTTCGAATGATCCTTATGCAAAAAAGCCTGGTTTACGATACAAATGCGATTTAGAGAGCACGAAAACCGGCTTTATCAATTGAAGTACCGGTACGGTATCTCAAAAACCGGTACCTACAGTAAATGTTACTCAGAAGCAAAGTTGGACAAACACCTGTTTCTTATAATCTTATTTGTTTTTATGATTTTTTTTGTGAAATACCCGGTTTAAGAAAAACGCAATTTAGAAAGAGGAAAAAATCGGGGTACCGATTTTTAAAAAAATACAGTACCGACGTTGAGGGCATTCGATTTTACTTTCGAATGGAATCCCCCACTTTTAGATACCTCCAACAGTTTATGATTGAAAAATTGATTACAACTCAGGTATTTTCATAACATGTGAGACATAAATATGCCTCATATAGTACCCTAGAAATTTTAGCCCGATCGGATAAAATGTGCGCAAGTTATCGTCCCACACAGAAAAGTGGGACACCCGAGCGTACAGCAAGGAACTTTTTGTTAAAAACCCGGTTTTCTCGAAGTTTTGAAGTGCCTATAAACAGAATGCAGTCATACATCCGATTTTTTTTCGCGCCACTGGGTTTAAAATATTTTTATTACATGGACATCAGAGTAAAAAGTCAGATCGCATTAAAATCTAGTGGCTTTTGATTTTCCAAAATTCATGTTGGTACTGTAATATTAATGTATTTGAATACGGAGGATCTGGTATACAGTTAAGTCATTTCAATTGAGTAGTCAACATAAATTTCTGGAATCAAAATGTCCCAGAATTAGGATGCGACACAACTTTGGGTCTCCACTGCTCGTTTAGTCCGAAAACACGAACAACCTGGATATTCTACCCGAGGGCGTTTTTGGGTTAGACGGTTGGGAACTGCTTGTGTGTCAGTATTTTCAAGGGGACACTTTCTAATTTCACTTTCGGCGCAAAGGCGACCGCTAAGCCGTTTATCAGATAATTTGGGGTACACCGTTGCCACTGTTCACTTCCAAGAAAAAGACAGCACAAAAGAAGATGATCAATGGAAAAATGTGGGTTAGGTTAGAAGTTGCAACAGCGCGCGGCTAATAGTGTAAGCAATTTCAAATATTCATTAAGCCATGCGAGATCAATTTCTTAAAATACGGAAGTTAGAAATCAGATGGTATGAATAATAATGCCTAGAGCGGAACAGCTCATGTTACGGTGAAAATCTGTCAATTAACAAAATCCATAAAAATGACCACAAGTCTCATTTATTCGCTAGTTGCGTGAAGTGTCTAAACTTGACAACATCATGGTGAGTACACACTAGTTTATCGTGCATTTGTTTAAATGAAAGAGCTAGTCGCTCCCCCCCCCCTAAAAAATTAACATTGCGAATTTCGGGCTTGAAAAAATTAATAACAGAGCAAACCATTTTAAATACGCCTTGGATCCGTTAAAGGCGGTATGTCTCAACGGTTTGTAGTTATTTTTAGACTATCACAAATACCACCCAAAACCTCTGCGAAATAACAAACTTCAAATCTACTTTTAGAATTCAGTTTTCGCATTCGTTTCACCTTTTTCACGCTACAGCTCAACATACGAAAAGCGATTTTTGAACTGAAGAACTGATAATTTAGCTAATCAGTTATAAAAGACAACTAGAAAGTGTTTTACAGGAAAATACTTGAGGGCAAATTTGAGAGCCGTTAGTGCGATTTCTCTATAAACTGTTTCTACAATGCCCGGATTCCTCTCCCAATATTCTACAAAGGTTCTCAAAATTCGTTCAAGCCGATTACTCTAAAAACTGTTTCTACAATTCCTGGATTCCTGTCTAAATAGTCTACGAAAGTTCTCGTAGTTTGTTCAAGCTGATTTCTCTACAAACTGTTTCTACAGTTCCCCGATTCCTCTCCCACTAGTCTACAAATGTTTGCGTAATTTGTTCAAGCCATCTAGCATCTTCACGATTCTTCTACCAATTCGAATACATGTTTTAACAAGCGTACTTCTTGGTTCACAGCATCTCCCAGTGGGTATCGTGCTGGCCGTGACTTTGTTCGCGTGCGTGCACGCGCAAAACAGCTTGTTCGAAATCCCCAACGTTTACCTCCAGTTCTTCGACCGCACCGCCCCTCCGCCTTTCCCCTTCCGGCCTCCGCCGGCCCAGGCCCCGTTCGCGGGCCGCGCCTTCGGCCGGCCCGGGCCCTTCCCCTGGGGCCCTGCGCCCTTCCTCAACCCCAACGGCGAGTTCCCCTCGGGCCTGCCGGCCGTCGGGCAGCGCGGGCCCTTCGGCGGCGGGCCCTTTGGCGGCGGGCCCTTCGGCGGCCGCTTCGGCCCGGGCCGAGGGCCCTTCGGCGGCCGTCGGCCCTTCCCGCCGCCCGGCGCGCCCTTCCAGTCCGGCGCGGCCGGCCAGCCAGGACGAGGCCCTTCATCGCCCTTCGGCTCACTCAGCCAGATCCTCCCAGCAGCGTCAACCGATCAAGCCGCAGCCGGAAAGACAGAGGACAAATCTACTGCCAATTAACTAAACAGTTTGAGAGGTATGTCCGGAGTATCTACCCTCCACTATAACTGACATTTTGGCCGAATTGGACCAACCGGAAATGAACTTCGTCAACATTTTCCCCGCCTAAAATTCGTCTCCTAAGTCGTTGAACTTGAGCTTACTAGACTTGTTAGAGACAAAACCCTTCGAAAAGATATTACTTCCATGACACATCGAAGTATTGGCATCATGTTTTGAATGGTTCTAGGGTTGGATTTTGGGTCGGGAGAACATTGACGAAGGTCATTTCCGGTTGGCGGCCATGTTCGACTCCAATACGGCTAAATCGTCCAATGCTTAAAAGAGGGTGTTCCGATGTAAATCCGAATAGAAATGAAACCTAAGATGTTCCAAAAAAGTTGGCTTTACGAAAAGTGCCAATTGTTGGTGATTTGCCTCCTTTCGAGTTAACAGCAAAGGACGAATTGCGCGAATTAGGGGATAAAATATAGCGAGGGAAGCTAAAGATTAGCGAAGCCAATGCGCCATATTCGACCCTAATTAGCGGGAACGATCCGAACGTTATAAAACCTCCCTTCCTAAAGCGATTTGGCTCAAGAAAGCTTTCCCCCATTTTTCCTGGGGTACTATTTAAAATCTATGATTATAGAGTAATTCAGTTCCTCAGTAAATAGCAAACGGAATCCAAACAAAATAGAAACCTTGGCAGTAATCACATTATCCCAAACAAAAAACCTTTCCCATCTCTTTTTTACAAAAAAATAATTGATAAATACTAAAAAAATGAACAGGTCTCCGTGACTTTCTCTAATTAAAGTTATGTATTCTTGCAGCGGATTCCAGATAGAACGACGGAAGAGCCATAAACACACCGTGCACAATATCCACACGTGTTCACCAAAACTTCCGTGAAAGCCAAAATGTTGAAGTTGGCCGGTCAATCTTTGATGTGAACCGGCAAATAAACTTTCCTTTTTTTTTAATGCCTATTAATTATTTTAATCCTATACAAGTTCCTAGAGTTATTGACCGTATTCACTTGTGCAGCCATCGACTAAAAACGCCGCAAACGGGTGACAATTTTGTACCAAGCAAGATGTATTAGGTATATATCTTGGTACCAAGCGAATTTCACCAGATTCTGGGCGAAGGTAGGCAACCGCAAATACACCGGTGTCTAGGTGGTTGCAGGAGCTACTCTTCTATTTGTCTGTACGGGATTAGGTTGGTGGCAGAATGATACGACTATAGTCCTCTTCAAATAGTGGTGAAAATGGTGAAAAAAAGAGAGAAAGAACCACAAAGGAATATCAGAGCTCCCACAAAACTACGCCACTTCGAGGTAAGAGTAGCCGGAATTCTTATCTTGCCGCAAAAATGTCAAAACTTTTAATACAATGAAAACCTGTTCCAAAAGCTCAGGAAATGGTTCTGGATTTGGGAAGAAGCGTCCATTTAAGCACGAAATCCGAATCCGACAGCCAAAGTGAACTTCTGACTCAAGGACAGTTTCAGACTAAATGCAGTCGTTCCGTTTCGAAACTACAAATGCAAGCCAACACATAAGCGCCATCTCGCGGCGAGTTCGAGTACCACATCCTATGACCTACAGGCGAGTCGCTGAGCCGGGGATACCGTGCCTGCCTAGCGCGCGCAGTGCGTAGAACTTGACAGTCCAGACAACATAACCTAGACAACAACAGGAAATTCGCGTCCCGCGATTACTCGATTGTTTGTGTGTGTGTAGTGAGTGAAAATCTGCTATAAACGTAACGGAGGATTACATATCCCTGGTGTTCCGAGCCAAAACGTAAGTTTCCTATCATTTCTAGGGAGTTTATGAAAAAAGTAGGCAATGGAGTCCAGCGGATGGAGGGGGGGGGCGGCCTTCAAATGAAGCTCTATTAGTCGCAGGCGAATCATGTTTCGTGGACTGGCCTGACGAGACGAGTTAGGCTTATCTTGTGAGTTTACTGTTTGACTTGGTCTATCTCCGATAAAGCTGATAACAAAACGACCGGAACGATTCGAAAGTGAACAATCTTGATATGACGGGAAAGCCCTTCCAACTTGGATGAAAATCTGCCGCATTAAAGTACTGCAGTACTCATAGGTAGTTAATTCACTGATCTTGTCTTAATGACATATTTTTAAATAAAAAAGGCTTGCATGTGTCAGACACCGTGTACCGGTAGTAAAAGGATACTGTACTAGTTACTGACAGTACATCGTATCATTTTCGTTGTGGAACGAAAATTAAACCGGATAGTGCTACATAACAAGTATTTCTTAGAAATGAAATAGGTGTAATTATCCTGTCTCACACTCATTAATTAGCGGTTCCACAGCATTTTTTTCTGACAATATTTGTCAAATAATTTTTTTCAACAATGCCGCATAAAAAATATCGAAGTTATGGCAAGCACAAAAAAACAAACAAAAAACTACAAAAAAACGAAAAACAATCCAGTTTCATATTTGACCTTGACTCGCAAACTGATACTGACGGCGAAACTGCTCTTTTTTCCCTGACACTCTCCTTTTTTGCATTTCTTACGGAGATGACCTCATCAAAGTCGGATTGGAGGAAATTGTGCTCGGTCACGCTTAGAGGAACCGATTGTACTTCTCAAATTAATCGATTGCATAAAAGTTTTCTCAATATTTCCAGAGCTTTTTTAAACCCTACATAAATTATAACAGTACCGACAGAATTATGAGCCCCTGATAATTTTCTGAAATGATGCAGCCTGCTCGACACCAGTGCAACGCGTGTTGCCTACAACAGGCTGAAAAGGGATGCATTCATCCTGTACTAGGCAACATTTTCGACGCTTGTTCGTCGAGCGGGTTGCACCGCCTCAGTAAATCGTCAGAGGTTCGTCATTCGCTTATCAAGATCTCATAAAAAATCGTGTCTCGATCTTCTTTTTCCCCCTTTTCTTGTGTCTTGTTTGGAAACATGTGGAGAGTCAGTTGACACCAAAAGCCGTGTCACAAATCTTCTAGACGTGTAAGAGAGAGGTGACTTTGGATCTCGGTTATGCTTTTATGTATAAAGACAGTTCATTGCGGGCAGATATTTAAAGATATAACAGGAGGTTATCAAGTACTCCCTCAATATTAGCGAGTTTGAGATATTGCAATGCGTTACAGTGAACTGACCGATAACAAAGATAACATCCCGGTCAAGATATAAATAACCAAACATTATTCGTATGATTGGTATAAGTTCTTAGTGGTCTGGAAAAGGCTTAAAGTAGCCACAGTAAAAACAAAACCCCGGGGAATGCTATACAGGATATGAGACCAAAACGGGAGTGGTACGTATTTTAGTTATTTTTCAAGATAGGCCTATGTTCAGCCATATCATTCAAAAGGTCTCGGAGAGAGCTTTCCATTGATGTGGCTCAACATAGGTCTATCTCTAAAACTAAGGGAGTAGTGCGTATTTTGATTATTTTTCAAGATAAGCCTATGTTCAGCCATGTCATTCAAAAAGTCTCGGCGAGAGCTTTCCACTAATGTGGCTCAACATAGGTCTATCATGAAAAATAAGGGAGAAATTCGTATTTTGGTCATTTTTCAAGATAGAACTATGCTCAGCCATATTATTCAAAAGGTCTCGACGAGAGCTTTCCATTGATGTGGCTAAACATAGGTCTATACTGAAAAATTACCAAAATACGTACTACCCCCGTTTTAGTTTCATACCTTAAACAGGTATAGCATTCCCCAAAACGGGGGTTTTGTTTTTACTGTGAAGTATCAATCGTTTTTACGCCTTTTTATACGAGATACGACCTCGAGCTTAATCACATCATTCGATGTTGAACTCCGACGAGAATAAGGCTCTCAGACGAAAGGATCAGAGTACAGCGGAAAGTCCTTTGCAGTTAACTGTTATTAATGGCTGGGTTTCGCTATCTTCGCACAAAAAGAGGGTGCGGAGAGAGCCTAATGAGTCCGTGTTAGTACGTGTACCTACACCCCTTTCGGAGTGCTCTGAAAAAATACTGACAATGGCTACGTTTACTGTTTCAGGAAAGCATGTCCTTGCCCCAGTTGGTCGAAGTGAGCGTCGAGCAGGGCGTCCTCCGAGGCCAGAGGGTACCTGCGCAGGACGAGCTCGGACTTTCGTACGATGCATTTCGGGGAATTCCGTACGCGCAGAAACCTGTGGGGCCCCTGCGGTTCAAAGCCCCGCGCCCCCCGGAATCCTGGGAGGGGGCCCGCCCCGCCCTCGACGAGGGGCCCATCGCCCCCCAAGAAGACATGTTCGTCAAATCCAAAATCGTGGGAAAAGAGGATTGCCTGTACCTCAACGTCTACACTCCGCAAGTGCCATCTTCCGTCGCCAGTCGATCGCCCGAATATCGACCAGGGGCCCCATGGCCCATCATGGTTTGGCTACACCCAGGCGGTTTCGCTAACGGTTCTGGTTCAGCGACGTTCTACGGTCCAGAACTACTCGTAGCCAAAGAAGTTGTAGTGGTAACCGTCAATTATAGGTTAGGGGCTCTCGGATTCTTGTCACTCGAGTCTCCCGCAGCTACAGGCAACTACGGCCTCAAAGATATCGTAGCTGCTTTGCGGTGGGTCAACAAAAATGGCACCGTTTTTGGCGGGGATGTGAACCAAATAACGGTTTTCGGCTGCTCAGCGGGCGCGGCAGCTGTTCAGCTCCTCCAGCTGTCCCCCTCTGCTCAGGGGTTGTTCCACAGAGCGATCGCCCAATCAGGATCGAGTCTCAATCCTTGGGCATCTGTCTCGAATCCTAGAGAACGCGCGCTAATCTTAGCGCGGGAACTCGGAGCGAGCGAAAACGAGCTAGCGGACGACGAAAGCATTCTGGAGTTTCTGCGGGGTCAGTCTTCTCAAGCGATCGTCGAGGCTACTATAAAGATGAACAAACCGGGGGAATTCGGAACTGGACTGATATTCATGTTCCTGCCAACAAGTGAAGCAGGTTTGATTCCGGCTGATACTGAAGATGAGATTTTCCTCTCAGGACATCCGAGAGAGCTGATTAAACAGGGAAAAGTTATTGATGTTCCTCTCATCACGGGTGTCACGGATGCTGAAGGGCTTATCGCAGCTATGGGAGGAGTTGTCGAAGAAACCATCAAACCTGTTCCTCAAGTGTTTGCTGAATTCGACGAACACCTGGAAATCGCTCTGCCGCCGGAACTGAAAAAGCCTTTCCCAGACGGCTCTCAGAAACAGAAAGAAGCTGTCGAACGGATCCGCAAAGTTTACTTCAATGGCGGCGCCATCAACGAGGCAACGACGAATAATTACTACAACGTGAGTGTTTCTAAATGGTTGCGCTAAAATCCCGATTTCTCTTTGTTCGAATCCACGTCGTTGAAACAAAACGCCGAGTATCGGCGTCTATTAAACGACACATAAATATCGCTGACGTACTAAGAAATATGGTTCGGGACATCTGATATCGAATGCGTCCGTGTTAAAATGACTCTCTTGTTTGCAGCTCCTATCGGATCTTCTGTTTGTCAACGGGGTTGTCCAGGAAGCGAGAGCGCACGCAAGGGAAAGTTCCAACCCTGTGTACGTCTATAGTTTTGGCGTGAAGGGCAAGATAAACCGATTACTCAACCATATTGGAATCAAACCTGACGAGGCGCCAGGTAATGTAACAAAGCACATTAACTACTACCGAAAAAATTGATACCAGCGTTGTGCTTAGGCAACTTGTGTGACACCCAAGGCATCTGAGTTGCCGACCCATCGCAAAGACTAACTGAATATTTGAAAGGAGACATTTTCTAGCTTTCGTGTTTCACCCATATGATACAAAAGGGCGTATGTTAAGTTAACCCACTACATCCCAGCGTACCGTTCGGAAGCAGAAAAAAATATTTTAGAGGATCTTTTCAGTTCAGTATTGTCACAATTTAAAAAATATCACCCCTCTGGAAGCCTAAATTTGATAATTTAGGCATTTCTCAAAGCTTAACATTTCGTATTTTGATGGGAACAATCCTTCCAATTTCTCTTCATCTAAATTTCACTCCAAATACCTTGGGCTATTATGGGCTAATCTAGGTTAGATCTTGTGTCTTGCTTGTGCCTTCTTCTTTGTGCGATCAATCTAAATATGAGTTCTGTTCAAGGTGCCTGCCATGGAGACGAGCTCAACTATTTGTTCACAATGGGGCCTCCGGTACCACCAACGCCTAAATTAGAACCCGAAAGCCTTGAAGCCCAAACAAGACATCGCATGGTTACAATGTGGACAAACTTCGCGAAAACTGGGTGAGCTCAAGCAACAAAATCCCCTATAAAAAGTAAAAATATAAAAAGATTTTAAAAAAATCGATAAACCCTCCACCATCCAGCGGTGCCATTCGGAAACAGAAAAATCTATTTTAAAGGATGTTGGTAGCTCGGTATTGTTCAAATTAAAAAATTTCACCCTTTGGAAATCTGAAATTTAATTATTTAGGCATTTTCCAAAGCTTAAAATTGCGTGTTTTGATGGAAAAAAAATCCTGTTAATTTCTCTTACGTTGAATTTCACTCCAAATACTTTGGACTGTTACGGGTTGAACGAGCTGAAATTCCAATCGGAAATATAAACAGTCATGCCAAAGGGCATGCATCCAATAGTTTAATTAATGGGTATTGCTATTGATCCGACATGCAATTGATATAGGATCACTTGAACGCACGTAACCTGATGCATTTTAAATGGTAGGTGACTTGAACGCACGAAAACTAAC
>Ga0058701_10001139_pt1 | contig 18478 bp, 13 predicted proteins | sample AgamicOrMae_FD_97039 | JGI IMG/M metagenome (GOLD analysis project Ga0058701, IMG submission 97039) | Agave microbial communities from Guanajuato, Mexico - Or.Ma.e | ecosystem: Host-associated > Plants > Phyllosphere > Phylloplane/Leaf | place: Guanajuato, Mexico | collected 2012-06-04
AAATAATTGCATTAAGTTACTATTGCTAACTTCTGAGCAAAATTTATGCGAAATGGCACTGGTTAAAAATGCTGCTCGCAACGGCGCGGTTTGTTATCACCACGATTCAAAGAAAATTTTTGTCCTTCTTTGTCTTTTTCTTCCCCAAGGTCCCACGCTCTATTTCCTCCATGGAAAGAAAGAGCACAAGAGAGCTGGAAAAGCTAATTACCGGTTTGGACAATAAAGCAGGGATTTCTTAACACTGATATTTATTTAGATGAAGGATTAAAATACCCCAAGAGAGGCAAGGTTGTTATACATACACGCGCAGTTTCAGGTTTATGTCAAGCAGTCCCCCCCCAACCCCTCTCTCTCCGGGACGCGTTCGAAAACGGCATCCGAGGATGTTCTATCGCTGTCTTACACATGGAGCTCTCATGAGAGAGAAAGACAATAGTAGAAGTGGTGTTTACAAACGCACCCCCATCTGTTTGACAGCCGCGGATTTCAACTAGCACTCAACGAGCCTGCTTATAAAAAGAAACGGATTTCTCGCATTTCCAAAACTGTGTATATTTGTGCTGATGTTACCACCTTGTTAGAACACGCTAATTTTGATATGATTCTTTCCCAAATTCCAAGTATTAAGAATAGGCCTAAGATATTTTTCATTATCGCCGACGGTATGAATATTGAGAGTTTTAGCTAATACAGAGTTTACAATTCGTTTTCTTTTCTTTTTTTCTAATTATTTTTTTTTGAAAACGCAACTATTTACGCGCCATTCGCGACCTGGTACATTACCGTTCGGCGCACAAATAGTACCGGTACATCCTACATTCGTTGTATTACCGGTAGCTATTGTGAAAGGAGCGCAATTTTGAGAAAGCCAATAATCTAAAAAGACGCTTCTTCAAACTGGTACGTGATTTTTCAAAAATTGTTATTTCCCGTGAAATGGTTTAAATCGAGGGTAAGATAAGGGGATTTCCTGTCCAATCGATAGTGAAAAATCTAGGCTTGAAAATGGGACCAAAAATGGAGTTTTAGTCACACGTTTTCGCCGCGCGAAAAATTGATTTCGATCACATAAAAAACCGAAAGAACAAGTAAAAAGAAGAAAAAAAACGCGATTCATCATCAGAGTATTGTTTCGCGTCAATCCATAACGTCAAAAATATGGATCGGTGCCGTAATAACTGGAATTTTTTTTTAGACTTCCACTTCCTGGAGCTGGACTCCTTTACCTTTTCATTTCATCGCTTTAAAAAAAGAAAACTGAAAAATAGCCTTAGGCACCCATAAAGTAATATGTGTTAATTTCAGTCATCTTTACTTTTTCATTTTCAAATGGCAGAACTCAAAAAACAGAATATTTGTTATTCTCTAAGTAAGCTTAACATTATGAAAGATTTCAAGGCACTTGCCCAAATAGGGTTAAGCTTTTTCTGAAAAAAAATATGAGAAAAAAAGAAACAAAAGGAAAGATGAAAGGTAAGCTATCAAAAACGTAAACACGCTGAAAATCACGGGATTTTTCTTTGAAAAATCAATGTATTATATCACTTAGCAATGCGTTAGTACAGAACAGCTTATATGATCAAATGTCAGAGAGTTTCTCGAAGTAATGTAAGAAATGGAGCAGTTTCATTTGTATTGACCTGAGGGTATATTTCACAAGCAAACAATGCGAATTATATCCACGAGAAAATCTTAAAATTAATAGACGCATCAGTATAAAATAGGCACACAAGAGATTTTTAAAATATGACGCCTGAGAGAAACATTTAGGCATACGCAACACGTCAGACAGAAATGAAGAGCGAAAACATATTCATTGTGTTTCAAGTGTAATGCTAAGGCTGAAAGCACCGTTAAGCTTCAATACTGCAAGACGCGATTTGTTTGGTCTAAACAAGGGCATCTTCTCTGTGGGTTTCTGGCAATGAATAGATGTTCATTTCTCTTTGAAGATACTTTTAACGACGTGCGGATTTAAATTGTAAAACAATTGTACTTCCGGTTCACAGTCCAGCAGAACACTCAAAAATGAAAAAAAAATCATGGACAATCGCGAGAAATTTTAAGAGTAACAGTATCTAAGTACGGCATTAACCACAACAGCTCAATTAGAAACCTATTTACAATTGATTGGCGTAAGACGAAAAATCCATTTGTGAATTGCTCATAGCACCGAAAAAAAGATGTCATCACAAAATATACTGCGCGCAATTAGGAGACATGAAAAAACACACATGATCAGAAACTAGTTTTGATGATCGATGGCAAGGACTTAAATAATTTAAGAGTCGTTCATGACATGGTCAGTAGGCAAAACGACTAGAATCTTTTGTCAGTCTTAGCATAACGAGAATAAAAAGTCGTTGGCATCATGGAAAACGCAACCAGCTCGGGGAAGCTCGACAAATTTAGGACGTTTGGAGACCCAACTATGACCTCTCTTTGCTGCTGCAAGGCTGCCAGTCAAATTCCATATCCAAAATGTGACTTAAGTGACATTTTAGCCAGGCAAATGTGACAAAAAAACTTAGGAATTTTAAATTCCAATGTAGGAGTGATAAATGAAATGAGCGGGCAACAGTCGATGATAAAAACAATTATTAGTTCTTCCAAACAATTCCAACCAACACACGTTAAAAATTCAACAAAAAATTCCGACTGAGAATTTGGAAATAAAAATAAAACAAAATAAAACTTTGAGGACACCCCTTGATTTTCTTTTTCACCTTTTTCGACCGACAATTTTTCGGGATTTTTATTTTTGGTCGATAGATCTGATCTGAAACTAAGCATTGTAGGGACCGATGTCTGTTGCTCCATTTGTCGATTTTAAACGGACCGGAAGAAACGGTAGTTCACGACCGTAAGGTTGCAGGATAATACGTACACTTTGTATTCCACTGTTTGACGCGATTAATCGACGAAATGAGCAACCGATGACAGTAAAAACATTTTTTTATTCCCCGTAATAGATTTCAACCATCAAACGTAAAAAACTCGACGAAAAAAAATTCGACTGAAAATTTGAAAAAAGGCAAGGGTCTCTAGGTTTTTATCAATTTTTTGGCCTTAAGTTTTAATTTTTTTATGGATCTATATATTTTGACGATTAGATGTCATTGAGGGACAATAAAGCCGTTACAACTAACGTCTATTCGTCAATTTGTCGATCTGAAAGGCACCAGGAGAGGCGGCAGTTCACGGCCGGGAGGTTGGAGGGGAAGGCGTAACTTAAAATGCTCTTCTGCGCGACGGCAGGCTGCGAATCAGCGACCTATGATGGTCATCGGTTCGCGCAAAAACAATATCTCAACAAATGAGGCTAAAAAAGAAAAATCTTTGAAATGCTGACAAAAAGATTACAAACTTTTGCGGAAAATGACAAAAAAAGACGAAAATTGTTATAAATCAGCAAAAAAGATAAAAGAGTGTCACTGGTAGCTCTGGGCTGCTGCGATGGTCCATGAGGTCCGACAAAACCTTCTTCCTGTCTACCAAAACGCGTTTTGATAAGTGGTGCCTGTGGACAGTATTTCACCGGCAGTCCCCACCAATCAAAACGCGCATTGGTTGGCAAATGAAAGTATTTGTCGCGACGACTGGAAAAAAGAAGAGTTGGCGCAGAATCCTCAAGCAGTTGAGTTTACCATAACGCCAAAGAATTACAATTTCTTAAAAAACATCCATATTACACATTTTTCAACAAACGAACGTACTTTTTAGGACATCCTTGCGAAAAATAAGCCCCAAAATGCACGTTTACCACAACCATAGTTGAACTTAAGTAGAATCAATGTCTAGATAACTTAAAACTAAACATTTACCTTAAGACAATAAAATGGCAAATTCCGCAGGTACATTAGAATCAAGACCAGGGGTACGACTCGATAAAGCTCGCACACAATACTTTTAAGTGAAAAACCATTCGTTTGATGGTGACGGTGCGAATATTTTTGATTTTCTTCCTGATATACGATTTTTTTGTTATCTAATATCTGGACGATTTGATTGCAACCAAATGATCAAAAGCAAACACCAACAATAAAAATTCAAAATATTAACCCTGCATTTCCACATTTTAAAACGTACTTTGAAAGAAAGTATCTTCCATACAAATAAATATGCAAACTGGTATTTTCAATCAGCGATTAAAGCAAAAAACTAGACAGATTGACTTAAAAGCTAACAACATACTCAATATCTCAGTCAGTTCCGATTTTGACAAGAATCAGTTATTTGACACAAAACAAAGTTGTGCGTAGGATTTTTGAGAAGATATGACCTATTCTCAGTGGTTACACAATAAACAACGATCAAAATTTGGACTCAAAAAGGGTTATACCTCTTGAGTATCATTTACCTTTTCTTTTCAGAGGTATCAAACAAAGCTACTTCGAGAGTGAACTAAAAAAAAACCGCTGCTTCAAGACACCGATTACAATGACAGAATTTAAATTGGACAGCAAAAAATGTAGAAAATTTGAAGCTCTTGTAAAAATGGACCATTTTTACCTCGCAAGATGTCCGACAGAATTGATTAATTTTACATACGGTCAATCTCGATTTTTTTTCCCATCCCATTTAGGGATTCCAAAACAAATACGAAAATCATTCATCTCATTACCATTACCACATCGATACATTAGTAACGCCATGAGACGAACAAAGCTCGACAGGTAACATTTGCATGAGCTTTCAATAAGTTTCGTCGCTACAAGTGATCCGGAAAATCTAAAGAAACAAAATCTTTGAGACTAACTGCAGCGGCCGTGCCCACAAACTAATTTTGGAAAACGAGGGACGGTAACCACGAGGGAGGGAGTCCAGATAAAATGTCAAGCCGCCCATATACATCGTACAACCCACACAAAAAGCGACTTTTGATTTCAACAGCACATAAGGGGAAAAAAAGGCCTTTAAATATTATTTATTCTTCCTTCAGGCTAATTCCCTTTTTGGCTTTTTTTTTATATCTATATAAAAAAAAAACAAGTTTTAACCCATAACAGCCCAAAGTATTTGGAGTGAACTTTAGCTTAGGATAAATTCAAAGGATTTCTCTCCATAAAAATACACAATTTTAAGCTATGGAAAATACCAAAATAATTGAATATCAGGTTTCCAGAGGAGTGATATTTTTTAAATTGTGACAACACTGAACTGAAAAGAGCCTCTAAAATAAATTCTTCTGTTTCCGAACGGCATCGCTGGGCGGTAGTGGGTTGAAGATGTCCCCAAGGCAAGACATTACTCTTCCGGAACCCCCTCTCTTGGTACATTCATCATAAAAAATACAAAGGAAGAAAACAACATGATTTAGTCAAGAATTGAATGGAGAGACTTAAGGACTTTTTATCACTTAAAATGAAACACTGAAGAAAAGTCTATTGGTCAAAAATGAAACACACTTAAAAGTTCTGATGGATTAATTTTCAGCTCATACAGGCCATATCAGAAAAGGGCTAAGCTCATAAAAAAAATCTGTATCGAAGTGTATTATGATACCAACGAATACGAGGGAAGGACACGTGTTCGAGTATCCCTGCTACTCATCAAAATAACGTCCACAAAAATTCATGGCACAGTTTTTGCGGATAAGTTTACATGGACACCTCATCAAAAGGATCTATCAAAAGTAAGAGCAACTGGCCTCTACTTGCAAGAGATGCATTGAAAAAAGAATACGGGCATTGGCGATAGATTTGATTTCTACGAAATGAATGACATAAAGTACCTCAAAGCATCTGAACCATCGGTAATGGTTTCAAGGTACATCATGAGGTAGTCGATGAGTAAAAACATGAGCAAAGGGCTTGAGGAAAGAGGACGCTGTGAGCGCAAGTTTCTCTTAAGAAAGTTAAGTCAAATTTTTCAATGGATGTTCACCACAGTGCGACTTAGAATGGAGGAAGTTTGAGCAATAGAAAATCATTCACATCACAAACACGCGAAGCACTCGACGTAGTCAAAACGATGGGGGCCATCCATAAGGGACTTTTAACTAAAACTTTCCACATCCCCTCCTGTCGTTCTATATCCATCCTCTCCAAGGATGTTCGAACACTCGAGACAAAATGTGACTACTCACATTATTTAACGATGGTCCCCTCTGCTTTTTACCAGTATCATTTGGTAAATAAGAAAAGATAGTTCCAGACACAGACGGCAGAGGTTTCACTATACTCTGAAGTAATGTACTCTTTTCTTAGAAAGACCTAATGGAAGTACTGAGAAGAAATATAAAAATATAACGCTAAAAACACATTGATGTAGAAAACACATGTAAGCCGATAGTCTATTTTTGAAATATATCACTGGTGAAACGAACCGATAACGAAGAAATACTTTATGTAAGCGAAACGATAACCTACGACTGGTGGTGATGCAATTTTCTTTATTACCGCTCGGGAGGCAGTTGTTGCTGTTGGTCAGACTTAAAACCCCCAGGGACGATTTCCCTGCTTTTCATGTAGCCAACGATCTGAAACAAGCGACATCACTTTACGGTTGCCAATACCACACCATAATTATACCCATTTTTTTAAAAATAATAGATGAAATTAACTGAGGGCCATTCTTGTAGAGCTATAGGGAAATCTCAAATAAAAGTCTTGTACAGTTACAGAAAAAATAAAATGCGTATCTAATCCTCGTATAGCTACAAAAAATATCGAATAATGAAGTAGTATCATTCTAAAATTTTACTATTCTTTCGTTGAAAAAATAATAATTTCTATTCGATTGAGAAAAAATTGATCACGCAGTATTTTGACGAAATTCGTTGAACAGCAGTCGTCGACTTACTTGTTGGGGTATTTCAGCTAAAACTTCTCGGGCCAGATAAGCCTTGGCGATGTCCTTATTCGCCAGATTCTGGAAATTTCTAAAGGGTACAAACTGGACTATATCCCTTTCCGCCTTCTTCCCGTTGTACTCGAGCGGAATCGTGTCTGCGTCCAGCTCGTCCATCGCAGCGAAATCCGCGCCACCCACGCCAACGATGATGATAGACAACGGCAGGCTGCTCGCTTTCACTATAGCCTTGACAACAAACAACAGCAACCATACGATCGTCAGACAACCTTCCACGTCTCTAAGACTTGGAAGGCGCAAAAACGTTCAAATCGATTACCTCAAAATCCGTTCCAGATATCGAAAACGGTTTTAGAGGGTTGCGACTTGTGGTGATTTTACCAGGATGCATTCGAAAACGCCAAAAACCGCAAGCGCCAATGCCGAAAACGCAAAAGTTCGTGACCGCCAAATGATAAGTAGGCCTATCATTATATAGGTTGGGTTAGGTTGGGTTAGGTTAGGTGAGGTTTGGTTTGGTTAGGTTGGGCTGGGTTAGGTGAGGATTGGTTAGTACAGTACAGCGGTTCAGAACTTTCGCGTTTGCGACTTTTCTCGTTAGGCGGTTACGGATTGGCGCTTGCGGCGTTGGCGCTTGTGGTTTTTGGCGCTTGTGGTTTTTGGCGCTTATGACAGCTGCCTATTTCACCTACTTCTTTAGTATGGGGCATATCGCTGATAACGCCGTCAGTCATGATGAGAAGAATGAAATAATTGGATCCGTCTTGGTAGACTTCGGCGAACCTCGCAACATGGTTGATAACTGGCGCGAAATTTGTGGGCCCGTAAAGCTGTACTTTCCTTACACACGCTTTGTAGGCTTGCAGGACACCTAAAATAGAAATTAAAATGCAGAATAACGCTTCGTCCATATCTCTAGGTCATCCCGTAGCAATGACCTAGCCTCAAAATTTCACAGGCGATGTTTTCTACCTCTTAAGTGGCGTCTTTCGTTGCGAAGCCAAGCAGAGCAAAGCAGCTTGCAGAATTAAGTTTGGTTATGTTGAGTACCTGGGTACTCGCTCGGCAGACCCTCCGCTCGGCTTAGCAACGAAAGGTACGACACAAAAGGTGAAGAATTCCACCTTCGAAATTCTTAGCACGTAGGAATCCGTCTCCCATGAGTGGGCACCTCACGCCAACGCATTTAAGGGCTTTGTTTGGTTATGTAATCGATCCAAGAAAAGATGATTTCCTATGGGATGCGATTCATGTAATAATATTCTCCTGGGACAATCAGGCCTTAGAATTTTATCCCTGGTCAGGCGAAACGGGTTCCGTCCCAAATTGCTCCCCACCCTCCAGGATGATTTCATTTTCCACCTCTAATTTCCGGACATTCAGAGGCACTTAGCGGTGCGCCCTTATCATTTCGTCCCCAAACCGTCGTATAAACGAGGTTTTATCTCGAAATTACCTGGTATTCCTTCACAGTAGGGATTAGAAGGATGAAGGTTGACGTAGAACTCGTGCGAAACGCGCCCGTCAGGCGGCAGACGAGCACCAAACCCAAGAACGGGGAAAAGTTTGTCACTGTCGTAATCAGCGATGATTTCGCCGACCGCCGTCAAAGCTTGCTCGTATTGGTTCGCTCCACTTTCCATGTAATGAAGTGAAGACGATTTCGTAGGAGTTCCATTAGAGGCTGCGTGGGGAAAACACAGTATGAAAAATTTACCCATTCGAGCATATATCATAAGTAGAGGAAATCTGGTTTTCGAAGCGTGACATTTTAAGAGCTCTGCATTGATAACTCGCAGCCCCAACCAATAAAGTCAGTAATTTGCACTTCAAAGAACCTGCATTTTGAAGAAAGGACAAAGAAATAGGAGACATTACCTGTGAAATCGATGGCGACGGTGCAATTAAGTTGCATTCCTGCTGATATGTAGTCCAGGAAGGAGTAAACTTTTCTTAGCTTGAAATTTACAAGGACGAATTCCCCGGATTTGACATAATCGGGGTGTTTTTCCTAGAACAGAACGTAATTATTAAGTTCGTTGCGCTTGTCTGAAATTCCTTTCAACTAAGATGTTACTCCACTGCTTTCCCTAGCTACAAACAGCCAACAACTTCACATCTACACTATCAGTTTTAGAGATTTTCCGATGGTGTTTCACTGTGGATCGGCCTCCCCTTAACTTATGATGGTTAAGGACGTACAGACGCGTAGGATGGTTAAATTTTCTTAGGTTAACTAAGGTTAGGTTCTTCGAATTTGACGCATTGAATGAACAACAATTCGACTAATTCACATCGTTCTTAACATCAGAATCTGGTCTGATTGCTAAATCTACGTTTTCCGCCTTTTTTGCACTTTCTATCCCTGAATTTCGGCTAAATATAGGGGCGTTTTATACGTTGGTACTGACGCTTTTCCAAATTAATGGCCCTAAAAATTCCGGGCGCGTCCAATCCATGCAAGCATGCGGGGGGGGGGTATTGTCTTCGGAGCAACCCTCAGTATCACCAACATAACGAAGTAAATAGAATAACCTTGCCCAGGGATTAAAAAACAACTTCCGAATTTCCAGTTTAGTTCTACGAGCATGTACTAGGGCAACAAAGAATACGACATCAGAAACATCGATAATATCCATAGATATATGTCGATAAACTCCTGTCTTTGCTTCGATACGAGAGTAATTCACTAAAAGTAAATTTTTTGTAAAATTGACTAGCAGGATATTGTACACGGTGCAGTCACTGAGTTTTTGTTTCATTTGAGACTAAAAAGAAACTATCAACAAAACAGAATATGCCGAGTACAACTACACGTGCTTGCTATGAAACAGCAGATGCTAGAAAGCGTGTCCATGAACGCCATTTAGGCAGAGGGTTCGTCCTTAAATGGTCCTGTCCACTGCGTCAAGTGGTTTCCGAGGGCCCCCGATCAATTTACCTTCTTTCTGTTGTTGACGACTGGAAAAATAGTGTCTGGTCCGGGTCCTTGACTCAATTTTCTCAGGGTTACAAAGAACTCTCCTAGAGAGGAAGCGAAAACACAAGCATCAACGTGAATGCTCTACCAATGGGTTGAAAAGATTCAACGTGAAATTTCAAGCACAAATCAATGATTCAGGACAAGTACAGTCGAGTTCAGAAATCATGTCACACTTCTCATGAGCTTTCCCATGGATCAGATAGCCACAACTTCTGATCACAACTCTACAGTCTACAACAGAGGCTGACTAGTGCGACCCAAGCCATGCACCTACAACACATACTGTTAACACAGAATCTTCACTTGGGGACGCAATGCTACTAGTTGACCGTCTGGAATGGTTTCCAGGTTTTCGGCGCATATTTAATATGGTATATACAGTTCTCAGATCTTGGGAAAGCGCAGATCTATTATCATTAAATTTAGAATGAGAATATCAAACAGGGGTTAGGTAGGTTTGAGGCAATCCCAGCACGTCGGTCAAGTAAATGTGCTTCTGAAAAATCCGGTATAGAGAAAAATATCGATGGCTTCAAATGAAACTGTACTAGTTGAAAATGCTGCTTCAAAACCGCACTACTTGCAATTTGTAAGCATAAGAAATAGTACATTCTTGAACACACACTTTCAAATAGTAAGTTTCATTTGAAGCTATCGATATATTGATATCATTAAAAAAGATGGTCGGTAGCCTATACCCAATTTTTTTTCCAACGTTAACAGCAAGCAGCTTTTCTTGTTTCATTAAAGGCGTTCCGTTCCAAATAAACGCACTGACACAAGGTTTTTTTTTTTCATTTGTATCCGAACCGAAACCATCCCATAGAGCTAGATATTTCTAACTGGTGCGTTTTTGATGTTATCCGCATACTGTATGTCAATAAAAATACGCGGTTTGGATCTGAATTTTACAAAAAAGCTAGATTGATGACCCTCACTTTCTCAAAGGTGTAGGAGCTAATCGACTCGGATGACATCTCGAGAAAATTATAAGTACTTCTGCTCATAACGCCCTACCCGCTGGGACTACCTTGATCGGAAAAACAATTTCTATAAAAATAGTACACTTACGCGAAAAATAAAGGCGAGATTCTACGATATTCCAATTTTTCTCAACTAATGGGATTTCTCGATTTTTATTGCTTCATAAGATGTCGGACAGCCTTGAAACAAGAGATCTTATGAAGACATCGTAAGTTCTTTCAAAATTTCATCTCGATACATGTCAGTATCGGTCACAAAGCTTCCATCTTAATTCAAACCACTTCCATGATATGACTTCGTCTCCCGTTTCAAAGTTAATGTATCAATGTAATTTTTTATATAATGAGGATACCTATGAGCTTGTGATTTCCGGAGCGCCGCAAATCGAAACAGCGAACCTTGAGACTTCGATCCATATCTCCCCCACAAAGTTCTCGGACTGGTAATGTGAAAGACTGCCATTTTGGTTCACTGGTCCAACTCAAGGCTTCTGATCTAAATGCCAGCCGGTAGGTACCATCCTCCCACACTTTGGAAACTTCGTAGAAAGGGTCCACTCTGTAAAATAAAAATGCGACTTTAAAATAAAATTCTAAGCTAAAATATCGAGACAAAATTCAACTTACTTTCCAAACCACCCTCCTTTGCTTATATTCCGTCCATGGAATTGTATTGAAACTTCATCTTCACAAGCATTTAGTTCCTCTGAACTAACAAGTAGTTTCCCACGAGATCCCTGGACCCCAGTCAGTGGTAATGTCAGGTTACCTGATGAGACAATCTGGAGAAAAGAGGTGAGTTTAAAGCAAACAGTTAATTTTGTTAATCATTTAAGAGAATAAAAAGCACACCTGTCCTAGTGTTGTTTCACATGTCCCTAAATAGTCATGCGCATCCAAGGAGTGGCTTCGGCTGTCAACATCATAGACATCAAAGCGGAGTTTCTGCACTTCTTCAAAGTGATATTTTAATTGAACCTGAAATCACAAGGACAGTGTTATTCAGTGCTGCACTCACCAGTTTTTATCAATCACTAAAAAAATTGAGAATAGTTGCCTTTTTACTGAAGTCTGGGTTAAGATTGTTGTATATGGTCTCAGTTCGACATATTTCCTTCCATTCTGGTACTTCAAAAGTTTTGTCATACACCACACACATTGGATCAGATTTTGAGAACACATCCAGGTCACTTAAGTCCCTAAAAAAACACACATGAAAAATTTAAGTGAGAAATTGGAATATGTTAAGATACTGTTGATAACCCAAAACCATACCTGCAGGATATTGTAAGTTCGACTTCTGTGACGGGATGGGCTGCTGAGCCCGGTATAAATGATGCCATGAGGACACCTGCATGTTTAAAAGAATTGTCAGAGAATAGTTCAGAAACTGACAGTGACAACAATGGTTCTTCACATCAGGACAATGCCAACAACACACATTTCTCAATAGTCCATTGTAAGGAGCTCATTGTTCTATGAGACAAGTTGAATTCACAGCTGACAAGGCAATATAAACTAACAGCGCGGTACAGATAAAATTACATGAACTGTACCGGCGGGATGACTACAGCTGTGAATGGCTTCAACGAAAGCCGACGCCGCATAAAGATAAACTTGAAAAGATGCCCATCAAACACCAAAGATTCAGGTGTAGGCCTTACATCGGTTTAACGTTGACAATTAATGACTTCTCAAAAATAATTCAACCAATGCCGAAATAATGCGAGCTAGTCAGGGTTATGTTGTTGAGTATTGCGTCGAAATACTGATATCCGATCTTATAAGGACATAGGACAGTTGGAAACTTATCAAAACTTTCAGAAGATGGTATAGAAGTCACAAAAGCCGATCACCTTTATAAATAAACGTGAACCTCTCTTTTTGAGAATTTAGCAGTACTACAAACAAGCAGACAACTATTCCACCCCACCCTTCATCTAATACTGCCAACCGAACAGAGGTATAAAACGAAAATATAGTCCTTTTTACAAGCCTAAAAACAGCACATCGTTCACGAAAGAAACATCCAGAGTAAATTTAACCAACAACAATCACTTCGTATCTATAATCCAACAGTAAATCAACTTATATTCCGTCGTGTTTGCTACAAATGTAGTAGTGTTTGGGACAGGTAACCGTGTACTCACTGATGATAAAGCGCGGTAAAAACAAACTCCGCGCCTTTGCCGATGATATTAGTACAGATAAAACAAAGGGGTATTTGATAGTATTTCTACAGATTCTTCGAAGTCACTAATCCAAAAACAAAAAATAATAAAAAAGCACTACTGAAATATAAAAATTGATCGACAGTGACGAGCTCAGGGCCATTTGGCTGGACGGATCAAAGTACCAAAGTAATCGATATCAGTCATAAAGGATAGACTGCGAAAAGTGAGCATTGCTGACAGTATTAAGGACGAAGCGACTACGACTTACGTTGCTGAACCATGACAAGGGTTGCTGCGACCGTTCTGGTCGAGATTAGGTCGAGGAGTGGCGCCCCTTGCGAGTCTCACCAGTTGCTTCTGTCCGAGAAGGGTGGTAGGGCAAGCGACTTAACGCAGGCCCAGTTTCATGACTCACCGTCGCAGCACGCACCCCGGCGCCCGTTTACTACTCCATTTTGACGTCATCCAATGGAAGCGCCGGCGCGGTGGAGCCGGAATACTGAATCTCGGCGGGATAGCGGATTTCCAGCAGGATAGCTCGCTCTCAATACACGCGATCAGGGTACCATTACATTACCTTCGTACAGCGCATTTTACTGCAAGGGGTGGTTGAGGGCTGACGTCAAACATGCCGCACTCGGTGCGTCTGTGCTTTAATCTAGCTCTAATCTTTTTATGTTCCGGGAATTCGAAGAGCTATTTTTAGACGCAGCACCTCTTCTCCGGACCGCCACGATATTTGTAGCTACGGACACACGCCACCACGGCTAACAAGGAGAGTACCTTGACTGTCACACTCCCGATTTCCTTGAAACTCCCGGGGGCTGAAGTTGGCGTTACTGCAAGGTGTCCCATGTAAAAATTTGCTGCTGCAGGTTATTTTTACTATGTTGAAAACAGCGTTAAAAATTGAACAAAAAAAAAACTTTTTTTAGGTAGACCCAAAAACAAAGAAAATAGGCTGATCTTAAGGAAAAAGAAAAAGTAAAGTTCTTTGGGGCGAAAATTTCACGGATTTTGCGATATCTTTAACGGTATTTGAGCTATGGCAACTTTATTGATTTTATTTTGCAAGTAGTTAGATAGGGGTAATTTTTATGGTTTTCTATTTTTTGCCGCACGGCTCTGAAAACGTATTTTCTGCATTGTTCAGGTGTCTATACGTTTAAGTAACACCGAGACAATGCAGAGAATACGTTTTCTGAGCCGTGCGGAAAAAAAAAGAAAACCATAAAAATTACCCCTATCAAACTACATGCAAAATAAAATCAATAAAATTGCCATAGCTCAAATACCGTTAAAGATATCGCAAAATCCGTGAAATTTTCGCCCCAAAGAAACTTTACTTTCTCTTTCTCCATAAAATTAGCCTATTTTCTGGGGTCTACCTCAAAAAAAGTTTTTTTGTTCAATTTTTAACGCCGTTTTTAACGTAGTAAAAATAAACTTCAGCAGCAAATTTATACATGGGACACCTTACAGTAACGCCAACTTCAGCACCCGGGACTTTCAAGCAAATCGGAGGGTGACAGTCAAGGTACTCTCCTTGAAAGCAGCATTCGTTTGTTTTCAGATTTCATGGGCCGAGAAAGTCAAGACAACAAAAAATAAAATAAAACAAAAAGAGTTGAAAATGGACTGTTAGCAGAGTGCGATCATTTTGTTAATTCCCGGAACCTGAATAAATTAAAAAAAAAGAAAATTTCTACGTTATGTTATAAAATTAGAAATTTCCCCGAGTAATTAACTAAGCAAATTATCATTTTAGTTTTAGGAGAGCGACAGCTTCTTTTGGTTACGACTTGAAAGTTTAACCGATTTTTCGCGCTTGCAAAGAACGAACCAAGATATCAGCTTTCGTTCCTCACACAATAAGCACGTACTTTGGACTGCCGCGCGTCTTCCCCGAACGATGCCACCCGCGACAGAGTTACTTCTGAAGCCCGTGTGTTCAAAAATTGCGATTTATTCATGACAAAACGCAATGTCAGTTCAACATCACAGATTTATGGTGAAACATGAGTTACACCAAAGTTGAAAAAGAAATATCATCCTATATTAGTGGAATCAGTCTCAGAATGGCAATCACATGAATACCTTCCAAATCAATTAAGAGGTAGATGTGTCCAATCAATCTGTTTTTTCCCTGCTTGCTTGAGAAGGGCATTGCATTTGCTGAAGTGTTTGCAGCCAAAAAATCCTCTATGGGCTGAAAGAGGTGAGGGATGGGGTGCCTGAAGCACATGATGCTTTTTCTGAAAAAAAATAAAAAAAAAATAATAGAACATTAGGTCTTAAAGAGAGTCTTATAAGGAACTACTCAAGAAGAATTTTGGGCTTACTTTGTTGACCATTGCTCCTTTCTTCTGAGCATAAGAACCCCACAGAAGAAAAACAACACCACTGCCCGTGTCACTGATCCGTTTGATGACAGCATCCGTTAGCTGTTCCCAACCTTGATCTTTGTGAGAATTGGCATTGCTTGCTCTTACAGTCAAACAAGCATTGAGAAGGAGTACTCCTACAAACAGAAAAATTCGTTTAGAGCTGGCTGAAGAGGGTTTTAGAGGCTCTCATTAGCAATGACACTTACCTTGTTGAGCCCATCCTGTAAGATTCCCATGACTAGGAGTTTTAAACCCTGGAATGTCACTTTCCAGCTCTTTATACATGTTAACCAGACTGTGCAGGGAAAGTCAAAAATTAGCATTTCAGCAACATCATCAGACTGAGGCTAGTTTTAAATGATACACTCACCTAGGTGGAGGGGGTATTCCTCTTTGAACACTAAAGGACAACCCATGGGCTTGACCAACATTATGGTACGGATCTTGACCAAGAATGACAACTTTGACATCTTTGATGTCACATAGTTGTGTCCAAGTCCAAACTTGATGTTCAGGAGGAAAGATAGTTGCTTTCTTCCGTTCAGCGACAAGAAATTCACTCAGCTAAACAAATAAAACTATGATCAGTACAGTTAATCTAATGCACTCTACCTGTAAATTACAGACATGCTACCTTCTTGAAGTATGGTTTTAAGAACTCTCCTTGCAGGGCAAAGAACCAGCTTGGTCCGATGGTATGGTGCAGCGCTGGTGTCTTCGAACACTGGCTCTTGATTCTTGCCATGCACTGGAGCGGGGACAGCATACCTAGAGGAGTTGTAATGACGTTTGATTTCACAGGGGTGGTGAAGTTACTTTTGTTTTCATCATCCTTTGTGACATCTTTCAGAACTCCATCATCTTTTGAAGATGGCGTCTTGATGGAATCAACATCATCTCGATTTTCGTCACGAGGTTCTTGCGTAGAACACTGAGAGATACTTAGTTCGTCACCTGGTTTCTTCTCTTTTACTTCCGTATCTCGAGCTTCTTGAGTTGACCGCTGAGAATAAGTAGGTTCTTGTGACTTGGCACCTTTTCCCGAGTCCTGCTCAGCGTTGTCTTGAGAGCTTTTGTTCTCACTTTCGGCCTCCGAAATCTTGTTTGAATCAACGTCTTCCACGCGTGGTGAAACAGGTTCAACTTTTTCACTTACTGAAGAACTTTCACGTTCAGCCAAAACGGGGGTACTCTCATCACACGTTTCAAGTTTTGGCTTTTTTGTAGTTAAAACCTCTCCGGTTGAGTCAGTTGATGCACGCTTAATTTGCACCGGTTTAAAAAACGACGTGAGACTCTTCTGCACCGACATAGTATACAGCGCTTACAACTGTCACCAGATCAGCACAATTTAACTTTAACTAAAATTCTATTAAACTAGACTACGACAGAACGGATGCTTTTCGAAGTATGGTGCAGCGGCATGGGCAGTGGGCAGAATATAGGTTATTTTTTCGCATTTTACGCGCGCTACGTTGTTGTCGAGTTTTTCTTCTTCGTTTTCTTCTTCGCTCCGACAAATGACAAACCTTTGTTGCTTTTCAATGAAAATAATCTATTTCGGACAATATTTACACCACAAGACAGCGAAACAAAGAAATAAAATGCTAAATATTGAAAAGGAACATCAGAGGAACATAATTTTTGTCATTTTTGTCATTTTACTTTTAGATCTGAGAAACTGCTGTGCTAAACAGAATCATAAGGCTGTGACAAAAGTGGCGCGTTCATTCAAAGTTGTTGCGCTTCTGTTCATCTTGATCTGATGAGCGCAGGAACCAGGTATGGATATATTTAAAGAACTAAGAAAATTCTGAATGTTTTGATACCGCAGGCTAACAGAGGTCACTAGATCTGGACCACACTAACATGTAAGAAACATCATCTCCTACTTCTCAATTAATTGCATAAAAACCTGATAAAAACTATAAAATGCTTTGCTTCGCTTTCTTTTGCGTCGTGATTTCGAGGGGACAATCGTCCGTTACGTTACGATATTGTACTCTTGACTCCGCAACACTAGGCCTGTAACGTAATTATTATGGGATTTCACATCAAGTTATTTTAGTTTGCCTATAATTCATCAACGTACTTTACTGTAAGCATATGCCCTAAATACAGTGCATTATCACGAAGCAGTTCAGCGCAATCACCTTCAGCTATTAATTCCTTACTGCTCATCGTGTTACCTATAACGTGCTTGTTACAGAATATACAGATATTCGAAACAAACTGTTGAGAGCTTTTCTTCAAACTAGGACTCCCGATCTCATGCTCAACCGCGCATTCGCTCGAGGACGTGTAAAGTGAGAGTTAGGCAACCAAGCTATCAGCAATGTATGCTGAATGGCCTACCCTTCAAGCGAGAGTCAAATATGCCAATGCAGAACTGCAAGAGCTCCCAAAGTAGGGTTTCCTATATTTTAAAGGTAGCTTTTTTAAACCTGTGGTGTTCTACCGTCATATTGAAGTATGGCATGCAATTTATTGGCTTTTGACCTGGTGGTGACCGACAAATCAAATAACCAAGGCAAACATTTTATCAAAAATGGAACCTTAATAATCTTTTTCGCCGTGATTTTCTCCAGGTTCAAAATGGGCATGTTCGTAGTGCTTGATTTCTTTTTCACCGCTTCCGCTTGTTCAAAAATTTTCAGGCAAATATTTTCTGCATTGACAATAGTCTTTAATAGTTGCGCTTTAGCTTATGTTTGTAATCACTTAATTTTTGCACAGAAGTTTTGTTCATCGTCTTCCTTTGTCCGTTTCAGGCTGTTTTTCTTGCTCTTGTTACAAATGTTCTTGTTTTTGTTAAAGTTTCTAGATGCTATTGTGTGTGCTTCACAAGCTTGAGTAACAGAAACAAAATCGGCATATTAAGGGTGGATCCACGAGGGAGGGGGATAAAGTTACCCCCTACCTTCCCCCCCGAAAAAGCGGGATATTGGACTACCTAAAAAGGCTCAACTGACAAGTTAACCTTGGAATGAGACATACTGTTAGTCTCATGGCCTAGGTCAAGGTGAGATAGGCCTACGTGCCTTGTTCCTCGCTTGCTAACCATTAGGACACATTGTGAAGAGTTGGAAACTTCCACCCTTCTAAGTTAAATCGCACTTATTTTCGAGCCCCCTC
>Ga0058701_10001141_pt1 | contig 18474 bp, 7 predicted proteins | sample AgamicOrMae_FD_97039 | JGI IMG/M metagenome (GOLD analysis project Ga0058701, IMG submission 97039) | Agave microbial communities from Guanajuato, Mexico - Or.Ma.e | ecosystem: Host-associated > Plants > Phyllosphere > Phylloplane/Leaf | place: Guanajuato, Mexico | collected 2012-06-04
ACACAGGAGGACCTAGGTGTTAAACCTAGTACACCTAAAACGTAAACGTAAACAAAACCCATTGACTAACTTTCGCGCGCCGCACTGTATGCCACTGCGCATGTTGGACTCGCTCGCCCCTAGGTAGCCGCCGCGCCGGCCGCCGCGAAGCTTCCCTCGCCACGTCACGGACGTAGGCGGCGGCTCCTTGCCTCGCTAAGCAGCTCCCAGCTCTGGCGGCTAAGAAAGAGCCGTATTTCTGCCGGTCCCTGTTCTACAGCAATTAAATCTGCGCGCCCATTATTTCGGCAAGCGGAATACACTCCAGTGGGCTATATAATAAGCGCTTGTGTGATGCACGGCTGGAGATGAGTTGGAAGGTTTTTTAAAGTAGAGATTCCTGTGAGGTATTTTTCAAGGAGAAAAAAAAAACTCTGCAATTTTGATAGCAATTGATACTTGCAAACTCATTTCCGCTCGTCATGTACGGTAAGTATACAGCTCTGAGGGCAACGGTGAACTAATAGGTAGAGCAAAGACAGACAAAAGGACCTTGGGTCCATGACGATGCGGAAGTATCTGATGAATGCTAAACCTGGAATAGCTCCCCGGGCCTGCAACTAACCTAAAGTAATTTCTCTTGTTTGCCGAACTTCATGTCGGTTTACAACCACCCAAAATTCACTTTCACCTCCCTCGACTACTTTACCTAATGCAAAAATACTGCATTCAAATTCACCCAAATCAAATTTCACCTGATTCAGCCTTACCATACCGTATCCCACTGAAACTCATCGACATCAAATTGACTCGACATACTCTCATTTTAAAAACCACACTCCTTTAATTTGGTGTTCTTTACATGTCGCTAAACGAAGACCGTCCACATCCGAATACTGCGATGATACGGCATACCGTTAAAACAGATCACTTGCAATTACACCAGACTCCGACATTCCATCTTCCTTCCAAACCATGTCCGTCCCGTTTTGTGACTGCAAGTATAACAAAGACTATAAAACCAAGGTCTCAAATTCTGAGCATCGGCCTCAGCAATCGCTCATTTTGCTCCTGGGTCGTGTCCCATTTTGAGCCTCCCGTTCACCTCGTACGCAACTCAGGTATATCACAAATCTTCCCCCTGCCCGCCCGCCACGCGCCGTTCACCGTCCCCTTCTCTCCTGCAGAATGGGGTCGGCCCGCAGTAGGGTGCTCGAGCGCCCGAGGAATACCGCGAGAATTTTTGGTGTGGTCGTGCGGATTCCAGCCGCAGGTGAGGGGAGCGCAGACTGTGTCACGTCGCAGGGATCCCAAATGGGGAGGGCGGGGGCGCAAAAGTACGCAAGGGGCGATGAATGCTGAAGGACAGGCACAAACTTGTATCAGAAGACGGCTGTAAAGTCAGACAATTTGTCATTTTTTAGGCCCGTGAAATGATGTGACTCAAGTGGTGGAGATGCAGGTGGTACACATGCAGAAAACGTTCGACTTAATTTGTTTTGATCTTCGCTAGACATAAGTTAACCCTATTTAGCTTGATCGTATCTAGGTATAGGCCTACTCACCGACCCTCAACTCGATGAGACTAGTTTTTCTTATTATTTGGTCCGACCAAGCCGTAGTTAATATCCAACTCTAGCCTTGATGGATCTTCCTGAGCCCCATGAACCTGACTTCACCCAAAGGAGCTTTTCTCTTTATAATCTATCTCTTAACATTACTGCTAAAACCTGGGAAATATCATCGAATGTGAATCCCTCATTGCACATTACTTTGTCTAAGCTTTCTTCGTCAAAGGACTGTATCTTTATTTCAACGAGGCATTGGGCATGTATAACGTGTTATTCTAACAGAACTAGTTCACCAAAGCGGAGTGTTATCTTCATTTTATGAATACATTCAACTATGACAACTTCTACTTTCGTAATTACTGTACCTCACAAAAAGAAACGTCAACCACTTTGCCACAAGAAAGTATGAGTCTCTAAATATCATTTTATAAAAACTTTACCGAAAGAATTTCTGTGATTTGTTTTTAATCTGAAAACTTTGAAAGGTTTTTGAAGGCACCTATCAGCGACACCAAAGAAAGGCCCTTTTTCCACACGATCTTTACTTTTGAGAAAGGGTGAGATTGATAGTTTTTTTTTCAACAAGTTATCACTTTGTCGAGATGAAGCATTAGTGCGAAAAGACTTCGTCGAACAAGTTCGATCGATTTGTCGACCGGGGCCCTCCTCAGATTGCTAAGGGAGCCCTGCGCGAAACGATGCCAAGCGGCGCCAAATGGAGCCTGCTGCCGATTGTTAATCGTATTTTGTGACACCTAATTCATAGTGTTAAGGGTCTTCGTGTTGAAAGCATTTCTTGATCGGGTCGTAAGGTGTGTCATTGAGCCAGGATACCATAAATCAATTATATTGCGACACGGTAAAATGCTAATTTTTAATGTTTATCAACAGGGTTAAAAAAAGTGGGACAGTATTTTTTGATGAGATCGGATTATGCATTACAATTGCACAGGGTGGGAATGTTGGGGAAGAATGTCAGGAAATGTAGGCAATGTGGCCCTAACTTGACTCACGAGTGGACAGATGAAAGCCACCCTGTCGAAACTAATTTTCGCAACGTTGCCGGAACCCAGAACTTCTCTTCTTTCTGGTTATCGGGGGGTGGGGGGCTCGAAGTCAGATTCTTCGAGTTTGTAAGAAGGGTCCATTGCCCTGTCCGGAAGGCAGGCATGTGCAGTGTTGTGGTGTTGTGCCATGCAGTTGCCTTTGTCATCCGAATGGAGTTGTTTGCCGACGTGCTTCACTCATTTGTGATTACCGCACCGTGGAAATAACCATTTCAAATAAATGAAGGTTGCGACTCGTAATTATGAAGAGATGGGTATCAGACGAAAGTCCGAAGCTGATGGAAAATGATTTCAGTTCAACCCAACCTATCCCATCAAGCCCAACCTGGTCTGTCAACCTAACCTAACATAGGATAACCCAACATAGTCAAACCATGTAAAAATTTATGTCTTTTAAAGGTCGCTAATTATAGTAGAAAAAAGTTAAAGCAGCCCCCCAATCAAAACGTAGCTCGTAGATTTTATGATGAACCTAACCACCTCACTCTCATAAGCCGAGACTGGTCCATGCACCATGTGTCCCAACCTAATTAGCCTACGAGGTCCTATTATTTTTATCCGATATGCCAGGAAATTTAAAACGGATTGAAATATGAAAAAAACGAGCGTTTTACATTTTTTGAGCGTGAAGTAATAGTTATGTAGATCATTTTTTGATATTCAGATAGGTAATGATTATGTTTACAAATCGACGGTGGCCGATTCTTGATATCGCAGCTGTAAAGTGAGTAATACTCCAAAAACCGAATTTTTAAGAGGACGTCGCTAGATTCCCCTTAAAATAGAGCGCGAAGAACAAGATGTGGCTTGGTGGGTTTTACACATAAAGGAATCGTTGGTGATGTCCGGGGAACTCATTGAACGTGACTTCGACTAATTTAATTTAAGGGCGATTGATTTGACACTTCTTCGAAAACTACCGGCTCCAAATTCACCTAAACGTTCAAAAAATTGTCCTTTCTTTTGGCTGTGAAGGTGGTCCAGCTCGTCCCTTGTCTGGCGCATCGTCTCTTTCTTTTTTAATTGTTCTTGTCGTTTACTCTTTCCCGCGGCGTATCATTTTAATTAGGGTCTCAAAAAGCATTCCAATGGTATCAATGATCACAAGAACTTAATGGAATAGCGGTGCTTCTTAAAAGGCCAGCTAGTGTAATTTTCACAAGGAAATCCTTTTGACGAGGAGTTTCGACAGAGTTGCTCTTTATCTTCTGCTCACTCACACCAGCATCTAGAACCAAAGTCAATTGTCTTCCTAATGCCTGAAGTTTGCCTTACTGTTCTCGCACTGTACGCTTGTCATTTGTGCACTTCCCTCCGCCCAAGAAAAGAACAGTTCAACCTCTTCTGACTCGAATTCATCTGGCGTTTCTCAAATATGTATGTAACCGGTGTGTTGTTCTACACCTTTGTTTAAGTTTAACCAGACGTGGGACGAACACCATAGCCTATTTCCTTGACAAGCAACATGGTCTCCAATAAGAAGTGGCTTTGATAGACACTTCTCAGAGAGTCTCGTGAGTGCCCGTTGGAATATACTCTTTCGTGGAAACAAGAAGGCCTTCCTCGGAATTCAGCGTTACTCTGTATATCCTTAGAATGAAAGTTCTTGCCGTATTGGAATGATGCCATTCTCGGTGATGATGAATCACAGGAAATCAAAAAATGATGAAGTAAATCACCCTCTTGCTGATGGTCGACTAGAAGATCGACACACTCTCTAAATGCAGCCCGCGCAATACATTAAAATTCCTCTTTCAAAACGAATTTTCGGGGGTTCACTTGTGCGTGAAGAAACAACCAGCTTTCCACCCCAGCGAGATTTATCGCGTCTTTTAAAAAATATAGCCTTACGCAGGTTTCTCAAGATAACTTTCTTTGGAAATTCCCGGGAAAATATGAAGCTTTTGACGAAGCGAAAACTGTTGGGAATGATTGAAAGCCTGAATGGTGGTTTTCGTCCTGTTTGAGGCGCACCCACCATTTTGACCGTCCATTTGACCCATGAATATACAAACAGCTCGAACAGTCCTTCGCGTTAGTCGCCCAAACGTTGATCATAATTATCTTTCTCTGTTCCTCTTTTCGCTGTGGTCAACCCTCGCTTTCTGTGTGAAATTTCTCGATCACGTCCTCCAACTTTGGAAATCGGTGGAACAGGTACAAGTATTCTGATGGCATTCAGTTAGCCATGTCTTTTTTTCTTTTCTTTATTTTTAGTCCCGAGGAAACAGCTCCAGGAATTCTGTGGGACTAAAGGTATGTCGACCGTGGTTATGTCGTGGTACCTGCATTAGGATATCAAATATTCATTCCATAACACCGATATCAGCCACCCTCATTTCTTATTCCGAGGAAGATGTTGGACTTAATGCTTTCCCGTAAACGACGGAGACGGAAACCTGTCAAACCTCCTTATAAGCAAGTTATATGCAAGGGAAAAAAATGTAGACCTCATTTTATATTATATTTGCAAGTTCGATCAGGTTTTGCCACTTAAAATCATTATTTAGTCGCATTGACCACTAGCTCTATTGAGAGAGGGCTTTGGACCAAGAGGGAGAGGAGTATATCTCTGTAATTAACCCATATCAGCCTAAAGTATTTGGAGTGAAATTTAGCTTAAGAAAAATCGGTGGGATTGTTTCCATCAAAAACAAAATTTTAAACTTTCAGTAATGCCTAAATTATTACAAGTTTATAAAGGAGTGATATTTTTTAAATTATGACACAATACAGAACTGAAAAGATCCTCTATCTTTTTCTTTTTTCGAACGGTATTGCTGGGCGGTAGTGGGTTAATGATTTCAGATGGATTGTCGTCTGCTAAGTGCTCCATCACAACAGCTTAGTATGAAAACACGGTCAATTTATGGAGCAAATCTTGGAAATGATTGCATGTATTCTTAAGTAACAAACGAAGAGTGACATCACCAACGAGTGAGCTGCTATTTGTCTCCGACACCTCATTTTCCCATTGAATAGTGCATTAACTTTTTTTTCTTCAATTGCTAGAAACTTGAGGTACGGTAAGTAGGCTGATTTTTTTTATCTTCTTTTTGGCGGTACGAAGATTGCGTGTGTACGTGTGTGGAGAATGCGGAGAAGAGCGGTGATTGATTCCTGCATAACAGACAACGTGAGATGAAACATAGATCGTGAGGATTTTGGACTGGATTTGTAAACCTGACAGTTGTAGTTGCATTCAAGGGAACCACGCGCTCTTACAATCCGTTTTTTAAGATCTGACGCTCCGGTTTTTTTTTTTTGTTAAACCTTTCGTCACTAAGTCAAAGCAGAGTGACAGTGGGGCGAATCGCATGGCACTTAACCTAGCGATCGCCAAGCCTTATGCTCCTTACTTTTTGACTGCTTCAAGAAGGAGGCCTGAATACTAGAGAGCAGGGTGTTAAAGCGTGGGCGCTGCCATCTTGTTTCCGTTCCGAAGTCTCTCCGTGAGCTGCAATGCATTTGATGGTCCCATAAGAAACAAAATGATTGTCCAATGTCTCCTCTCTAATATATCCAGGCTTCTACATCAAAGTTGGTGTCAGTCGATCGGAGCAATAGCAATACGAAGGCTTGTTGAACGGATATCGACTTTACCTTACTATTTGTATTTATATTTTATTTGAAAAAAAAAAACTAGTCGCTACCTACGAAGGGAAAATATCGATCCATTCCAAAATTACCATTTAAATCATATGTGTCCAAGCGAAAGAAATGAGCCGTAATTTGAGATGCGGATCCCCTGGACACAAACGAAAGTATTCGACAGGTGAGGTGACTTGACTGAAACCGAAAACAGGTGGCCGGCCCATCCTGATTGGAGGGGCGCGGCGCGAAGATGAGGAGCTGCAAGTATGCCTACGTTGAGTCGATAACCCCGAGGCGCAGAAATTGGATCTCGGATTGATGGGGGAGGATAGAAGTTGGAGGGCGCATCGCCAAGCCCCGCTGCGATCGCCATGTAAATGGGATGGGATGAGGGAAAGTATTGGATGATGTCGACTAGAGGATAGGCACCGCTCTGGCGTCCCATTGTCAGCGGGATGAGAAGATTACCCGAGATGACAACTCGGCGAAGAAAATAGTGCGGCGTGTCAAATTTGCGAGGCTGAAACGTAATCCGCAATCTAACGACATCCGACATACTAACCTAATTGCGTTTATCAGTGTTTCCAGGGCCGTCGTATTTTACACAGGATTTGATTTGTGTACCTACGAAGTTGCTCGGTGATTTTATTCTAAGGAATTAGGACAATTTTCGGGACTATGGTTTTGAACGATGTTACTTTCGTACTAATTGAATAATTTATTCGGCAAGATTGAGGAATCGGAACCTTAAGAAAGACTCGATAAATACCAATTCCATCAATAGTTTAGGTGTTAAGAGAGTACTTTCCACAAGATTGAAGATAGCTCAGTATTCAATAAATTTACCACATTTAACTCATAGATGGACGTAGAATCTTTGAGTAGGCTCTCGTTTACGTTGTGAATATATTCCAAAACCGGATATGTTCTGCTGCTAGACATTGAAACACTTAGCTTAATATGCAAGCGGATTTAATGAAATTCCACTTTCATTATTTACGTCATTGTTTAATTTTTCAAACCCTACGTCATAGCAATGACAGTTTATTTATAGCGGAAGTTTTCATAATCGTCCAGTACGAGGACCCTGCTAACATGCGTGTTTAGGTCTCTGTTTATCTTTATTTTTCTTTTTCCTTTTGTCAGCAGAAATTATTAACAACATTTTTGATTACGAAATCTTCTGAATAAATCACAAACACACACAGATGAATTAAAAACATACCGAAGTCCAAAAATTGATGTTTGCGCAGTCCTGAAACTGGACCGTCATAGAGAACACTTCCCGAACTGGATAGTCATAAAAACCATAGCCCTCCCAAACTAGGGCGTTATCGCTAGAATGACTGTTCAGCGTGCGTTCAGAAAGTATAGAATTATGAGTGTTTTCAGTTTTTCAGGGTTATTATTATAACTATTTCTTCATGCGGCTAACGTAAAAATTAACTTTACAACATTTGATATTTTACCATACGTCGAAAGTGTATTTCGTGCTACACGGTGAACGACCTTACGATTTTCTCACAGCAGTGTGTGCTGTATGAACTGTTTTTTTTTCTTTTTTTCCAAACGAAAGGTCTGAAGTCTAAAGTAACTTCCGAACATTCATCGACAATTTTTGGTTATGATTTGAGAAGAATATTAATGTTTTGGTATTTAAGTTAAATAGTTATATTTTCAAAACGAAGAATAACATTTGAGCTAAGAAGCTTCTAGATATTATTCTATTTTTTTCTTCAAATACCAAATTGAATCCTGTTTTGGAATCGACGCATGTTCTTGCATAAGGTGATATGTCAACTTCAAGCATTATTATAACCAGGGACGTTATCGCTGTTCGGTGAATATTTGTAGGACAACAAAAGCCTATAGATACACACAGGCAAAACGAAATTATTCATTCGTCTTTCAGCTAACTTTTCCAACAACTTTATTATCAGTTCATCTTAAACCAATAACATTTTGTTTTTGCTTCTCCAACACACTTCTGAGATGCGTGACACCGTAAAAGCAGTAGTCGGAAAGACAGCTTTGAATACTGTACTTACTTTGCAGCAATAAAAAAGTAACAAGATACATTTACCTGCTTTTATGTTCGAACCTTATTATTGAATATCATAAAATGACCCTTGTTCCACATTCCGCTACTGAACCTATCGGGACTCACCGTCTCCTTGCTGAGGAAAACTAGGAGTGAAAGGATCGGTTCATCTGAAACCTCACATGAATTCCCTCAGCACAGATTACAGATTCTTTCATTGCAACATTGGACCTATCCGGCTCTATGGTATCTTAAACGGTTTCAATTTGTCAGGGTTCTCCGACCCGTTCAAGGCGTCTGCGTCTGAATGACATCTTCTTGATATCTACAATATTGCCCAGAAAATTGAGTAATCTATTTCGCGACTACACCCAACTCGTTCCCTTCAAAGAAAAAAACGATCAAGTGAAAGGGCGTGTTTCGAAAATCGATCAAGTGAAAGGGTACGTTCAGAAAATCGATCAATGGCAAAGTATAAGAATAAGAGCAGTTGATTGCTTTTTCAAAATAACAAGTTTATTTGATCGATTTCAAAACGCGACTTTTTACTTGACCAATGGTTAAATCGAACGATCGGACTGCGCGATTTATTTTGCGAGAGATCGTTGCAGTTCAAGGAAACTCTATTTTATATTTGCAGGCATCAGGAAGAAATTACAGAATCGTTTAATGAACATATGCAGTTGTTCATCCAAATTAAAACTTGAAAAGGCTGTAAACTAAATTTTAAAACAATGATAAAATATATTTACATGAAGTTTCAGATAAAAGAATTTATGGTTCCCGTACGTGATTCTGCTTACAAATATCATGTGAATAACAAATGTGGGTGGACATTCTTTCATAACAGCGGCTAAATGCTTTTCGTTTTTGCAGTTCTACTAGGTGGAGGTTGCATATTGCACAGGGTGCAATACGCCATCCTGTAGCTTCAGTCATCAGAGCTATAGTCACTGAGCTCTAATGCATTGCATCAACGGTGTGTGTGCGCGTGTGCATTTCTGCATACTCATCATTCCCGAAAGCGCCGCGGTACGCACTATTTAAGATCCTGACATCTGTCACGCGCGTCAAAACTAGAATTTACATCCCTCCCTGGAGACCACGTAAACCGTTTATCCTGCAAAGTGACAAGGCACAATCTGATACAAAGCCATTTGTCCCAAAAGCGTCGCACACTGTCCACATGAAGAGACCTATGCACTCTTATTTCGGCCACTGCGTTTGCTACATCTTACGTTTCACCGTCCGATGCCGTGATTCTGCCGCTTACTTTTTGTGTACTGAAAATCAAAACTTCAATCAAACCTTTTGTGGGTAGAAAATCATACACTGGAGGTAGAATACCAGGAGAAAAGCAAATAAATTGAAGAGCGTGAGTTTTGATGAGGCAAAAGAAATTATTACTGACATGTGTAACCCCAAAACATCATCCCGTCAATACTCAATTTGAAGAGCTAATCCTAATAAAGCAAAGGCCTGGGTAAGAGTGATTTGGTTAGTCCGTGTTGTAATGAATTTTAAACCAGTAAAAAAAAAGTGCGGGTAAGAAGATGCTTCCTAAACCTTACATTGTTACATTGCAAAGGTGACTGAAAACAAGGGACATGCCATCTCAGGAAAAAAAACGGCTAACTTTTGAACGAGTAAAAAATCCTGATAACTTAACCCATGTCTGGATTGCTCAGCTCGGCCAAGTAAATACAAAATGTATGGTTCAATTATTGATGAATCTTCGCGACTGAAATTCACAAAACCTCGAAATCGGGTTTTATTGAGGAAACGTGCAAAAAGCAGGTGAAATTACGGATAAAGCACTCATTGTCTTTTCTTAATAAGTTAAGGGATAAGCTTTGAATTGCAAGTACCATTGTTTCCAAGCCATTGTGTTCAAAGCACCCTCTTGTAATAATAAAGAAACCTCGCTACAAAAGACGCCGTGATCGCGCAAGGCCGCCACAATAAACGTGCCACAATACGATGCAAACTTACTCAGTGGATAATCTCCGTCCAAACTTCTTAATCAGTGCTCTACTTCATTTTGTACATTGAATATGGGACAGCTTGTCGTTTTTAATTGGCGAGGAATGCTTACCAATTTTACTATCTGATTGGCACGTTGGGATTTGCTTGATACGGTGACAGTTTTGAAGGATTGAGATGAATGTCTACGTATGTAGCTTTTACCGCGGCTGTGGGCAACACTAGGAGCAGTATGAAGGTTTATCTCGATCGGTTGTCAAGATAACTTTACATGTAAAAGCGGAGGAGGGTCTTTTTAAGTAAGGGCACACGGAGAAAATGACCTTGTTGCCTCAACAAAACGTTTTCTTAATGTTCAGCTAACCAGAATTGTTGAGGTGACAATCTTACTTGTTACAATGACAACTGTAATTGTTGTGGTAACAATTCATATTGTTGTTGTAATAATTGAAACTGTCACCACAACAATTCTGGTTTGCTGAGGCTATATCAACAAAACGTTTTGCAGAAGCAACAAAGTCTTTTTCACCATACAGAGCCTTGGTTGTAGTGACTACATAGGGAAAAAAAGGAGCTCTTAACGCCTCTCGACACAGTAGGACTCAAACGTATTACCAAAACCCCAGGTACAGTACTCGCAATTTAGTTTTCTACTTTTTTCCCTTTCTTTTACATTTAGGCGTTGTGAGTTTTATTAGCACATAAGTTAGTTGGCTTTTACCACGCATCGGAACTAAAGCAATCCGACCTTCATAACCTAACCTTAGCCAGGGTTAGCAAACCTATCTCAACCAATGTTAGGCTCGGCTAACCTGGGGTAACCTCATATTGGCTAACTTCTCCTTGAAGGTAGCATACAATATGGCGGACGACGGACGTTACTTCTTGATCTGTTGTTGCAATTTTAGGAAGGGAGAGGGGCTAGAGGTTCCTTTTCTTACGCAGTTTAGGAGCTGTACGCGCGGCCTGCGTTTCACTTCGGCCTGAGGGTCTAATGACCACCTGGGGAATAGCGTAATTATAGGTCGCCCTTATTGGACTGATAGTAATAGATTTGGATGTTTTATCACTTTGATTGATCTTAGCGGTTTGATGTGTGTCGAAAACTTGATGAATTCCACGCGATTATTACGCTTAGCCCGTGTAATTGGAATACGATACAGACAGTTTTATGATTTAATCGCTTCTATGAATAATTTCATTCCTTTCTTTGAGAAGAAGGAATAAAGTGCAAATTAAAAATGTTGAGGTACGAAACCACGATTCACCTGATGCTAATGAAACTACCCAGAGTCATAAAACGCGAAGACGTCGGTGAAGAAAATTTTCTTAGGATGAATTTTAGAAACTCTTTTCTTGAAAATCCTTCGCAGGGAACCCGTAATGTTGAAGAGTTGCGTGGCGTCGAAAGAAATCGGAATATTCTTCCGCTGCTTAGCTGCCCTCATCAGCCGAAACACAGCTCGGGTGAGGTCGGGTAACATCGGCATTGCGTCCACGTAGCTGCCTGCCCAAGTGCTTTTCCCCGTTTATAGCCTGCTTTTACTGCTGGAAAGCCGGCCGTCGACTTGTGGCGAGACCTTTCACTGATATTTCTCCCAAACAAGAGCCTCTTTTGGATAAAGGAACTGTCGACTCACTCCTGTTTTTGTTGTACTTTGCCCACCTGCTTTGACTAAGCGTCGGCTTGCCTTGAGACGGCTGATCTATCAAAGGCAAGATCCCACCTTTTTCAGTAGCCACGGCAACCTTGAATATTTTCAATGCCGCTGAATATATGTTATCATGGAGAAAAACAGTCTGTACTTCATGGTGTAATGACAAAAAGAACCTATTTATAGAAGAATATTACACTCTCCTTCTTGCAGCCAACGCATATGTGGCAAAGTCCTTCGGATACTTTATCTTCGTCCGCAAGATCCCACCCCGCCTTGAACTTGATCTGACTGCGAATCTAGCATGATAAATACCACCCAGATGAAATCACGCATGCGAAATAAAATAAATGATGTCCCTCGAGGCTACAACGTATATTAGACACGCTCTTTCAGAAATGAATGCATTTGCCCAGCAGGCTATGTTAAAGGTGTGGCCTTCCGTCAAATGGCGGACCCACAGCAGAATTTCTGCAGTTTTTACGTAGTACTACGGTTTGCACTGAGCCAAAATGTGACAACATGGGGTCCACGGCGACATGTTTACAGAGTACAAGAACGTGTATATTATACGTGCATGTTTGTTGAGTACATATACTATCTAATAAGGGCATATCGTCACCAAAAACTTTGCGCTGGTTGTATTTTGTCTCGAAGTATTGAGAAGACTTGCTGAAGAAGTATTGGTGAAGATCATTTGGGTGCTGAATGTGTGGTTGTTTGGTATCATTAGCTGCGGGTGTTTTAATCGGTGTCCAATTTGATAATGCAGACTGTCTACAAGGAGGTGTCAACTAGATGTCATTCCAAAAAAAATCGTGAGCTGTTTTTATTCCAATTAATATAAATCCACTTATTTTCATAAGCATCGTTTTTCTGTCGGGTTGCGTAATCAGCTATTTCTCACTAAATCACTTATTATCTATTCCGCACAGAAATCACTAGGCCAAGATCCCACATGAAAAATGTTTCCTGACAGTGTAGTACTTTCGTCTGATAAGTTTATGCTGTTTCGGATGAAATTTAATTTAGAGGTCTCGGGGATTTTCTCTGTCCGTCGAGCCTCATTCTTCAGACGAGAAGCATAGCGAAACGGGAACATTTCGGGTCGCTATGGATTTGCACCGTCGTAAAATCTTAGTGGTTTATTTACACGCTCAATGAGGGCTTAAGTGCGGTACTGAGGTTGGTTAGAACGTAAACGAACCAAAAGTTTAGTAGAGCCCAACACACTGAAAATGAACTCCAGGAGACCCCACACTTGCTAACGCGTTCACATTCCCTGCAAACATTTTTTGTAAGAATTATTAGCATTATTAGCCTTCAAATTAAACTGCCCTGTCACAACCGGAATAAATTGTACAGGGTACAAAAATGTTTGTCTTTTACCTAGCGTAACATTCCTCTTCTTAAAGTTTTTTTTTGAAATAGAACCTGAACAATAAATCGCTCATTTTAGGCTTATTCACAATCATCTGGAACGTTAAGACCTATGAAACTTGCCTGCCTAAGTATCTTTACTCATTGAGATTTCCGAATTCATCCAATTTCAGCTCTTAATTCCTTCAAGCCATCATTATTTCGGGGTAAAACGGTTCTATTTAAACCATTTCCCCAAATCATCGCAGTAGCCTCGACCAGTCTCTTCTTTAATCTAAAGTTTAACAATGAAATCGCTCACTAATTTGTCAATTCAGCGGACGTTTTATTCTATCTGCTCTCCCTGTTGAACTTGCGCTTGAGGAAATTGAAAAAGATTGGTGTTCGTTAAAGGTTTTCCTTTTTTTCCTTTTTCACCGAGGGTTTTTCATCTTCTATACAGCACCACAAAGGGGTTACGCGACCCTTAAATATTTCGCGTGATGCTTTATGTATAAATGGACGGCAGACATTGCGAGAGAAGACACAAAAGTCCTGTAGTTGATTGTTCTACGAAAGAGTCGCGCAGTTTATACTTGTGATGTTAATGGCTCGGAAAGGTGGAACTTTTCCTCCGCGGCAATATCTTTTCCGAAATGTCACTAATCTACAAGAAAAGCACGGCAAAGAGGTCTTTACTGAATGATGTGAATCAAGTTTACAAGCTATAAAAGTGTTTATTTAAGAAACGTGCATAAAACAAGGTACATAGTGGACTACAAAACAGAAATAATTGAGACATCCATTAGTACGCTGCAATCGTATTGATGTCTTATAGACAAAGTTGTTGGCGTACTTTGACCGAAATCATAAGAATTGGTCAATGTTTTCTTATGCAACAAAATATTTTTATATGGTGTTGAACACCACGTCGGAACGTAGGTTTCAAGTTCATTACAAGGTTTTGTGTTGCACACTCCACTCTGTAAATGATTCCTAATACTCGCATATACGCGTTATTGATAGGAGTTAAATCAGATTTTTAGTTATTGAACTCTTCTTCTTCAGAGGAGCGCATGTAAAGAAAACATGATGTTGACATTTAAGACTTACTTTAATGTTGCCCCGTGAATAGTACGCGTTCCCTCCAACAACACTCAGTACTCAAACTTCCTCTTTTTTTCTCTTAATATTTATTCATGCGATTCCGGCGTGGTACAAACGAGTAAAACGTACTTCACGAAAAGTTTCCAAACAGTATACTGATAGAGACCATGGAATGCACCGTACGGTACAAAAATTAGCGTGGCTTGTTAGCAGCAAAGCCAAGAGTGCAAAACGAATACTTCAACAAACTTGCAAAAGCTTGCAAAAAAAATGGCTGGAAGAGAATGTAAGAGGATGACGATTAGAGAAGGAGGATGACTAGCCTTTGGATAGATTCATAAACCAATCCTATGGGGTGATGTCGGAAGTATCGCGTAAAGCGGTAGGCGCGCCCTTCCTCAAATCGGTTTAATAAATCAGAAACGTTGGAGGCTTGTCCCCTGTCTCGACGCTTCCGATCGACCATGAAGGGGTTTGCCTCCTTGAAGGAGCTCTGCGAGTTGGCGAGTCTTTTCGCTCTGGCACGGAACGTGGTGCTTCAAGATCTCCCGTGTATCGGAGATCCTGAAGAACAAGAGGTGTTCATCAGTTCTTCAGCACTTGAGTTCAAATTGGACAGATCAACTTGAAGCTCCAGCAAACGCTGACTAAAGTTGATGAGTGTGTTACGCTGCTGACCGTTGAGGTAATTATTTGGTGACGTTTAAAAGGGGGGTACTCCGAATGTCAATGCACGACTAGTTCGAAACACCCGGGGATTAATTATGGTAGTAAACTGGCGCATTCTATTTGAATTTTTTTTAATACAAAGGAATAATTGTAGAAAGGACTGATCAAGTTGATTTGCACGGCTTTATCGTACGAGGAGAAACTATTTCATTTGCCTCACTTTTAGCAGCGAATACCTGACAAGTGGCACCTTCTGATGAAGACATTGTAACAGATAGGCTTTGTTTCTGTGAATGCTGCACCGCCATAGATCGGCAGACTTTCTTCTTTAGAAATCTGTCTTAGAGATCAAGGGTACCAATGCGATGTGGTGATTACATACAAACTCTCTCAGCTTCATGGCAACAACCCGTTGACAATTCAAATTTATCTCATTTTGGGAGTGAAGTCCCTTAAATGCTTTCGTCCAGAAAATTCAGCTCTTTGCCCATTCTTTACTTGGCCTCTTTGAGTCTTGTCCTACGCAGTCGTTGGTTGGATCACAAAAGCATGAACAGTACGACGACGAGATTTGCGATAGAGGGGAAATCACTTAGAGTACACCACAGGCTGTAATCAGATAAAAGCCGACTTCAGCTGGCATGTGTGTGACTTTGTCAAACTACTCGCCACTACGTGTGGTCACTGAAAATGAGCGCGAAATGGAGATGAAAATCTCAAAGGGAACGGTGGCGCTGTGGCCAGTCACGTTTTTGTCACTTTACGGGACCTGATCTGCTTCAGCGGTCTTTGTCTATTATCCTGTTACTATATGCGAAAAAAAACAAAAAAACTGAACGAACACCTATATGAAACTTTTCGAGCTCATGAATGGTCATGATTGTTGATTCAAACTAAGATGCTTGAAAAGTTTGATGTTGTAAGTGCTGGTGTGGTCATCTAGACTTTGAATGTGTAGCCAGTATAGAAATCGGGACAGTGGAGATATTGACAGTGGGGATCTGGTAAGTTTTGAACAGAATTGGGGGGGGGGGGAATTGAATAAATTGATAGCTTGCAGTAAACCACGACGAATTGGGACACTTTATATCTTCAGGAACCTCACATCAAAAGTCAATCTCTTCAAAAGTCAAAGTCGACTTCGAGAGTGTTTTAAATGAACAGCGTGAATCTTGAATAGTCACTTTACAAACTACCATGCGACTTCGACTTTGAAGAGATTGACTCTTGTTATCGAGATTCCTGAAGATACCCATTGCCAAGATTCGTCGTGGTTTACTGCAAACTAACCAGATACCTCTACCAAACGGATCCAACAGCTACGGAAGAGAACCTCGATCCAGTGTAAATGGTGAAATAATCGTGATACTTTCGTTACATTCAAAAACATGTTTTCTCGGCATGGAGTGATCCAGACGCCCCGGGCATTGTTTACGGATTAGGGTGAGCGGAATTTCTTACGAGCAGCTTGGAACGCACATTCTAGCAGCGTGCTAGCAGCTGACTGTGAGCAGTCGATAGAATAGCGCTTCGTTTTTGCGTAGGGTGCGGCCCCCCTTTCTTTACGTCTTTCTTCCGTAAGGCCAGTAGGCCTATCTCCTAATCCTCCTCCAGATGACGGTCTCTCCCCCAGGCCATTTTCCATCCCGCTTCACACCAGCCGGAAGCTTCGACCTGTGCTTCAAAACAAGCCGCTCATTAGGAATCACCTAATCGTTGCACTTATTCCCCTTCTTCAGCAGTTATGTTTTCATGCTTCGTTTGGGTCCACAGCACTGGACTCTCCCTCTCTTACCTGGATCCAAATTCTTCCATTTAAAGTTAGTGCAGGCTATTCATTGTAGACGAATTGGGGAATACGACCACCAGCGTGACTGATGGTTGGGAAGAATGGTTTAGGACTTGAGATGATCCTTGTTCCTAGAAGGCAACTGAAGTCAAGCTGAGTTTATGAACGTAATGATGCCTGAAATGACATTGTTTAAAAGGGATACTGTATGAATCCCGACAATGAGGGACTCCCACCTATAAATAAATTAAAAAAAAAAAACGACTCAAAACAAACCCAGCCGCAACGAGCCTAGCCTGCCCCGGTGTAATACCTCGTCCATTGCCGGATCAGCCGCTCATGTTGGTTTTATTTCATGTCACGGTTTAAGAGAGAAAAAAAAAACATCTAGAACATAACCACGGCCGAAAAGTACGCATTGCACTGCTTATGAAATGATTTTCGCTGCCATATTCCTCGAATCGGGTGATCCCGCCATGGACGAGATATTACACCGGGGCAGGCTGGAATTGTCACGGCCCGGTTTGTTTTGAGGCAACTTCTTTTTTTCTTTTCGGCAAAAGTCCCCTATTTGCGATATAGGCGGGCGATAAAAACCTGGGGCCTCTATTCGCATTCAAACTCAAGACCTTCTTAATAGTCTAACATACAGATGTCTGTAGCGGCGGTCAGCGGTAAGGGAGAAATCCTTATGATGATTTAAGAAGTATTCAGGTTTCTGAATGAAATTTGATGTCCTATTTGAAATAGCGTTGGTTTCGAGTTTTGTCGGATTTTGTTTTAGTTCGAGGAATAGAAACTACTCGCAATTTCAGTAAAATTATTTCTCTACGCACCATCTTCAGAGCACGCGTTCCTTCAACTGAGAATCCAGATAAAAGCGAGAACTAAGCCGGAAGGTGGATGTCTGAGACGTTCCTTTTTCTCGCAAAATCCCTCTTTTAAGAGCGCTTGTAGGCTACTCAATAAGAGCGCACTTCAAAGTAAATCCAAGTGCTGTCCTTTCTGATCTTGGCACTAAACTGAATCCAGTTCAATTAATGGCTCATTTTTTGAGATGCGATTAAAGACCGATTGTCAAGAGTAATGCAAAGGGTCAAAAGAGTTGCTTGCAAAGGCTGATCATCTTTTTAGATGTGATTTATTTTCCGCCAAAACAAAAGTATGAGACTTCGCTAGGTGAACATCCTTTGTAATGTCAACAGGATTCATTCATATCGGTAAACCTCGATAAAGTGAAATCACTATTCGGCAGATGGGATCCAGTGTGCAGGATTATGTAAACCGTGAAAGCGCTCTGAAAGGGATTTGCTGACCTTCGAAAAGATGTCTGCAGTGAAATAGGGTCGGAAAATCGAAGTTTTCAACAGACATGTAGTGTTTAAAAAAACCTGTTTTTTTTGGAGGGGAAAAAACGTGTTTTTTCCGTTTTTTTTTTTAAAAACCGCTTTTTTGTTATTTTACAGATTGAGGCAGATGGCCTCTTTTTGACTCTTTAAATCACTAACTACTCAACAAAAACTCCAAAACAGTTATCCAATGTCAAATTCCGACAAAATTCCCGCTTAGCCCTTTTTAAAAAGTATAACACTTAGTCAATAACCCTTGGTCGCTCTTAGAAAAGGTCCTGAGGAATATAAGTGAATAAAAAACACAAATG